>ERZ650303.684-NODE-684-length-10444-cov-12.027433_pt1 | contig 10444 bp, 13 predicted proteins | sample MGYA00376239_ERZ650303 | MGnify/ENA primary metagenome ERZ650303 (study PRJEB26733, sample SAMN07839262) | wastewater metagenome | biome: small river; feature: stream; material: water | place: USA: North Carolina | collected 2016-04-05 ... | reverse complement strand
CCTGGTGCTGGTGGCACATGGTTGCAGGGCGCAGTGTTAGCTGTGTTCTTGGTGGCCGTGTTCAATGTGGCAGGTTGGGTCTACGCTCATCCCACTTCACCAAAGCTCGTACAGGAGTTGAGCCCATCAGCTGAATCACAAGATCCTGCTGAAGCCGAGCGTTGCAAAGTGCCCGAATTTGCCAAAAAAATCGGCCACGAGCAGCAGTGGAAATTGCATAACGGATGTCAGTAAAAGGAGTTTCTATGTCAATCAATCAAATTCAAGTTCACGTTGAAAACATCAAGTGCGGTGGCTGTGAGAAGTCAATCATCAAAGGACTGACCTCGATCGAAGGCTTGACCAACATAGTTATTGACCGCGATCAGCAGTTAGTTAGTGTTACAGCAGATGCGTCCTTACGAGATGCTTTGGTCACAAAGCTTAAGTCGATGGGCTATCCCGAGCATGGCAGTGTTAGCGGGCTAGATGCAGGGCTTACCAATGCCAAATCATTTGTTAGCTGTGCAATTGGACGAGTTTCCTGAATTTTTAAGATCACGCAGAAAGACAGGTAACTAGGTGGAATTTCCCAAAATAACGAAACAACGCCTTGTCATTGCGGGGGCCAGCTTGGTCCTTGTTGGATTGCTTGCATTTGTATTTTTCAGAGCTGGGCCGCTGGCTGCTACACCAGTTACCGTGCATGCTGTGAAGCAGGGTGGGTTTACACCTGCATTGTTTGGTGTGGGTACGGTCGAGGCCAGACGCAGTTGGATGATTGGTCCCACGGTTGCAGGGCGGGTTGCACAAGTCCATGTTGACGTGGGTGACGTCGTGAAGGCCGGTCAATTGTTGGCTGAAATGGATTCGGTTGATTTAGACCAAAAACTCTCGGCACAGGATGCATTGATTTCCCGCACTGCCAGTACACAAATGGCTGCACTAGCCCAGCAAACCGATGCACTTGCACGTTACGAATTGTCTAAGCTGAATTTCAGCCGTAACCAAGACCTTGCCAAACAAAATTTCATTAGTCCAAGTGCTCTTGAATTGCGCGTACAAGAAAAAATATCGGCTGAGGCCGCCTATGAAGCTGCCAGCGCTAATTTAAGTGGTGTCAAACAAGACGTGATTCGTTTGAAGGCTGAGCGCGCAGGTTTGCAGCAGCAACGCAACAACGTACGACTAATCGCCCCTGCCGACGCTGTGGTGACAACGCGTGATGCGGAATCAGGTACCACGGTTGTTGCTGGGCAGCCTGTGATTCGTTTGATCGATCCGCAAAACATTTGGGTCAAATTGCGCTTGGATCAAGGGCGATCTGCTGGTTTGCAATCTGGCCTTGAGGCCCAGATCGTTGTTCGTTCTCAAGCGCAGAGCAGTTTTAAAGGACAGGTTGTTCGCGTTGAGATGTTGAGTGACAGCGTGACAGAAGAGCGTGTGGCGCTGGTCTCTTTTTCGCAAATACCCAAAGATGTTTCTGTTGGAGAGGTGGCAGAGGTCACCTTGGCGCTGCCACCTGTTGAGAACGCGCTGCTCATTCCCAATGCCAGCATTCAGCGGCAAGGCGACACCATGGGGGTGTGGCGCTTGATCAATGGCAAGCTAGTCTTTACAAAAATACGTGTCGGTGCATCCAGCCTTAACGGCGATATGGTTGTTTTGGAAGGTTTGCAGCTCAACGACCAAGTGGTGGTCCACAGCCAAAAAGCTTTGACTGAAAACAGCCGCGTACGTGTGGTTGAGGCCTTGCGATGATCAGCCTAGCCGGGCGCGATATTCTTCATTCGTGGCAAAAGTTTGTGCTTACGGGCATGGGTTTGGGGTTGCTGATTGGTGTCACTTTGACGATGGCGGGCGTTTATCGAGGTATGGTGGACGACGCGAAAGCCCTGCTTAGAAACAGTGGTGCAGATGTTTGGGTGGTGCAAAAAGACACACAAGGTCCGTATGCAGAGCCATCGACTATCAAAGATGATGTGGTTCGCAGTCTTTTGGGTATGCCTGGTGTCATGCGTGCTGCTAATGTGACTTACTTCACGATGCAAGTAAGCCATCGCGGTAATGACATACGAGCCATGGTGGTGGGTATGGAGTCAGGTCAACCTGGCGAACCTTCACACTTGGTGGCCGGTCGTTATTTGACGCGCAGTCATTACGAGGCAATCGCTGATGTTAAAACTGGTTTCTCGATTGGTGACCGCATTGGAATTCGACGACATGAATACACCGTGGTTGGTTTGACTCAACGCATGGTGTCTTCTGGCGGTGATCCGATGGTATTCATCCCCATCAAGGATGCACAAGACGCTCAATTCATAAAAGACAACGACGCCATCTTGAACGACAGGGTTAGAACAGCTGCTAATCCCGCCATCAACAGGCCTGGTGTACCTGGTGTTCTTGAGGCTGTGCAGGCGACTCAAACCAACAGTCACAGCGTGAATGCGGTGTTGGTTCAGGTTGATAGCGGATTGACACCTGAACAGGTGGCGCAATCTATACGTCGCTGGAAGCACTTAGAGGCTTTTACGCGAGAGGGCATGGAAGAAATTTTGGTCGTCAAATTGATCGCCACCTCGGCTAAACAAATTGGCATGTTCTTGGTAATTTTGGCCATCGTGAGCGCTGCAATTGTGGCGTTCATCATCTACACCATGACGCTGGGAAAGATACGCGAAATTGCTGTTCTCAAACTCATCGGCACACGCAACAGCACCATTGCATGGATGATTCTTCAGCAAGCGCTTGGACTTGGTTTAATTGGCTTTGTCGTTGGAAAAATTGCCGCAACCTTTTGGGCGCCCGTATTTCCAAAGTTTGTTTTGCTAGAACAGGGCGATGCGGTGACGGGGTTCATCGTCACTTTGCTGATTTGCGCTTTGGCTAGTACCTTGGCTATTCGCGTCGCGCTTGCGGTTGATCCTGGTGAGGCAATTTCGTGATGACGAACACTCTGCTGACGCACCGTGCAGGCGGCATCGTGATCGAAGGATTGCGCAAGGTTTATGGTCACGGCGACACTGCTTTTGAAGCGCTTAAAAACGTCAATATGACTGTTGAGGCAGGTGAGGTCGTAGGTTTAGTGGGGCCCTCTGGCTCTGGCAAAAGCACATTGCTGAAATGTCTAGGCGCCATCATTGAACCCACCTCAGGAAAAATGACCTTAGGTGGTGATGTGATTTACGACCAAGGTTGGAAGATTCCAGACTTGCGAACGCTGCGACGTGATCGCATTGGATTCATCTTTCAAGCGCCTTATCTGATCCCATTTCTAGATGTCATTGATAACGTGGCCTTGTTACCTATGTTGGCCGGAGCGGGTAACCTCAAAGCACGTGAGCGGGCGCTGGAATTACTCAAAGCACTCGATGTTGCGCATCGTGCACAGGCTGAGCCTTCTCAGCTCTCCGGCGGCGAGCAGCAGCGTGTGTCTATTGCACGCGCATTAGCCAATCGTCCTCCAGTTATATTGGCCGACGAGCCCACTGCGCCGTTAGACAGTGAGCGCGCCTTAGGTGTAATGCGTATCTTGAATCAAATGGCCAAGCAGTCGCAAACAGCCATCATCGTAGTGACCCATGATGAAAAGATCATTCCAACCTTTAAGCGCATTTACCAAATTAGAGATGGCGAAACCATTGAAGTGAAAGGTGAGGGGCGCTCGGTTGATTAATTTCGCAGTTGCAGAGGCGAATTCATCTACCTGTTTTAGAGCTGCCCCATTGGTCCATCACTCGCAGGTCCCGGGCCATTTCAGCTTCAATTGAGTCTTTTGGTAGCTGCCTGAGGCATTCTTCCATGGCCTGAGCATCAAGCTTAGGCTGCGAGGAGGCGGGCTGAGCTTTTACTTGCTCAGATTTACCATCCCAAGCAAACGGGTTTTCAAATACTGGGGTGTCTGGCAAGCAGTCGTCTTTGTAGGAAGGTCTGTCGTCTGATGCAAAGGGAGAAAACGAAATTGTTTTTTCAAAAATCAGCGACTTGCCTGTAGGGGTAGGTGGCAAAGCTGGCATGTTTCGGATGGCTTTGCGAGCCAGTTTTTCAGCGTGTGCAGATGTGCTCCATAGCGCGTCGAGTTTTGCCAAAGTGCCGTTCGGCGCTATCTCGATGCGAAAGCGCACCTCACCTTGATCCGGCCCCTCAATAGCTGTACCCATCATGCTGCGAACTTGCTGGCCCCAGCTATGGCGATAGCCTTTGCTGTTTTTGTTGGTGTACTTGGAGGCAAATGTCCATTCCTCAGCGGTCGGCGCAGAAGGGGCAGCCATAGTCGCGGGTAGCTTTTCTGAAATTGCTTGTGTGAGGTCTGCCTTCTGCTTTGTCATGAACCGATCACGCGAGGGTTCAATCTCGGGTTGTAGTTCTGTCTTGATAAAAAAGACCTCAACCTCTTGATCCGGCGTTTTGGCTGGTTGCCGGAGTGTCAATAAATGTTGGTTCGCGCTAATCGCAACCACGACGTGCAACGCGATGGCGATTGTCAGAAAGATCAGGCGCTGTTGGCCGCTCAATAAGCGTGTGAACACAGGTTTTAAATAAGTAATGTCTAATATTATTGTCCAAGATAGTTTCTAAGAGGGAGTGGCGTCATGCAAGGATCTGATCACTGGGAAAACGTGTACCGCAACAAACAGTTCGATGCTGTCAGTTGGTACGCACCTCACTTGAGTGAGTCTCTTAGGCTGATCCAAGAGTTGTGTCCCGACTCCACAGCATCCATCATCGATATAGGGGGCGGTGAGTCAACGTTAGTTGATGATTTGCTGCGTTACAACTATCTTGATTTGTCGGTATTGGACATTTCAGCTACTGCTATTGATTTCACACGTCAGCGCCTTGGGCCAAAAGCTCAAGACGTTAGCTGGCATGTTGGTGACGTTACTCAATATGACTTCGGTCCAAAGCAATTTGATCTTTGGCACGATCGAGCCGTTTTCCATTTCTTGACGGAGCCCGCAGCCAAACGGGCTTATGTTGAACTGGTCAGGCGGTCCGTCAAGCCTGGCGGACATGTCCTTATGGCAACTTTTGGACCAGATGGTCCCTTGAAGTGCAGCGGTTTAGATGTTGTGCGGTATGACGATCAAAGTTTGCATCATGAATTTGGCGAGGGCTTTCAGATGTTGGGCAGTGAACTAGCCGAACACAAAACACCTATGGGAATTCGCCAGCAGTTTTTGTATTGCTGGTGTAGAGCTTGAAAGATTAGATGCGCTTGGCTTTCCTGTAATGGCTCTTGGGCGAGCCTTGGATTTGGCCAAAGCATTCCCTGCCTGCCAATCAGTAAGTTGGTTAAATCCTCTATAGAGTCTTCGCCAGTGATTAATCCAATTGTTTGGCAACCATTGCCACAACACTTTCAATCTTGACTGGCCATTGGTCTTTTTCCGCTCCAGCCATGAAGTTCAATCTGCAGCTACCGCAAGAGACTGCTACTGTTTGAGCTCCAGTAGCTTCAACTTGTTCCCGCTTGATCTGCCAAGCTTGATGTCTAAGACCTTCGGCACGATTAATGAGGAATGCGCCTGCCCCCCCACCGCAGCACCAGTTTTGTTCAGCGGTTGGTACCGTGTCAACAAAATCGACGCCAAGTGCCTTCAGTGCCGTTCTTGGCTCCGTCATTACGCCACCATGCCTCGCAAGTTTGCAAGCATCGTGATAGGTGACGCGGTGAGATGGGTCACCTGGAGTTAGTTTTAAATTACCATTTTGGATCTGTTGACCCACATATTCTGAAACGGCCATGACTTCAAATGGCAGGGGCTGTCCATCATCAAGTCTGGCATCCCAACGCATTGCAGGGTAGGCATGGCCGCACTCAGGGACAAGAACAATCTTTGCTCCGATCTGAAGGGCTTCATCAATCAAACGCTTGCTAGCTAACTTTTGCAAGTCCTCGCTACCTGACAGAAGACCAAAATTCGCTCCCTCAAATCCTGCCGTGCGCAAAGACCACTTGACTCCCATATGGTTCAAGATCTTCGCGCTACCGACTAATGCGTCTTGATATAACAAGATGTCAATGACTGAAGTGATCAGCATGACATCTGCTTGTGGAAGGTCCACTGGGATCGCTATACCTTGTTCTTCTATTTGCTTAACAGCTGCCAATAGTTCATTTGAGCCAACGCCAAAAACCGTCCCACGGCCAGCCTGCTCTTGTGCAACCGCTTGGAGCTCTAGTGGTGCTAATCCTGCTTCGAACAAAGCCTCACGCATGACGTTAACGCCTCGTGCTGTGTTGACGCCCATAGGGCAAATCATGCTGCACCGACCACACTCTGTGCATGAGTCATAAACTAACTCTTGCCATTCTTTTAGATCATCGATGGTGATGTCAGGGGTAAACAACCGCTTGACTGGTGCAAATGCCGAAGTTTCTCGTGCATGTACTTTTCGAAGCAGATCTAGCTTGCGACTTGGGCTGTATTTAGGATCATGTGTGCTTTGATAGAAGTGACAGGCCTCAGTGCAATATCCGCAACTCACGCACGCTTCTAAATCTAGGGCTAGTCCACGATCAATCTTGTTGATCATCACCTTTTTGGCAATCTTGACACGCTCGGGGTCAGTTAAATGATCTGGTTGTGCCATCTCTGGCAAATGATGAATGGCTTCTAAAAAGCCACGAAACACATCCATATTAATCATGAGCGTACTCCTCGACGGCCGAAAAAGGTGGCTAATTGCATACGAGCAGGCATGACTAAAAACGCATGCATTAACTTACCAAACGGAAACCAGATAAGCAGTAGTTCAAGCGAGAGCAAATGAATTGCCAGTGGGGTGGGATAGATCACATGATCGCGCACTAAAACCGCCGAGGACGGCTCGTTGAGCACCGCCATTCCTGTCAAAAAGGGAAGAAGTGTGACAGTCCATGTGATGTAGTCATCCGCGCTTGAGATGCGCTTGAGGACAGGGTCGGTCAAACGAAATAGCAACGCCATTGTCAAGGACACGATAGTGGCACTGGCGGCAAAGTACATGACCATGTCTGGTAACGCTGGCCACCACAATCCCGTCAGCTTATGCATAAAGGCGATATGTGGGGCATAACCAAAGAACACAACAGCGATGCCTATGTGAAAGACATAGGGGTTAATCGTGACTAGGGTTGCACTTGGGTGAAACCCACCTTTGGGTTGCATTCTTGACATTGCAGCTTTAAAAGCATCTTGTGTATCGAATGCAATGCGTTCATGTGCTTGCGGCTTATGGTTGTCTGGGAGTCTCAAAAGCGAAAAAATCCTCCAGAAGATCCCGGTAAAGAAAATCGCAAGTGATAACCATAACAATGGTCCACGTACCCAAGAGAGTAAGTTCATCGTTGCTCCATTCCTGTATGTGAGGTTGGAGCCTAGTTGTGTTGGCGACACTAAAGTTTGACGTGGCTCAATGATTTCTGATGTTGTTTGCGCGTCAGGAGTAAACACCTAAATATAAGTAGTTAATTATGAAGTTGTAGACTACTCTCTGTTTCAAATTGAAAGAGTTTCATGGGTTTTATTGAGCAATATTGGCCAATCATTGCACTCGCTCTATGGTTTGGCTACAAGTGGTGGAGTGCAAAGCAAGTCGTGCGGATGCTCCCAGAGTTGCGCAAAAACGGCGCGGTGTTTGTCGATGTGCGTTCGGTAGCTGAATTTGCTTCAGGCAATGCGCCTGGGACCATCAACATTCCATTACCTGATTTGGGTTCGCGTTTAGCTGAGTTGCCCAAAGATCGCGATGTGGTTTTGTGCTGTGCCAGTGGCTCGCGAAGCGGCATGGCCAAAATGATGCTCAGGACCAAAGGTTTTGCCAAAGTGCACAACGCAGGGACATGGGGTAATTTATGTTGAGCAAGTTTCGTTTAAGTTTGGTGCTAGCCGTATTGGCTGTGCTCAGTGCCTGCCAAGATGCTAAGCCGGTTCACGTGGTGTTGGACGGTATAGCTCGGACGGGCGCAGAGCCTATGCTGAAGCTGACGGATGAACTAGAGCCTATGGCAGATCCTACGTATGTTCATAAGAAGCGTGACTTGTACGACTGTCAAGGCATGGTGGCCCCATGGTTCCAAAAAGTGTTGGTAGCTGAGCTGAATTATTTGGCTGAAAAAGAGAAGTTGCAATCGATCAATGCACCAGTTTGTTTGCTGATCGTTGACAAAGACTTAGGACCGAAAGAGGGCCGTTTTAGCGTTCATTTTTATGAGGATGCACATGAGTTGAAAGAGTGCGCTATCAATCATCGTTGCAAGCTAGCTCGAAATGTCAGTTTGGTTTTGAAGAATCAGTTGGTATTTCGTTCATATTTTCTTTCCGACTTCAAACGCGAAAAGTACTACCAGCATTGCGTGACTCCTGACGACATGTGGATAGCTAACGCCACTTGCTACGTTGTTCCTTAATAAAGATTTGTAATGATGAGATCTTCAAAAAAATCAATTCAACAGCTCATTGGCGTGGTGATGTTTTCGTTGATAACTGCTGTCCTTAGTTCTGGCTGTGCAGAGTCAAATGAAGCTGATCGTGTGTCACTAGAGCAAGCTCGTGCAGAATTTAAGTCAGGTAAAGCAGTCTTAGTGGATGTTCGTGAGAGTAGTGAGCATAAAACTGGCGTAGCAGATGGTGCGGTTCTATTGCCAATGAGTGAGTTGACCAAGCAACCGAACTTGTTACCTAAGAATGCCGACAAGCCTGTGCTGTTAATTTGCAATACACAAAACCGATCAAAGGCAACACTGCAATTGCTAAAGCAGCAGGGTTATCAAAATATTCGCTATGTTGATGGTGGTATGAGTCAATGGTCAGCTCAAGGCTGGCCATTGGTGTCACCAAAATAAGCGCAAATCATCAATAGGAGAGTTTTATGGATGCATTCCAAGATCATTACCCAGAAAACGTAGCTCATTGCTACGGATGTGGCCACCTTAACGAGCATGGCCACCAAATCAAAACTGTGTGGGAGGGCGATGAAACCGTCACGCGTTTCAAGCCCGAGCCTTATCACACCGCAGTGCCCGGCTATGCCTACGGCGGATTGATCGCGTCGCTCATTGATTGCCATTGCACTGGCACAGCCTCTGCTGCCATGTACAAGCAAGAAGGCCGTAGCCATGACTCATTGCCCGCGTTCCGTTTTGTCACTGGCTCTTTGCATGTGGACTTTTTAAAGCCCACACCGCTGGAGGGCGAGTTAGTCATTCGTGGTCGCGTAAAAGAAATTAAAGGCCGCAAAGTGGTTGTTGAAGCAACTGTTTACGCTGGCGATGTTGCAACAGCTCGTGGTGAAGTCGTCGCTATTCAAATGCCAGAAAGCTTTGGAACGTGATTAATTTTGAACTTGATTTGGACCAGTTGCCACTAGTTAATGACGAATTGGACGTTTTGGGGCAGATGGTTAACTTGAGCAATCAAGCGATCATCGAATTGGGGTGTGGCAATGCCCGTTTATCTCGATCCCTTTTGGGACGCTACCCAAATTGCAAGGTAACAGGACTCGAGGTTGATGCAGTTCAACATGCCAAGAACTTATTTCACTTACAGCGCGGAATTGAATTTGTAGAGGCGGGTGCACAAAACGTACCATTCCCTGATGGAACGTTTGACTTAGCACTCATGCTCAAGTCGCTTCATCATGTGCCTATCCACCTAATGGATCAGGCTTTAGAGGAGGTTGCAAGAGTTCTTTGCACTGGCAGTTTGTTTTATGTATCAGAGCCCATTTATTCGGGCGCACTCAACGATATCGTGCGTTTGTATAACGATGAGGGTATCGTCAGAAGTGCGGCGCAAATGGCTTTAGATAGGGCGCTTGCAAAGCAATTAGATTGGATGCAAGTTGAGGAACGGCATTTTGCTCAACCAGTTCATTACTCAAGTTTTGATGAGTTTGAGAAACGAATGCTTTACCCCAGTTTTGCAGATCACAGAATTGATGCTGAGATGCTTCTGCGAATTCAAGAAGCGTTTACACCTCACCTGACCAATGATGGCGCATCATTTGTTCGCCCAATGCACGTACGCTTGCTTCGTAAAGTTTCTTAATTCTTGTTATTTAACAAGGTGAGCTCTTACCCACTGAGCAAGATCAGCGGCAGATCTTGCTCCTGAAATTCGTGTGATTTCCTTGCCACCAATGAAGATCGCTAGGGTTGGTATGCTTCGAATGTTGTGCCGTACACCAACATTTGGATTGGCTTCAGTATCTACTTTTAGGAATCTGGCATAAGGTTCAATCAGGCCGCAAGCTTTTTCGTACTCGGGAGCCATCATTCGGCATGGCCCGCACCAAGGTGCCCAAAAATCGACTACGACGGGAATCTCGTTCTTAGCTATGTGTGAAGCAAGTTGTGACTCTGTAACTGGGGCTGGATGTCCATTAAATAGCTGCTCGTGACATTTTCCGCATGTAAGTTCAGCTTCAAACTTGTCGGCAGGAACCCGGTTTGTGCTGCTGCAATGTGGGCAAACAA
>ERZ650303.683-NODE-683-length-10445-cov-9.497209_pt1 | contig 10445 bp, 8 predicted proteins | sample MGYA00376239_ERZ650303 | MGnify/ENA primary metagenome ERZ650303 (study PRJEB26733, sample SAMN07839262) | wastewater metagenome | biome: small river; feature: stream; material: water | place: USA: North Carolina | collected 2016-04-05 ... | reverse complement strand
GAAGTGGCCTTGACACATCAGAAGACTCGATGGCGGTGGTCGCAGCCAAGATTGCAGAAGTAGTTGCAATCTGGAGTTGACAGGACTAGGCTTTGGGTTGCGATTGAGTTAGTTTCTATCATCACGCAATGATTGACTTGCTTCCCGTTCTAGTCAAAGCCACTGCGACAACTCGACTGCAACTAAAGCAATGGTTCGCCCTCTATCCAGCTGGCATGCCATGGTCAGTGGTCTCGGACTACTGCATTGGCGACGTCAACAAGAGGAATGACGTTTTCAGTTTTGTAGTCATCGCTCCTCATGACAGAACCGAGAACATCTGCAAGTACATAGCCGGTGTGGCACCCAAGGATCTGAAAAACACGAATAAAGTGCCGCTCGGCCTAGTCCAGTACCTGACCTGCGAGGTGCCTGTGACGTTTAGTGTTTCGTTCGTTATGAGCCGGGATACTGCGCTTCTGCGAGACTATTTGAGCGTAGAGGCCATGAGCGCTCTGGCCGCCGGTGCAATATCTCTCATTGAGGACCGCCTATCGCTCTATAAGGATGCGCGTGATATCGATTTTCACCAGAGCGCCATCAAACGGCTGCAAGCCTTCAAGAGAGACCTAAGCCACAAAGGCACGAACGCGAGGTTGGCTAGGCATATTCATCTAGTGGCTGCGATGGTTGCAACACTTTGCAACATGCTCAACCAAGCGGTAAGTGCAAAGGCAATCCGCTGGATTTCTGACCGAGATGCACTCTTTGAACGTCATGAGTCCGTTGTAACTGACTTGGCATACGTGTACTACCTGACTCAGGCAATCGAATTTTCAACACCTGAGCAGCGAGAGGCTCAGAATCTTGGTGAATCTCTCGCTACTCTTGGCTTTGAGATTCCTGAGAAGACCGGGAAGCACCGCTTCGACGAGCTGGTCAGGCTACCAGACTACCTTGCAGGCACGCTGGCCGACTTGGACAGCGAAATCATGGACGTATCCAAAGAAAAATTCGACATCGTACTGAACAATGTCTTCGTCAACTCGAAGAATAATTGGCTTGTGCAACTACTGTCCACTGACGAACGCATAACAGCACGCTCAGCCCTGTTCCGAGGCGGAAAATAGGCTCGCGTATCGCCTTGACCTCCAATGTCGTAACAGTCAAATGACAAAGCCAATCCCTTTCTTTGGCTTGTTGACTTTTTGAATCACAAGCTCTTTCGACTGTTTATAAACAGCACTCCCAATTGCGAGTTGAAGCAGCAATCGCTGCCGTCTTGGCGACTCATTTGATAAAAGCGTCAGACCATCTTGGGTAAGCAGTGGCGCACTAATGGGCAAGTTCAAATCTTGAAGCATTTCCTCATACTGTTTCAAAGCAACATTTTTAGCTTGAGTTGGCGTCAAATCTGGGACCTCAAAAGCCATGATGCGACTCAGTACCGCGGGAGGAATTCCTTCCAAGGTGTTGGCTGTAAACAGAAAGTTGATTTTGGACACGTCTAGCTTCAAGTCAGGCATGGAAAGATCTCCGAAAGATTTTGAAGTTATCGGTTCAAGCAGTTGCAACAGCGAATTGATGATTGGATTTCGGGAGTCCTTGTTATCCGCTTTATCGAGTTCTTCCATCACGAGAATACCGTTTGCAAATTCAGAGCGAACCATCCATCGAAACAGCAAGCCCGGTTGAGCATTTGCCCATCCGCGCGCGGTCCCCACTAGCTCGAGGGAAGCTTGTGATGTCTCAAGATTTACCCGTTCGAAATCAAGATAAAAAGTTTCAGCAAGAGCACTAACAAACAAAGTTTTGCCAACGCCCGGACTCCCCACAAAGACTGTTGGCGGCAGCTGAAGGCTTGCCTTTCGAACATGAGCCAGTGCCAATGATGGCAACAAATAATCATTGATGTAACCAGAAAAATTTGGGAAACGAGCTTCAAGTTGCCGACATCTTGCAAGGTAGTCGTTTGACACAATCATCAAACGTCTAAGCGGACCACTTTCGTCGAGTCGAAGAATTTGACTTCGTGTTTCCTCGTTTAAACCAAAAGTCAAGCTTGTCAGGTTTTTTGCGTCGTACAACTGATGCGCGTTAGCTGCGTCAAACGATAGCTTTTTGAGCTTGGCTGCCGCAATCTCTTTTCTTTTAGTCTCGTCAAAATTCACTTTTAGCATTTTTGCCCCCCATCAAAATAGGATAGAGGTAGTTGTTAAAAAATGCAAAGTTTTGATTCTGGCGACTTGCAACCGAAAAAATTTACGGACCTGATCGCTACTCGACAAGCCCATGAATCAAAGAAAATCCGTAGAAAATTCCCTAAATGGTTTTGGTTAGCGGCACTTCTCTACGTAGTTAATTACATCGTCACGCACGCCACCAATATTCATAAAAGCACCCCATCGAAAATCTCCACCATCTTCTGTCCATGCACCTAAAGTGGTGGCCCTTCTCAACCCAGCAGTTTGCACCTCATCTAAAGGGCGTGTGATCCATATCGCGCTGTCCACTACTTCAGCCCCATTGGTGCCCTGCCCCCGCAAAACCTCGTCTGAATCAATTTCCAAATAATTCCACGTCGTTGCACCAAACTTTGAAACGGACATTTCAGGACTAGTAACAATGCCAGCGTACAAGTAGATACGCCCTTCTAAGCATGCAAGCATGAATCTAGCAATCACTTCAGGACGAACTTGCTCCAAACGGAGATATGGTGGACCAACATCGACTGACTTCAAAACCGCAGTAGTCGGCTCTACTGCTCCGTCAAGATCGCTTGCTGGCAATTTCTGAAATGAGTCAACGATGAAGATCGTAATCAACAGCAAGAAGATGAAAACAGCAGCGCTGACATAGATGGTTTTTTTCTGCACAGAAATTAACCCATCACTTCGCAAACTTCAACTGCTCGCGGTTCCAGTACAACGCGATTGAACTCCACATACCCCGGGACATTGGTTGCCCTCTGTGTATCTCCTTGGTTCCAACGCCACCCGACAATGTCGTCAATTGGATCCAGCACAATCACTGGTGTACGTCCCTTCAAGCCCTTGGGTATAAGATACGCGGCAATCGGGGATTGCTGGTGATATGGGTAGTAGCGAGTGAACGGTATCACCTCTTCGAACTCAGACGAATCACGTGCACTCAGACTTTGACCATCATTGGCTCCACGGCGAAAACCACTGCGATAGTCACCCGAATACTCAAGCGCACCCGTTACAGGGTTTTGACCAACAGTGATCTTGGTTGTTATATCGAGATCTGGATTTACAAATCTCACATCAGGCCAATAGCCCATCGCAATCCCCCGATCAATGTCATCAAACGATCGAACTGTCTGAATAACGATTGGCACTGGGTAGTCACTCCTAGGCTGTTCGATACCATCCTTGTCTTTGAGAAAAATCACATGTTCAGATTGCTCTGAGGCATGAACGCATGTTTTATCCCATTCATTTTTGAACAGCTCATGCGCTTGCTCATAATTGACTTTATCAAGGTCAATCACTTTTTCGCCGCAAGTCTGACAACCGCGCCACCGCTCCTCACCCTCTTCAACTTGCAGTTGATTCCATCTTTTAGCTTTGGGACAAAAGACTTTCTTCAACAAGGTGCCGTCGGGAGCATAAAGACTGCTCGTTTTTTCGTCATAGATAAAGCGCTTATTCATTAAGACTCCGGAGCCAGGGTTGAATGCGATTCTTACTGCGAAATATCATTTAAAAGAACACGCTGAAAGCTAAAAAACATATTTAACTCACTCAACACCAAGTGCCTTGAACACGGCATCGACAGGGTCTGAATAAAAACTGGTCTGGAACTTTGCAAACAGCTCACCGGGCACAGATGGGATATCCGTCACGCTAGACATGGGTAGAAGGATGCGCTTGGCTCCGGCGTCAAATGCCACCTGCATGCTCTCAGCCAAATTGCGCGCCTGGGCGATAGTGCCGCCCAACGTCATATCACCCATCACTGCCAACTGGGCCTGAATAGGTTTGCCCAACGCAGCTGAACACAGCGCAATGAAACTGCTCAACGTCAAGCTTTCGGGGTTGCCAGAGTTTTGCAATTCGACCATGTGCAAGTGATAGTCTCGTTCCGTTGGATGAATCGACGCACTGACGCGACCAGCATTTGCTTTGAAATAGTCAAACGCCACGCGAACCGGTTCACGAGAAAGTGAACCCGAAACGTTCAGTTTGCCCGTGCCAGCAATCGCTTGGATCTCCATGCGATAGATGCCGGGCATTTCGGCTGATCCCATCGCGATGGAATGCAACACCCCCGGCTGCAAACGACCATCGGGAATCAGTCCACCACCGCCCTGCTCTGGTACCGAGACAAAGCGCTCTTGCATATCCTCTAGGTCGATGTAAGAGAAGTGGACGTCATAAAACTCCATACCCCCGATCTTCTTGAGCTGCTCTTTGACTCGGCGACGCGCCTCCAGAGCGTACTCAAGGCATTGACGAACCATCTCTTTGGTGTATTCGCCGTTCGGGCAAATCAACTTGAGCAGACCAGACACCGTTCGGCGAACCGCAATCGTGTCCCGCTGATTCAAGTTATTGCCCAGCTTGAAATACTTATCGATGGCGTCCGCAAAACTGCGTTTGCGCATCTCACGCACCCACTCGGCTAGGTAATCAACAATCAAACCGTATTGGTTGGTAAAAAACTCCGGTCGCATCTTGGGAATCTCCCATCCCGGGACATACGCATGAAAGCGGTCAAAGAAAGCCGAATCGATCATGGCCTCTGGAAATGGAGCCAGCAAGTGGCTGGTCTTGACCATTGACTCCACTGACTGGTTGATGTTACCCACAAACACCATAGATGCACTGGCATTGATGGACTCACGCCCCCGGCTAAACGAACCTGAAGCCATGTAATCCTTCATGATCTGCACACCGTCATGGTCCTTGAAGTTGATGCCAGCCACTTCGTCAAAAGCCACAACATCCCACAAACCGACCAAACCAATTTTTCGTGCACCCATGTTGTAGAACAGGTTAGCCACGGTGGTTTGGCCACCCGACACCAAAATCGAGTTCGGGCTGATTTCTTTGTAAATGTGACTCTTACCCGTCCCCCGCGGCCCCAGTTCGCACATGTTGTAGTTGTTCTCTACCAGCGGAATCATTCGCGCTAGTAGATGCCACTTCGCTCGCTCTTTGAAGCACGTTGGCTCCATACCTGTCGAACGCAGTAACACATCAATCCATTGCTCATCCGTGAAAGCCTTGCGGGCCTCGAACAGCTCGTTCAGGTCCATGCCCGGCATCTGGATCGGTTTGAGTTCTGAAATGATGAAGGGTGATGCTTTTTGGTTTTCTTCAAACTCGTAGCGAATGGTCACAATGCACCAAATTCCGCCTACCAGCAACTTTTCATACTTCTTGACATGGCTGTCGTCCACCGCGGCATTCTTGATGCCCAAATTGGAAAGCAAAGCCTCATATGAGTCACGGTTTTCATTGAGCTTTACGGTGACCTTGTCAATGACCTTGAAGGACCCACGCTCGCGAATTTTGCTTTTGACTTTCTCAGCCTCGTCTGGGCGAACATAGTTCTCTGCCAAAACGTTCTTAACCGTTTCCATTCCTGCCCGAATGGTCTCAGCATCATCCGATGCGCAATACATGCCCAGCAAATATTCCAGCACATAGACTGGAACGTTGGCCCCTTCCTTAATCAGCTTGGTCAAATCCTTTCGAACCACTTTGCCGGCAAAGCGCTCATTCAATAGTTTGTCCAAAATGGCATCAGAGGTTGCAAAGGATTCGTTCATTTTTCTTCTCAAAAATCGTTACTGAAAGCAAGGTCAATACGCATGGTTGTGCGCCAAGCTTCAGCTTTGGTTTTGGCGTCTCTAGCCACCAGGAAGTAATCCTTGTTGCGATCATAGTCACCGGACTGAATAGTCAGCATCAGCGAGCGCTTTCGCTCTTCCATCAAGGCTGAGGTACTGTCAAAAGTCAATGCTTGCTCATTACTCACAACCATCTCACCATCTCTAATTGAGAACAGCAAAGTCACAGGCAAAACTCTGTCTGAAACAGCTTCGGTCTGGATAAATTCAAAACGCTGTTTATTAGTCACGATGCGGTTGCTGGAACCCAACTGACTTACATCCACCGACTTGGTACGTGTTTTCTCTGCGTTGCCCTCTTTGACCATGATTACAGGTACCACAATTTCTTGCGGCATGGCACTGCCATGCACAAACCGCGCACCACCGACAAAGTGAAAGCGGCCTGCTCCTTTAGGCACCAGAAAATCCACACTACCCTCACCCGGCTGCGTACCGGCGGTCACCGACGTGTTGCCCGACCACGACCCAGACATGGGCCACATATCTCGACCCAAGATGTACCGCTTTTTGGGTTTCAAGACGCCGGGCATACCCTCTTCAACCACCGACCGATCAGCATCTTCTAAAGCCGATTCCTGATACAAAAAGCCATGGTCAGCAGTCACGAAAATAGTAGAACCATTCAGGTTGTTCATAATGAAACTGACCACCTCCTGCAACTCTCTAATGGCCTGCTCAGTCGCCTCGAAGGTTTTTCCTTCTGTACCGCGTTTGTCACCGATGGCATCGATGTGGTCGTGGTACACATAAATCAGTTCATACGGTTTAACAAACTCTCGACCAGCAGTCTTACCCATTTCCATCAACTCATCACGGCTGATGGCCACGCCACCGTGTTGGGCCAACACCGCACTTCGCTGCTCCAGCGTGGCCGTGGGCATGCCGTCCACTGTGACATCCAGCGCAGCATTGTTGCGGTACGCCAGCTGCTTGTGCGGCAACAAACTGGCCATGCCCAGCGTGGTGTAGCTGGGCAAAACCCCCAACATGGTTTCAAGACGAGCCTTGACTCGATTTTTGGAGTTCAGCGTGCTCACTAGCTCTTCCGCGGCCTCAAAACGGAAAGCATCGGAAATCACCACATACACCCGCTTGGCCCCAGTTGAATAGCTGGGCGCGACAAACTGCTCAAAGAAATTCTGCTGATTGGGGATGTCGTTGAGCTTCCAATGTTTAAGCAACCCAGCATCACCGCCCACCACAGCATCCCAAGCAGATGACAACTGACCGATAAACCAGCCCGAATAAGCGTCTTCCATGCGGTCACGCAGTTCGTGTAGCAACGACCAACCCATAGGCTCCACCGCGTCGGTTGCGCGCATGAACGACCGGTACAACTGGTCGAACCTAAACAACTCAGACTTGTACGCTTCAAAAGCTGCATCGGCTGAACCGAAACTGAAGCCATGGCTATGTTTGGCTTGCAACTCAAAGAAACTGGCTGCAGCCCCCAAAGCGTCATAGCTGGCAGCAAGCGCTTTTGTGTGGTCGTTGGCCCCTGCCAGCAAAGTGTTCGCCCAATGTCCATCACGTCGCCGAGCCATCAACTCGCGCACAACGTCCATGTTTGCACCTGCGCCAGAAATGATGCGGGCTTTCAAGTCGGCAATAACTCGTTTGTCAATTGATTCGAAGGTCATCGCATCGACCAACTGCTCAGCGGTCAACACCCCCAACAAGGCTGGGACATGCAACTCTTCTGCAACAACATTGGCCAGCGCGTCATAACTGGCATAGTTCGCCATGTCTGATCGCCAACGGCTGGCAAACACCGACGCATGCGCTGCGCGTGCTCTGTCGGCAATCACAAAATGATTCAATGATGAAGGCGTCATGCCGATTGCATTGCAAAAATCACTGACAAAAATCCGATACAAAAGCCCTCGCATCGAAGGTGATTCACCTTCGGCTTCTTTGTAGCCAAACTCTTCCTCCGCCAAACCCCAAAAGACAGCATCGATTTCTTGTGAAGTCATGTCCAACAATGGCTTGGGCACTAACCCAAGGTCTGCACCTTCAGCCGCCAACGCCTGAAAAACTTTCAAGAAAATTCCCGCGGTGTCCGGGGTCTCTGCCCTCACCATCACAGCCAACATCTTGCGATCAAGATCACCGGCTTGGTCATCAGGCTGCACCCATCGCTTGAGGCGTTCAACACGGTCTTTTGACCGCATGAACTTAGCGCGCCGTTTCAAATGGGCATGCAACACACGGCTAGTCAATCCCAGCTCATCAAGCTGCATGGAAGCACTGTCCGCGCTAAATGCTTTACCGCGCAAACGGGCATCCAGCAACCAATCATCTTCAGGTGCGGGGCAGGCGCTCGGTGCATAAATTAGCCAACGTGCTTCTGGGTCATTCTGCAATCGCACTTTAGCCTGTAGGGCTGGGACTTGGTCCAATCGAAGTACGTTCACCCCTGGCAAATCGATTGCATCAACTTCGGTCAGAAATTCACCATCTGGATCATTCCAAAAAACCAACTGTTGGTCATCTTCAAACTGTCGCTCTAAAGCAGAAAAAAACTGTGCAGCGCTCATCAGGTGCAGCTCCAATTAAATGTAAAAACCTTATTCATGGTTTTTTCGCCTCATCGCTTTGCTGTTGCAACTGCTGTAAGTCACTTTCGATCTCTTCCACAGTAGGCATTGCGCCCTTGAGGTTGTCAGGCAAAGCCTCGACCAAGGTGTATTCGCTCACGCCCATGGGCTTGTTCATGTCGCGCAGGGCAAATTCAACTTCGATGTTATTTTTGTCGCGACACAACAGCAGGCCAATGGTGGGCTGGTCATCATTGCGTTTGAGCAGGGTGTCCACGGCTGACAAGTAAAAATTCAGCTTGCCCGCGTACTCAGGGATGAACTTGCGGTTTTTCAGCTCCACTACCACATAGCACTTCAGGGTCACGTGATAGAACAGCAAATCGATGTAGTAATCGTTACCCGCCACCTCCAAGTGAAACTGGCGGCCAATGAAGGCAAATCCTTTTCCCAGCTCCAGCAAAAACTGGGTGATGTGCTGCGTTAGTTGGCGCTCCACATCCAGCTCGTTGTACGAGCCTGTCATGGTCATGAAGTCGAAGGTGTAGGGGTCTTTGAGCGTTTGCTGAGCCAAATCAGATTGCGGCATCGGCAGGGTGCGGGCAAAGTTAGTGACAGCCTTGCCAGCGCGGTTGTGCAGATTGGACTTGAGTTGCAGAGCCAACACGTCGCGGCTCCAGCCCTGCTCCAGCGTTTGTGCGACATAAAAGCGTGCCTCGTCCACGCTGCTGCACTTGGTGATGATCAGGATGTTGTGCCCCCACGGAATTTGTGCAACAGCCTGTTGCACAAATTCAATCTCTGGCCACTGCTCCGCAAAACTGCGCATGTAAAGCAGATTGCGGCGGGAAAATCCCTTCATCTCCGGAAATGCAGCCATCAAATCATGGGCTAGCTGGTCGATTACCTTTGCCCCCCAGCCTTGAGCCTGCTGACGCTCCAGAATGTCATGGCCGATCTGCCAATAAAGCAAGATCAGTTCGCGATTTACGGATAGCGTGGCGCGTTGCTGGGCGGATTGGATACGCTGCTTTAACTCGGAGAGCCAGCTCGCATAATTCATCACAAAATTGATAGGTTCAGTCATTTCAGAATGGGAAAGATGAATTTTCTTCAAGCTTGGTCACGGTAACCATAATAGATTCGCAAAGATCTCGCACATTCTGGATAAGTGTCACAAGCTCGTCTTTGTCAAAAGTAAGCTGACCTCCGTCTTTTCCGTATCCAGCTCGATGCACGCAATCGTGCCTTTTAGATACCGCCTTGAATAACCACGCAATATCACCAAGATCAAGTCCAAGAACTGACTTGTACATAGGTTTTATTTTCTTCAGATCGTGAAATATTATTTTTTGGAGGTAGTCCGCAACAGTGTCTTTGATGCTTTCCCTCTCCTTAAATAACTGCGACATAGAAAACTTCATTTCAGAGAAATTCGGGTCGGTTTCAATCAATCGCCTGATCAGATCCTCACTACCGGTCGTTGTCTTTATGAATACTGAAGACAGGAAGCCTTCAGTGGCGGCGACAACATGCCCATAAATCATCACATTCAAACTAAAGGCATTTTTCAGGCCGACGTCAATTTTCAAGAGTTCCTCAGCACTATCCAGATGACTGTTTAGGGTTCGAAGCTGCTCTGAAGGCTCCTCTCGCCAATTCAGGTCGTCATCACGATCATCTTCGTCATAGTACGGGACGTCGAAATTGACATCAACACTTCCACCGTCAACAGAAACATCCGCTCCGCCGAAAGAATTCACAATCAAGACTTCATAGTCTTTGTCACAATTTTCACAAACAACTGAATCGTCAGTTTCTACATAGCTATCACGATTTCGCTCAGCCATGTAGTTTGGTTCTGGACAGGGCATGGTTGCCCTGACCAAAGATCCACATTTGCATTCAAACGAAATGTCAATCTTCATTAGCGCCCCCGGTCACCACCTTCACACTGTCCAGCAAATCACCAAACTTGCCGTAGTTCACTTTAACGCCATCGTCCAGGTCCAGGCTGATGCGCATGTCGGCGTGGTGGCGGA
>ERZ650303.682-NODE-682-length-10450-cov-7.586724_pt1 | contig 10450 bp, 9 predicted proteins | sample MGYA00376239_ERZ650303 | MGnify/ENA primary metagenome ERZ650303 (study PRJEB26733, sample SAMN07839262) | wastewater metagenome | biome: small river; feature: stream; material: water | place: USA: North Carolina | collected 2016-04-05 ... | reverse complement strand
TGCTCTTTGCCACACAGCTCAGAACACTGGCCACGGTATGTGCCTGGTTTTTCAACTGTCGCCCAAAATTCGCGCAAGAAGCCGGGAACCGCATCACGCTTGACACCAAATGCAGGCACCCACCAGCTGTGGATCACGTCATTCGATGTGGTGATAAAGCGCACCTTCTTACCCACTGGTAACACCAAGGGGTTGTCCACTTCGAGCAAATAATTTTCACCCTTGGCTTCTTTGTTGTCGATTTGTTCACGAGGCGTGGTCAAACGGCTGGTGAACTTCACGCCTTCAGCTGGAAATTCGTATTGCCACATCCATTGGCTGCCTGTGACCTTGACCACCAACTCAGCATCGCTCTTGGAGTCTTCGTACATCTTGACGGCGTGATAGGCAGGAATACCAAACACACCGTAGTCAATCACCAACAGCACCGCAAACGGTGCCAACACAAACAACCATTGCTTGGTCGAGCGAGGTGCAGTGAAGCCAGCAGCCTGATGGCCTTGTGACTTGCGATGCGCCCAGAATGAATACAACATCAAGGCCAAAACACCGCAAAAGATGATCAAGATAATGATCATGAACAGGTTGTGCACGTGCAGCGTTTCACGCGCAATTGGTGTCACTGGCTCTGGAAAGTTCCATGTGTAGCCTGCCAATACGCTTTGCGCCACGAGTGCCGCAAATGCACCAGCCATCCATTTTTTCAAGCCCCGCATATCTTCTGTCCTTTTATAAATTCTTTGAATGCTCATTTTGGTGATGACTTAAAAGCTATACACAGACGACACGCCTGCCAGCCCCGTCACAAACACCATCAACATGGGTGCCACCGACCAAGCCATCTCAGCCAGAGTCGATGTATGAAAATGCGCGTCTGCATGCTTGTGGTGGTGCCAGTGCGATGCCAAGATGGCTGCAAAAACCACAGCAAACATGACCACCGAAGCACCCAACAACCACTCGCGAGCAGCCAGCGTGAATTGCAAATCAATCATCGCCGCTACCTTTTAACGAAAGCGATTGGGTTGAATGGTTTGCATCGTCGTGGGCAAGCTTTCCACATAGCGCGCAATTTCTTTGAGTTCTTTGTCAGAGAACTGCTTCACAACACCACCCATGATGGGATTGCTGCGGCCAATTTGTGGCTTGTTCTCTGTTTTGTAAGCACGCAAAGCTGCGTACACATAGTCAGCATGCTGACCCGCAATCTTGGGATAAGTTGGTGCAATGGGTTTGGCCAAGCCTGCGCCATGACAAGCGATACAACCGCCCTTTTCCACCAAAGCCGCACCCACACTTGTGTCGATTGGCTTAGCAGGCGTCTCTGACGTCAAAGCTGTTGACTCATAGTAAGCCCCCAAGTCAGCCATATCTTGCGCTGTCAGCGACAAAGCTGTGGTTGCCATTGAAGGGTGCTTGCGAGCCCCAGTTTTGTAATCATTCAATGCAGACACGATGTAGCCAGCACTTTGACCAGACAACATCGGCACACGATACACCTCTGGAAAACCCGTGTGATATCCCCTGATGCCATGGCAACCGATACACAGTGCATTTTTTTGGCTTCCTGCTTGCGCATCACCTTGTTGGGCATGAACGGAATAAATAGGACTTAAGCACACTGCTGCAAGGAGACCGGCCATCAACTTCTTCATCTATATCGCCTTTAGGGTTTGATCTAAATCAATGGATATTATTAGCAATTAGGATGCACACTCAGGGCAGTAGTTACCACTAGATCGCAGACATGGAGAATTCAAAATTGCTAGTAAATCGTAAAAATCTACTAATTTTTAGTATTGTGCTGGCATTTTGCGTGATCAGTTTGGGGGCGTATGTTCGCCTATCGGATGCAGGCTTGGGCTGCCCTGACTGGCCCGGATGCTATGGCAAGTTATTGGGCGTCCCTGATGGCCATCACGAAGTCAACGAAGCAGCAGCAGCCTTCCCCCACGCGCCTGTAGAAACTGGTAAAGCTTGGAAAGAAATGATCCACCGTTACTTGGCTGGCATTTTGGGCTTGGTGATTGCCACACTCGCAGCACTCGCTGTTTGGCCGCGACGTCAAACAACAGTGACTCCACACATTTTTTTAGTCGGCTTGGTCGCGGTTCAAGCAGCTCTGGGTATGCTGACGGTTACTTGGCTGCTCAAGCCCGTGATCGTCACCATGCACTTGTTGGGTGGCATGTTGATTCTCGCCACACTTGTAGGCATTCAAGCAACCGAGTCCACGGCTCATATTCGCACCACCACACTTGGTATGAAAAGAGCGGCATGGCTCGTGACCGCGCTGATCCTGGTGCAAATTGCACTGGGTGGTTGGACCAGCGCCAACTACGCCGCCATGGCGTGTTCAGATTACCCACTGTGCCAAGGCCAATGGATGCCAGCAGACATGGACTGGTCACATGCCTTTGTGTTCAACCGTGAACTGGGCCAAACCAGCGATGGCCAAATGCTGAGCCTGCAAACGCTGACCGCCATACATTGGACACATCGTTGCTTTGCAATGATTGTTTTGGCTGCATGCGTGTCGTTTGCTTTGCGACTTCACAAAGATCATCAAACTCGTACGATGGGGCGAATGTTGCTCGGTGCAGTGGTGTTGCAAGTGTTATTGGGCATTAGCAATGTTTGGTTGCAATGGCCGTTGGGTCTGGCGGTGTTACACAACACAGGCGCTGCAGTGTTATTCGCTGTAACGATCTACACCACCCTGCAACTGCAACGCGCACAAAGTTAAAGACCACCATGAAAACCCCATTCAGCCTCTTGCTGGCGAGCTTTCTATGCCTAGCCTCGTTGGGTTCACATGCAAGTGATATTGCCGAGCGCATCAAGCCTTGCGAAGCTTGCCACGGCAACCAAGGTCGCGCAGGGCCTGATGGGTACTACCCACGCTTGGCAGGTAAGCCTGCAAGTTACCTGTACAACCAAATGGAAAATTTTTCACAAGGCAGACGCCGCTACACCATGATGCGCCGCATGATGGAGCCACTGTCACCGCAATACCAGCACGAAATAGCTGATTACTTTGCCAGTCTGCAAGTCCCTTATTTGCCGCCCAGCGTCAAGACGACTGCACCATCTACTGCGCAGATGATGCGCGGCAAACAGTTAGCCTTACAAGGCGATTCAAGCTTGAATATTCCCGCATGCAACAGCTGCCATGGAGACAAGCTCATGGGCAACTCAGCCAACGTGCCTAGCTTGCTGGGCATGCCTGCGGCCTACCTGGGTGCGCAACTCTCTGCGTGGTCGCAAGGTGACCGAACAACCATTGCGCCCGATTGCATGGCAGACATCGCCAAACGCCTTACTGCCGACGATGCTGCCGCCGTCACAGGCTGGTTGTCAGCACAGCCTATTCCTCAAAAAACCACAGCCTTCAAAACTGCACGCACAGAGTCACATGTACGCTGCGGCAGCGCACCTGAACTGCATGGAGCTATGAAATGAAATCATGCAGCCTCACATGTAAATGGCTCGCAGCAATCGTCCTGTCTACCCTACTTGGCCTCAGCGCATGGGTAACGTGGGACAACTGGGGACGTTTTGTTGTCACTGCTGATGCATCACCTGCCGACACACTTCCAGCACAGCAAGCTTTGGCTCGCGGTGAATACCTTGCGCACATTGGCGGGTGCATCGCTTGCCACACCAACAAAGGGGGAGCTCCATTGGCTGGAGGTCGCCGCATTGACACTCCATTTGGTGCAGTCTTCAGCAGCAACCTCACGCCATCCCAAACGCATGGCCTAGGCACGTGGACGGCTACTGATTTTCAAAATGCACTGCACTGGGGGCGTTCACGTGATGGGCGTCTGCTTTTGCCGGTCTTCCCCTACAACCACACCAGCGTGTTCACATCGCAAGATGTGCAATCTATTTTTGCTTGGCTGCAAACGGTAACACCCGTCGACAATGAGCAACCCGCACATCGCCTCACATGGCCACTGGGCACACAACCTGTCATTGCCGTTTGGCGCTCGCTGTTTTTCAACCCCACGCCTTTTAAAGAAAACGCCAATGAATCGGCCGAATGGAACCGCGGTGCTTACTTGGTTCAAAGTGCAGGACACTGTGCTGCCTGCCATGGCCAGCGCAACACATTGGGCAGTTTTCCAGCTGTGGATGATTTATCAGGTGGATTTTTGTCACCCCAAATGTGGCTCGCACCTAGCTTGATCGACGCCTCACAAACGACCATCGCGAACAGCACCGTCAACGACACCGCTGACCTATTGCGTATTGGCCAAAACCACTCAGCCCACGCAAGCGGACCCATGGCTGAATTTGTGCAGCACTCTGGCCAGTACTTGACCCAAGCAGACGCTTTGGCGATTGCGCGCTATTTGAAATCCAAAAGCAAAGCCGACACACCCAGCAGCACGTCCCGCAGTTTGCACATGGCCACCTCTTCTCCTGCTGCACAAACGCTGTACCAAACACACTGCGCCTCTTGCCACGGCAAAAACGGCGAAGGCAAACCCCATGCATACCCTGCGCTCGCGGGCAATCCGGCTGTTGTCTTGACGCAACCCGAAAACCTCATACAAATGGCACTGTATGGTGGCTATGGCCCCAGCACAGAGGGACGCCCTCGCCCATTCGGCATGCCACCGTACTTGTTCACACTGGACAACCAACAGATCGCAGATGTGCTCAATCACATTCGCAGCCAATGGGGCAATCAGGCACCTGCAGTGAGCCCGATGCAAGTTGATCACGTGCGTGCTGCTGCTGCTTATTAATTAAGCGCCGAATCTGTCAGTTAAGAAAAATCGAGCACAAAAAAAGCCAAGCAATGTATACATTGCTTGGCTGATTACAGGACTCTTATATAAATCAGGGACGCGCCACTGGGCTACACGCCCCTGCTCCATCAATGGCCAACGACTGACTAATCAAACCTCGACTACCAATATCGAGTGGTTGATTTGAAAGTGGTGAATTTCCAATCGCCAGATAGTCATCAACCTTGGGATTCATGGCGAAGAAAATCGTATCTGCCGTCATATTTGGACGACTCACATCTTTGCCCCTAAACATTTCTGGCGTCTCAGGCTGGGGCACAGTTGAGCCATTAAAGTTTTTATCGCCTGGCAATGCAAAGTCAGTATTTGTGATTTCGTAAGAACCAGGAAAATCTGCCCAAACCTCTCGGCGCTCTTGGATCATGCGACCGTTGATGTCCAGCATTCCAACGTAGGCCTGGCGATACCCCCAGTAGCCATAGTGTGAAGAACACAGATTCTTGTTATTGACTGGCTCTTTCAATCGCATACGATCCCAAGTCAATGTGCGCTCTTTTTGAAGCATCGTCGTCAAAGTGAATGCATCAAACGAATAACGATGACGTGTGCGTTGAGCGAAGAAGTTATATCTAGTCAAAGCACCATTGGCGTTGTTGCCGCAGTTTTGCGGACTCACAACAAATGTATTTGACTTATTAGCCCCAGTTACATCACATGCGACTAGCGTATTGACAGCTGGCAGATCACCACAGGCCATTAACTGCCAGCTAGACCATGTGCCTGAGGTACCTACAGAGCGAGTAGCCTTCTGCACATAAACAGTCACATCATCATCGGCATACGTCACTGTCCTTCCGCAATAATTTTTTAGTGTGTGCTGATCAGTTTCATCCACCGTGTCATTACGAGTGAACAAAGCGTTGTATTTCTTAAATGGCGAAGTAGAAGTCCCGTAATACGAGTCGGTAGGCCGCCACTGGTCATAAGCAGAAATATATGAACCTGCTGTGTAGTTAAAGAAGGCCGTTTTTACTTCTTTGCCCTGAGCATCTGCTTCAGCAAAAATAAATGAATTACGCGTCCACTTGATCAAGCGATCAGTATTTGGCAACAAATTTTTAAGCATCAAACGGACTTCATCTGCAATTCCTGGGCGAGTTTCCGCAGTGAGCGTCGTTCCAACAGGGAATGCATCCCCTGTTAGGTTGATATTCACAGTCTTGAAATAGACATTGATGTTGTCTCCATCATCGTTTTGCAAAGTACGCACGGTTGTGTCATCCAACTCACTAGATGAAACAGTTCCATCCGTCACCCGAGCAGGATCAATAAACAACACCACCTTGTACGAATCACCATTTTTAGGAACGGTATATGCCTCTCCAGCACGGTAGTAGCGCATGAAGTCAAAGCCTGGATTGCAGTTAGTCATACCTGCACGCCAACGTGTACGACCATCGTAAAGGGTTGCCCTTGCTGTACTGGAATAACCAGCTGTTCTGTATGCGGTCCAAGCATCATTCCAGCTCTGCGTGTTCTTTTGAACGTAGACGCTAGGATCTACGCTCATATTTGAACAGCCCCCGCTAACTCGGCGGTCAAAAATTTCAACGCCATCAGTGATTTGATTTCTATTGCCAACCTCGCCTAAAAATGCCTCAACACTGGTCGAGCGATTAGTCGGCAAGCCAGGCCCCGAAATGCGAGCCCCCTTGATCACATTCGAAGTCCCTGCATACCAATGCTTGACAATCAAATTCAATGAGTTTTCATACTGAGGGTTGTAAGGATATGTACCATCAGAATCTGGAGCATAGGTCAATCTTGGAAAAATTTTCACCATGTATTTTTTCTGATTACCTACCATCAACAAGTCACCATTGACGACTTGCAATACGGCAGGGCGAATCACAAAGTCACCATCTGCGCGGGTCCACCGCAAAAATACACGGGTGTATTTTTTATTATCCGAACCTGTCCATTGACCACGAAATGCAGCCTCAACCGTGACTTTGAGACTGGAAATTTCTTCGAGATCCACGGCATTGACTACCCAAGAACGCAGGTACTTATCAGGTGTCATACCCGCATCCATGAAACTAGAGTCAAAGATTTTGTTCGCACTCAAAAGCAAGGCGTCGCAGCTCGTAGCAGCCGCGCCATCAAATGGGATCTTGCAACCTTTGGCGAGCTGATCGTTGATTCTTTTAACCAAATCAGGCAATTTGGTGATGTACTCCAAGTCAGGCTTGTTGCTATCCGAATTATCGTGACTACCTGAAACTGCTGGATCCGAACCTGGCTTAATCGCAACCGACGGAGCAGATGCAGGGTCAGCATCGGGACGATTGCGGTCCACCAACATAAATGATCCCTGCGCACTCACAGCTGCATATTTATCCAAAAGTAAATCATGCGCTTTGCCTAAATCGCTTGTGTCAGTCGCTGTTTGATTGGTATTCAAATTGGACCCAAACACATCCAATCCAACCAATGTATTGTTACTTCTCAATGACAGCGCTTGAATCAGCTTTGCATTGCTGTTCGCTAAAGTGGTGTCATTCACACCCGTCAAAGCATTTTTAGCATTAGCAAACGCAACAGCAGTATTTTGTCCAAGTGCCAATGTCGTTGCCGCTTCAGTCAACTGAGTGACATTCAAACGCCCGCCCGTTTTTGACATCGTTGCAACTGAATGCAAGGTCACAACGATATCGTCACCCGAATCAGACACAGACTTACCGATGGCCCGAACAATTAAAGGTGAATTGAGCTTCGACAAAACTGAGTCACTCAAAGTGTAGGAACCATTCTCGTCAGTCGTCGTGATCGGGATACCGTTAGCCTCGCTCTGACCTATTGGTTCATTGCCGTTGACATCTTTGACATAAATGACAGCATTTTTAAGCGGGGCGCCAGTCGCAACAGCACCTGAAAGACTCTGCGTCACTGGACCACCTCCACCACCACCTCCTCCACAGCCGACGATGCCAAATGACACAGCAATTGCTGCAGCCCAGTAACTGTATCTATGCTTCATGATCACACCTCAAGTATTGACATTAATGATATTTTTAATAAATTTAACACTTCATTTGTCTATAACGATTGGCAAAACTCAATCGGAAACCCTTAGAAAACAGCATTTCGTCATACATTTTTTGCAAATGACTCAAGTAATCCCTAACTCAGACCGATAAAGAAGTGATGGCCGAAGAAACGACTGAAGTAGCGCAAGAAGACCTGACGACGAGCACCCCCGAACCGTCCGAAGGTTCAGACGCGCCTGTCGAACTTGCATCAGAAACAGAGACGCAAGCAACGACAGAGGCTGAAGTTCAAACCGAAGCACCTGCACAAGCCACCATTGACAACAATGCCCAAGCAGAGACTGCTGATAACGCGCCAACAGAATCTGCCACATCACAGACCAGCGAGCCAGAGCAAGCCAAAGAGCCTGACGAGCTTCAGCCTTTCATCGACAAAGCCTTTGAAACGATTCAGCATGACGTGGAACTTGTAGCGCTAGACAAGTTCTTGCGCGCACACATCAAGACATTCCGCGAAGAGTGGGATATTTGGCCTGAAAGTGCCAAAGACGCCTATGTACACATGATGACGTCACAGCTTTTGCAACGCAAAGCGGCTGAAACACGCATCATGAATTACGAAGAATTCAAGCTACCCGTGCCATCAGCTCAAACCACCTTGTTTGAGTCCATCAAACAGTCTCAGATCAAACCCAAAAAGTGCGTACCTGTGCTGCTGATGCCGCCCAACCTACGCCCTACTTATTCCCTGAAGAAGTAGTTTTGGCCTTTAAGTAATCGGCCAAACCCGCATTATTCAAACGCACGCCACTGCTGCCGCTGTCTTTGGCCACCGCGCCACGAATTTGCTTGATCAGCAGACCCTTCACATCGCCTTGCATGGCCTGTGTGCGCAACGCCAGATACCGCACCTGCGCTTTGGCCGTGTCCATCTTGGATTCGGACATGGCTTGCAGCCACAAGCCATCGTCACGCTTGCCCGCTTCTAGCTCACGCAAAACCAGGGCGCGAACCATATTGGAAGATGTATCAGGCATAAGCGGGCTCCGAAAAACAAAGAGTGCACCAATTCTGCCAGTTGAAGTAGTAAATTCAACAAATCAACATTTGGAAATCGACCTATGCCCGAACTGTTTGGCTCTGATGCCTATGCCCCCAAAGAAATTGCCGCAAAAGTAGAAACTGTAGGCGTGGCCAAAGCGCACATGGCCACCCTACCCTTGGTCATGTTGGGTTTGCTCGCTGGTGCATTCATTGGCTTGGGCGGTTTGTTTTTCGTCATCGTCAAGTCTGATGCCAGCTTGAGCTTTGCTGTCAGTCAGCTCCTGGGTGGTTTTGTGTTTTGCTTAGGACTGATCTTGGTGGTCGTTGCCGGGGCTGAACTTTTCACAGGGAACAACTTGTTGGCCATGGCTTGGGCTGATGGGCAAATCACCACACGCGAAGTACTACGCAACTGGTTATGGGTGTGCGCAGCCAACTTTGTGGGCACCACGGGCTTGGCGCTGCTGGTGTACCTAAGCGGTCACACGCATGCCAATGGCGGTGCGATTGGAGCCACCGTCTTGAAGATTGCGCTCAACAAACAAAATTTGGTGTGGCACGAAGCCTTTTTCAGAGGCGTGTTGTGCAACGTCTTGGTGTGCATGGCGGTTTGGATGGCCATGGCGGGGCGCAGTGTGATGGACAAAGTGATTGCGATCGTCTTTCCCATCACTGCCTTTGTGGCGGCGGGGTTCGAGCACAGCATTGCCAATATGTATTTCATGCAGCTCGCGCTCATCATTCAATACTTCGAACCTGCGACTGCAGGTAACGCACTGAGCGTGGCAGGCATGTTTGGCAATTTAGTGCCCGTGATTTTGGGCAACCTCGTGGGCGGCAGCGTGTTTGTAGGCTTGACCTACCACCTCATCTACCGCGTGGCGGCAGCCGCGCAGCCAGAGAACACACCACTGATCGAAAAAAGTTAGTCGTCTGTCGAGGCGTTCATCGCCTCTTCCATGCCTTGCAGCAACGTTTCAGCCTCGTGTGCGCCCGACAAGCCCACTTGACGGTTGAAGATGAAAAACGGCACGCCCGTGATGCCCATTTCACGCGCAGCCTTGTCGCTGTCAATGGTTTGGCTGTGCAACGCTGAGTTTTGCAAATGGGCTTCAGCCACGGCGCGATCCATGCCAGCCGATTCGGCAATGTCCATCAGCACCGAAGCCTCGGTCAAATCCAAGCCGTCAATGAAATACGCCTTGAAAAAAGCCTCCACCATGGCGTCTTGCTGCATGCCGGGCTCAGACACGGCAATCAGGCTGTGCGCCACCACGGTGTTGGGCTGGCGGCTGATCTTGTCAAAAGCGAATGAGATACCCACTTCTTTACCGACGCCTGCCACGCGCTCGTAGATGGCGCTGGCTTCGTCACCAAATTTGTTCGACACATAGTCCGCACGGGCCATGCCCTCGGGCGCCATGTCTGGGTTGAGCTGAAACGTGTGCCAACGCACCTCAGGGTCCACATCGGGGTGCTGAACTGCCAAAAGTGCCAAAGCCCGCTCTAAACGGCGTTTGCCCACATAGCACCAGGGACAAACAACATCGGACACAACATCAATGGTGAGAGTTTTCATAGGGGTACTTGGTTTCT
>ERZ650303.681-NODE-681-length-10464-cov-4.941589_pt1 | contig 10464 bp, 10 predicted proteins | sample MGYA00376239_ERZ650303 | MGnify/ENA primary metagenome ERZ650303 (study PRJEB26733, sample SAMN07839262) | wastewater metagenome | biome: small river; feature: stream; material: water | place: USA: North Carolina | collected 2016-04-05 ... | reverse complement strand
GAGGGGGGTGTACGTGAACCGAATTGTCACCCATTCTTGCGCGAAATCGCCCGCGGCAGGCGCGTTGTCGGCAAAACCTACGCCCATGTCACACCACCTTTTCCAGCGAAATGCTGGCCTTCACGGCAACGCCATTGATCGGGTACGAATTCGGAACGACCGTGATTTTCCACCGAAAAGCCCCGGCGCTCGAATCGACGAATGAGAACATGGTCTGAACGCACCGGCGTTTGCCTGCCATTTCGGGGATGAGGCGGGCATCGACGTCGGCCTTGATTGAGTCGCGCGATTCCTGGTCAAGAGGCTCCGCGGGAGGCGACGGGAACCCGTTTGGCGTGGTCGATGCGTACACCACGACCGGCGCTGCCGTACGCAATGCATGGTTGACGACGCCGCTGTATGGCCCGAGAATCCAATCTGAGTTCGAATCGTACAGCACGAGGTCCTGAGTGATGAACACACCGCCATTTGAGTCGCGGGTCGTATCCGTCTTGGTTCCGATCGTTCGATGCTGTACCGAGTAAAACTCGCCGGTGGATTCGTCGAGGCACCCGGGAAGGATTCGTCCGCGTGAGTCTCGGATGCGCACACCATTTTGCGGCTGCACGAATTGAACGTTAACTTCAGGCTCATTTCGAGCCACGGCCATTGCATACCACCATTGCGGGCGTCGAGGCGTGGCTTTGCCGTCCGCGGTATTGATAAGCGCGCTTTGGTGGTAAACTGCGCCCGAGCAAAGCGACATGTCGACCATTACGATGCCGTCGACAGCTTCAAGGGCTGTTCGGTATTGCGTTGTCGTTTCGCCGATGTTCGGGCGTCGAAAGAATGCGACGACGCGGGGGAATTTGTTTCGCTTCCAAAGCTCGACGAGCTCGTCCTGGATTGCAGAGATGTAGCTCGGGTCGATTGGCGACGCGAGGACGATGGTCCCAAACTCGCCGGTATACGTGCGCAGCGATTGCAATGCGGCGACGATTTCGGTAGCATCGGGCGTCGGTGCGTTTGTCGAGAACGAAACGTAATCGTTTACCGTGATTACGCCGTGGCTCGCGGCCGTGGCGCTCGGCTGGTTTGTCGTGTCCTCTGCGCCGTGGACCGTACCCGCCGTTCGTCGCGCGTGACCACTGTTGAGCGTGCCAGTGCCGAAAAAGGCGGCCTTGAACGCGAGCAGCGCATTGACAAGAGTATGAGGCGTTGTGGGGTTCGTGATCGCCGTAATGGCCGCTGACGCGGTTGTGTCGGCCGCGCCGTGGGTTGATCCAGTAACTCCAACATGTGCGATCCCCGCCGCTTTCAACGTGGGAAATTCGGCAATTGCAGCCGTGAAATCCGCAACCGTTGCGATCGTGTACGTTGCTGGATCTGCGGCTCCATGTACGCTTCCGGTTGTGTAGTCCGTGTGCGCTTGAAATTCGGTGACGATGTCATTGAAATACGCGACGACTACGGATTCATCCGGCAGCAAATTGAGTTTGCCCGCGCCGTTGGGGAGCGTGATACTTGTAGCCGTGCCAAGCGCCAATTCGGCGAAGTAGTGCAATCCTCCGTCGAGGGATGTGCGATATTTGGCGCCCGTCGTGCCCACAGTTCCGCCGACGGTCCAAAGGATCTTCACGTCGAAGTCATCGTTTGGCAAGACAACCGAATCCGTTTCAGCGACGGGGGGCGCTGCGTTTGCCCACGATTCCGTGATTGCGCCATACGTGGCCGCGTTCGTGGTGTCGCAGTTGATCAAATGTACTTGCGAGACGCGACCATTCGGATCGAGGGCGCATGCCGCAAGCTCTACCGCGGGGCCTACGCCGCCAAGAGATTGGACGGCGCTCGGTTCGGTGTGCGGCACAGGCTCATTTATTGGCGAGTTTGTCGTGTCGGAGCAATGCCCGATCACGACGAGCGGAAGAATTGAAGATGGAGTTCCGGGAGGCGTTTTCGTGTCTTTTTCGACCTCGAATTGGAATCCGCCCGGATTCGGATTGATGGTAGGCATTTACGGCACCTCGACAACAATGGTTTCATTCCCGCTCTGGCCAACCGCGGCACCGACGGGCTTTTGTTCAAATTGTTGAAATGGATATTCGGGGGCCGAGCGCAGGCCCACATTGATTAAAAATTCGACGCGTAACAATTCACCAAGGCGGCACTGCTCTGGATCGCGGACCCATACTTCGGAGCCGTATTGCACCGAATGCCATTTGTTCGCGATTTGAACGTGTTTTACTGCGGCGAAAAACATTTCTTTGAATGCCCAACAAATATCGTCGTGTGCGCATTCGGCGCCCGATGCGGTTGGGTCGGGGAATGCTGGGTTATGCCCGTGAATGTGCGCTGTAAAAAGCACGGCGTCCGAGCCGTAATCGCGACCTGAGCGGTGCACGTGGCCGTGGGCATGGCTCATCGCGCCCGCATTTGCGTCAGGACCAGGCCATGATCCGGGGTGGTACACGATGCGCCCGTGCCCAAGCGTGACAGCTTCAATATCCTTCGTGCGGGCGACTTCGCGAAAGCCGTAAAGCAATGGCGTGGCCGTGTATCCAAGGGTATTCCAGCGGGCTTCGAGAGCTGTGCGGAATTGCAGCAAAAAGCTCATTTCGCCCTCGTGATTTTGCGGCCCATGGCGCGCATGCGAGCATATCCGATTTTGCCCGCTCGTGTCTTGGCAATGAATCCGTCTGTCATTCCAGCGCGGAACGCTTGCCCAAAGCGCATCGATTTGCCTTCTGGGAGCATTTGGCGTTTGCGTATATGTCCCGTGCCCCAATGTCCCCACGCATCAGGCTGCGCCATTTTCATGATAATCGAGCGTCCGACAATATTTTGAGAATACTTTTTACGCGCGTTTTTGTATGGTCGCGAGCCGTCGCGTTTTTTAACCCACGTTTCGCCATCCGGCGTTTCGCCGCGTGTCAAAGTGCCATCCATGAATTCTTGCACGCGAGCGGCGATCGGCTGCATGGGCAAACCATTCGCGGCAAGCTCGCGCATGGATGCCATCATCGCTTCGAGACCGCCGTTGCCACGAATGCCAGTCACCAGCCACCCCCATCGCGATCGGCAGCTTGTGCATCGAAATGGCCGTATATCGTGTTGAATGAAACGACCATCGGGCCGCCTTTGTTTATGGCAGATGCGCCAAGGGGATCCGTGTTGCGCAATGGCAATTCGTAAAGGCCGTTTTCTGCGTCTGCTGCTTCTTTGATTTCCTCGTAAACCTGCTTTCGTGCGGCGTCCGCCCAACCGTCCTCGCGACCCTCGGGCAAACCACCAGCGCATTCCCAGACGTCGATATTTACGAGCCGAATGAGCCAAAAGATTATTTGGTCGGGGACTGGCCCGGGAGAGGCGAAGTCGACGGCGTATCGTTTGGCCAAACGCGTGTTGATTTGCGCTGAGGCGCTTTCGAGCCACCATGCCACGTCCTTGCCCTTTGCGACGCAAAGATCCACAAGCGACCCGTCAATGGTCGTTTTGGAGCGATATGCGGAAAGGGCAAGGTACGTAGGCATTGGGTTTGTCTCAGAGCGTCAAGCTTGTGAGGTACGATGGCTGCGAGCCGCTTGCCTCGCAGCGGTGAAAGCGGTATGGGAGGCCATAGAATGACCCGTTTCGGCCGCGGTTTTTCCACTCGAAAACGTTGACGTTCGCGAGCGATGCCTGATCGAGCGGCGAGTACGAATTGATCGAGAATGCCTCGCGCTCGAGATATCCGAAGGCTCCGTCGAATGCGTCTTGATCCGCCGGGACGCCGATATACCACACCGTCGGCTCATTGTTCAATTCCGCAGCGATCACGGGGGGCTCGAAGTCGTACGCCGTTTTCACGATGTTCGTCGCAGCCGCGGCCTGTGCCGAATTGAGAATATCGGTGTAGCTTTCCGCATTAAGCACTTGGTTTGCCCGATAACGGAAATTGCTCGGGAAAACCAAAAGCGTCGGGAGCGCGCCCATTGGCGCGCCGCCGGGATGCTGAATGCTCTCGATGTACGCTGTTACGCGCATCAGGTTTTCCGCGGTGAATCCCGTGCCGATATGCAAATTGGAGTATTTGCGCCGATTGGCGATTGTGGCGCCCGTGGTGTCGTACGGGTTGACGAAGTGCTCGCCAAAAAACGGGAGGCCGTCGAAAGCACGGTTTGTTTTGCCTTGCTGCATTGCTTGCACGAGCAGGCGTTGAGGCCAATACGCTTGTGCGCTTCCGGTGTCCGCCGCCCATTTCGGCGCGCGGGCAACCTTGTCGTCTTCGATGTCCGGGCGGAAGAGCTGGAGCCCATTGCCGAAATGCGAATGGGTAAGCTCTTGCGATACGGCCACGAGGGGGTCGTGGGGCATTGATGCGCCTTTCGGGCCGAGCGGCTGAATGCGTGCGGTTTCGAGCATCCATTCGATATACTGCGACGCGCTACCCGTGGTCTCGAGCAGCATGAGCCGTTGCCACCAAAGCTTTTTCAGCGTACGAGACCACGCGTTTGTCATAACAAAACGCATGTCTCGCTCGAAATTCATGATGTACTCGGGGGTGATGATCGTGCTCATCTTTGCCTCATTGCGGGGTCAGAATGACGACACGAATCGCGCCCGCCGCGTCCGAGTCCAATGCACCGTTATTGCCAACGGCTTCGATTACGAGCGTTCCGACGCCTGGAGCGCCAGCCACACGAGACGCGACGAGTTCGCGCACGCAGCCGAAATTCGTCGATCCAGTGATTGCGCCTTTGGGATATGCGATCACTTCGCTGTTCGCGGCAACGGTAATGCCAGTGTTGATCGTAATGGTGCCGCTTGCAAGCGTCGCATCGACGGCTTGCATTGTGGGTGCATTCGATGCGGATGCGACAGAAGCGAGCAGTGACGCAATGGTAGCGGCAAGAGCACCGGCGGGAAGCTCGACGTACACACCTGCGCGGAGGTTCGTCCCGGACCCGTCGGAGATGATCCACGGCGTACCGAGCGGACTTGCTCCGGTTGGATCTGCTGTAACGGTTTGGTCGTCCAAACCGTATGCAGTGCCGCCGATGTCGGCTTGCGTGAGAGGCGCCCCGTCGTCATTCGCGAACGGGTAAAACAATTTTTCATGGCCGAAATCGACGTCGCATTCGAGATCGCCGTCGTTTCCGCCGGTGTTGTCGACGCTTGTCCCACGTGCTGGAATTGCAATGCACGGGTGCGCCAAACCTTCGACGGTATCCCATGCATAAAGATAGCCCCCGAGGAAGCCGCACAGGGCGCCTTTTTGGATGACCGCGTCGGCTGCGAGTTTGGCTGTGATTGTTCGCATCGGTAGCCAGAGGCCCGTGACGCGTTGTCCGGTGAGAGCGCTCATTGTGCGACTCCGAAATTCTTCGCTTTCGCGAGCTGAGTATTTGTCACGGTATTCGCGCGGATCGTGTTGAACGCCTCGACGATCGAGAACGTCGCGATTTTGCCGGACGTTTTCAAATCATGAATCGTGATGCCGTCGCCGTCGGCCATTTCGGATTTTGCACCGGGCATGATGCGAAAGAGCCGCATCGTGCTTTTATTGCCAGATGGCGCCGCTTTCGAGGTGTCTTCCCCACCGCGGGGAATGGCGCCAAGGCCGAGTTGGGGCATCGGTTCGACTTTCGTTGCCATTGCGGGATGAGCCTTGAAATAGGATTTTGCTGCGTCGACGGATTGCAATCCGCGGACATGCTCTTTTTGCTCGTCGGAGAGGTCGGGGCGCATTTCGATCAATGCACTAATCGATTCCGTCACGAGCTTTTTGTAACGCTCCGGTTCGCCCATTCCGAGCGCGGGAGGGGCATCAGGCGCCGCTGCTGCCATCGGCTCGGGCTTCTTGTCCTCGGGCGCCGGTGGAGCGGCTCCAAGGGGCGGAACGGCGCTGGGAGGACCATTGTCGCCTCCGCTTGCGCTTGCCGCATCGAGTACCGGCTGGATGAGCGCTTTGGCTTCCTCCGGCAAATTCGCAAGTCCCATCAGCCCTTGGCAGAGGGCCAAAAGGAGTTTCATTGCATCCATTGGCTTTCCTTTCGCCCTTGCGGGCAGTGTTCGAGCGGCCTTGGCCAAGCATTTGGCTTTTGGCGTTCCTTTGATTTTGACCATTGCGGGCGCGAGCGTCTCGGCTAGATACTCGTGCGCCTCGACTTCTTTGCCGGCATCGAACAGCGATTGCATTCGTTCCCCAATGCAATGCACGATTTCATGCACGATGGTATCTTCTAGATCTGCTGCTTCCGCCGCGCTTTGAGGCTTGCGAATGCGAATATGGGCTTTTTGCTCCGCGCCATTGCCAGTGTTGAGCCCGACGGCCTCGCTCCCATTTGGGTGCGGAATGCGGTCTGCCCATTCCCACGTAATGGCCCACGGATCGCCGCCGTATTGATCTGGGCGATCGAGCCCGAGAAGTCGTATCCAAAAACGCATACTGGCGTCAAGGTCGGGTAGGTTCACGTCGACCTCCGCCGCAATGGCTGCCATTCTCGCGCCCATTGACCATTTTGCAGCACATGGCGACGAGCAACGCCGCATCGCGGGCAATATCGCGCTTCGTGGCGGTCGCATGGGCAAACCTCATCGTTTCGCTCATTCAATGCAGCAGCAATCGTTTCGCTGTAATGCGGCTCGGGCGGATCCTCTTCTTTGGCGACAGACTCTGTGGGCTGAGCTTGTGAAATCGAAACAAGAGGCGACGCGGGCAAACGAAAACGGTCGATGTATTCGGCGACGTTTGGCATGAGACGCGGGTCATTTGCTGCATTCGCTGCCTCGACCTGAGATTTGAATGCATCCATTGCCGATTTGATGGCTTCGGCCTCTGCTTTTCGAGCTTGGGGCGGAGTGGTGTCGTAGGTGAGCGACGCTTGCAGTTTGCCTTTGGGAAGGTGCCCTTGGGCCTGCGCCCATTCGATGACTCGCGGGATTGCCTGGGAGTTGAGTGTGCGCGTGAGCGATTGTGCGGAGCGAGTGACGAGAAACGATGCAATGATGGCGAAGATCTCCGCATTCGCAAAACCTGGGCCGCCGAGGGACGTGACGATTTGGCCCGCGATGCGCATCATTGCGCGACGCTCGACTTTTGCTTCCGCGTCGGTGATGATTTCTCGACCTTCGGCCTTCGGCTGCAATAGGCTTACATCGAATCCGCCGACGGTGCCAAGAAAGCCCATTGTCCAGCGTTGAAGCGCTTTCCATCCAATGAATTTTTGATCATCGGCCAGGCCTTGTGCTGCTTTCGCAATGACAAACGGATTTGAGTATTTGCCAATGAACGCGTCGCGGTTTAGTCCGGCTTGGTCTTCCGATACTTGGTCAAACCCAAGGCCTTTCCAGATGCCTCGGTGCCACGGATCTTGACCGTCGCCATGAAAAACCCAAATACCATCACCGGGTGTAATCGTCAGGGTTGCGCCATAACTTTGATATGTGTAGCGGTTTAGTCCGGCCTGATACACCGTCCACTGGTTATCGATGCGCGTGAGCTGCGGGAAACGTTTGTCCGCGTATCGCACGAATGGAGCAACGCCCCAGCCCGCAATGAGGTGGTCTACGGCAAGTTCTTCGAGTTCATCTGGCGGGAAAAACTCGTCAAACACGCCGGGGTTTTCGCTGTCACCCTCGAACCATTGCCGGACACAATCGTCACCTTGCCATTGTCGTTTGAGCCTTGGAAAGGAGCAGCGTGTTGCGGCAAGGCCGCCGACGACGAGATCATCCTTGACCCAATCGGCAATTTGTGCGGCTTCTCGAAGTTGTCCGCTGTTTGCCGACGAAATGGCTTTTTCGATATCAGCGCGAAGCCATCGTGAGCGCGATACCATAATGGGCGATAGACGGCGTTTGCGTGCTGCGCGCTCTCGCGTTGGTTCGCTGCGCGTGGTTTGTCCCTGTGGGCCTCGCGGAACATCCGTGAACATCGTTTCGACGTTGCGCGGAGGCGGTCCCGCAATGAATGCGTTGAGCGCGGCGGAGGCACGGTCGAATACGTTCACGATTGCCCCCATAATGCCGAAAGCATAGAATCAGCGCCGCCGTATGCGTCAATGGGCTCGAAATCGTCATTGGCAGGTTTGCTGCGCTTTTTAGCTGGCGTCGCTGCTTTGGCTTGCGGCGAATCGGGGCGTGTTTCTGCGGGGGGCGGGGTTTCGTCTTGCGCTTCGCTTCCGTCGACGTCCCATACCGCGAGCTCGCATGCGTTGCGTTCGTCGGGGGAGTCGCCATCGAGGTGAGGGCGTAATTCATCATTGGAGATGACGCGGTAAACTTCCCACTTTTGCCCTGACGAACCATAAGAGACCTCGACGCGCTTTGCTGTTGTCGCTTCGATTTGCGCTTCGAGATTCGTGTTCATTGGGATTGACCCGTGTTTGAGCCAATTTGCAAAGCCGACAGCTAGCTCGTCGCGGCGCTTATCATAAAGCTTCCGATTGCGCGGCGGATGTGCCATTTGCACGGGGTATATCTCAAAAAACTCGTCGGCTTTTTGAGCACGAAGTTCTTTGCCAAATGCGGCGCCTTCGGGGCCTGACGCATCATATACAAGGCGCGGCGGGCGTTCGTGCGGCTTGCGCCATTTACGGCCTATTTCGAGGACCTTTTCAACGCCTAGGCGGTGATCGTCTTGGTGTAATGCTTCGGCGACGATTTCGAGGATGGTTTGTCCTCGGCGCGATGCGATGGCGAGACGGTCGCGAGCTCGAGCGACGTCTACGCCGAGTTGTAGCAACCCCGTGGCGTCGTGAGGATTCCATCGCTTTTCAGCAACGGCAACGCGCCCCATATCAGCGAGCTGGCCTTCGACGATTTCGGGGGGTTTTGCGTCAATGCGCGCGAGGATGTAATTTGACTTTTTTTTCCACGCTACGAGGTTGGCTTCGATATCGTCACGTGTTGCCATACCTGGCACGGGGCGGCCTGCGTTATCGTTTGCCGTGACAATCCCGTCCGACCATCGAATTGTTCCTCGACAATTGGGCGAGAGACGTGAGCTAATTTGGATGACTTTGGAGTATTGCTCGCGCTCGCTCTTGAATGCTCGGGCAAACCATCCTGTCACGTAAAGCAAGTTTCCAAACGCAATGAATTTTCCGCCGCCGGACATATTACCGCGAATTGTCTCGCGGGTTGTGTCGGAAACGTCGCTTGATTCGTCGCACGCAAAGCGGACGTTGCCGGAAAAACCGCCTTTACCGCCCTCTTTGATCGACGTATACCCTCGAATGGCTCTGCCGTTGGCTCTGTCTCGAAGTCCACCTTCGCAGGTCTTTTCGTCAAGCCATTCTGATTTTCGACCCTTGCTTGGGTCTTTTGGATCCTTCAATTCGGAAGGAATAAGCGGCGAACATTTCGGACAGCGTTCGGGGCGCTGCGTTTTGTCGAGTGGGTCTGCCTCGACAAGCGCGCACCATGCTCGATGTGCTGGCATGCATTCGGCGCACGGGTAATAGGCGGCAAGCGCGTCGGGGACGAACCGAGGCCAAATGGCTTCGTCTATCCAGTCAATTGTTGGCCCAAACAAATAGAAATTCAGCCGCTCAACTGTGGCGAAGTCGCAAAGCATGATAATGAGCAGATCTTCGGTCTTGCCCATTTTTTGCCCAGTGCAGCAAACGATCTCGATTCGCCCGGGAGAGTAGTAGGCGTCGAGGATTTCGATTTGGTGCTTTGCGAGTGTGCGTTTGCCGAGCACATCGCGGGCAAACTCGATATGTCGGCCGCGCCATGCCGGGGAAGGCCAGGAGATACGATCGGCATCAGTTGCCTGATCCTCGAAATCGTCAGCGAAGATGTCGTGCGCAGCGCTCATGCGGCCTTCCGTTTCCGCGCTTCGCCGCGGCGGCGCATCGAGATCGCAAGCGTCCGAAGGCGCTCGGGTGTGCACAGATCGCCGAACGCGTCCTTGATCGCGCCCTGGATATCTTCGCGGAAGTCGGCGAAGTCGGGATGATCGGCCAACTCTCCGCGCTCTTCGAGGCGTGAGATCGCAAGAAGCGCCGACGTGCGTTTGCCTGCGAGGTTGGCAAGCGCGGAGTCGGAAGGTTTGCCCGCGAGGGCGAGGTCGATGAGGCGGACAGTCTCGAGCAGTTCCGCCTTGGTCGTGCCGAGCTCACGAAGCGTTACGGGGCGTCGCTCGCTTTCGGGGGGGCGCTGGTCCCACGCGGCTACCTCGATCCCCGTGACTCTCTCTAGAGCGCCCGCGAGGTGAGGCGTTGGTTTTTTGTGTTCGTTGACAACGCGCGTGATTGCTTTGGCGTCAAACTTGTTTTGCTTGGACGAACAACGGCGCGCGAGCTCTTGAAACGAAATCTGCTCTGTTGAGAGCCATTTCGAGAGTCGATCAAAAGCACTGTGGCCGTCCGTGGCAGTCACGCGCCACAGTACAGCATGCTTGTCAAGATGGGTCAAGAGAGACCCGGGTCAAAAATGACCTCACGTGTGACTTGTGGCCTACGTTTCACTTCGAGATGGTTGCCGCGGGAAAGTCGA
>ERZ650303.680-NODE-680-length-10469-cov-5.753985_pt1 | contig 10469 bp, 10 predicted proteins | sample MGYA00376239_ERZ650303 | MGnify/ENA primary metagenome ERZ650303 (study PRJEB26733, sample SAMN07839262) | wastewater metagenome | biome: small river; feature: stream; material: water | place: USA: North Carolina | collected 2016-04-05 ... | reverse complement strand
AATGACGCAGACCAAGTAATCAGAATGAAGCCAGTCAGCGCTTCCACTCCAGTTAAATAGCGTAGGTAGCCTTGCGCCACAATCTCGCCATAACCTAAAGTTGTAAAGGTAACAAATGATAGGTAAGCACAATCCAACAAAATGCCATGGCCGGAAAGCTCACCAACAATTCCACCCATGACAGGGAACTGCAGGGTAAAGAAGTAGCCCAAAGCAAATAACCAAATCTCCACTACATGCGCCATGAAGATGGCACCAACCCCTACTAGTACCCGAAAACGCGGTGCGATATGAGCCAACCTGGGCAACAGCTTGTCCAGCTGAAAAAGGGCTTCGTAATGCAAGAGGATCGCAATAAGTGCCAGGGATCCATTGACGATGAAGGCAGTAATGAGCAACATCGCTAAATTATCCCCCATTTTCAGGGGGATAAATCATCAACCGGTAATAACGGTATCGCCTTTTAAGGCATCTGCTTTGGCAAAGTACTTCTTAGCGTAAGCCAATAACTGTCCATCAGTGGGATGATCAACAGTCTCAATGCCAACTACTTTTTCAGCAATACTATGATCATGCTTAGTAGCATGCTTCATTAAATCCAATTTTGCAGAGCCGGGTCCCACAATCAAAATCTCTTTAGATTCCATGACCGCTTGAATGACTTCATGAAGGTAATGCTGATCTGGCTCAGCGCGTGCGCCACTAACAGAGCCACTTTTGTGATGAACATTTTTATGGGTAGATCTAGTCTTGATGACTTCGCTCTCACTAGCGGTGGGATTGAAATAAATAACATGAGCTTCTTGATGGTCGATCCAAATTACCGAGTGATTAAATGACATAGTTTCTCTTTCTAATTAAAAAATACATACTAAATACAGTGGGGATGACTAATCTAAAACGAGATCGTGACTAAATAAGTGAACAGCACCATCAATGGCGTGACCATTCAGGATCTTTTGCTCAGCAATTGAGAGTAGTTTCAATTGATGATTGTTAAACAATTGCAAAGCATTGGTCTCAACGCCATCAGGATCTAAGTCCTGTAGAGCTTCATAACTAAAGCTGCATTTAAGGGGCTTGCCATCAAGCATTGCCGGATAAGAGACATCACCAGTTTCCAATACGGATGCGGGACCAACAAATTCAAGCTTCATAGGGGCTCACTTTATTAAAAATAGTCAAAAGACTTGAATAGTTTGAACCTAATGGGCAAAGTGTACTTGATATACATCAAATTCCAGACCCTTAACTAGCGTGAATCTAGCTTTCGCTGGGCCAAAAAGTTCTGAATAGTTCTAGTTAAATGAATGTCATGAACCTTACTTAAATCAGAAGATTTCCTCATCAGTTCTTCTGATGGCGCACCTAGACTTGAGTCTTTGCTCACAAATAGAATTTGGTTCATGCGATCATCCTCGACCACCAATACAGATGGGTACTCAAAGACTCTATCAATTCGCTCTTGATAGACCTGGTTCAGCCCTGCCGCACCAGAGAAGTTAATGACTAAGACACCATCGGGGTTTAAGCATGCCAAACAACTGGCATAAAAATCTTCGCTGCATAACTGAGCCGCTTGCCCTAGCTTGGTATACCCATCGACAAGCAGTACATCAAATTTTTCTTCGGTATTTCTCAGATAAGCTGCACCATCAGCCTCCAGCACCCTAAAGCGCTCACTATTCTCTGGGACGTGGAATTTGTCTTTTAACGCAATCACTTTGGAGTTATTTTCCAAAACCAAGATGGATGCACCTGGCAAGTAATGATGGCAGTATTTGGCAAGTGATCCACCACCCAAACCAATCATGGCAATACTCTTGGGATTTGCATGAAAAAGTAGAAATCCCATCATGGTCTCGGTATAACTTACTACCAAGCGAATAGGTGCCTGCATATCCATCAGACTTTGAGTGGACTCACTATCGAAATAGAGTGCTTTGAACTTCTTACTCTCGACAACATAGGGCTCACCGTCAGTACCATCAAACCTTTCTTTTAATTTAGAGAGGCTCTCCTTAAGACTTTGGATTCCGGCTGACGGGATAAGTGACATCACCCATGATAAAGCCCTCTAGGCCACAGCCCACCCTTAGTCAGCCCTAGATGCTCCTCTGAGCAATATCAACGGAGCGCCTTGGATTTACATAAGCACCAAACATCGGACTAGAATTAAGACACATTCCAGCTATTAAAGAGGCCTCGTCTTGATTAAGAGAAATGGCTTAACAAGCTCTGAAGTAAAGAGATTACAAAAAATCCACGGCTCCAATGAAATGCCGATTGGGGATCGCCATACTTTTTTGCACTCTTTATTCAATGTATTAACTGAGCCCATGTTTGGCCTACTGCTAGTTGCCGGCAGCATTTATCTGATTATTGGCAGCGTTGAAGATGCACTGATTCTCTTGGGATTTATTGCCATCTCCATTGTGATAACCCTCTATCAGCAACGTAAGAGCGAAAAAGCTATCGACGCACTGAAAGATTTATCAAGTCCTAGGGCTTTAGTGATTCGAGACGGCATTAGACAACGTATCGCCGGCAGAGAAGTGGTTGCTGGTGATTTGCTCATTCTTGAAGAGGGTAGTCGCATTGCGGCCGATGCTTTGCTAGTAGAAAGCCATGATCTATTAGCTGACGAATCTATGCTCACTGGCGAGTCTGAGCCGGTAGAAAAGTCGCCAAATCATCTGATTTACTCTGGCTGCCTTGTAGTCAGGGGTACGGGCATGGCAATAGTTCAGGCAATTGGACTGCAAACTGAATTAGGCAAGATTGGCAAAAGCCTTGATGAAATCAAGGAGCCTGAAAGCCCGCTCCAACAAGACATTGCAATTTTGATTAAGCGTTACGCAATCTATGGTCTTGCACTCTCATTGATTGTTTTTTTGATTTATGGAATCATCCATCAAAATTGGCTCCAAGGCGCACTATCTGGCATTAGTCTCACAATGGCACTTATGCCCGAAGAGTTCACCGTCATCTTGACTGTGTTCATGGCATTGGGGGTTTGGCGTATTTCACGCCAACAAGTACTGACACGGCATGCGCCTGTGATTGAAACCTTAGGCAGTATTAATAATCTCTGCGTTGATAAGACCGGCACTCTCACGATCAATAAGATGAGCTTGCAAGGCTTAGCAACAACATCTGAAGTCCTCAACCTAGCGAATAACTCAAAAACTGCATCTTCTGAGCAATTGGAGTTATTAACTTATGCCGTTCTGGCTAGCGAGATTGAACCCTTCGATCCAATGGAAAAAGCCTTTCATGAGAGCTTATCTTCACTGCATCCAAATCATCATGCCAAATACCAACATTTCCAGCTCGTACATGAGTACCCCCTCAATCCTGAATTTCCAGCAATGGCACATCTTTGGAGCTCTCCAGAAAATTCTGAGGACCACCTGGTTGCAGTAAAGGGGTCTCCAGAAGCAGTCATGTCCTTATGTAGACTGAATGACTCCCAGCTTATTAATATTGAAAAACAAATTGCCATGATGGCATCAGAAGGAATGCGCTTACTAGGCGTTGCCAAAGCGAGCTACCGCAAACAGTCTGCCCCATGGCCAGATACGATTAAAAGCTTTGACTATGAATGGTTAGGATTGGTTGGCCTCAAAGACCCGTTGCGCCCAGAAGTTCCAGCGGCAGTGAAGCAATGCCAAGATGCTGGCATTCGAGTGATCATGATTACGGGAGACCATGCAGTTACCGCTCAAGCCATTGCGAAACAAGCAGGCATAAACGCTGAGCGCTACTTATCTGGCAAAGATATTGATGGCATGAATAGTGATCAACTCACTAAAGCAGTTAGCGATACCTCGGTTTTTGTGAGAATTAAACCGGAACAAAAGTTAAAACTAGTGAAGGCCTTACAGGCCAATAAAGAAATCGTCGCAATGACTGGTGATGGAATCAATGATGCGCCGGCCCTGAAGGCTGCTCACGTTGGCATTGCCATGGGTCAAAGAGGAACGGATGTCGCCCGAGAGGCCTCTTCACTTGTGTTGCTAAACGATGATTTTTCATCGATTGTGAATGCGATTAGACAGGGTCGTCAAATATATGACAACCTCCATAAGGCCATCATCTATGTCATCGCCGTTCATATACCGATCGCGGGCGCAGTATTTATCCCCCTCGTTTTTGGCGCGCCACCTATGCTATCGCCGATACATATCTTATTTCTAGAGATGATTATTGATCCTACTTGTGCCATTGTTTTTGAGATGGAGCCGCCTGAAAAAAATATCATGCAGAGAGCCCCTCGCGACCCAAACCAGAAAATATTTTCTGCAGGTAATGTATCGATGGCAATCATTCAGGGCTTTGGACTAATGACTGTAGTAACCGGCCTCTACCTTGGACTTTTGCATCTGGAATATTCTCAGAATTTCGCTACGACCGTTTCGTTTGGTGGCCTTGTCTTGGGGAATTTAATTCTCATTATTGTGAGCCGCTCAAGGCATGAACATATTCTCAATATTTTAAAAAGATCAAATCCATCTCAAAAATGGATCATCGGTGCAGCCACTATTTCATTCATGGGCCTACTCTTCATTCCCTTTTTGCGGGAGCGCTTTGATTTTTCGATGATTGATACCGCGGGAGTGTTACTAATAATGGCTTCGGGGCTGGTGAGTCTAGCTTGGTGCGAGCTCACTAAATCCATTTTTAAGACTTTTTCGAACCAGCATAAGGCTCGCTTATGAGGGCATTTCTTTCCTGCTGGCAAGATACTGCACCCCTTCATGGCCATAGCTTTCAGCATGCTCCTGACTTTGCAGCAAATGAAATACATCACCCTCTAAGTAGGTTCGCTTAAGACCATCAATCACGATATCGATTTGACCTTGGGTGACCAAAGCCTTCACCTCAAATGGGTGAGCATGATTTTCCAGGAAGCCGCCCTGCTCTTGAACTACTAAAATAGGCTCAGGAAAATCATCCTGATTCAGCATCCTGATAAAAGCTTCCAGATTCATAGTGAATCGATGATTACTTCACGCTCACTAGCTTGCCATCAATCCAAGTTTCTTTAACCTTAATATTACGAATTTCTGCTGGCGGGGTCTTGCGTGGATTCTTCTCCAACACCACTAAGTCAGCTTGCTTACCTACTTCCAAACTACCCACAATATTGTCGGCAAAGATTTGATATGCAGCATCGATAGTAATCGCACGAATTGCATCATCAACCGAAACAGTTTGAGTTGGCCCAAGCACTTTTTGTGGGGGCAGTTGCCATAGACGCGTTACCTCTTCGCTGACATAGTTCAAAGGTCCGACATTAGAAACCGGTGAATCACTATGAAGCGTAAATTTACCGCCCGCACGCTTAAAGTCTCCGGCTGGGTCGATACGCTCGGCACGCTCAGGCCCAATAATGTGATTATTAAATGCTGCACCCCAGTAATCAACGTGGCCAATAGTAAAGCTTGGTATTACGCCCAATTTAACCGCCTTTTTAACGTGCTCTGGGTGATTAACCGTGAAATGCTCAATACGCAAACGACGTTCTTGCGGCTTAGGATTACCTGCCAATAATTTAGCGTAGCTATTCAAAGCCTGATCAATTGCCTTATCACCATTTGAGTGCGAAGAAATTTGCCAGCCTTGATCAAAGTATGACTTCATGGAAGCATAAATATCAGCGTCTTTATAGTTCAATGCCCCGCTCCACTTACTATCTTTTGGATAGGTGTAAGGCTGGTTGAGTGCTGCAGTTAAACCTTGCGTAGAACCATCGGTAATATATTTGATACCAACGAAGCGTAACTTATCATCGCCTTCATTCGGCTTGATAGTGTTGTAGCCAGCAGGCAAAGTCTCACTAAATAAGTATCCGCGGACTCGAATGGGTGATGCGTTCTTAGCAAAAATGGCTTTATAAATTGCGATCTCTTTATCAACACCAAAATTGCCGCCAACACTCATATCAGAGGCTGTTGTTACGCCAGTAGATGCCATTTTCTTCATGGTGCCTTGAATGGCCGCAAATAATTGCTCTTCCGTTGGATTAGGCATTTTGGACATGAATGGCAAATAAGTTGGTGGCTCTACCAGCTTACCGGTGAGCTGACCCTTGGCATCTTTCACATAAATACCGCCACCAGCTGGGTTTGGAGTTTTATTGGTAACTCCTGCAAGCTCTAAAGCTTTGTGATTAACGTAGCCGATATGGCCAGATTGATTCACGATAAAAATGGGAACAGTGGTCGATACCTTATCCAAATCATCGGCAGTGAGTTCCGCCATAAATGGGGTTGTACGCGATGGATCAACACCAAAGCCAAACAGCCAACCACCGGCAGGAACATTCTTCAGTCCGGCCTTCATTTTCTGAATTAAGGTTTCTTTAGTGTCATAAGGCAAAGTGAAGTTACTCAGATTCAAGCCAAGACCCTCAAAGACTGCGGTAACCATGATGTGCACATGAGGCTCTACAAATCCGGGCATCAAGGTTTGACCTTGGAGATCAACAACCTTAGTTGCACTAGCTTGCCATTCTTTAGTCACAGCATCTTTTGTACCTACCGCAACAATCTTGCCATTCTGTACAGCTAGTGCCTGAACTTCTTCATTCTTAGCGTTAACTGTAACGATGGGGCCACCATAAAAAATAGTGTCTGCATTGCCTTTAGCAAAGGTAAGAGCACAATGCGCAATCAATAGAGATGTGAGTAACTTGGGTGCGAATTTCATATTTACTTCCTAGATGTGAATAGCGATTATTTAAGGCTTATTTGAAACTTACTTAAAATTTGAATGTCACCGCCACTTGTGGGCCGTACATGGTTGTTTTTTGGAGGACACCGCCATCCTTCATGTCGTAGTACAGAGCGCGGTAGGTTAAGGATGCATCTATCAATTGGTTAAATGTTTTACCGACCCCTGCCATGGCTTGCCAAGTTAAGTTGGTTGTACCGCCGCCACTACCAACGTCCCCGTAGAACGGTACATACCAAGTGGAATCTGCAATACGATAACGACCTTTTGCGCCCACTATAGGATCAATAGTAGAAGTTGTCTTAGATGCCGTGCCATACCCACTCACACTCAAGGTTGCGGTTGCATAAATTGCACGCACTCCGAGTAAGGCGTCTACATATGCGTCTTTGGTATTGGCAACCGTATAGGTAGCAACGCCCGTCAAGATCGTTTGCTGAAGAGTAATCTTATCGCCGACTGTATCCCCAGTATTTGGAATCGCACCCGTTTTTTGCAGTGTTGCAGAAACTACATCACCCATCACACCCCATCGACCTTGATGGGCTTCAGCTGAAATCATGCCTCCTGATTTGAGATTGCTCACTACATCGCTGGATGTAAAGTCAGCAGATTTAGCTAGCCCACTATCTAGGCCAAGAGTGCCCTTAATCGCAGGAGCCCATAAGTATGGCGTCACCTCAAAGCGCCATTGATCTGAAACCTGTGGAATGGGGGATAGGTCTTCAGCAGCATCAGCATGGGTGATGAGTGCAGTTAAAGAAAAGATCCCTACAAGAGTCTTAATAAGAGTGTTTTTCATAATGGGCAAATGAATCCAGCTACATTTAAAAGATGCTAAAAATTACAACTGTTATTTTAGATGGCTTTGTGCGAAGAACTAAAGAGCAATTGAGCACCCGGATCAAATAAAACAAACCAGCTTGCATTCAAGCTATATTAAGTGCCCAGTCTTAACCAAGATTGTGCAACCTTCTTTGCTAAAGGGTTGATGCAAGCTCATGTGGGGACTTCTAATCCATGAGCCCGCAGGATAGCGCCCATGCTCATCTTCGAATACACCATCTACAACAAAAATTTCCTCACCGCCATAATGTTTATGTGGGTTGAAGTAAGTTTGCGGCGCCCATCTGACTAATGTAGAGCCTGTGCCCTGCCTCATCAGAGGCATTACAGTTAAACCAGGCACCATTCCCTGAAACCATGGCGCAGAATGTGTATCCACAATCTCACGCTCAGTCTGCTCCGGCCCAAGATGCCTCAACTTCACGAAAAGAGTGCAACCACCCTCACTAAATGGCGCATGAGACGATCCAGGGGGATTCATGATGTAGGTGCCGGCTGGATAACTTCCAGTCTCATCACTAAAGACCCCATCTAGCACCAAGATCTCTTCTCCAAATTCATGGGTATGGGCTGGAAACTTTGCTCCCGCCGCATATCGAACGATCGAGGTAGCCCTAGCTAGCTCATCACCCTGACGGTCAAACATACGCCTCTCAACCCCCAACGCAGGGCTTGGGATCCATGGCAAATCATGGTGATTGAGCACTACACGCTTACTGTAGTCAGAATGAAGGTCCATTAAAAATCTTTACAGTTATTCATTGGGATGGATAAGAATAACAAGGGATTGAAATTGTTGCTTAAAAGAAAAAACCACCCGAAGGTGGTTTAGTGGAGAAGTCTATTTAAGGAACTCTGCCGTCAAGTCATTTTGGGGGTAAGGTAACCTATCAACCTGCCAAGTCTTTGATTTACCGGACTTGAAAACTTCATTCAGATTAATTTCGATAAAGTTTGTACGATTTGCATAGTTTGCAATTTTCATACGATTATTTTTTAAGTCTTTGAGATTAACCCACTGTGTGTAATCAGAAAAAACCTGTTTACCATCTGTAGAGCGAGCAACACCAATAGGAATGTCAACGTTATTCAAGATATGATCGGCAGCTTGCATGGCATCAACACTATTATTGGGCTGATAGGTAAATTGCTTTAAATAAGTTGCCCTGACAAAACGAGATGGTGGAGTGTAATCTGCTGGCAAACCCAATAAACCGCCACCCTGACCCAACTCAGTAACATTGGTATTTCCTACAGTGACAGATGCCGTTGCAGTAGTTGTAAGCGATAGATAGTTGCGTACATTGTTAAGGTGCCAGTCATAGGTTGGCGCATTAGTCAGCACTCCAGCAACGTTATTGTGGATCATCATTTGACCCTTAATAAACTCGACAACAATACTGTCACCACTGCGATCCGTTAACACTAGGTGCAACCAAGGTGGAGTTGGCAAGCCCTTGACTTCACTTGGGTCAAACCACACCTTGTATTTAGGGAGCTCGTTTCGCAACTCCTTAACTGAACCGAACATTCCTAAAATAAAGCCACCTAAGTTCAAAATAGAAACATAGTTCTTATCTTGCGGAGTAACCGTTTGATATTCAGTAAAGCCAGGTAAGAAATTTCCGCTAATGCCAAGGCCCGCTTCATTTTGACCTTCTAGATACGCAGGAGGACCCGCTAACACTCCGGGTGCAATTGCGACAAACGCATATTTACTAGATAGACTTGTTGCAGGCAACTTCAGTGATGCTGGAGCGCTGAGGGAGATAGGGGTGCCCTTAGGATTTGCATTTAGTTGCCATTTCATGTCAAAAGCCCATTCCATGGTTCTTCCTGCAACAACCGAGCCATCTTTCGCCACTATATTTACAGCGGTACATGCATTACTTGTAAATGGGGCAAATACTAAAGTACCGCAAACCGAAGCAGCCGCTATTTTTTTAATGATCGTTTGTTTCACTAAAACTCCTTTGAACAGGTCAGATTGAATATGAAAAGCATAGCATTGATGAGTGGTCGACAGCTGCTACCAATCCAAGCATCATTGATATTAGGCGCAATAGTCAATTATTGACTCCGAAAAAAACCACTAAGTTAGTGGCTCTGTTGCTGGTGTGCCACCCAGGACTTGAACCTTGGACCAAAGGATTCCGGTTTTTTTCTTTACGAAACCGATCCAATTTGAGCGAGCCAATCTTTTTAACCGTATCTGGATAGCGATCTAGCAAATGAATTAATCAAGCAGCTTGTGAATTAGGCTTAGCCCGCACCCGCGCCCAATTTCCAAGGGTTCTCAGATTTGCTCTCATGTAAGTAGCACAAACAGATCTGAAGAGGTTTTATCGCCTTCTAATGGCTAGGTTACGGTATATGAGTTATGTGTACTTTCTTTTTTTAATTGCCATACAGATACTTTAGCTTTTAAGCTCAGGGTAGGACAACGTGATTAGATGGTTTACTGGAATCAATGAAGCTAAAGAAAAGTACGGCCAATTGCAGGGATTATTGGAGAGACTGTGGGGGGTGGTAATTGACGGAGAAATGGAGAGGCTATAGAGAACTGAGCGTTACTTAAAGTAACGCTCAGTTGATAAGATGTACTAAACATGATTCTCTGCTATCTAAATTGCACACGAGAGGATAATCATATAAATACACCCTGGAGAAGAAATTCCCCAAATATTTAAGTTTGCTGTAGAAATGCATCGCCCTTTTTCCTCAAACATCAAAATCATTCAGATCATCATGGGATTTGCGGAGCTTACAGGAGGCATAAAAATCTTAAATATGTACTGATCATGGCTTGATGAACGCGAAGTTAGGCCGAGTTAACCCAAGCTGTAGGTGGTCTCCAACTCTCGCTCCATTGTTTAATTTCACCC
>ERZ650303.679-NODE-679-length-10487-cov-4.218175_pt1 | contig 10487 bp, 10 predicted proteins | sample MGYA00376239_ERZ650303 | MGnify/ENA primary metagenome ERZ650303 (study PRJEB26733, sample SAMN07839262) | wastewater metagenome | biome: small river; feature: stream; material: water | place: USA: North Carolina | collected 2016-04-05 ... | reverse complement strand
TCAGTCAAAATGGACAGACAGGATTGAATCGGTAGCGAAGGAGACCAAATGAGCCAGCCAGCTTCAAGCGGCGCTTCTCGTTTTGTGCTCGTTGTTGCGCACACCGCTCGTAAAGATGCGGTTGCTGCTGCTCAGGTTGCCATTGAACAACTTCACGCAGCCGGAATCGTTCCGGTGCTCACCGAATCAGACCTAGCCGATTTCAAGAAACACGTAAACGATCAGGTTTTGCCAGCAACCGCAATCGATCATGTGAAGACTCTTGAGGTTGATTGCAAGATGTCCGAACTTGAACTTGTTGTTGTGCTTGGCGGCGACGGCACCATTCTTAAAGCTGCCGAAGTCGTTCGCGAACAATCCATTCCGCTTATGGGCATCAACTTGGGTCACGTAGGTTTCCTAGCGGAGTCTGAACGCGAGGAATTTGCCGAGGCGGTGCACCGCGTGTTAGATCGCGATTACGAAATTCGCGAGCGTCTAACTTTGGATGTAGCGGTAATCGTTGACGGCAAAGAAGTCTTTAAAACTTGGGCGTTAAATGAAGCAACCGTAGAGAAAAGCGCACGAGAGCGCATGCTAGAAGTTGTTCTTGAAGTTGAGGGCAACCCGCTTTCAAGTTTTGGTTGCGATGGCATTGTGATGTCTACCCCAACCGGTTCAACCGCTTACGCATTTTCTGCAGGTGGCCCGGTGGTTTGGCCATCGGTTGATGCCTTGTTGGTTGTGCCACTAAGTGCACACGCACTTTTTGCCCGCCCTCTAGTTATTAAGCCAGATGCCAAGGTTGCGGTTGAAGTTCTTCAGCGCAGCGCGGGCCACGGTGTGCTTTGGTGTGATGGTCGCCGCAGCTGGGAGCTACCTCCTGGTGCGCGCGTAGAGGTAACCAAGTCTGCAACTCCTGTGAGGCTAGCAAGATTGCGTAAGAGCACTTTCACAAACCGTCTTGTAAAGAAGTTCGCGTTGCCGGTTGACGGTTGGCGCGGCACCGACGACGCACAGAAATAAGTTGCGGGCATAATCGTGATCGAAGAAATCTACATTCGCGATCTTGGCGTGATTCAAGAAGCGCGCCTGGCTTTTGGTCCAGGGCTTACAGTGCTCACCGGTGAAACCGGTGCGGGTAAAACTATGGTCCTTTCGGCACTTGGTCTATTGCTGGGCGAACGTTCAGACACCTCAACTATTCGCAGAGGTCAAGACCAAGCGTTCGTTGAGGGTCGTTGGTATTTGAAGCCAAACACCCATCTCTCCGAACTGGTTTCCGAGCGCCTGGCCGAAGCTGGAGCAGACGTACTTGATGGCGAACTCATTATGAACCGCTCGGTTTCTAGCGAGGGTCGCGGACGCGCATCGGTATCGGGTAAGGCAACACCAATCAACGTGCTTAGCGAACTAGGCGAGAAATTGGTTGTGGTGCACGGCCAATCAGATCAGATTCGCCTAAAGAGTGCAGCCGCTCAACGCGAGGCGCTAGATCAATTTGCCGCAAGTGCTTCGGCGCTGGCCGAATACCAGTCACACTTCAACGCTTGGAAAATTTCTTCGGCCAAGCTTGCCGAGATTCAGCAGAACCTTGATGCCCGCGCAAAAGAGGCACAGCAACTTCGCGAATCGGTAACCGAGCTAGAAGCTGCAGACCCAAAGGCTGGGGAAGATGTTGAACTTACCGACAAGGCAAACCGCCTGACTCACGTTGAGGAACTGAGAATTGCTGCCAGTGCTGCACACGAGGCTATTTCAAGTGAGTCTTTTGAAGGCGGGGCTGACGCTATTGGTTTGATTGGTGCGGCCAGACGCTCACTTGAGCAGGTTTCTGCCCACGATTCAGAACTTGAGAAACTTGCCGAATCACTAAAGCAATTGGGTTATCAGCTCAACGATGTAGCCGCCGAGATTTCGAGTTACCTCGATGGCCTAGACGAGGATTCCGCCCGCGCGTTAGAAATCATTCAAGAGCGTCGTGCGGTTCTAAATACTTTGATGCGCAAGTATGGCCCAACTCTGGATGAAGTAATTGCGCTTCGTGAATCAGCTTCTGATCGCCTTTTGGAACTTGATTCCTCATCCGATCAAATCGAATCGCTTACCAGTGAGGTTGATGCACAATTCAAAGCAATGACCAAGGCTGCAGCAGAACTTACTGCAATTCGCACAAAGGCAGCCGCCGAACTTGCCGAGCAGGTAACCTCTGAGCTTGCGGCTCTTGCCATGCCTGGCTCAACTCTTGTTGTTTCTGTTTCTGAGGCCGCAGAGTTTGGTGCCACCGGAAAAGACGTAGTTTCAATTCAGTTATCTTCTTACCCCGGTGCCGAGCCAAGACCGCTGGGTAAGGGTGCCAGTGGTGGTGAACTGTCACGAATCATGTTGGCAATAGAAGTTGTGTTGGCCAAGACTGAGCAGGCACCAACATTTATCTTTGATGAGGTCGATGCCGGGGTAGGCGGAGCTGCCGCTATTGAAGTTGGCCGCCGCCTTGCCATGCTGGCAAAGCAAGCTCAGGTGATCGTGGTTACCCACCTTGCCCAAGTTGCTTCGTTTGCAAACTCGCACCTAAGAGTGCTCAAAAATAGCTCAGAACAATTCACCGCAACTGACGTAGTTTCGCTAAACCACGAAGAACGTATCAATGAGCTAGCTCGCATGCTTTCGGGTCTGCCAGAATCCGAGTCCGGACGCACTCACGCAGCCGAGCTGCTTGAAAAAGCAACGGCAGAATTCGCCTAAATTACTCAAAATCGCACCCTGGCAGCATGTCGTTTGGCGAGGGGGGGTCAAGTTCGCTGGTAGGCTGAGATTCCATGGCAGAAGCTTTGGATTCCGGTAAAACACGTCACATTTTCGTCACCGGAGGTGTTGCATCATCACTCGGTAAGGGGCTAACCGCCTCGAGTCTTGGCAACCTACTTCGTGCCCGCGGCCTAAAGGTCGTGATGCAGAAACTAGACCCGTATCTAAACGTTGACCCGGGCACAATGAACCCATTCCAGCACGGTGAAGTATTCGTGACTGATGACGGCGCAGAAACAGACCTAGACATTGGTCACTACGAGCGCTTCCTAGACATCAACCTTGGCCAGTCGGCAAACGTCACCACCGGCCAGATTTACTCAACCGTTATTGCACGTGAACGCCGCGGTGAATACCTTGGCGACACCGTTCAGGTAATTCCTCACATCACCGATGAGATCAAGCGCCGCATGCGTTTGCAGGCTCACGATGTTCCAGCACCAGATGTGATCATCACTGAGATCGGTGGAACCGTTGGTGACATTGAGTCACACCCATTCATTGAGGCTGCGCGTCAGATTCGCCACGATGTAGGTCGCGACAACGTCTTTTACGTTCACGTATCGCTGGTTCCTTACCTTGCCGCTTCAGGTGAGCTCAAGACCAAGCCAACTCAGCACTCGGTAGCAACCCTGCGCTCAATTGGTATTCAGCCTGATGCTGTGGTTTGCCGTTCAGATCGTCCGCTACCGGCTTCAATCAAGAACAAGATTGCGCTGATGTGTGACATTGACGTTGAGGCAGTGGTTAACGCAGCCGATGCATCAAGCATCTACGACGTGCCAACCGTGATTAACGAAGAAGGCCTAGACAGCTACATCATTTCGCGCCTTGGCTTGCAAGACAAAGCCGGCGAAGTTGACTGGTCTCGCTGGCAAGGCGTGCTTGATGCGGTTCACAACCCTAAGCACGAAGTAAAGATTGGTTTGGTTGGCAAGTACATTGACCTGCCAGACGCCTACCTTTCAGTAACCGAGGCAATTCGTGCCGGTGGTTTTGCCAACATGGCAAAGGTAAACATCAAGTGGATTGCCTCTGATTCTTGCGAAACCGAAGAGGGTGCTCGTGAAGCACTTAGCGATGTTGATGCAATTTGTATTCCTGGTGGTTTTGGTGTTCGAGGAATCGAAGGCAAGCTTGGCGCATTGAAGTTCGCCCGTGAAAACAAGATTCCAGCGCTTGGGCTTTGCCTAGGCCTTCAGTGCATGGTTATTGAGTACGCAAGAAACGTAGTGGGTCTTGAGGGCGCATCATCAACCGAGTTTGATGAAGACGCTAAGTACCCAGTTATTGCAACCATGGCAGAACAGGTTGACATCATTGCCGGCGGAGACATGGGTGGAACCATGCGCCTAGGTCTTTACACCGCAAAGCTAAAGCCGGGTTCAATCGTGGCTGAGGTTTATGGCGCAGAGTCTGTAGACGAGCGTCACCGTCACCGCTACGAGGTAAACAACACCTACCGCGATCAGATTGCCGCGAAGGGATTGGTGTTCTCGGGAACTTCACCTGATGACCACCTAGTGGAATTTGTGGAGCTGCCTCGTGAGGTTCACCCTTACTACGTTGCAACACAGGCTCACCCAGAATTCCGTTCACGTCCAACCAATGCACACCCATTGTTCAAGGGTCTAGTTGTTGCGGCTATCGAGCGCCAGGCGTCGAATAAGTTATTCGAAGTTTCGGGTTCTTAAGCCTCATGCCAAAAGATCAACGCGCCTCGCTTAGTGTTTCTAAGCGAGACGTGGTCTTTAAGGGCAAGATTTGGGACATCGTTAGCGAAACATTCGAATACAACGGAACCGCATTGGTTCGTGAATTCGTAGCTCACCCAGGTGCCGTTGCAGTAATTGCGCAAAACGAGAACGACGAAGTCTTGCTGATCAAGCAGTATCGCCACCCGGTCCGCGAATACCTTTGGGAGATACCGGCTGGTCTTTTAGACGTACCAGGTGAGTCTCGCTTAGAGGCTGCCAAGCGCGAACTCCTTGAAGAAACCGGTTACATCGCAGACCACTGGGAAGAGCTAATTTCTTTTCACACCACACCTGGCGGAAACGATGAAACCATCACAGTATTTGTAGCCAAACAGGTGCGCCACCAGGGTCACGATCTAGAACTTGAGGGTGAAGAGACAGACCTTGAGCTTCGTTGGGTGCCGCTTGCCGATGCCGTGCAAAGCGTGCTCAATTCAGAAATGCGTAGCCCAAGTGCCGGTTACGGTTTGATGGCCTTGGCGCTAAAAAATGTCTAATCAAATACCTGCGCTGGTTGATTCATACCTGCGCCACCTAACCATTGAACGCGGCATGGCCAAGAACACTCTGGCTGCTTATCGGGCTGATTTAACCCGATACTCGTCTTTCCTCGCGAAAAAAGGAATTAGCGCACCCGGAGAAATCACAGAACTCATCATTAGCGAATTCTCAGAGTCGCTGAAACTTGAATCGGGTTTGGTTGCAAGTTCAGTTGCTCGAGTGCTGGCCGGAATTAGAGGACTACACAAGTTCTGGTTGCTCGAAAACGTGACATCTGGTGACCCAGCCGCATCGGTAAAACCGCCCAAGAGTCCAAGGAGCCTACCCAAGGCCATCACGGTTGATCAGGTAGAGAAGTTGTTGGCTGCTGCTGGTCCAGACCCAACGGATGAAAACGCAATGGCTGCCGATCCGGTGAGGGTGCGAGACCGAGCAATGCTTGAACTGCTCTATGCCACCGGGGCCCGTATCAGTGAGCTAATCAATCTGGACCTAGATGACCTGGTAGACCCAACACTCGTGAGGCTATTTGGTAAGGGTTCAAAGGAGCGAATTGTTCCGGTTGGTGGGTATGCCCAGCGAGCCCTGCAGGCCTATCTGGTTAGAACTCGGCCAACCCTGGTTTCGCAGGGCAAGGGCACCCCAGCACTCTTTTTGAACCAACGTGGGGGCAGGCTAAGCCGCCAGAGCGCCTGGGCAATCATCAATGAAGCGGCCAGGGTAGCCGAGCTACCGGGGGAGATCTCACCCCATACTCTGAGGCACTCCTTTGCTACCCACCTATTAGAGGGCGGGGCCGATGTTCGAGTGGTTCAGGAGCTGCTGGGGCACTCATCGGTGGCCACAACCCAGATCTACACCCTGGTCACAGTGGATAAGCTCCGGGAAATCTACGGGACAGCTCACCCGCGCGCCAGAAGGTAGGCTAGAGGCTGAATCAAACGTAATTTCGGGAGGAAATCATGGCTAAGGCATCTGCGGACAACCGCTTCGCCACACCAAAGCCCCTGAAATCCCACGGCCCTGCACGCATCATTGCAATGTGTAATCAAAAGGGTGGCGTTGGTAAGACAACCACTTCAATCAACATGTCAGCTGCGCTCGCCGAATACGGTCGCAAGGTGCTGCTGGTTGATTTTGACCCACAGGGTGCACTTTCTGCAGGTCTAGGAATCAATGCACATGATGCGGTCACAATTTACGATCTAATGCTCGACAGAACCATTGATCCGCACTCAGCGATTCAGCACACCAGCAATCCAAACCTTGACGTCATTCCTGCCAACATCGAGCTTTCTGCAGCCGAGATGAAGTTGGTAAACGAAATTGCTCGCGAACAGATTCTGGCAAGGATTTTGAAGCAGGTTTCTGCCGACTACGACGCAATCATCATTGACTGCCAGCCTTCACTTGGCTTGTTAACTGTAAACGCGCTTACTGCAGCGCACGGTGTGATGATTCCACTAGCCACCGAGTTCTTTGCGCTTAGAGGAGTGGCAATTCTCGAAGACATCATTGGCAAAGTAAAAGAGGGTCTTAATCCAGCGCTTCAGTTGGATGGCATCTTGCCAACCATGGTTGACTCACGAACCTTGCACTCACGCGAGGTGCTTGAGCGCCTAAAGGAAGCTTTCGGCGACAAGCTCTTCAAGACTGTGATTCACAGAACCGTTAAGTTCCCTGATGCAACTGTGGCACAGGCACCAATTACAGAATTTGCTCCTACATCAGACGCCGCCGAGGTTTACCGCTCAGTAGCAAAGGAGTTGGTTGCCCGTGGCTGTGTTGCTTAACTCCGATCTGACTGACGGCTCCGAAAAGGCAAGCGGTTTCTCGCTAAGCCTGGGTAACTTTGATGGTCCGTTTGACCTTTTGCTTTCATTGATTTCAAAGCACGAAATGAACATCACCGAAATCGCACTTAGCAAGGTGACCGATGAATTCATTTCATACCTAAAGACTCTTGATGGCCAAGAAGAAATGGATCAGGCCAGCGAGTTCTTGGTTATTGCGGCAACACTGCTTGACTTGAAAATTGCCGGACTATTGCCAAAGGGCGAGGTAGTTGACGCTGAAGACGTTGCCCTGCTGGAAGCCCGCGACTTGCTGTTCGCCCGCTTGTTGCAGTACCGCGCCTTCAAAGAGGTATCAAGTTACTTCAGCACTGCGATGGCGCTTGAGGCTTTGCGTATTGCTCGCGATGTTCGACTTGAGGATCGCTTCAAGAAGCAAAAGCCTGAGTTGGTCTGGACCATGACTCTTGCTGAGTTTGGAGTTCTGGCTCAAGATGCAATGACTCCTCGTGAAATTCCAAATGTTGGTTTGGCTCACCTTCACGCACCTCGAGTGTCAATTCGTGAGCAGGCTGCCGAAGTTGTTTCAATGCTCAAGCGTTCAATCCGCATGACATTCCGTGAATTAATTGGATCAATTAAGGACCGCGCCATCGTGGTGGCCAGGTTCCTATCGGTGCTAGAGCTTTACCGCCTTTCGGCAATTACTTTCGAGCAAGAATCGCCATTGGGCGACATCAAAATTGCTTGGGATTCAGAAAACTTTGATGATGAAAAACTAGCCAACCTTGGAGCTGACTATGACTCTTAACAACGACTCTCTTGATGAAGTCACTCTTACTGAGGACGTTCTTGAAGAAACTTCTGCCGCCGAGGCCGTGAGTGAGCCAACTCCGTCTGAGGTAGTGGAGCGCATGGAGCCGGTTAGCGCCGACAACTTACGTTCGGCGATCGAGGCAATTCTTATGATCACCGATGCGCCGATTTCAATCATGAACATTGCAACCGCTCTAGAGACTCCTGTTACCGAAGTTCGCGATGCAATCAACTCTTTGGTAGCTGACTACGACGGCGTGAACGGTGAAACTCCTCGTGGCTTTGAACTTCGTGAAGTTGGCGGAGGATGGCGCATTTACGTGCGTGCCGATTTTGACTGGGCAGTAAAGAGCTTCGTTGCCAACGAGAACCCAACTAAGTTGAGCCAGGCTGCTCTTGAGACTCTTGCCGTGATTGCGTACAAGCAGCCAATCTCGCGTGGCCAGATTGCTTCTATTCGTGCGGTGAATGTTGATTCGGTAGTTCGAACCTTGCACAGTCGCGGTCTAATCACCGAGCTGTACACAGATTCTGAATCCGGTGCTATTCACTATGGAACCGCTCCGCTATTGCTTGAGGTCTTGGGCATCAACTCTCTAGACGAGTTGCCATTGATTAGCCCGTACCTACCTGATGCGAATAGCAACTTCGATGCCGTCTAACCCGAACGAGCCTGAGGGCGTAAGACTTCAAAAAGTTATGGCCGCCGCTGGTGTGGCCTCTCGTCGCGTTTGCGAAGACATGATCACCAAAGGTCAGGTCAAGGTAAACGGCCGAGTAGTTACCGAGCTTGGCACCAGAATCAACCCTGACGTAGACAAGGTCACCGTTGGTGGCACACCTGTGCAACTTGATAACTCGCGTGTTTACCTCGCGCTAAACAAGCCACGTGGAGTGGTTAGTTCAATGGCTGATGAAAATGGCCGCCCTGATCTTTCGCAGTTCGTTGAAGGCTACGACCGCGTGTTCAATGTTGGGCGTCTTGACTCAGAGACCACCGGTCTCATCATCATGACCAACGATGGCGAGTTGGCACACAAGTTGGCTCATCCAAAATTCGGTGTGACCAAGACTTATGTAGCTCGCGTAGAAGGCGTAGTAACCCCGGCAATCATTCACAAGCTGCTAAGTGGTTTTGAGCTTGAAGACGGCATGATCAAGGCAGACAAGGCTCACGTAGTAGATATTCAACCGGGTGAGAGTTTGGTCGAGATAGTGCTTCACTCAGGTCGAAACCGCATCGTACGAAGAATGTTTGAATTCGTTGGCCACCCAGTGGTTGGTCTAGTTCGACGTCAGTTTGGCCCTATTCAACTCGGTCCACTAAAAGAAGGTCGAATTCGCGAGCTAAGTAAAATAGAGGTTGGTGCACTTTTGAAGGCGGCCGAGGGCGAGGTTAAACGAGCTCCACGACCTGCCAACAAGAAGGCAGCAATTCCAGGAAAGAGGCGATGACATGGCAATTCGTGCAATTCGTGGCGCCATTCAGCTTGATGTTGATGAGCGCGAGCACCTTCTAAAGTCAACCGCTGAGCTCCTTACCAAAACCCTGCACGCCAACAATCTAGATAGTGGTCAGCTGGTTTCAATTCTCTTCACCGCCACACCAGACATCACCAGCGAGTTTCCTGCGGTTGCCGCTCGTGAACTTTCTCTGGGCGATGTTCCGCTTATGTGTTTCGTTGAGATGAATGTAAAGGGTGCGCTTCCTCGCACAATTCGCATCATGATTACTGCCGAAACTGACAAGTCGCGTGCCGAAATTCAGCACGTCTACCTTCGAGGTGCAACCGCGCTGCGTCAGGATATTGCGCAATGAATTTGTTTGCCGGACCAGTTCGCATCGTAGGTGCAGGTCTGCTCGGAACAAGTATTGGGTTGGCTCTCACCAAGCAGGGTCAAGATGTAATCATTAGTTCTCAGTCTCCAAAGAGCGTGGAACTGGCAATTGAATACGGCGCAGGCCGCGCTGCCAAAAACGATGACGCGCCAGCACTTATTGTTGTTTGCGTTCCGCCGGCACTCACCGCAAAAATCGTTGCTCAAGAGCTGCAGCAATTTCCAAACGCTGTTGTCACCGATGTCGCCAGCGTTAAGGAAAGTGTTTTAGCGGAACTTGTTTCCTTGAACGCACCGCTTGAACGCTACGTAGGTTCACACCCAATGGCTGGCCGCGAACGTGGCGGTGCCATAGCTGGTCGCGCAGATCTTTTTGTTGGAAGACCGTGGGTCATCACCCCACACGAAACATCAAACCCAAGCGCTGTTGCTCAGATTAAGAAGTTGGCAGAAGCCTTGGAGTCATCGGTTGTTGAGGTTTCTTCTAAAGATCACGACCGAGCAGTGGCTTTGGTCTCACACGTACCACAGGTAATTTCAAGTTTGCTTGCGGCTCGTTTGGTTCCTGCGGCCGATTCTGATGTTTCACTTGCCGGTCAGGGTCTTCGCGACACCACTCGCATTGCCGCAAGTGATGCCGAGCTGTGGACTCAGATTCTTGCTGCCAACTCAGCCCAGGTGAATCGAGTCCTCAAAGATTTCTCTGGCGACTTGGCAAAAGTTATCTCTGCGCTCGATAACTTAGGTGACCCATTGAACCAACAGGTTGTAGATGCTGCCATCAGGCAAGGCAACACCGGTGTAGAAAAGATTCCGGGTAAGCATGGAAGCAAGCACTCAACTTACGCCCAGGTTGTAGTAATGATCGACGACAAGCCTGGAGAGTTGGCTAGATTACTCACCGAGGTCGGCGAGATTGGCATCAACCTTGAAGAGTTGAAGCTTGAGCACTCACCCAGTGCGCAAATTGGTCTGGTTGAACTATATGTTTTGC
>ERZ650303.678-NODE-678-length-10488-cov-4.443113_pt1 | contig 10488 bp, 10 predicted proteins | sample MGYA00376239_ERZ650303 | MGnify/ENA primary metagenome ERZ650303 (study PRJEB26733, sample SAMN07839262) | wastewater metagenome | biome: small river; feature: stream; material: water | place: USA: North Carolina | collected 2016-04-05 ... | reverse complement strand
CTGCACTTTAACGCCGTGTGCAGCGAAACGCCACACGAAGTTTAGTTAGACTTCTTAAATAATGAGTAGCGAAATACCCGAGACAAATAGCACCGCTTGGTATGTGGTTCATACCAAGCCTCGTCAAGAGGTGCGTGCCCTTGAAAACCTGCAAAACCAGGGCTTCAACTGCTTTTTGCCGACCATGCAAGTGCAAAAGCTACGCAACCAAAAGGTGCAGGCTATTACCGAGCCTATGTTCAGTCGCTACTTGTTCATTCAGCTTGACGACCAAACGCAAAATTGGGCGCCCATCCGCTCCACCTTGGGCGTTAGCAAACTAGTCAGTTTTGGTCCGCAGCCGGCGAGGGTGCCGTCCGAGTTCATCGCTTTCTTAAAAGACGCCCGACCCGAAACTCTAGAGCGCATGTTTGCGCCCGGTGACAACGTGCAAGTGGCTAATGGCCCGTTACAAGGCCTAGAGGGCAAATACTTCGCGCATGATGGTGAAACTCGTGCTTTTGTGTTGGTTGACTTGCTTGGACAGCAGCAAAAGCTGCATATGACCGTGGAAAGTTTGCGGGTCATTTAGCTTGTAAAAATAAAAATATTTTTAATGTCGAAAAATCAATTTTCGTGGTCTTGTATACCGTGTTGATTTGTATTTAGTTGATAATAGTAGGCCTGTTTATGAGCGAAAGGGCGGTAGCGTGCCTAAGCCCTTTCCTTGCGCTAATTTGGTGTCAATCAAACCCGTGTTAATTCCTCCTCCGCACTTGGCCGTCATCATGGATGGCAATGGCCGTTGGGCCCAAAAGCGGTTCATGCCTCGTACCGCTGGCCACGCCAAAGGGGCTGCAGGGGTACGAAAATTGGTGGAATTTTGCGCAAAGCAAGGCATTCAATACCTCACACTGTTTGCCTTTAGTACTGAGAACTGGCAACGCCCTGCGGATGAGGTTAGTACTCTTATGGGGCTGTTCGTGCAGTATCTTGAAAAAGAAATGAAAGACCTTGCCGCTGTAGGCGTCCGGCTTAAGGTGATTGGTGATGTCGTCAGTTTTTCTCCAGAACTGCAACAGCGAATCCATGCTGCTGAGGCCGCAACAGCCTGCAATCAACTCATTACCTTGTGTGTGGCTGCTAACTACGGCGGCCGTTGGGACGTGGTCCAGGCAGTTAAAAATTGGCAGACGGAAAACCCCAATAGGCCAACTTCGGATCTGACCGAGCAAGCCCTTGCTGAGTATTTGAGTACTGCAAAAATGCCTGACGTGGACTTGTTGATTCGCACGGGTGGTGAACAACGCATCAGCAACTTTTTGCTTTGGCAAAGTGCTTATGCTGAGTTGTACTTCACGGATGTTTTATGGCCAGATTTTGGCGTGCTTGAATTGGAAAAAGCAATAGTTTGGTATGGACAACGTCAGCGCCGCTTTGGTCTAACGGCTGATCAAATCTAAATAGGAAGAATTATTTGAAGATGAAAAAAATCGCCATTATCGGTCTTGGATATGTTGGACTGCCGCTTGCGGTTGAGTTTGGCAAGCATCGTCAAGTTTTGGGTTTTGACATCAACCAACAGCGCATAGCAGAGTTGCAGTCAGGCCAAGACCATACGCTCGAGTGCAATCCCGCCCAGTTGAAAGAAGCGATTAATCTTAGCTACAGCAATCAACTTGAAGATCTCAAGGGTTGCCAAATATTTATCGTCACTGTCCCGACCCCAGTAGACCAAGCTAACCGCCCAGATATGACTCCATTGATCAAGGCCAGTGAGACAGTGAGCAAAGTGCTAAACGCGGGCGACATTGTGATTTATGAGTCAACCGTCTACCCAGGGGCTACCGAAGAAGTATGTGTACCTGTGCTTGAAAAATTTAGTGGTCTCAAATTTAACGAAAACTTTTTCTGCGGCTACAGCCCAGAGCGCATTAATCCGGGTGACAAGGTCAACACCCTAACGACCATAAAAAAAATCACCAGTGGCAGCACGCTGGAGGTTGCAGACGAAGTGGATGCTCTTTACGGCAGCATCATCAAGGCGGGCACTTGGAAAGCCAGCAGTCTTAAAGTGGCTGAGGCCGCAAAAGTGATCGAAAACAGTCAGCGCGACCTCAACATCGCTTTTGTGAATGAGCTGTCCGTCATTTTTGAGCGCATTGGCATTGATACGCTGGAGGTCTTGGAGGCGGCTGGCAGCAAATGGAACTTTTTGCCGTTCCGTCCGGGGATGGTAGGCGGTCATTGCATTGGTGTAGATCCTTATTACCTTACACACAAAGCTGAAGAGTTGGGTTATCACCCTCAAGTTATTCTTGCAGGGCGCCGCATCAACGACGAGATGGCGCGCTACGCCGCTAGCAGTGTTATCAAGCGCATGTTGCAAAATGGTCTCGATGTTGCGAATAGTACCGTGGGTGTGATGGGTATTACCTTCAAAGAAAACTGCCCAGACATTCGAAATAGCAAAGTAGCTGGCTTGATAAAAGAGTTGCAGCAATGGGGGGCCAAAGTCGTCGTGACGGACCCGTGGGCTGAGCCGGATGAAGTAATGCGCGAGTACGGCATCAAATTGAGTGTGATTGATGCAACTTGCAAAGTAGATTCTTTGGTCGTCGCTGTGGGGCATCACGAATACCGTGAAATGAGTGCAATTCAACTTCGCACACTCTGCAAGTCGGATAAACCTGTTTTGGCTGACATCAAGTCCCTTTATGACCGCCATGAGGCTGCAGCCGCAGGCTTTACTGTTTTTCGTTTTTAAGCGTACTTCATATGCAAAACTACACACCCATTACAGGCCGCAAGCTTCGCCTTGCATTGGTTGGTTGCGGCCGCATTGCTGCTAATCACTTTGGGGTAATGGAAAGTCATTCGGACAATATTGAATTGGTTGATGTTTGTGATATCGATCCGGCTGCACTTCAGTCAGCCGTCGAGCGAACTGGTGCTAAGGGGCACATTCAAATGGCTGACATGCTCAAAACTACCACAGCTGATTTGGTGGTGCTTACCACTCCTAGCGGTTTACACCCGCAACAGGCTATAGATGTGGCCCAAACGCGCAGGCACGTTTTGACCGAAAAACCGATGGCCACTCGCTGGCAAGATGGTTTACGCATGGTCAAGGCTTGTGATGACGCGGGAGTGCGTTTATTCGTGGTGAAGCAAAACCGTCGCAACGCTACTTTGCGATTGCTCAAGAAAGCCGTAGAGCAGGGGCGTTTTGGCCGTATCTACAACGTTGCGCTTAATGTGTTCTGGACCCGTCCGCAAGACTACTACGACCAAGGTAATGGCTGGCGGGGTACGTGGGAGTTTGACGGTGGTGCATTTATGAACCAAGCCAGTCACTATATCGACTTGCTCGATTGGATCATTGGTCCGGTGGAGAGTGTTATGAGCTACACAGCCACTCAGGCTCGCAACATCGAAGCCGAAGACGGTGGCGTTGCTGCCATCAAGTGGCGAAGTGGTGCTATGGGTACGCTGAATGTCAGCATGCTCACCTACCCTAAAAATTTGGAAGGCTCCATCACCATATTGGGTGAAAAAGGCACCGTGCGAGTGGGGGGGGTTGCTGTTAATGAAATTCAGCAATGGCAATTTGCTGATGAGCGAGCCGAAGACGCCGAAATTAAAAATGCCAGCTACGCCACCACCAGTGTTTATGGTTTTGGTCATCCGCTGTATTACAACAACGTGATTCAAACCCTCCGTGGTGAGGCTGAGGCTGAAACGGATGGTCGTTCTGGCTTGAAGAGTTTGGAGCTTTTAGTGGCTATGTACCGTTCCGCCAGAGATGGCGTCAAAGTGGCGTTGCCACTGGAGTGTTAAGTTGAACGATACCAATTACACCGTTCATCCTAGTGCAATTGTTGACGAAGGTGCGCAAATTGGTGAGGGTAGTCGTGTTTGGCACTTTGCCCATGTCTGCGCAGGCGCCCAAATTGGTAAAGGCGTTTCGTTAGGGCAAAACGTGTTTGTTGGCAACAAAGTTGTTATTGGTGACAACTGCAAAATTCAAAACAACGTGAGCGTATACGACAACGTTACTTTGGAAGATGGTGTATTTTGTGGGCCCAGCATGGTGTTCACTAATGTCTACAACCCCCGTTCACTCATTGAGCGCAAAAACGAATACCGCAACACCCTTGTTAAAAAGGGGGCCACTTTAGGGGCTAACTGCACGATCGTTTGTGGCGTAACCATTGGCGAATACGCCTTTGTAGGTGCGGGTGCGGTGATCAACAAAGACATACCAGCCTACGCTCTTATGGTGGGGGTGCCTGCGAAACAAGTTGGCTGGATGAGTGAGTTTGGTGAGCGGTTGGCCTTGCCTCTGCAAGATAAAGGACAGGCTATATGTGAGCGCACGGGTGATACTTATGTGCTTAATGGCTATACGTTGCAAAAACTAAAAATCTAATTGTTATGGAATTCATCGATCTCAAAAGTCAATACCTGCGACTTAAAAGCGAGATTGACGCAGGTATACAGCGCGTGCTCGATCATGGTCAATACATCTTGGGACCAGAAGTAGCCGAGCTAGAAGAAAAGTTGGCAGCTTATATAGGAGCCAAGTATTGCATTACCGTAGCTAACGGCACCGACGCACTGCAAATCGCTCAAATGGCGCTAGGTATCGGGCCTGGTGATGAAGTCATCACCCCTGGCTTTAATTACATTGCGACTGCTGAGACTGTTGCCCTGTTGCGTGCCAAGCCTGTATATGTGGATATCGATCCACGTACCTATAACCTAAATCCAGCCTTGCTAGAAGCTGCAATTACTCCACGGACTAAAGCCATCATTCCTGTCAGTCTGTATGGGCAATGTGCAGATTACGATGCTATTAACGCTATTGCTGTTAAGCATGGTATTCCCGTTATTGAAGACGCAGCGCAAAGTTTTGGTGCAACCTATAAAGGTCGTAAGAGTTGCAACCTGACTACTATTGCATGTACCAGTTTTTTCCCGACCAAGCCTTTGGGTTGTTATGGGGATGGTGGTGCCATCTTTACCAATGATGATGAACTAGCTAAAGTCATACGTCAAATTGCTCGCCACGGGCAAGATAAACGTTACCACCACATTCGCGTTGGGGTTAACAGTCGATTGGATACATTGCAAGCGGCCATCCTTCTTCCCAAGCTTGGGGTATTGGACGAAGAGATGGCTCGGCGCAAAAATGCAGCCGACATTTATAGTGCCCTTTTTACTATTCGCATTCCAAGCGAAGCTAGGAGATCGATTGCCCCCATTGTGACTCCCTATTTAGAGCCCCATAACGCAAGCGCTTGGGCTCAGTATACGATTCAAGTCCTAAACCGAGATGCGCTACAAGACAAACTTAAAAAAGCGAAGGTGCCAACAGCTGTGCATTACCCAATCCCTCTCAATATGCAGGTCGCTGTAAAAGATGAGTCGGCGCACATGCCTTTCGGTAATATTCTTTCGCAAAGAGTTCTTAGTCTTCCATTGAGTGCATATGTTGCAACTTCTGATCAAGAAAAAGTTGTCGATTCAATCGTCGAAAATATTTTAAATTGATTTTATGAATTATCCAGAAAAGTTAAAATTAGTAATTTGGGATTTGGACGATACTTTTTGGAAAGGTACGTTATCCGAAGAGGATGTCGAAATTAATGCGCGCGCCATAGAAGTAGTGAAAGAGTTAACTCGAAGAGGAATAATTAACAGCATATGCTCAAAGAATGATGAAAAAAAAGTGCTGGAGAAATTAAAAGATATTGGGGTGGATGGTTATTTTGTATTTAATAAAATATCTTGGAATCCGAAGGGGCAACAAGTCTCGGTTATGATTGATGAGATGGGACTCCGGCCAGTTAATTGCATTTTTATTGACGATAATAAAATGAACTTAAGAGAGGTGGAGGACGCAGTCCCCGGTATATTTGTATATGAACCGGATGAGATTCTAGGTGAAATTTTGAATCTAAATTGCGCAAAAGGTAAAGATGATGAGGCGCACTCTAGATTAAAGCAATATAAAAATTTGGAAAAGAAAAAAGATGATTTTGTGTCATCGACAGACAGTAACATTGAATTCTTGAGGAAGTGCGGAATAGTAGTAGAAATTGAATTCGATTGCGAAAAGTATATCGATAGAATACTTGAGCTAATAGAAAGGACGAATCAGCTAAATTATACAAAAAATAGAATAAATCCATTGGAGATGAGGCATTTTATTAGGAGGCTTAGCCATTATCAATCTAGTGCTGGCGTGGTCAAATGCAAAGATAAATATGGAGATTATGGAATTGTTGGCTTTTTTCTTGTTAGAAAAGAAGATCAATTAAGAGGGGTATTGGAGCATTTTGTGTTTTCATGCCGAACGATGAATATGGGCGTTGAGGCTTATGTTTTTGATTATCTTGGGCGTCCCGAAGTCGAAGTTAGAGAGCCTGTGGCGTATCCATTAGGAGCCTATTCTCCTGCGACATGGATTAATAGCGGAGATGAAATTGTTGCTGATGGAGCTTCCGATGAAGGGTTTCTGCTTCTTGGTCCTTGCCATTTATTGCAGATCTCTAATTTTTTCAGAACGAATAATAATTTTTGTCAATATTTAAAAGACGGATCTATTGTTAAGTTTGATTGCCCGGCCTTTTTTCTTGCAACTGAAGATGAAGTGTGTAATTCAAATTTCATTAAAAGTGATCTCTCGTGGAATATTAATGAATTTCGTGCATTTCATAAAGAATTGCCGAATTCAAAAATTGTAATATTGTCACTGGAAGATGTGCTTTCGAGTAATTCATTTGTCGTAGAGGGGCGGAATTTTTTTAGATATGAGGGCAATAAAAAATGCTCGGCCAAAATGACTTCTTTACCAATGGTGGCGAGGGTTGAAATGTTGCGTCAAGTTATTGATTTCATACTGCGGACGGTAGCGAAGGATGCAAAAATATTTCTACTAGATAGTGTTTTGAATAAAAATACGCCAAAGCATCTTCTGCAGCAAAGACTCATATATAGTCATTTAATCCACAAATACTACAGCAATAAGTTGACCGTGATTGATATGGCTGCGTATCAAAATAAAAATATAGAAAATGATGGGGTGCATTTAGATCGTGTTGGCTATTACTATATGTCACAAGATATTCTTTCTAATAATCAGAGATTGGTGGTGGAAGGCGGTTCTTACGAAGGGTTTTCAGATTACTCGAGTTACGCATCTAATAGGTTGAGTATTCGTAATTTTATCTGGCGAAATTTCGGGGTAAATTCTAATGTATATAAATTCTTACGATTTATTTCAAGCAGATTTAATTTATGAAGATAATGCTCAAACTCCTGAGTGCAAATGCTGCTATTGGGGTATTTCCATTGTTATTCATTCCAGTATTGACGCATTTGTATGCGCCTGAATTTTTTGGTGCATTTGGAATCGTTGCGGGTGCAAGCGCGCTTGTGGCAGGGGTGATGACTCTTCGATTGGAATTTGCGATTTATCAGAGCTCATCTCCCGTTGTTTTTTTTAAGCTAGCGGCGGCGATTATTCGCTGTATTATTGTTGGCGGAGGAGTGTGTTTTTTTGTTGCCGCAATATTATTCTTCATTTTGAGCGGGGAGTATTTTTCATGGGTAATATTTGGTGTGTTTGCCGCCATGATCTATGCGGCTATTAGCTTTGTAAATGCAGTAAATGTGAGGAAGAGAAATTTTGATGGATTAATACATTCCAAGATATTGATGGCACTTTTAGTGCCACTGTCTCAAATGGCTTTGGCAAATTTTTTTGAACAAGGGCTAATTTATGGCTATCTTTTGGGGCTGATCGGTACATTTACTGTTTTGGTATTAAAGGATAGGAAAATAATTTTAAGAATATTCTTTTTAAAAGTGAGTTTTTGGGGGGTGGTTAAAGGATATCGGGGATTTATTTTGTACAGCACGCCTAGTTATTTATTGAATAATATTTCCAATTATTTAGTTTTAATTTCTATTAATTATGCTTATGGAGTGGCAAATGCAGGTTTGTATCAGATGGCATCCAGAATAGCGGCGGCACCAACAATGTTGGTTTCTTCAGCTGCTGGGGATTATATGCGAGGTGAATTGTCCATTGGCAATTTAAGTGTTAAAGCTCAGAGTGCGCTAAAGATAAAAATTTTGATTTGTGTATCAATTGTGGCAGCACTTACGGCTTTTGTCTTTTCTGTAAGTGTTGGGCATATTGTTGGGTTTCTTGGCAGCAAATGGTTTAATTTGTCAGAAACATTGAATATTTTGATAGTTTTGATTTTTTTTCAGATGGTTGGCAATCCCTTTAGCCCTGTTGCGTTAATGAACGGATTTCAGCGGGACGAGGCTGCGCTGCAGTTAATGCTGTTAATAATGACAATTTTTCTTTACTCTCTTGTAGATAGTTACTCTTCGTATTTGAGGGGGTATACGATAATTATGGCAGCTGTGTACGTTTATGTTGTGATTCTTGCATTTAAAAAGAAGACTTCTATTGAGTAATTGAGCATGTTGAATTACATCAAGGCATAATTTATAAATTCGAAAGTAAGTATTATGAAAATTGTCCATCTTACCTCGGTGCATAATAGGCGTGACACCCGTATTTTTTTGAAGGAGTGTATTTCTTTATCCTGCAATGGTTATGAAGTTAGTTTGATTGTTGCTGATGGTGAAGGGGATCAGTTTGAAAAAGGCATTCAAATTTTAGACGTAGGAAAATTTCACGGCAGGTTAAATCGTATGCTCTGTGCGCCTAAGAGAATCTTAGCTAAAGCCTTAATGTTAAATGCAGATCTCTATCATTTTCATGATCCGGAATTGATTCCAATTGGTTTGAAACTGAAAGTTAATAATAAAAAGGTTATTTTTGATGCCCATGAGGATCTTCCTAGTCAATTGCTAAGCAAGCCTTATTTAAATGCGCCATCTCGTTGGGTCCTGGCTCGATTTTTTTCCTTATATGAAAAATGGGCGTGCCGTAAACTGGATGCTGTAATTGCCGCTACACCATTCATTCGTGATAAATTTGCACAAATGGGAATTCATGCCGTTGATATTAATAATTACCCCATTATCGGGGAGTTGAGCTCCCGTGGGGTTAAGCCGCTCAAGCTGCCTAGGGTGTGCTATGTTGGAGGGATTGGGCGCATCCGTGGTATTTTGGAGGTCGTGGAGGCTATGGCGCTGGTGGAAAGCGGTGCGCGACTGCAATTAGTGGGTGAGGTTGTTGAGCCAGATGTCGGGTTGGAGGCGCGGAGTAGGCCTGGATGGCAACGAGTGGATGCATTGGGTTTTCTCGGACGTGATGAGGTTGCTGGGGTGCTTGCAAGCTCCGTTGCGGGCTTGGTGACTTTCTTGCCAGTTCCAAATCACATTAATGCCCAGCCAAATAAAATGTTCGAATACATGTCTGCTGGTGTCGCCGTTATTGCATCAAATTTTCCTCTTTGGCGTGAAATCATTGAAGGAAATGAATGCGGAATTTGTGTTAATCCGTACGATGAATTGGCAATAGCTGATGCAATTGATAGCCTTGTTAGAAGTCCTGAGAAAGCTGAGCGCTTGGGGCTCAATGGGCAGAATGCGATAGAAAAAAAATATAACTGGAAAATTGAGGAGTGGAAGCTCTTAGAGCTTTATAAGCTTATGCTAGATCGAGATCGCCATGTTCATTAAGCGCCTCCTGAATGCAGTTTCTTTAGGTTATGAAATTTTTAGATTGCCTAAGATCAAATTCTCATTTGAAAAAGAACTGATGAGTTTTCCAAATGTTAAGGAGACGTTCTTTCATTTTAATAAAAAGCATGCCAAATTAAAAGTTTTCAAAAATAAGCAAATTGGTGTTGCCTACATAGATTTGAAGGGGTATCTATTTAAAGAGGATTATCTTACTCAAGTCAATGGTAAAAGCTCTGCATATTATTACTCTCGAAAATGTAGGGCCAGAGGGTACGTGTTGCATGAAATTGATAGAAATAAATATGCGAGAGACTTAGCTTTAATTGAGTCTTCAATGCCGGTTCGGCAGGGGCGGTCAATGGCGCCCGGTTACGGCGAGGAGGGGCGGATTTATGAGGATTATGCTAATTATAAATATTATGGAGTGATGTTGTCGGGGAAATTGGTTGCTTACGCAAATGTAGGTGTCTATGGAGATTTTGCCTGCGTAAGTCGTTTAATGGGGCATGTTTGTCATCTTAATGATGGCGTTATGTATTTTTTGCTCACGGAGGTAATTTCTAATTTAATTGAGGAAAAAAATATTAGTTACATAATATACGATACTTGGTACGGCGCTTTGCCGGGGTTGAGACAGTTCAAGAGAAAATTGGGTTTTCGGCCTTGCTTTGCTCGTTGGGAAATTAAGGAGATGCAGAATGGGGATTAGAAAATTTGCAAATAGAATTTATAGCGATTATTTCATGCCATCTAGACTGGCTGAGTACGAGAATTTAATTATTTTAATGAGGGCTGCTGGATACAGGCAGATGTCTGTGCGCGAAGCTTGGG
>ERZ650303.676-NODE-676-length-10498-cov-5.023939_pt1 | contig 10498 bp, 8 predicted proteins | sample MGYA00376239_ERZ650303 | MGnify/ENA primary metagenome ERZ650303 (study PRJEB26733, sample SAMN07839262) | wastewater metagenome | biome: small river; feature: stream; material: water | place: USA: North Carolina | collected 2016-04-05 ... | reverse complement strand
GCCGCACGTAGTCGCACCGATGCGGCTCGTGGGTTGATTGCAATTTCTTCTGGGGTAGCCGCCTCCGCGCCTTTCACCAAAAGGCGAAGGACTGGTGCATGCTCAGGAAGTTCAAATGGGAGCTCCAATGGAGCAGATGAGTTAGCCGCTGCCACTAGCGCCTGCTTTACGATGCGGTCTTCTAGCGAGTGGTAAGAAAGAACGACAATGCGACCGCCAACGGCAAGCGAGCGGATTGATGCGGGCATAGTGCGCTCGAGCACCTCAAGTTCACCATTCACTTCAATGCGCAAGGCTTGGAATACACGCTTTGCTGGGTGGCCGCTGCTCTTGCCTGGGATGAATGGGATTACCTTGGCGATCAAACCTGCAAGCTCGGTGCTGGTCGAGAATGGCTTCGTCTTGCGCGCTTCGACGATTGCCTTGGCTACGCCCTTTGCATATCGCTCTTCACCAAATTCCTTGAAGATGCGAGCCAAGTCCTGCTCCGAATAGCTGTTGACGATGTCTGCGGCAGTTTTGCCCTGGGTCGCATCCATGCGCATGTCCAGCGGCGCTTCGTATGAATAGGCAAAACCGCGCTCAGCCTCATCGAGCTGCATTGACGAAACCCCAAGGTCTAGGAGGATCCCGTGAACCTCATCGATACCAAGTTCATCCAAGACATCTTCGATTTCTTCGTAAATTGCGTGAACCAGGTGGACGCGGTTGCCGAATCGAGCAAGACGCTCACCCGCTAGCGCCAAAGCATTTGTGTCACGGTCAATGCCAACCAGGGTCAAGTTTGGGAAGCGCTCGAGGAAGGCCTCACTGTGACCGCCCAACCCCAGAGTGCCATCCACGAAAACGGCTCCTTCAACTTCGAGAGCTGGCGCCAAAAGTTCGATGGTGCGATCCAGTGTGACCGGGGCATGTAGTTCAGAAATCTTCTTTGACATTTGTTATCCGGAAGTTCCTGTATCTAGAACCCCATCCATTCGCCGCGAGCTTGGTTATCGCAGTTATGAACGGGTGGAGATCTAGCGACAGGCTAGAAGAGACCCGGAATCACCTCCTCCGAAATGTTGGAGAAAGATGCCTCGTGCGTCGTCAAGAACTCGTTCCAAGCCTTGGCGTCCCAGATTTCGGCGCGATTGCCAACTCCGATGACGATCAGGTCCTTGTCAAGACCTGCGTACTGTCGCAAAGTCGCAGGGATAGTGACTCGGCCCTGCTTGTCAGGCTGCTCATCTGAAGCACCTGAAAGAAATACGCGCAAATAGTTGCGAGCTTCTGCATTGGTGACGGGCGCTTGGCGAATCTTGTCGTTTACGAGCGCAAACTCAGCTGCACTGAAAACAAATAGGCAACGGTCCTGACCTCGGGTGATAACCAAGCCGCCCTGAAGTTCTTCGCGGAACTTGGCAGGGAGAATGACCCGTCCCTTTTCATCCAACTTTGGTGAGTGTTGGCCTAGAAGCATCATTTCCCCCTCTCTCGTCATTGATTTTGCGCTTAACTCCACTTTACCCCACTTTGTTCCACCAACCTAATATTTTTGACATATTTTTGCACTCGGCGTGTCGTAATTAGCAATAAATAACAGGGATATAACGAGTGGAGGAAAATGGAGGCTTTTGGGCGAAAAACGATGAATTTAGGCAAAAAAATCACCCCCAGAACGTGATCTGAGGGTGATTTGAAGTTTGGAAGTTAGCTACTCGCCTTGGCGCTTATTCCATCGCTCTTCGAAGTAGTTTTTGGCTTGCGGCTTGGGGCTGGTTGTTGCCTTGGGCTTCGACTTGGCGTTCCCTTCTGGGTTCAAATTCGAACTGGCAACGATTAGGCCGGTAAGCATCACAAGGAATGCGAAAACTCCGAAAAAGGCCACCTGAATGACAACCGCAAAGACAATCAGTGAGATGCCGATAAGGCCAATGATTAGACCGAGCAAGAGACGGGCAGGCGTCCTCGCCCCAGGGTTGCTCATTTTGCCGGCTAGGTTCGGGTCGGTCTCATACAGGCCGCGCTCTAGCTCATCAAGAAGTCGCTGTTCGCGATCTGAAAGTGCCATTGGTGTCCTCCGCTGCTAAATCAAGACTAAGCCCTAAATATCTAAACGAACAGGACGGTTAGGCTATTCCTGTGAATGAATCCGGAACCCTACTTGAACTTATTCAGGAAAACCTCGATGAGTTTTGCGTTTCCCGCCGGGCAGACTTTAACAGCATCTCGCCTGACCTAGTCCCAGTAGTCGATTACACGCAGAGTTTGCTTGCCGGCGGAAAGCGATTTCGCGCACTGTTCTGTTACTGGTCATGGGTTGGCGCCCTTGCTACCGCACCGACACGTCAGTCAGAGATTGAACGTCAGGCTTCCGCCGCGGCCATGGTTGGTGTGACCGCCGCCCTAGAAATGTTCCACGCCGCAGCACTCGTTCACGACGACCTTCTTGACCAATCGGACACCCGCCGAGGAGCGCCAGCAGTCCATAAGCGCTTCGAAGCACTCCACCAAGCCTCAGGCTGGGCGGGCAGCCCCGAGCGTTTTGGCGTTGCCGGCTCAGTGTTGGTTGGCGATCTCATGCTCGGTTGGAGCAGCGAAATCTTTGGAAATGCACTTTTAGCTGCGCCAAGCTCGGAAATCGAGACCGCTTGCCGCAACGAGTTCAGCAAGATGCGCGTCGAGGTAATGGCTGGGCAGTATCTAGACGTCCTCGAAGAGAACTCGGCGTCAACACGCTCTGTTGACGAAGCATTCGGTCGAGCTAATCGCGTGATGCTTTATAAAACGGCCAAGTACAGCATCGAAGCACCGCTCCTGATTGGAGCAGCTTTTGCTGGAGCCGAAGCAGGATTGTTGCGCGGCCTTTCTGCGTTCGGAATCCCCCTCGGTATGGCTTTCCAACTGCGCGATGACATCCTTGGCGTCTTTGGCGACCCAGCGGTAACCGGAAAACCAGCCGGTGATGACCTTCGCGAAGGCAAACGAACCGTCCTGGTTGCCTTGACCTTGCAAAATCTGTCACCGTCAATTGGGCGAATTTTTGAAGAGCTGCTAACCAGCCGAGATCTCGAAGCAGAGCAGATCGCCTTCATGCAGCAAAACATTACCGAATCGGGTGCGCTGGCGAAGACGGAGCGAATGCTTGAGGAATTGGCCGATGAGAGTCTTGCTGCGCTTGAATTCTTGGACATCGACCCAAGGGCCAAAGAACAATTGCGAGTCTTGGCGCTAAAAGTAATTAATCGCGAGGCTTAGAGCGCCTGCACCATCGCCAGGCGACGAACTGCAGACTTGTGTCCCTTGAGCAGGAATTCCATCGGAGTTCCAGGCAGTTGGTCATCGTGCGTGTAAAGCCACTCGACAGCCTGATCCAATGAATAGCCTGAGTCGAGCAAGACAATTATTGTGCCGTGAAGGCTTGCAAGGGGCTCGCCATCGACAATGGTTTCCGCTGGGATACTGACCACGCCGTCGCGCTTCACCGCAACCAGCTGGTGCTCCTCGATGTAGCGTCGAACTCGACCTAGCGGCACACCCATAAGGTCGGCTGCGTCGGGAACGGTAATCCAAGATGCCACTGAGGCTAATACATCACTCACACCACAAGATTGCCACACCTTTGCGCCTGAGCCTAAACAAAGCCCGCCTGTGGCACGATATTGACATGAATCGATCAGTGGCAAATGTCTAATCTCATTGGCCAACTGGTAGGAAATCGCTACCTGATTGACCGTCAGCTAGCCAGCGGCGGCATGGCAACGGTCTATTTGGCCAACGACCAGAGACTCGACCGCGAAGTCGCTCTCAAAGTGATTCACCCACACTTGGCCAACGATCAGACCTTCCAAGAGAAGTTCGTCCTAGAGGCAAAGACCGCCGCCAAACTGTCTCACCCAAATCTGGTTAACGTCTTTGACCAGGGCACGGATGGCGCGACAACCTATCTGGTCATGGAATACGTTTCGGGCATAACCCTGCGCGATGCCCTGAAGGAATATGGGCCACTGCCGGCGCTTCGTGCGCTCGAGATGTTGGCCCAAATTCTCTCTGGCTTGGCCGCAGCCCACAGAGCCGGAATTCTGCACCGCGATCTAAAACCAGACAATGTTCTGCTAGCAGACGATGGCCGCGTCAAACTTGGCGACTTCGGCTTGGCGCGCGCAATCACCGAGCACACCAATAGCGGCGACCTAGTTGGCACAATTGCCTATCTCTCCCCCGAACTCGTAACTCGCGGCCTTGCCGATGCCCGCAGCGACGTCTATGCGGCCGGCATTTTGCTCTTTGAACTTCTAACCGGCAAGCAACCTTTCGAAGGCGAGCAGGCCGTTCAAATCGCCTACCAGCACGCGAACTCAACCGTGCCTGCACCCTCGATTCTCGCGCCAACTACACCGGTGGCAATCGACAAGCTGGTCGCTTGGTCAACTTCTAAATTGCCTGCAGATCGGCCCGCAGACGCCGGTGAGTTGCTCAACAAAGTGAACGCACTGATTGCCGACATCAAGGCCGGCAAGGCTCAACAGACCACCGTTATGGACTTCGACCTCGGTGGCGGCGCCAATTCGACCCAAGTAATCGGCGTAAGCGAGCCGGATGCAAATGCCACTCAACTTCTCGCCCCTGTCGCAGGCGACCCAAACGCAACTGCATTCATCGACTACAGCTCAGATTTCGTCGGTGCAAACCCAGGTAGCGCAGACTTCAACTTAAACGACTACGACAACAGATTCGACGCGTCGGCAACGCAAGTTCTTCAACCACTAACCGAGATCGATTCAGATAACGAGTCTCAGTTCGGTCAACGCCGAGTCGGTCTCAAACTCGTGATTGCGACTCTCATTGTCGTGCTACTCGGCAGCGGAGCCGGATGGTGGTTTGGCAGCGGCCCGGGAGCACTCGCAGCGGTGCCAACTTTGACCAGCCGAACCGTGGTGTCGGCAGAAGCTGCCCTCTCGGCACTCGCACCAAAGATCACGTTGGTGAACGAAAATAGCTCGACCGTTACCAAGGGGCTGGTAATCCGAACCGAACCGGCCGCAGGTTCATACTTGGCCAAGGGTTCAGACTTAAAGCTGTTCGTTTCGCTCGGCCCGAAGCTTGTAGCCGCGCCTTCGCTAAAGGGCCTGAATGTTGCCGAAGCTACAGCGAAATTGCTCGGCGCCGGCTTCAAGCTTGGTGCGGTCAACTCTTGGTTCGACACCAACCCAATCGGCCAGGTTTACGACTACCTTGGCGCCGATGGCACTCCGATTCCTGAAGGGACCTCGATCGATCTGAGCGTTTCGCTAGGCCCGATTCCGGTTGTCTCAGGCATCGACCAGGCCATCGCGGTCACGGCGATTGAGGCTACCGGCCTGAAGATTTCGGCGATCGAATCAGAGTTCAGTGACACCGTTGCACCGGGCAAAGCGATCGGGCTTGTTCCGCAGACCAAACCTCTGGGCGCCGGAGGTTCAGTCAAACTCTTGATTTCCAAAGGCCCAAACCTTGTGCTGATGCCAAAGGTGGTTGGCGAAACCGTGCTCGCCGCCAAGGCACTGCTTGAGAACGCAGGTTTGACCGTTCTTGTGAACACCGACCAGTTGCAGAGCAAATGGGGCATCGTCAAGGTGAAGCGAGCGAGCGAAGCAGTTGGCGCGAAGCTCAAGGCCGGTTATTCGGTAACCATCTCCACCAAATAGATCTTGTATTCGGCAGGCAGCCGGGCATTAAAAAAGGGCGACCCAACCGGGTCGCCTTTTTTGTGTGTAGGTTTATCGCTTTGATAGCTGCTCTGCCACCAAGAAGGCAAGTTCGAGCGACTGCATGTGGTTGAGGCGTGGGTCGCAAAGTGACTCGTAGCGCTCTTCCAGAGCGGCTTCGTCAATCAGGTCCGATCCACCCAAGCACTCGGCTACATCGTCGCCGGTTAGCTCAACGTGAACACCGCCAGGGAAAGTTCCCGCAGCCTTGTGCACCTCAAAGAATCCGCGTACTTCATCCATGACGTCATCGAAACGACGCGACTTGTAGCCGTTCTTGGTGGTGATTCCGTTTCCGTGCATCGGGTCGGTGATCCATAGGGGGTTGGCGTCTGAGTCGCGCACTGCCTCAACCAGCTTTGGCAGCTCTTCGCGAATCTTGCCGGCACCCATGCGAGTGATGAAGGTCAAGCGACCAGGCTCACGATTCGGGTCTAGGCGCTCAATAAGTTCGACAACATCTTCCACCTGGGTGGTTGGGCCGAGCTTGACGCCGATTGGATTACGAACACGAGCCAGGTAGTCGACGTGCGCGTGATCCATCTGACGGGTGCGCTCACCGATCCAGATGAAGTGACCCGAGGTTAGGTACGGGTTTCCGGTGCGCGAGTCGATGCGAGTCAACGGGCGCTCGTAATCCATGAGCAAGCCCTCGTGGCTGACATAGAACTCGGTGGTACGAAGCTCATTGAAGTCGGCACCGCAAGCCGCCATGAACTTGATGGCGCGGTCGATTTCTTGAGCCAGAGATAGGTAACGAGAGTTAGCCGGGTTGTCGGCGAAGCCGCGGTTCCACTCATGCACCGAACGAAGGTCGGCAAAACCACCTTGGGTGAAGGCACGGATGAGGTTCAAGGTCGACGCACTGGTGTGGTACGCCTTCAGCATGCGGTTTGGGTCTGGAACGCGCGCCTCGGCGGTGAAGTCGTAGCCGTTTACGATGTCTCCGCGGTAAGCAGGCAGAGTAACGTCGCCTCGGGTTTCGAAATCGCTCGAGCGCGGCTTGGCGAACTGGCCAGCCATTCGACCCATCTTGATGACCGGCATCGAGGCGCCGTAGGTCAGCACAACAGCCATCTGCAACAGAGTCTTCACGCGATTACGGATTCGGTCGGCGGTCGCGTCTGCGAAGGTCTCGGCACAGTCTCCGCCCTGAAGCAAAAACGCCTTGCCCGACGCGGCGTCTGCTAAACGGGCGCGAAGAATGTCGACCTCCCCGGCAAAAACCAGCGGCGGCTGAACGGCAAGTTCTTCGCGCACAGCAGCAACTGCCGCCTGATCTGGCCAGGTTGGCTGCTGCTTAATAGGCAGAGTCAAATAGTTGTCTAGGCCCGAAACTACTGCCGGATCTGCCTTGACTACTGGTTCATTCATTATGATTTCCTACCTGACTCCCCTAGCGAGCTAGACGAGCGCGCTTTTCTTTGACTGAAGATGCATAGGCATCGACATATTCTTGACCGCTCAATTGCTTGAGCTCGTACATAATCTCGTCGGTGACCGCACGAAGTACGATGCGATCACCCTCCATGCCGTCAAAACGAGAAAAATCTAGTGGCTCGCCAACGATGATTCCGATTCGTCGAATCTTCGGCATTTTTTGACCGATTGGCTGGACTTTTTCGGTGTCGATCATGGCAACGGGGATAACCGGAACCTTGGCTTCGAGCACCATGCGGGCGATGCCGGTGCGACCTCGGTAGAGGCGACCATCGGGGCTTCTGGTTCCCTCTGGATAGATGCCGAGCACCTGACCCTGACCGAGAACGCCGAGACCGGTGTTTAGTGAAGCCTCCGAGGCCTTACCACCCGAGCGGTCGATTGGAAGCTGGCCGGTTGACTTGAAGAACCAGCGAGTCAGGGCACCCTTAATGCCTTTACCCGTGAAGTATTCACTCTTCGCCAAAAATACGACCGGGCGACGGCTCATGAGGGGTAAGAAAATTGAGTCCGAGAAAGAAAGGTGATTGCTAGCCAGGATGGCTGCGCCACTGGTTGGGATGTTCTCCATACCGCGAACCCATGGCCTGAAAAGCACGCGAAGTAGCGGCCCGAGCACAAAAGTCTTCAGGATAAAGTAAGCCACTTCGCCTCCCTCAGGTAATTCGACTCGAAGTAATAGTTTATCGGTCGCGGAATGCGACCCGAACTAAGTCTGCTGCCCCAACCACACCGGCATCATTGACGAATTCGGCCGTGGTTATCTTAAGCTCCGGGCGGTAACCTCGCGCAGGAAGGTGCTCGCGGTAGGCCTTGCGAATCGGGTCAAGCAATAAGTCTCCAGCAGCACTGACGCCGCCACCGATGACAACTAATTCGGGGTCGAGTACCGCCACAAGGCTGCCAAGGGCCTGGCCCAGCCAGGAACCAAGGTCACTAAGGATGCGTAGGGCGCCTGGGTCGTGCTCAAGAATCGCCTGGTAAACCTCTAGGCCGCTAAGTTTTCCGGCTTCCGCCTCAATCTCGCGTAGTCGAGCACCTTCGGCGGTTCCAGAGGCGGCAAGTTCCTTCGCGGCTCGCAGCAGGGCCGAACCAGATGCGTAAGACTCGAGGCATCCGTGCTGGCCGCAACCGCAAAGCAAACCGTCTGGGACCATTCGGAGGTGACCCAATTCTCCCGCGATTCCAAAACCACCGCGAAGCATGTGCGAGTCGGCAATCACCGCACCGCCAACTCCAGTTCCGATGGTCAGCATGATCATGTGCTTCGAACCTCGACCGGCGCCGTAGCGGTACTCGGCCCAACCGGCAGCATTGGCATCGTTTTCGACGATCACCGGAATGCTGAGTTTGGCCTCCAGTTTGGCCTTGAAAGGCTCATTTCTCCAGCTGATGTTTGGCGCATAGATGATGGTCGACTGGTCGGCATCGATGAATCCAGCGGCAGCTACTCCCGCACCGATTACCTCGTGGTTTGCCGAAAGTCGCTCTATCAAACCAACGACGGCATCGACCATGGCCTCAGGGTCACCCGCCGGCGAGGGCACGCGCTCTTCGAGAACAATCTGGCCCTCGGCGTCTACCAAAGCACCGGCGATTTTTGTTCCCCCGATGTCGATTCCAATCGCGTGCATAGCCAACCTCTTATCTGCTTAAAACTTGCTCTCGCTCCTCAAAGTTTAGCGACCTGAAGACCGCTAGAGTTGTGGAAACGTATTGCGCGAAGGAGCCCTGATGAAGTCTTATGACATCGAACCACTGGTCGTGTCTGCGGAGACTGAAAACATCACCGACCTTCTCGAGAATCGAGTCGCGAAGTCGCCTTCGTTGCCACTCTTCTCAGTTGAAAAAAATGCCGGCGAATGGGCGGATGTAAGCGCGCGTGATTTTCACGGCAAGGTTATTGCACTTGCTAAAGGTCTAGTGGCAGCTGGAATTCAACCCGGTCAGGCAGTCGCCATCATGAGTCGCACCCGATTCGAATGGACCTTGATTGACTTCGCGATTTGGTATGCCGGTGCGGTCTCGGTTCCGATCTATGAAAGCTCGGCGCCATCCCAAATGGAATGGATTCTTTCTGACTCGGACGCGGTCGCTCTCTTTGTCGAAAATGATGACCACTTGGACCGATTTGAGCAGATCAAGGCCGGTGCTCCCCTGGTCCGCAAGGTCTGGAAAATTGAATCCGATGCCATAAATCAGCTAGTCAAGGTCGGTCGCGACATCACGGATGACGTGATCGAAACCAAGCGAAAGAGTGCAAAGCTGCGCGATTTGGCCACAATTATTTACACTTCTGGAACAACCGGCAAGCCAAAGGGTTGCGAGTTGACCCACCGCGGTTTCGTCGAACTGAGCAAGAACGCAACCCTCGAGCTGCCACAGGTAGTTGCTGAGGGTGCGAGCACTTTGCTTTTCTTGCCTTTGGCACACGTATTCGCGAGATTCATCGAAGTTCTTTGCATTCACGGCGGAGTTAAAGTCGGCCATCAGCCGGACTCCAAGAATGTTGGCCCGGCGATGGCATCATTCCACCCAACCTTCCTGTTGGCCGTCCCACGGGTATTCGAAAAGGTTTACAACTCTGCCGAGCAAAAGGCAGAATCGGCCGGTAAGGGCAAGATTTTCAGAACCGCGGCCTACGCCGCCATCGCCTATTCGAAGGCGCTAGACACCCCTCCAGGGCCGACTGTGACCCAGAGGCTCCGCCACGCGCTGTTCGACATCCTGGTTTATAAAAAGCTTCGCGCTGCTATGGGCGGTCAGGTCAGGTATGCGGTGTCAGGTGGCGCACCTCTTGGCGCGAGACTCGGGCATTTCTATCGCGCGATAGGCCTGATTGTTCTCGAGGGTTACGGCCTAACCGAAACCACGGCACCGGCAATGATTGGTAGACCAGACAACCTAAAGATTGGCAAAGTTGGCCGGGTCTTGCCTGGCACCGGAATCAAGATTGCCGATGACGGCGAGATCTGGTTGCGTGGCAACAACATCCTGCGCGGTTACTGGAGAAACCCTACCGCCACTGCCGAGGCGATGGATGGTGAATGGTTCAAAACCGGTGACATCGGTGAGCTGGACGAAGACGGCTTCCTTAGCATCACGGGTCGCAAGAAAGAACTGCTGGTTACCGCAGGCGGAAAGAACGTTGCCCCGGCACCTCTAGAAGATCCGCTTCGCGCTGACCCGCTGGTCGGCCAGGCAGTAGTCATTGGCGACAAGCGACCTTTCGTGGCCGCGATCATTTCCCTGGACTCCGAGATGCTGCCAATCTGGCTTGCCAATAATGGCGCCGACAAGAACATGACTTTGGCACAAGCGGCAAAATC
>ERZ650303.675-NODE-675-length-10498-cov-5.033994_pt1 | contig 10498 bp, 8 predicted proteins | sample MGYA00376239_ERZ650303 | MGnify/ENA primary metagenome ERZ650303 (study PRJEB26733, sample SAMN07839262) | wastewater metagenome | biome: small river; feature: stream; material: water | place: USA: North Carolina | collected 2016-04-05 ... | reverse complement strand
CCACCACCGCGCCCTCTGGATGCGCCTGGGCTAAACCAGTGAGGCACCGCTCTATGCGGTCTGCCATGGCCTGTAGCGGCTCAGCCGTACCCGGCATGGCGGCCAAATCAGCCCGAGCAACCAGTTGGGCATAGTCGGCAGGTGACTGGGACTCCGCCTCTGCCGGTGTTTGCCCCTCAAACTGGCCGTAGTAACGTTCCCGCAACGCAGGATGGGTGCAAACAGCCAACCCCAGCGCCTGACCGACCGCATCCGCGGTTTGCCGGGCACGGATGAGGTCACTGCTCATGATCGCCGCAAAAGGCGTTTGCTGGTGCCGCTGGAGCAAATAACGTCCGGCAGCCTCGGCCTGGGCTAAGCCCAATTCATTGAGCGGAATATCCTGATGGCCCTGCAACCGATGATCGGCATTCCAGGCCGTTTCTCCGTGGCGGACGATGCAACAGCGCATCAGGCCCCTGCCACCATCATCCGCTCCAGCAGGATAGCCCCAGATTGCTTGGCGCTGCGACTCAGCCGATCTTCGGCAATCGCCACGATGCCTCGCATCATGTCTTTAAGATTGCCAGCAATGGTGATTTCTTCTACGGGATAAGCAATCTCGCCGTTTTCAATCCAGAAACCAGCGGCACCGCGTGAGTAATCGCCATTGACGTAATTGACGCCCTGCCCCAGCAGCTCGGTGACCAACAGACCTGTGCCCATGGTCTTCATCAAGGAGTTGAGATCCGGATGTGCGGCACGGGTGTCACGCAAGAAAAGGTTGTGGCTGCCGCCACCATTGGCGGTGGGTGCCATGCCCAGTTTGCGTGCGCTATAAACCGATAGGAAATAACCTTCAAGCACACCGGCGCGCACCACATCACGGTCGCGCGTTGCAAGGCCATCACCATCGAATGGCGCGCTGGATTGGCCGCCACGCAAGAGCGGGCGTTCTTCAAGCACCACGAACTCAGGCAGAATCTTTGTACCTAAAGCACCTTCCAGAAAAGAGCTCTTCCGGTACAACGCACCGCCGGAGGCCGCATGTACCAAGCTGCCCACAATAGTTGATGCAATCGGCGCTTCAAAAATCACGGGCACTTCACCCGTGGGACACTGACGACCACCTAAGCGCGCAACCGCCCGCTTTGCAGCTTTCAGGCCAATCTCAGCCGCTGGCGGAAATTGGGTTGCAGCACGTACTGACTCATACCAGTCATCACGCTGCATACCGCTTTCGTCTGCCGCGATTAAAGCGCAGCCCATGCTGTGCCGGCTGGTCGGATAGCCACCCAGAAAGCCAAGGCTATTGGCCATGATGAAATGACCCTGATGCGTCGACACCGAAGCGCCTTCGGAATTCTGAATGGCTGGGGAATAAGCCAAGCCGGCGGCTTCACATTCGCGGGCCAGATTAACTGCGGTTTCTACCGATGGCGTCCATGGATGAAACAGATCCAGATCAGGCACCGGGCCGAGCATTAACTGCTCAACGTCCGGCAAACCCGCACATGGGTCTTCTGCCGTAAAGCGGGCAATATCGAGCGCGGCACGTACCGTTGCCTGCAAAGCATCGCCGGAGAAATCGCTCGTGGAGGCATAACCTTTGCGCTGCCCCAGATACACCGTAACGCCGACCTGCTTATCGCGATGGTGTTCAATCGTTTCCACCTCGCCCTGGCGCACATTAACGCTCTGCCCAAAGCCTTCGGAAATTTCGACTTCGGAGGCTGAGGCACCGCCACCTTTGGCCAGATCAAGCACATCGGTCGCAATGCGGGACAAGGCCTCACGCGTGTGGGCGAAGAGATGGCTGTTGGTTGAAACGTCTGCAACGTGACTGGTCATGGGGCGATCATCAGGGGTTTTATGTTCGGTTGGTATGATAGCGGCAAAACACGCCCCATATTCGAATACGTAGACCAATAGAAATCATCATGCCTTTCCACGCCAGCAAACCGCCTAGCCACTTTCATACCCGTCAGGGGCAGGAAGTCGTCAATGCCGAACCGGAACCAAAGACCGAAGCGCGCCGCCGCAGTAAAACCAAGGCCAAGGGGGAAATGGACGCGCTGCAAGAGATGGGCAAGCGCCTGGTCGAGGTGAGCAATGATCGCCTGAAAAAACTGGATATTCCCGAAATTCTGTTTGATGCCGTGCGCGAAGCGAAGCGCATCTCGTCATTCGGTGCATTGCGCCGCCAGATGCAATACATCGGTAAATTGATGCGCGATGTGGATATCGAACCGATTCAGGAAATGCTGGACGAAATAGACGGCGTATCAAACAAAGCCAACGCCCGCTTTCATGCGCTGGAAAAGCAACGCGAAAAATTACTGGCCGATGAGTCTGTGATTACGACGCTCAAGAACGAGCACCCGGATCTGGACGTTTCGGCCCTGCGTACCCTACGTCGTAACGCCTTGAAGGAACAGGCCGAGCAAAAGCCGCCCAAGGCTTACCGAGCCATTTTTCAGTTGCTCAAATCATTACAGGAAGCGGCTGCGGCAGAAACCGAACCGGCTCCCGAAGACGATAGCAACGCCTAAATTCAGAAAGCCGGGGACGATCGCGGCAAGCCCTTGCTGGCAATTGACTGCAAGAACTGGATCATCAACGATGCACCAAACCCGGTAGTGTCCGTCGCCACGGCACCCAGGCCACCCTTGCAAGTTGCGGCCGATAGATCCAGATGCATCCACGGGGCATCGCCTACAAAGAGATTCAGGAATCGTGCCGCCAGAATGTGATCGGCCTCGCCATCGAGGGTGCACTGCTTGATATCGGCAACCTGACTTTCCAATGCACTATCGTAGTCATCGGGCATGACAAAAGGCATCAGGCGTTCACCGGCGGTTGTTGCAGCGTCTTCCAGTTGTGCGCCTAATTCAGCCCGCGTGGCAAAGAAGCCGCTCATCCGGTTGCCTAACGCCATCGTCATGCTACCGGTGAGTGTTGCAAAGTCGACGATCACATCCGGCTTAGCCGCAGCGGCCAATGACAGAGTATCAGCCAAAACCATCCGCCCTTCGGCATCGGTATGCACGATCTCGATCGTGCGGCCATTAAGCGCTGTGACAACATCACCCTGGCAGTAAGCGCCCGGCCCAATATCGTTGCGCGATAGCGCGAGCCAGGCATCAACCCGTACCGGCAGTTGCAAACGTGCTGCCGCCTGAATAACCGACAACGCTACGGCTGCGCCGGCCATGTCTTCATGCATGCCGGCCATATAACGCGCTGGCTTCAGGTTATGGCCGCCGGTATCAAAACAGATGCCTTTGCCCACCAAAGCCACACGAGGTAGCTGGGTCGGTGCGGATTTGTCTTTCGGATCTCGTTTAACGGGTTTGATTTTCGGGGTATAGCTCAGATGCACAATCGCAGCATCCTGCTCCGGGCTACCCTGGGCGACCGCCATAAAAGCCCCCGCCTTCATTTTCTTCAATTGCGCCACGTCATAAGTGTCGCAACGAATCCCCAGGTCTTTAATCTGTGCAGGAATCAACGAGCGGAATGAACCCGGCGTGAGCTGATTCGGTGGCAGCACGCAAAGTGCACGCGTCAACGTATTGGCTTGGGCAGAGACCAACGCACGGCTCAACGCCGCTTTCAGAAATTCCTGATCACGAGGCCCCACCCACAAGCGTACTTCCGGCAGCTTAGCGGGTTTTACGGCGGCGGCTTTGTTAGCTTTTTCGGTGGCCACCGTCTTTGGCAAAGCCACGCGGTTCACTGCAGCTACATAGGCCGCATCCGGCATGGCGCTGGCAACAAAGCCGGCTGAGCCATGAAATACGATATCCAGACGGGCCGGCTGCTCAGCCAACAGGCTAGCGAGCGCTTGTCGTAGCTGCTGATGCCGCAAGAAGGTCGGTGCATCAGGATCAAAAGCCAGCCAGCGAACCATCCCGCCAGCGGACAGCGTCGCCTCTGGCAACAGGGGTTCTGCTGGCATTTTGCCTGCACCTGCACCCACTCTGAGCAGTGCTGCCGGTTTTTTGCGCTGCCGGTTCAACACCTGCTTCAGCAAACCGCCGCCCGGCAACCCGGTTGGGAGGCTGCCAGCAGCCAGCAACGAAGCCGGGAACAAGACCAGCACATGCGATAACCCATTGAGTACATTGTCTTTTAGCTTGCCACTCTCCAGGACCATACGCGGCAGCATTGGCTGCCAATCCAGTGGTAACGCCTTTGCTGAAACCGAGGTTGAACGGGAACGGGGTGATGTCACAGCCATATCGAAGGATTCTCAAGGGGAATATGCGATGATTATAGGGTTGAATCGCCTTAGAAATCGCTCAAAACCAGATAACGAGTTTCCGTATGCAGACTTACCTGAACCTCATGCAGCACGTGCTTGATCACGGCCACGTAAAAACCGATCGGACCGGCACGGGCACGCGCTCGGTTTTCGGCTGGCAGATGCGCTTTGATCTGGAGGAAGGGTTTCCTGTATTAACCACCAAAAAACTCCATCTGCGTTCAATCATTCATGAGTTGCTCTGGTTCCTTCAGGGCAGCACCAATATCGCCTACCTTAAAGAAAACGGCGTTTCGATCTGGGATGACTGGGCTGACGAGAACGGCGAACTGGGTCCGGTATACGGCAAACAATGGCGTCGCTGGGAAACGGTGGTGCCAGGCCAGGAAGGTGCGCCGCCGACGATCCGCACCATTGACCAGATCACACAGCTGGTGGATGGCCTGAAGAACAATCCTGACTCACGTCGTCACTTGGTCTGCGCCTGGAATCCGGGTGAAGTGGATCGTATGGCGCTACCGCCCTGCCACGCCCTATTCCAGTTTTATGTGGCCCCACCCGCACCGGGTGATGCTGACCAACGGCCCCGCCTATCGTGTCAGCTGTACCAGCGCAGCGCCGACATTTTCCTCGGTGTGCCATTCAACATCGCATCCTATGCCCTGCTGACCATGATGATTGCGCAGGTATGCGGCTATCGCCCTGGCGAATTTATTCACACCTTGGGTGATGCACACCTTTACAGCAACCATCTTGAGCAAGCCAAGCTGCAACTCAGCCGCGATAAGCGCAAGCTACCAGTGATGCGCATTAACCCGGCAGTAACGGATCTGTACGCCTTCCGCTTCGAAGACTTTACGCTGGAAGGCTACGACCCACATCCGCACATTCCGGCGCCCGTGGCTGTTTAATTCAAGCGCATCATGAGCAAAGACATTACTCAAACCCCCGCCTGGGAACGGCTGAGCAAAGCACGCGACCGTCTGGCGCAAACCCATTTGCGTGAACTATTTGCAGCCGATCCGGAACGCTTCAAGAGCTTCTCGGTTCAGACCAACGACTTGCTGCTGGATTTTTCCAAGCAGCGTCTGGATGGCGAAGTACTCGATGCGCTGGTCTCTCTGGCAGAAGATGCCAATGTTGCCGGCTGGCGCGAGCGCCTCTTTGCCGGCGAACAGATTAATGTCAGCGAAGAGCGTGCCGTGCTGCATCCGGCTCTGCGCCATCTGGAAGACACCGCTTTCCCATCGGAACAATTTAATGTCATGCCAGACGTGCGTAATGTACGCGCACAAATGGCAGAGATCGTTGAAAAATTACGTAGCGGCGCCTGGAAAGGCTATAGCGGCGAAACCATCCGTCACGTGGTGAATATCGGCATCGGCGGCTCGGATCTCGGCCCCAAGATGGCAACCCGCGCCTTGTCGGCCTTTGCGCACCCGGGCTTACATGTTCATTACGTCTCCAATCTGGATGGTGCCCACCTAGCACCGCTGCTGGAAACGCTTGATCCACGCAGTACGCTATTCATCATCGCCAGCAAGACGTTTACAACACAAGAAACGATGATCAATGCCGCCAGCGCCCGCAACTGGATGCTGGCACACACAGGCTCCGAAGAAGCGCTGGCCAAACATTTCATCGCTGTTTCGGCGCACCCTGAACGTGCAGCGGAATTTGGCATACCACCCGCACAGGTATTACCGATGTGGGATTGGGTAGGCGGTCGCTACTCCCTCTGGTCGGCGGTTGGCCTACCACTGGCCATCAGCATTGGCATGAGCGGGTTCGAACGCCTGCTGGCTGGTGCTCAGGCGATGGATCAACATTTCCGCCTTGCCCCGCTCAAAAAGAACCTGCCGGTGTTACTGGCACTGCTCGGCATCTGGAATACCAATTTCCTGGGCGCGCACACCTCGGCCATCGTGCCCTACAACGAATCACTGCGTCATTTACCCGGCTATCTGCAGCAGCTGGAAATGGAATCCAACGGCAAAACAGTTAACCGTGATGGTCAACCGCTTACCTGCCCGGCCAACCCGATTGTCTGGGGAGAAATTGGTGCCAATGGTCAACATGCGTTCTTCCAGCTCCTGCATCAGGGCGGCTGGCTAGTACCCTGCGACTTCATCGCCACCGCACTAAGTGATTACCCGTTACCGGGCCACCAGGCACCGTTGCTCGCCAATTGCTTTGCGCAAAGCGCCGCACTGGCCTTCGGCAAAACCGAAAATGAAGCACGGACTGAACTCGAAGCTGCCGGGCTTTCTGCAGCCCAACGCGATGCGCTACTTCCCCACAAAGTGTTTGCGGGCAACCAGCCTTCAACCACACTGCTGCTGCCCCGCCTCGACCCGTATCACCTTGGCTTATTGCTGGCGCTATACGAGCACAAGGTGTTTGTACAAGGGGTCATCTGGGGTATCAACTCATTCGATCAATGGGGCGTAGAGCTTGGCAAACAACTTGCCTCTCGTGTACTACCGGTGCTTAATGGTGAAGGCAGCAAAGAGACGCTGGATGCATCGACCCGTGGTCTGATTGACTGGACACAAACCACCCATGGCTGAACAAAACTACCCACAGTTGTCGATCATCGTCGCCATTGCCCGTAACGGGATCATCGGCTGCACCAACGAAGACGGCCGTGGTGCATTGCCTTGGCACTTACCGGAAGATCTGAAACACTTCAAGGAAACCACCAACGGCCACCCGATCATTATGGGTCGCAAGACCTGGGAGTCGCTTGGCCGCCCATTGCCGAACCGGCGCAACATGGTGATCTCGCGCCAGGCAGACTATGCTGCAACGGGTGCTGAAGTTTTCGACTCGCTGCCAGCAGCAATCGCTGCCATTGGCGATGCGCCCGCTTTCATCATCGGCGGCGCAGAACTCTACCGGCAGGCATTACCTGTCGCGGGGCAGTTAATCATTACCGAAGTCGGCCTCGATGCCGAAGGCGATACGACATTCCCGCCATTTGGTGGCGAATGGCGGGAAGCATCACGCGGTACACACACTAGTGCGGCTGGGATTCCGTATGCGCTGGTTCGGTATGTACGTTCGACGAGTGGCGCGTAAGCACACCTTCCCATTTAGCCACCACCGCCGTTGCAATGCCGTTACCCAACACGTTGGTTGCTGAGCGCGCCATATCGAGGAAGTGATCCACACCGAGAATCAGTAGCACACCGGCTTCCGGAATATTGAAATGCGCCAGCGTGGCAGCAATTACGACCAGCGAAGCCCGTGGTACACCAGCAATGCCTTTGGATGTCACCATCAGCATCAGCAACATCAGAAACTGCTGACCCAGGCTCATCTCGATGCCATAGACCTGTGCAATGAATAACGTTGCAAACGTGCAGTACATCATTGAGCCATCAAGGTTAAATGAGTACCCCACAGGCAACACAAAGGAAGCGATCTTGTTCGGTGCACCGAAGCGCTCCACCTGTTCCAACGTTTTCGGATAGGCCGCCTCGGAACTGGCTGTTGTAAAGGCCAGCACCAGTGGCTGGCGCAACATAGCAACCAGCTTGAGCACGGATTTGCCGAGCACCAGCGAGCCGGCTAGAATAATCACCAGCCACAACGTGAGGATCGAGGCATAAAACGCCAGCATGAACTTGGCATAGGTGCCCAAGATGCCCAGTCCATTCTTGGCAATCACCGCAGACACCGCAGCAAACACAGCGACCGGGGCAAATTTCATCACCATCGTCGTAATACGCAACATGACGTGCGAAAGCATGTCTAGATTACGGAAAAACTCTTCGGCACGCGGTCCGAGATGTGCACCTGCCAGACCAAAGAAAACCGCGAACACCACAATCTGCAGGATCTCGTTTTTAGCCATCGCATCTATGATGCTGGCCGGGAACACGTGATTCAGGAAGTTCTTGAGACCGGTACCTGACTGTGTAATACCGCTATTCGCAGTGACTTCGGGCACGGGTAGGTTAACGCCAATGCCTGGCTCCAATAGGGTTACCATCAACAGCCCCAGCAACAAGGACAGAAAGGACATCGTCAAGAACCAGCCAAAGGTCTTCATGCCGACCCGGCCAATGGTTTTGGAATCCCCCATGCTGGCGATACCCACCGCCAATGTTGCAAACACGAGCGGTGCAATAATCATCTTGATCATGCGCAGGAAAATATCCGTCAATAACGAGATATTTTCTGCATACTGCAAAGAAAAGCCGGATTCCGTGCCCCAGGTATGCACTGCTGCCCCGGAAAAAATACCGACAACCAGCGCGCCGATAATAAATTGTGTGAGTCGTTTGGATTCCATCGTGTTCTTTTAGGATTGATCGGGCAAACCCGGGTGTGTCAGGACTTCTGGACGCAAAACGCGCTCCAGCGTTTCTTTATCAAGCAGACCGAGTTCGAGCACCAGATCTGCCACAGGGCGATTTTCTGCCAGGGCGCGCTTCGCCACTAACGTGGCGTTTTCGTAACCGATGTAAGGATTTAAAGCGGTCGCCAAACCGGCAGACGTACGCACACGCTCAGCCAGCAATGGCAGATTGGCTGTAATGCCGCGCACGCAATGTTCGGTCAACGTACGACAGGCAGCGGCCAGGTGCTCAACACTCTTGAACAGGCTATGCGCAATAATTGGCTCGAAGGCATTTAACTGGAGCTGCCCAGCTTCTGCCGCCATGGTGATGGTCATGTCATTGCCAATAACTTCAAATGCCACCTGATTGACCACTTCCGGAATCACCGGGTTCACTTTGCCGGGCATGATTGACGACCCGGCTGCGCGGGGCGGCAAACGGATTTCATTTAAACCCGCTTGCGGCCCACTCGATAGTAGGCGCAAATCGTTACAGGTTTTTGATAGCTTCACAGCAACACGTTTCAACACACCGGATAGCTGCACAAAAGCGCCACAATCCTGCGTAGCTTCGATCAGGTTAGGTGCCAACTCTAAGGCAAGACCTGATAATGCGCGCAAGCGCTCTATCGCCAGCATCGCATAACGCACATCGGTATTAATGCCCGTACCAATCGCCGTAGCGCCCAGGTTCACTTCACGAATCAGTGAGATGGCTTCGCGCAAACGCGACTCATCTTCTTCCAGCATGACAGCATAGGTCGAAAACTCCTGCCCCAAGGTCATCGGGACAGCGTCTTGCAATTGGGTACGCCCGATCTTCAACACCGTTTTGAATTCATCGGCTTTCTCGGCAAACGCTTCCCGCAACCCAGCCATCGCCGATAACAATTCACCAATGGCCAAACATGTTGCAACGCGGAGTGCCGTTGGATACACATCGTTCGTGCTCTGCGACATGTTGACGTCGTTAATCGGGTGCACAAACTGGTACTCGCCTTTGGCATGCCCCATGCGTTCAAGCGCACGGTTCGCAATCACTTCATTGGCGTTCATATTGGTTGAGGTGCCGGCGCCGCCTTGAATCACATCCACGACAAATTGATCATGCAACTGGCCATCAAGAATATCGCGACAGGCGCCGACAATGGCTTCCGTCTTTTCTTTGGGCAAATGACCTAGTGCTGCATTGGCTTCGGCAGCGGCCTGCTTCACAAGTGCCAGCGCACGCACCAGACTCGTATAAGTACCAATCGTCTTACCCGTGATCGGATAATTCTCGATGGCGCGCAAGGTGTGAATTCCCCAGAATGCCGATGCGGGAATCTCTGCCTCACCTAGTAGATCATGCTCGACACGAAACTGGCTCATGACACACTCCTTGTAGGCACAACGCAAAGCGCCGGAAACTCCAACGCTTTGCCGATAAGGCAATGGCTATTTGACGCAATCTACGTAATAAGCCGTTTTCCCATCCTGCTCACCCTTAACGAGACCATGCACATCCGTCTCGAAACCGGGGAAGCGCTCATTGAACTCGCGTGCGAACTGCAAATAGTTCACGATGGTCTTATTGAATTGTTCACCCGGAATCAATAGCGGAATACCGGGTGGATAAGGCGTTACCAGCATCGCTGTAATACGGCCTTCCAGATCATCGATATTCACCCGTTCGATTTCGCGGTGTGCCATCTTGGCGAAGGCATCAGCCGGACGCATGGCTGGCACCATGTCCGACAGATACATTTCTGTCGTCAGGCGTGCCACATCATTGGCCTTGTAAACATCATGGATCTGCTGACATAGATCGCGCAGACCCACACGCTCGTAACGCGGATGTTTCTGACAGAATTCCGGCAGCACCTTCCACAGCGGCTGATTCTTATCGTAATCATCCCTGAACT
>ERZ650303.668-NODE-668-length-10519-cov-6.371560_pt1 | contig 10519 bp, 13 predicted proteins | sample MGYA00376239_ERZ650303 | MGnify/ENA primary metagenome ERZ650303 (study PRJEB26733, sample SAMN07839262) | wastewater metagenome | biome: small river; feature: stream; material: water | place: USA: North Carolina | collected 2016-04-05 ... | reverse complement strand
TGGGTGAACTCAAACTCAACACTTAATGGCTTGCACTTGCAGCGCAATCCAACTCAATGCACTTATCACTCACTGCCGTTCGTTAAAACTGCATTTCGTTAATTTTTTTAATGATTTGACTTAGCTGAATGCAACTGCGTTGCATGAAGTGTTTTAATATTTTGTTAGATTACGATTGCTTGCTCAGAGCTTGCCTGATTAGGCAAGTTGCTACATTTTGTTGAGTTGACATCATGCTTTGGTCTCACACAGCTCCTTTCGAAGCAAGGGCAGGTTATGCGATCTCCCTTATTACGTGCTAGCTTTTTACGCAAGTAGTTTGTAGCCGACCATGGCACCAAACACTTTGTGGGTTTAAGTTATTCCCCACTCACATCCAACCATTTCAATATCGCAAATGCGTTGCTGTAGGCATTGCATTTAAGGCATCCCGTCTGGGGTAGTGCGATAAGGACGAACTGAGACTAGTTCGATTTCGCGTTACGTCACGCCACCATTGCGAACGAATACGGCTCTTCAAGGTGAGCAAACCTCTGCATGTTTATAAAGTTATTTATGTTTTGCAGTTCACGCCACTGTCAATCTTGGTTTCGTTGTTTTTCAGTGCCTGATCGGCACCTTCTTTGGTCGACCTCACGCATAACCTAGCCCAGACTTACGACTGTCATTAAACAAAGGAGTAAACAAATGGCAGTCTTAACAGCACTCAAGTTGGTCACAGCAACTCGTACCAATGTCGTCAACCCCGTAGCCGTTCGCAGGTCAAAACTTGTGAGCAAACTGCAAGACCAATTGCGCTTGGTTGAAGCATTGCAAGCTGGGCGTAACTACATCGCCACTCGTCTTAAAAATGTCACTGATGCAGAGACAGGTGAGCGCAAGACCATCGAATTGCCCAAGAAGGTTCGTCAATGGTTTTGGCAGAACGAGGCTGGCAAATACATGTTGCACATCAAGTACGGCCAGAACGTCTTGTATTTGAATGGCAAGAACGCCACTGCCATTGAGGTGAATACGGCAGATGACCTTGCCAGCATTTTGAAGAGCCTGCAGACAGCAGTTATGGAGGGTGAGTTGGACAAAGCTATTGAGACAGCTTGTGAGACAACCAGCAAGAGCTTTGGTAAGTGATCAACAAGGGGTTGGTGTGTAACGCATCAACCCCATTTTTGTTTAGGAGTTCAACATGCATATTTATTCAGCCTACGTTCGCGCAAACGGCCTTGTCATTCAAACCCAAGTCTGCGCCAACAACCTCAGTGATGCCATCAACTTGCTCAAAGGTGCGTATGGCAGTGACAACCTAGTTCACTTGCCGCAGCTGATGGGGTAAAGATGAGCAAGTCATTTGACCCCACCATGCTCAGTCACTTTACTGGGTCTGAGAAGTACTATCGCATCAACCCACGCACAGTTTTAACTGAGGGCACACGTTACTTGGCTGAAGAAGCTGGTGCTTACTGGTTGATGGATTCCATTGCAAACTACTTGCCTCAGTTCATGGGTAAGCAGGATTTCATCGTTGCCCGACTTGTGCGCTCAAGTTCCGACTGCTCTGCACAACTGACCTTGGATGATGGCAATGGACGAGTGCTTGACCAACAGCACATTGAGTACACAGACTTTCTAATTTCTAGCATCCAGCTTTATGCATGTTGGGGTGGTGAGTTTTGGGTGCTGATGCTTTGTAGCGAATACTGAATGCTGTGTACGCCGCCTGTGTAAATACATGGGAGGCATACACCCATGCGATTACATGAATTTTTAAGCGATGAAGAATGGCAACGGCTGGAACAGCTAATTTACGTGACCACGTACAAGGCGTTAGCTACGTATCAACAGCAACGTGCCGTACAGCAGCGCATTGCATCAAAACCGGCGGTAACACTCAAACCACAAGTTTCCAACAAGGCTAAAGCACTGGCACGTAAGGTCAAGCGACAACCACACGCAGCGCCACCCAAAGCGTTACCCAAACCAGTGCTGCAAACGCAAAGTCAAGCATCAGCGCCACAAGCGTATCGCCCCGTCAAAACCACAAAACCATTACCACCCACCACACGCATGGCCATGGCAAAGGCAAGGCCCGTAATTAAAAAGCCAGCACCCCCAAGCATTACTGACCCCAACGCTGTTGACCAAGCTGCAAGACGAATGTTGCCGCAGGATAAGCGTGGCCCCAATGTCATCGACTTGATTTCATCACAGTGACGAATGGGGCTAGAAGCGCGACAGAGCGTTTTTTTGCAAGGCCATGTCCGTGTCGATAATGGGACTGGGGCACGGCAGGCACTACGCGAAAACAAATGCTTAACTTAAGGTCTTCGCTACAGCAACTAAATTTATTTGGGCACAGTAACGCGGTACACGCCATTTTTTTCAATAACCATCAGTCCATGCTTAATTCTTAGATGGTAAAAGTGATCATCTACGGCACCACGTGTTGCACTAAGCTTGTCCATCGTTGCGCCAAAAGCCAACAATCTATCCAGTTGCCCCGCATCGCCTGAGTGATCAAGCCAGCTGTCATCTATGCCACTTAGAACGTCAAGTTCACCTTGATTGACTAGCTTTAATACCTGTAGCGTCTTGTCTCTATCTGCCTCAATATTCCTATTGGCGGTCATATGGCTTTCCTTGGGTTGAGCCTTGAGCTTACCTCACCCGAATCAAAGCCCTAACTTAAGGTTTTGCACCCATCAAGCGTTACCGCAGTAACGGTTGCGAGTATCGATTTAATCGACGCTTGCAGCCAATAAAAAACCGCACAATGTATTGCCACACTTGCGCGGTTTGATCAACTTAGACGAAGCTAGGTTTAAAAGCGATAACCAGCTGTCAAAGTTGTGCTGGTGCCACTGCTTTGCTCAGAAGCCACATCGCCATTAAATTTTTCTGTTGAGAGCAACACCGCGAATCGGGGTGTGAATGCGTACCCAGCTCCGACCATAAATGCTTTGCCTTTGTTGTAGTCATAGTCACCACTATTGACGCTGTAACCACCTTCAAAGAAGTATTTTGCTTCTGGGTAGTAACGGACCTTGGCTGCGTATTCGGTGTTGGTTTTTGAAGTGGTTTGCTCACGCTTCACTTGCTTGTAACCCAAATCCAGCACTAATGACTGGGCTCCTCCGAGAGAGACTACAGAGTGAGAGAGCACACCATTTGTAGTGTTTGTAACGTCAGCGATTGCGCTCAAGGAGTTAGAGCTACGTGTGTAATTTGCTTCGTTCTTTTCGTTTACAAAGCTAACAACTGTATTTGGCAAAACCCAGTACCCAACGTTAAAGCCAGTCGTTGTTGATTTAATACCGTAGTAATTTGCGGCACTAGACTTTAAGTTGAAGTTCTTGTCCCATGTTGAATTATTGAAGCCCAAGACAAAATCGTCTACGAAGAAGTTTCCACTAACTTCAACGGGATTCAGAGTTGTTTTGCTCAATGCTGCTGTTTCCATACTCACATTCGCATAACGAACGGAGATACCGCTTGCTCGTTGCAGAACATCTAGCTCCATAAACGGCTGAGTGCCATCAATAGTGATTGGCTTCAGGTAGTAGGTTCCTGCAATAGCTGTTGCAGTCAAATCTGTCTTGTCGTCAGTAGATTGCGTTTGGTATTGCACACCAGCCTCAACGTTGTATGTTTCTGCTGCAAATGCAGAGTGTGCTGCCGCAGCAGTTGCTACCAATACGAATAATTTTTTCATTCTCAAACCTTTTGCCTTGTTAATAACAAATTAATCCTAAGTTGATAAAAGTGATCGACAGCACGGCAAGGTTGCACATAACATTGAAAAGTGCAATTTCGTGTTGGCAAATGCAACTTTGAAATGCACAGAATCAATTGCACACAAACTAACTGTGCAGTTCTAAATGGCAAGCGGAAACAAACAGCACTCGCAAAACTTAAACCTTGACGATGCAAAGGCACGTTTCAGCAAAGCTCTGAATTTCGCACTGCTACATAAATTTGGGCGTATCCCAACAGCCAATTCGTTTGCCAATCAATTCAACTTTCGTGCGGAAGGTATGGCTGGGGTAACAAGGGAGACGGCACGTAAGTGGTTGGCTGGTCAAGCAATCCCTGAGGTTGCCAAGTTGATAGTATTAGTGGATTGGCTGGGACTGGATGCCAACGCTTTTATGAGCACACGCCCAGTTGATGCCCAAACGGATGAGGATGTTGTGATTGACACTATCCGCGAGTTGCTCAAACACATGGACGAAAAAACACGCAGCATGGTGTTGATCACTTCGTGGGCATTACGTGAAACACAAGGGCTGCAAGCACACAAGCTGGATTTGCCCATGTTGCGAAAGGCGTTGATGCTGAATATTGGCAACAACTAGACAGTGTGACCGTTACTGCGGTAACGGTCAGCGCCAGCGTAGATTAATCGGCACTCAAAAACTAGTCGGCAAACTAGCTTTTTGACCGTGACCGCGGCAACTTGCGTTAAAAGATGCGGTCATCTCAATAATTTTTGTAGTTTTTCAACTATTGATTTCATCGCGTATAAATCTCGTGATGGAGCTCTCGTGGTCTCTAGAAACTTTAGATACGCTTCTGCGTTTGCACGGCAGTAAGCCGTTTGTGCAATTGCAGCACTCTTGTAATGACGAAATTTTGGTGTAGACCACTTGGAAACACCTGCGTCTTCACCATCAGACAATGCGACTGCGTGTTCCATGCACTCTGCAAGCATTCGATAAGACAACATAATTTCCAAGCGACTTTGATCTGTAGTTGCTGCTGCTGATTCAGCTACTTGCACAATCTCAAGCAATTGCATTTGTCGCTCACCAGCTGCAAACGAAGGGAAGCTGAATAGCAGCGAACAAGCAATCGCTAGTTTTGATACTGATTTTGTACAAGTCATGTTGTGCCTTCGCGAAGTTATTCTTTATGAGTTCCGTACTGATCGTTAGTCTTTGAGTTCTTGTAAGTGCCGCCTTTGTGGGAGCTACCCGAACCGCCTTGGTAATGACCATCATGACTGGATGAGTGCTTGCCTCCACCATAGTTAGTTCTACCTCCGCCGTGACCACCTTTGGCTTCGGCTGTTATGCTAGACAGAACAAAGATGAGGCCAAGAAGGAGAAGTGAGATGTTTTTCATCTCAATATAGTAAGCGTAAATTTAATCGGCGCTTACAAAATCCGTTGGTTAGACCAAATTAGCAAGAAATAGTTTACAAACTCGTTTTTTGACCGTAACCGCAGTAACGCGCAGATGGGCGTGCCGTAAAGCGTAGATTAAATCGACACTCAAAAACTAGTCGGCAAACTAGTTTTTTGATGGACTTGCGAGAACAGCCAAGAACGCAACTTCAGCAGTGCCAGCTACTCAACTGCGAGCACACAAAGAAAAACGCACGACGGGTTAGATCGTGCGTTCAAATAGAAGCTGGAAAGCTTATGGGAGTGCAGGTAACTGGTATTTTGAAGAAATGAAGTTAAATGCGATGTCATTCATCATCTGCTCTTCGGACATGCCAAAGTAAATGTTAGTCGCGAGTTTGCTAGAGTATTTCCAGCCTCTGTAAATACCAGCTTGAGAGCTGTTGCTGACGTTAGCAGGTGCATATGCAAACATTGTTGTTTGATCTGAGCCTCCTCCTAGCTTGTAATAAAGATTGGGAAAGTTTGACGTTAATACGTCCACACCATTCAGTGTTTGCACGATGAAGGTGGAAGTGTCTCCAACAGCTGTAAAGCTACCTGAGGTGTTGTCATACCAGTTCATCGTTCCAGTTTTTGTTGAACTGTCGTAGCTAGCGATATTCATAGCAATATCTTGGCCGCTATTGTTACCGCCGTAGTACTGAAAATGATTCGCCTGTTGCATGTATGTGATGAACGAAGACATGTTGGCCGTTATTGAGTTGCCATTGGAGGGAATAAAAAGCTGATACTGGTCTTCGTTGTACATCACTTGCAAGTTGTATCCTTTTGAGTTTGCAGGAAATACAGCGTTAACGTCACACCCAGAGATTGCAGCACCAGAAGGATCTTTGCAGTCGAAATTAAAGTCGCTTAATTTTTTTCCAGCCAAATCAACGGCCATTGCACAAGCAGTCAAATCAATACCGTTAGGTGTTTGTGCTGCAGTAAAGCAATTGCCTTTGATTGTTGGCGGATTTTTTGTGCTTGAAACAGTTCCAGCTGCGTTACTAAATTCGGCAACCCATGCTCCCGCAATGAGATCGTAGTTCGTGTCTGTGGTTTTTAGCCACGACCCATTAATGTTTCTAAGTACGCTATTTTTACTGGCAATGGTGGACATGCGTTCTACTTTGTAGTGGCGTTGACCAGTACCTTGAACTTGATTGTTAGCGTCCAGATAGTAACCACCATTAGCGTACTTCAAGCTAAAAATACCTGCTGTCAGTGCATCTGACATGGCAACCGGTGATGACTTTCCGGCGCGAGTAGTGGCTGCTATGTAATTGATCGCATCACTAACGGTGTTGCTTGCAAGAGTATTAATTGCATTTGTATTAACAGTGCCGTTGTTGTGATACGTGGCTGTAATTGCTCCATCACTATTTTGCATTTGCTGCAGCAACATATTTTGTGTAAGTCGCATCGCTTGTTTAGATGCAAGCGAGGTGGTTGTGCCATCGTTTGATGAGCTAGCCGCTGTAGTGAAAGTGGAGTTTGTGCTCAACGCATTTGACGTTTGTGCAATTGAACCCACAACGGCTTGTGCTACTTTGAGAACATCTCGATCATTAGTGACATCTCTATCCAAGATCTTCTTAGTTGTGGATGTCAGTGGAATTAGTTTCGTCAAGTTGTTGCTGACAAGCGTTGCTTCCTCCGCTTGTTCTGCAGTTAAACCAGAGTTCGCCTGCATTTGCGTGGATAAAAGTGTTGTTAGCGGTGTTACAGCTGTCGGGTTGCTGGCTGGTGCCATTAATACATAGCCCGTTGCTACGACTGTGTTTGTATCCAAATCAATCGCTCCCGCTGGAACAATGGCAAGAATGTGAAGGCCATCAAGTGCCCCCGCATATTCAGGTAACTTGTAATTGCCAGTGGTGTCAGTTGTTGCGGTAGGCTCGCCTGTGTCACATGCGTTATTGCCGTTCAGATCTAAGCAAACTGTCGCTCCAGAGATGGGGCCATCAATTACTTTGCCCGATAGTGCTACACCACTGACAGCGGCGGGAGAATTACCGCCACCGCCCCCACCACATGCAACGAGCGATACAAGAACTGCTGCGCTTAGCGCAATGCGAAGTGAGGGATGCATTTGAACGTCCTACTGCGTGTTGAAATTATCAACAGTATAACGTTATGCATTTTCAAACAAATATTTTTCTGATCGCCATCAAGCTGAACCTCACTCGCAGGGATACGCCTTACTTTGCGGCTTGAAGCAAGGCTTGTCCCAAAGCATCAAGGTAGCCCAAACCCTGTTCACTTGGCACCAAGTACTGTGCTCTGCGGTTGTCACCGTGAAATTCGGTTGCAACGTAGCCTTGTGATTTGAGTGCTTCGATCTTGCGATGCATGGTGGCAGGGGAAGCAATTTCAGCCAAGGCCATGGCATCAGTCACTTTTAGTGGGTTGCCTACAGCGTGAGATTGGGTAATGACTTCTAGCAAACGCAAGGCAGTTGGGTCAATCGCATCAATGCCTGCATCCTTTTGGAATGCATTGACCAGTCCTATAAAACGAAGATAAAAATTACGATCAGCCATCTGCTTTATTGTGGGAAACACACAGCTTCTACAAGTGAGTAGCTTAGCCCAGATCAAATTAGGGCCGGTTGAAATCCCCGCTCGCTAAAAAATCGGCCAAGCAACATGGGTACTTTGCTTTTGGCGGAAAATTGTCAAAAACGTTGCCGTATGTTGAGTCTACCCAAATTACACCTCTCAGACATAGCCATGATGGCTGTGGCTTTTTTGTTTTTCGTGGGCTCGTTCTACTTGAATCAAAACTTGGACAGCTACGTGCTGTATGCCCCGGGTGTCAGCTTGATCTTCATACCCGCAGGTGTGAAGTTGCTGGCAATTCTTGTTGGCCGCATGCCCGCCATCGTGGGTTTGTTCATCGCCAGCGTTTACCTATCAATGGCACTATGGACTGACCTGCAAGCTGCATCACTCTACTTTTTTGCTGTTGCCAGTGTGTTCAGCTACGCCATTGCCGCATATGGTGTGATGAAGTTACTGGACATTCACCCTGACTTGTACAACTTGCGCTATTGGCATATCGTCGTGTTGTCATTGGCAGCAAGCGTACTCAACGGCATCGTGCATAACGTGGCCTACTTGATGGAGGGCGTGACAGCTATTGAGGCTCGCTGGGGGAACACTGCTGCCATGGCCTTGGGTGATTTTTTAGGCTGCTTTATCGTGGTGTCGCTGTTTCACACGGCCACCTTGCTTTTGAGTAAAAAGCCGCAAGATTGAGTGCTATGACCGTTACCGCAGTAACGCTCGTTAATGCGAAAACAACCGACAACGCACTTTCACGCATTAGGACTGTGCCGAGTAGCTGGCGCGGGTTTCAAGCTTAGATAGCTTGTTTTCGTAAACCTTAACTTAAGGTTTTCGCGCCAGCGTAGATTAAATTGACACTCAAAAAATAGTTTGCAAACTAGTTATTAACTGAACCCACAAATAAGCCCACGCAAAGATGGGCTAGTTTGATGGTCATTTGCCGAAGGCTTTGTAGCAAGTTGGTGGATAAGCAGCAAAGCCAAGGCAGGTGTGAAGCCCGCATACATTCAACTTTGCGCTTTAAGTTAAGGCTAATCGTCCCTTAAAGTGACGGTTTGTTAGTTCGTTTAGCTTTTACTGCGTAGGGTAGCGTGTACAAATAAGTCAAAACGTACCGAGCCAACTCGCGAGTTTGAATGGCTTCTTCCTTTGTCTTATCGACGGATTCATGCAAGGCATCGTTGCCATCAAGTCGAAGCTCATGTGCCCAGTCCTTTAAGTCGGATGTTAGTAAGCCTTTATTTGCCATAGCTTCTATGCGCTTTTCAAGTTTCCAAGCTTCAATCTCAGGTGATAAATCTTTAAGCCCAATTTCGAGGGATTTGCGGAACATGCCAACAGCTGCATCTGGACTTGTTTCAATAATTTCACAACCTTCACGGAACTTCTTCGCGACACCTTCGGGCAAGTGTTGTGGAACTTCAGGCGCCTGTACTTCCGGGAAAAAATCAATGACGGAGTACCTATGGCCGTGCTTGTCGGCAAGGGTGAGGTCGTAGTTGTGATTAATTGGGGAAACTCTTGTTCCGTGATCTGAGACATTAGCAACTACACCGTTACTGCATGAACCACAGATCATGTGAACAGACCATGTGTAGGGAGCTTGGTGTTGATGAGCTGAGACGACCGTAAAAGAGGAGTTTTTGGACTTGCAGCGAGGGCAATCGTGTTTGTATGTGGCCATAAGAATTATTACTTTGAAAGAGCTACAGCGATGCAAGCAAAGGCGTCCTCGATAAAAGACCAATCTCTTTGCAAGTCTGAGGGGATGTCATCGGTACGTTTGTAGGACTGGGGTGAAAAGCCACCAGTAGCTGTTCTGTAAAACGAAACCACAAATGGGCCCAACGTAGCTTTATTCTTTTCGAGGTCAACGGTCCAAGCGCCACTTGGGCCTCCACGTGCCTGTACATTCAATAGAAGGTTGTCGAGATCAATGGCGTGTGCTCGTTGGGCTGCAATTTGCTCTGGGTCTGTTTCCACGAGGTCAGTGGAATCTGGAGACCAAGGCAAACCAAGATGATTTAGGCGACGCCATGCTCGAAGGGCTTGCTCAGCAGGGCCTGTTATTTCCTCTGGGTTGGCTACCCAACGTCGAACAGTTCGGGCATCAACAGATAAAAGGCGAGCTGTATCAACTTGGGTTAAACCGAGTTCGCTCAGGGCGTCATTGAATTCTTTTGGGGACATATTGTCCTAATCATAACAGACATTTGCGTGGTTTGCAATTGGTTAAAACAGCATGAACGCCAACAGCTACCGCATTAACGCTTTGGTGCCAGCGTAGATTCAATTGACGCCCACAAAAAAGCCCACACGAAGTGGGCCTGCTCACAAGTTGAAGATCAGTTAGATCACTTAAATAAAAGAGGAATCGCCGAGACAGGCTTTTCGTCCATGTTTATTCCTGCCCCGGGACGAAGTGTCATGTAAAGATCGCGATCAGCTTTAGCTTGCTTCCAGCGGCGACTCAGATACAACAACGCTGCGGCAACGACGATAAGGTAGCTGAGTAAGAAAAGGAAGTCCATTTCAAGCGGTCTAAGTTAACTCAACACTCATCCGTCCCATGTCTGGGCGCAGCCTGCGTAGGCACATGGTGGCGCAAGCCCACCTGTTGGTTGTTCTCATCCACAAACACCAATTGAGGTTCATGCTTGGCCACTTGGTCTTCATGCACTTGCGCGAATGACGCAATGATCAACAAGTCACCCACGCTGGCACGGCGTGCGGCAGAGCCGTTGACCGAAATCATGCCCGAGCCACGCTCGCCTTTGATGG
>ERZ650303.667-NODE-667-length-10529-cov-15.653332_pt1 | contig 10529 bp, 5 predicted proteins | sample MGYA00376239_ERZ650303 | MGnify/ENA primary metagenome ERZ650303 (study PRJEB26733, sample SAMN07839262) | wastewater metagenome | biome: small river; feature: stream; material: water | place: USA: North Carolina | collected 2016-04-05 ... | reverse complement strand
CCGCCAAGCTGGACGTGGCGCAGATCAGCGACATCACCAAGGTCGACAGCCCCGATACCTTCGAGCGTCCGATCTATGCCGGTAACGCGATTGCCACCGTGCAGTCCACCGACGCGACCAAAGTGATCACCGTGCGCACGACCGGCTTTGACGCCGCAGCGGCCACCGGTGGCTCGGCTGCCGTCGAATCCGCAGCTGCCCAGGCCGACAGCGGCAAGAGCAGCTTCAAGGGCAGCGAGATCGCCAAGAACGACCGCCCTGAACTCACGGCCGCCAAGATCATCGTCTCGGGTGGCCGCGCTTTGGGCAGCTCGGAGAAGTTCAACGAAGTGATGACGCCCCTGGCCGACAAGCTGGGCGCAGCCATCGGTGCCAGCCGCGCTGCGGTGGATGCTGGCTATGCTGCCAACGACCTGCAAGTGGGCCAGACCGGCAAGATCGTGGCGCCGCAGCTGTACATCGCAGCAGGCATCTCGGGTGCGATCCAGCACCTGGCGGGCATGAAGGATTCCAAAGTGATCGTGGCGATCAACAAGGACCCCGAAGCGCCGATCTTCAGCGTGGCGGACTTTGGCCTCGAAGCCGATTTGTTTGCTGCTGTGCCTGAGTTGACCCAGGCCCTCTGAGCGAGATTCATCTCATCCAAAGGCATCGTTCGCGATGCCTTTTTTGTACCTGTTCCCAGCCTTACCGGAGACTTTCATGAGCTACACCGCACCCCTCAAGGACATGCTTTTCAACATCGAGCATCTGGCCCGCATCGACCAGATCGCGCAGATTCCCGGCTTTGAAGACGCCGGTCTGGAAACCGCGCAAGCGGTGCTGGAGGAGTGCGGCAAGCTCAACGCCGAAGTGATCGCGCCGCTGAACTGGGAAGGGGACAAGAACCCGTCTTTCCACCACGACGGCAACCAGGTCACGACCACGCCCGGCTTCAAGGACGCCTACAAGCAGTTCACCGAAGGCGGCTGGCAAAGCCTGCAGCACCCGGCCGACTTTGGCGGCCAGGGCTTGCCCAAGACCATCGGCGCGGCTTGCGGCGAAATGCTCAACTCGGCCAACATGAGCTTTGCCCTGTGCCCCATGCTGACCGATGGCGCCATTGAGGCCTTGTTGACAGCAGGCTCGGACGAGCTCAAAGCCACCTACCTGGAAAAGCTGATCTCCGGCGAATGGACTGGCACCATGAACCTGACCGAGCCGCAGGCCGGTTCGGACCTGGCCGCTGTGCGCACCCGCGCAGAGCCTTTGCCTGATGGCACCTACAAGGTGTTCGGCACCAAGATTTTCATCACCTACGGTGAGCACGACATGGCCGAGAACATCGTGCACCTGGTGCTGGCTCGCGTGCAGGGCGCACCCGAAGGCGTCAAGGGCATCAGCTTGTTTGTGGTCCCCAAATTCATGGTCAAGGCCGATGGCTCTCTGGGCGAGCGCAACGACGTGCATTGCGTGAGCATCGAGCACAAGATGGGCATCAAGGCCAGCCCCACAGCGGTGCTGCAGTACGGCGACCACGGCGGTGCGATTGGCTACCTGGTGGGCGAAGAAAACCGTGGCCTCGAATACATGTTCATCATGATGAACGCCGCCCGCTATGCGGTGGGTGTGCAGGGCATCTCGATCGCCGAGCGTGCCTACCAAAAAGCCGTGCAGTACGCCCGCGACCGCGTGCAAAGCCGCCCGGTCGATGGCAGCTTGCCCGCAGCCGGCCCCATCATTCACCACCCCGATGTGCGCCGCATGCTCATGACCATGCGCGCTTACACCGAAGGCTGCCGCTCGCTGGCGTCTGTGGCCGCTGCCGCTTATGACGCAGCGCACCACCACCCCGATGCCGAGGTGCGCAAACAAAACCAGTCTTTCTACGAATTCATGGTGCCGCTGGTCAAGGGCTACAGCACCGAGATGAGCCTGGAAGTGACCAGCCTGGGCGTGCAGGTGCACGGCGGCATGGGCTTCATCGAAGAAACCGGCTGCGCCCAGTATTACCGCGACGCCAAGATCCTGACGATCTACGAAGGCACCACCGCCATCCAGGCCAATGACCTGGTGGGTCGCAAGACCTCGCGCGATGGTGGCCAGACCGCCAAGGCCTTGGCCGACCAAGTGGCCCAGACCGAAGCGCAATTGGCCGCATCGTCCAGTGCCGACGCGCAGGCCATGGCCCGTCGCCTGAAGGCCGCGCGTGAAGCCTTTGTCGATGTGGTGAACTTTGTGGCGGGCAACACCAAGGCCAAGCCCAACGACGTGTTCGCAGGCAGCGTGCCTTACCTGATGCTCACCGGCAACCTGATGGCTGGCTGGCAGATGGGCCGTGCCATGCTGGTGGCCCTGACGCCTGAGGCGCAAGCGCAAGACGCGGCCTTCATGGCCAGCAAAGTCACCACGGCGCGTTTCTATGCCGACCACATCCTGTCCAAGGTGCCCGGCATCCGCGACAGCATCGTGGAGGGTGCAGGCAGCGTGACCGAGTTGGCGCTCGAAGCGTTCTGAGCTTGCCCATGACCCTCTGAGAAAATGCCGGTTTCGACCGGCATTTTTCGTCAGGGTGCTCGGTCCATACGCGCTGTGTGTCCCCACTCAGACAGCCAGTCAGACCGGCTGTCTCGCACAATCAACAGATCATTTCAGGAGACCCCATGTCCAAGTTGCCCCCCGTTCTGGCGAACCTGCCATTCCCTGTCATCGCTTCGCCCTTGTTCATCATCAGCAATCCCAAGCTGGTGATCGAGCAATGCAAGGCCGGTATCGTGGGCTCCATGCCCGCCTTGAACGCACGGCCCGCCGCGCAACTGGAAGACTGGCTGGCCGAAATCACCGAGACCCTGGCTGCCTACAACAAAGCCAACCCCGACAAGCCTGCCGCGCCTTTTGCGATCAACCAGATCGTGCACAAGAGCAATGACCGCCTGGACCATGACATGGCCATGTGCGTGAAGTACAAGGTGCCGATCATCATCACCTCGCTGGGCGCGCGTGAAGAGATCAACCAGGCCGCGCACAGCTACGGCGGCGTGGTGCTGCACGACATCATCAACAACAAGTTTGCCCACAAGGCGATCGAAAAAGGCGCGGACGGCCTGATCGCGGTGGCCGCCGGGGCCGGTGGCCATGCGGGCGTGAAAAGCCCCTTCGCCCTGATCCAGGAAATCCGCCAATGGTTCGATGGCCCGGTCGCCTTGTCCGGCTCGATTGCCACAGGCGACGCCATCTTGGCCGCGCAGGCCATGGGCGCCGACTTTGCCTACATCGGCTCGGCCTTCATTGCCACCCTCGAAGCCCGTGCCGCCGAGGAATACAAGCAAGCCGTGGTCGACTGCAATTCCGACGACGTGGTCTACAGCAACCTGTTCACCGGCGTGCACGGTAACTACCTGGCGCCATCGATTCGTGCGGCGGGTCTGGACCCGGATAACCTGCCCGAGTCGGACCCCAGCAAGATGAACTTCGGCGGCGACGCCAAGAAGGCCTGGAAAGACATCTGGGGCTGTGGCCAGGGCATCGGCTCGATCACGTCGGTGGTCAGCACAGCTGAGCGTGTGGCCCAATTCAAGCGCGAGTACCAAGCTGCTCGCGCCCGTCTGGCGCTTTGAGTTCGACGAGCCGTCTTGTGGCTGAGTCAGGCTCTCCGCGCACCGCGGGGCGGGCCTGGCTGCTCGACGTCTTGAAGGCGGTGGGCTGTGTGCTCATCGTGCTGCACCACTTGGCCTTTTATGGCCCGATGTCCGATGTGGTGATGCAGGTCTGGCCTGGCCTGATTGAATGGTTGTATGACCGCGCGCGGTTGGCGGTTCAAGTGTTTCTGGTCTGCGGTGGTTTTTTGACAGCAGCCAGTTTGTCCAAATTGCAGAAGCTGGATGTGCGCAGCAGCCTGACGCTGCTTTGGCGGCGCTATCTGCGCCTGGTCATGCCGCTGCTGGCGGCCTTGAGTGCGGTGGTGGTGGTGTCCGAAATCATCCGCCCCCAATTTGACCATTCTTCCTTGTCGGCCTTGCCCACCTGGGGGCAGGCTTGGGCCCACGTGGCTTTGTCGCAGCATCTGTTGAACATGGAAGCGCTGTCGGCCGGTGTCTGGTACGTGGCCATGGATTTCCAACTGTATGCGACCGCTTTGCTGGTGTTTGCCTTGGCGCAAAGACTCAGCGCCTGGCAGCCCAGTGTGTCGCCGGTTTTCTGGCGTCAGCGCATCTGGCTGCTGTTGACGGCCGCATCGCTTTGGTGGTGGAGCGGCAATGAGAGTCTGGACGATTACGCGGTCTATTTTTACGGCTCGTATGGTCTGGGCTGGCTGGCTTACAAGAGCCGTGAAGTGGGCTTGTCACGCAAAACCTGGGTGGTGGTGCTGGCCTTGGCGGCTGTGGCTTTGTGGTTAGACCCGCGCTGGCGCCTGATCACGGCTTTGGCCGCTGCGGCGTTGTTGGCGGGAGCGCCCACCGCGTGGATGGCGGCACCGCTTTCCCATGCCTGGTGGGTTCGGGCCATTCAGTGGCTTTCACGGATGTCCTATTCCGTGTTTGTGATCCATTTTTCCGTCAGTCTGGCGGTTAACGCTTTCGTGACGCATTTCTGGCCAGAGCAGCTGTGGCCCAATGGCTTGGGCATGCTGGCGTCCTTGGCTTTGTCGCTGTGCGCAGGTGCTGCGCTGTTCAAGTGGGTGGAGCAAGCCACGCCCAGTCTGAAACGCTGGGCCGCCTGGGTGGCGGTGTTCATGGCCAGCGTGGCGCTGGCCATGAAAATCAACAGCCTGGCCGGTTGAGCGGCACCAGGCGTTGACAGGCCTTGCTCAAGCAGCGGCTTTGACTTTTTCGGTGATGTAGGCCAGTGCCTCTTCGACCTGGTCGATCAGGATCAGACACAGGTCGCCGTCTGACAAACGGGCCAAGGCCTTGTCGATCGCATTGAACTCACCCTGGATGTCTTCCACATGGCTGGTGCGCTTGGCGCCTTGCAGGCCTTCGCGCAACAGCTTCAGCACCTCGCCGTCGGCACGGCCACGTTGGCAGGCGTCCTGGTAGAGCAGCACATCGTCGAAAGCCGCACCGAGGATCTCGGTCTGGTCGCGGATGTCCTGGTCGCGCCGATCGCCTGCACCGCTGATCACCACCACGCGTTTTTTCGCAGGCATGTTGTCCACGGCCTGCACCAAGGCCTGGATGGCATCGGGGTTGTGGCCGTAGTCGGCGATCAGGGTGGCGCCTTTGTAGTCAAAGACGTTGAAGCGGCCAGGCACACCCTGAATGTCGCTGATGAAAGTAGACAGGCCTTGGGCGATCGCATCCCAGGGCACATTCACGGCCCAGGCTGCGGCCACGGCGGCCATCACGTTTTCGGTCTGGAAGCCGATCTGACCCTGGCGGGTCAAGGGCACATTCGCCAGCGGAATGCGGAAGATCTGTTTGCCCTTTTGGGCCACGATGTCGCCGTCGTCGGTGAAGACCACGCGCTTGCCTTGGGCGCGGTGCGCGGCCAGCACGGGCTGGTGCGCATCGAGCGCGAAAAAGGTCACATCGCCGGGGCAGTGGTGCGCCATGGACACCACGGCAGGGTCAGCGGCGTTGAGCACGGCCATGCCGCTGGGCTCCACGTTGAGCACGATCACGCGCTTGAGCACCGACAGGTCTTCGAGCGTGGTGATGTAGTTCAGGCCCAGGTGGTCGCCAGCGCCCATGTTGGTGACGATGGCCACCTTGCAGCGGTCAAAGGCCAAGCCTTCGCGCAGCAAGCCGCCACGGGCGGTTTCAAACACGGCGGCATCCACATCGGGGTGCATCAGCACATTGCGGGCGCTGCGCGGGCCGCTGCAGTCGCCCGAATCGGTCTGGCGGCCATTGACGTACACGCCATCGGTGTTGGTCATGCCCACGCGCAGGCCCTGGGCCTTGAGCAGGTGCGCGGTCAGGCGCACGGTGGTGGTCTTGCCGTTGGTGCCGGTCACGGCGATGACGGGCACACGCCCGTTGTCGCCGTTGGGGTACATGTGGTCGATCACGGCCTTGCCCACATCGCGGCCTTTGCCATACGAAGGGCTGATGTGCATGCGCAGCCCGGGTGCCGCGTTGACTTCGACGATGCCACCGTTTTGTTCTTCCAGGGGGCGCATGACGGATTCGCACACCACGTCCACGCCGCAGATGTCCAGGCCCACCATCTGAGCGGCCTCGATCACGCGGGCGGCGACTTCGGGGTGCACATCGTCGGTCACATCGGTGGCGGTGCCGCCGGTGGACAAGTTGGCGTTGTTGCGCAGGATGACGCGGCGGCCCTTGACGGGCACCGACTCGGGCTCCAGGTCCTGCTCGCGCAGACGGCCAATCGCGATGTCGTCAAAGCGGATCTTGGTGAGCGATGTGGAATGACCCGTGCCCCGGCGTGGATCGGCATTGACCTGGTCCACCAGTTGGCGCACGGTGTGCTTGCCGTCGCCCACCACCAGGGGTGGTTCGCGGCGGGATGCGGCCACCAGCTTGTTGCCCACCACCAGCAGGCGGTAGTCGTGGCCGGGCAGGAATTTTTCGACCATCACCACGCCGTAACGCTCTGCGGTGGCGTAGGCGGCATCGAACGCTGCGCGGTCGGTGATGTTGACCGACACGCCTTTGCCCTGGTTGCCGTCTTGCGGTTTCACGACCACGGGCAGGCCGACTTCTTGGGCAATGGCCCAGGCTTCTTCCACGCTGTGGGCTGGGCGGCCCATGGGCACGGGCACGCCCGCCGCATGCAGCAGGCTTTTTGTGAGGTCTTTGTCCTGCGCAATCGATTCGGCGATGGCGCTGGTGGTGTCGATTTCAGCCGCCTGGATGCGGCGCTGTTTGGCTCCCCAGCCGAACTGCACCAGGCTGCCATCGGTCAGGCGACGGATCGGAATGCCTCGGGCCACGGCGGCGTCCACGATGGCGCCGGTGGAGGGGCCCAGGCGCACGTCTTCGTCAAGCTCATGCAGTTGGGCAATGGCCGCTTCCAGATCGAAGCCCATGCCCGCGATGGCGGCTTTGCACAATTGCTCGGCCAGTTCCAGGGCCTGACGGCCCACCGATTCTTCGGAGTATTCGACGACCACCTGGTACACGCCCGGCTCTTGCGTGGGCGTGGTGCGGCTGAACGAGATGGGGCAACCGGCTTGCGTTTGCAGGCCCAGGGTCACTTTTTCGAGCGCATGCGCCATGGTGATGGTCTGGCCCGGACGCAGGCTGTCAAAAGGGCCAACTTCGGGGAAGATGCGGCGCAGTTGCTGCTCGATCGGGTGCAGAGGATTCAAGCCTTGTTCGGTCGCCGTGCAGGTGACGATGGCTTCAATGGCCGTGTGGCGGCTCCACAGATTGGGGCCGCGCAGGGCGCGAATTCGGGACACTTCCATGGGTATGGGTTCCTGTTGTTCTTCTGGGGCCGCGTCAGACGGCAGGGGTTTGGCCGTAGCTCTTGACGCCGGCGCGGATCAAATCGGCACCCATGTCCAAGGCCCATGCTGCGCAGGCGGCAATCAGCATGTCACTTTGGCTGAGGGTGTCGGTTTTGAGCAGGCGGGCCACGGCAGGGCGCTGAATGGACAGCACGGCTTGTTCCTTGCTGCCTTCGGCCAGGATCAATTGACCGTCACGCCAAAAGCCCACGCGGCCACCTTCGGCGCGGTGGGCGCTCAAACGGGCTTCGGATTCGTCCTGGGCATACAGGATCACGCCGCCATCGCTGTACTGCGCCAGATCGGCCACGGCCTCGTCCGCCGCATTGAGCACGGCATACCCGTTGCTCAGCACCAGGTCGATCTGGGTGCGGATGTAGCTGGGCATTTTTTCGTCGGGGCCGGGGTACAGGTCTTCCAGTGGCGCGGCCTTGGGCATGCGGGTGACGATGCCGACCTGGCAACGGTCATAGGGCAGGCCCTGGGTCAACAGACGGCGGGCATCGCTTTCAAACACCGCGGCCTGAACAGAGCGGTTGACCAGCAAACGTTCGGCCTGGTCAAAGTCCATGGCATTGCGCGTTTGCAGGCAGCGCTGGTTCATGTACAGGCCATCGGCGCATGCCAGGCCTGTGTACAGGCCCTGCAAGTGCAAAAGCCAGGAGATCAGTTTGGCGCTGCGGGTGGTGTCGCCATCGCCCATCAGGCCGACCAGCGGGATGCGACCGTTTTCCTTGGCCGGAATCAGGTGCTCGGCAATGGCCTGACCCACCGGGCGTGGCTGGCCCTCAGCGGGGTTCAGGTGCATCAGCAGGCTGGGGCCGGCATTGACTTCCACCACCACGCCCTGGTTCGCCAGGGGCTGACGGATGTCTGGTGTGACCACATCGACACCTGCAATGTCCAGGCCGACCATGCGGGCGGCCAGCACGGCTTGGGCGGCCACATCGGGGTGCACCACATCGGTCACATCGGTGGTCATGTTGCCGGTGCGCTTGACCAGGATGGTTTGGCCTGCTTCGGGCACGCTGTCGGGGGTCAGGCCCTGGCGAGCCAGTTCGAGCAGCTCGGGGCTGTTGTCGCGCAGCTTGACCAGTTCCAGCGGCAAGCTGCCATCGCTGCCGCGACGAGGGTCGGCGTTGATCTGCAGGTCCACCAATTCACGCACGGTGTTTTTGCCGTTGCCGATCACGCTGGCGGTTTCGCCCTGGCTGGCGGCCACCATGCGGTCGCCCACCACCAGCAGGCGGTGTTCGGAACCACGGATGAAGCTTTCGACGATGACTTCACTGCCTTGCGCCAGTGCGATGGCGTAAGCGGCTTCGATGTCGGCCTGGGTGCTCAGGTCCAGCGACACACCGCGTGCACGGTTGCCATCGCTGGGTTTGACGCACACCGGCAAGCCGATGTCTTGTGCTGCTGCCCAGGCCGCAGCGGGGCTGTCCACCACCTGGCCTTCGGGCACGGGCACACCGCACATGGACAGCAGGTTCTTGGTCAAGTCCTTGTCTTTGGAGATACCTTCGGCAATCGCGCTGGTGCGGTCGGTCTCGGCCGTCCAGATGCGGCGCTGGTTCACACCGTGGCCCAGCTGCACCAGGTTGCCCGCATTGAGGCGGATGTAGGGCACGCGGCGCTCGTAAGCGGCTTCCACGATGCTGGCCGTGCTGGGGCCCACATACAGGGCGTCCACCAAGTCGGTCAGCTTGGCAATGGCGCCTGGCACGTCATAAGGGGTGTCGTGGATGGCGGCCAGGATCAGCTCGCGGGCCATTTCCAAAGAGGTGCGGCCAACGGTTTCGTGGTCGGTGCGGATGACCACCTTGTAAACGCCACGCGGTCCGGCCTCGCGTGCCTTGCCAAAACCCATGGACATGCCTGCGCGGGTTTGCAGCTCCAGGCTGACGTGTTCCAGGATGTGACCTGCCCAGGTGCCGGTGTCCAGCCGTTGAAAGAAACCACCGCGCACACCGGGTGTGCAGTAGTGCTCGATCATCTGGGGCAGCCAGGCTTTCAGGCGGTCGTTGAACCCGGGCAGCAAGTTGGAGGGGAAGTCCTCCAGTTCGCCGATGTCGATCAAGGCTTCGATGACCGAGCGGTAAGTCCAGATGTTGGGCCCGCGCAAATAAGTCATGCGCAGGAATTGGATGTTTTTGGCGCTCATGGATGGAGGGGGCAGCGATACAATGACCGGTCGATCAAGGCAGCGGCCAAAGTGTGTACAAGAAGCTCAGGATTCAAAAAATACATGGGCAGTTTTGTTGCAGTCTTTGGCCAAATCAATGGTTGTTTTTTTGCGGCTCGCCCATTGGGCGTGTCGGGCTCTTAGCGGTTCACCTTCATGACTCCAACAACTTCTTCAGTCTTGCCGCGTTCGGTGGTTCCGGATGCGTGGCAGGCCGAGGTTTCTTCGCATCTTCAATCAGAAGAAAACGTTTCAGCCTGGCTGGAGGTTGACCTCGATGGGGAACTGCTCTTTGCTAAAAATGTCATTATTTTGACCGATCGGCGGGTTTTATCGCCCGGTGATGCAGAAAAAAGTTGGCAAAGCTGGCCCTTGCAGCCCGATTTGACCCTGAAACTGAGTGACCACGCGGGTGTGGGGACGCTGGAGCTGGCCCATCCCGGTGGTCGGCTGGCGGTCTGGCGCTTCACTTTGGGTTTGCAATCGGCGGTGGCCCGCTGGGTCAGCCAGTTTGAAAACCAGATGGCCCAACTGGCCGGTGATGGCCGTCCCCTGCAAAAAGCCCTGGCGGTCTCGGTTTGCCCGGTGTGCCAGGCCGTCATGCGCGAGGACGATGACGAGTGCCCCAGCTGCGGCCGTGAAGACTTGGCGCCACCTTCCACCTGGACCTTGTTCAAGCTCTGGCGTTTTGCCAAGCCTTACAAGCGGTCCTTGCTGGGCGGTTTTGTCCTGACGTTGGCCTCGACTGCGGCCACCTTGGTCCCGCCGTACCTGACCATGCCGCTGATGGACGACATCCTGATCCCGTACCAGAACGGTGCACCGATTGACCCGCAGCTCGTGTCCATGTACCTGCTGGGCTTGCTGGGTGCGGCCTTGCTGGCTTGGGTGCTGGGCTGGGCCAAGACCTACATCCTGGCGCTGGTGTCCGAGCGCATTGGCGCG
>ERZ650303.666-NODE-666-length-10530-cov-19.138998_pt1 | contig 10530 bp, 8 predicted proteins | sample MGYA00376239_ERZ650303 | MGnify/ENA primary metagenome ERZ650303 (study PRJEB26733, sample SAMN07839262) | wastewater metagenome | biome: small river; feature: stream; material: water | place: USA: North Carolina | collected 2016-04-05 ... | reverse complement strand
GACGAAGCGGAGCGCATCATGGGCCGAGCGTTCGTGCGCCGCTACCGCCGCGACGCCAACCTGCGCGTCGACGACTGCGGCTGCGTGACGACGCGCATGGCGCACGTCGCAGCGCTCCGCAAGATCACCGCGACGACGTTCGGCGACGCCGTCACGATCGCCGCCACCGACTGCCGCATCGTCGGCGACTCGACCGTCTGGACGGGCCTCCCCTGCGGCTCGCTCGTCACGCTCGACTACGAGCACGGCCTCGACGGGGACGTGCCGCGCGGCGTGATCGGCGCGGTGAAGATCCGTGCTCGCCAGTACGTGCAGGGCTCCAACTCCCGCGTGCCGCTCTACTCCGAGCGCGTCGTCATCGACCCCAATGGCGCGTCGGTGACGAGGATGCTGCCCGGCACGACCCGCACCGGCGTCGCCGAGGTGGACGCGGTCTATGGCCGGTACGCGCTCGGCTTCGGGATCGCATGAGCTCGCTGCTTCACGCCGCGGTCGCGCAGCGGCTCCGGGACATCTTGACGGCGACGGAGACGGTCCCGGTGATCACCGAGCCGGACCTCGAGACGTCGCGCGAGTCGTTCCTCATCGACTTCGGCGCCGGTACGTGGGAATGGCCGACGTTGCGCTCTGGCACCCGGTCGCTCGCAACGACGCTCTCCATCCGCATCGGTATCACGACCGACGTGCCGGGCAAGTCGGCCGTCGTGGCGCAGGCGCGCTGGGTCGCACTGGCGAACGTCGTCATGGATGCGATCCGTGCTGACGCCACGCTCCAGGCAACGGGAGCGATCCAGGGCCTGCTCGGCGTGACCGGCACCGGCGAGACGCGCGGGCCGTTCACGCGGCGTCTTCCGGAGAACACCGGCTACGGCTGTGCCGGCGACCTGATCATCAACGTCGCCACCCGCGACTGCTGACCCACAAGGAGGGCCGCATGGCTCGCAACGTCCCATCGAGCCAGCCCTGCTGGCTCGGCCATTCGCCCGTCCTGCTGCATGTCGGCGGCGGCATCTACGTCGAAGTTGCTCCGGGCGAGCCCGCCCCGGACGGCGTCGATCCAGCCACGCTCAGCCCTGAGTGGGGCACCCCAACCGCGGCAGCCACGCCGGCAGCCTCGACGCCTGAGGAGGGCTGACCATGACTGTGTTCGATCACCAGCTCGGCATCGTGACCGAGAGTGCGTACGGCACGACGACGACCGTGACCCGCTTCTACGACTTCTTGTCGGGCGGCGGGTTCGAGATCGCTCCGAAGCCGGTGCGCTCGCAGGCGATGCGCGCCGGGCGGCGCGCGGTGGGCGCCGACATGAGCGCTCGCGCGAAGCCGGATATCACCGGCAAGTTCGAGTTCGAACCGTTGACGAAGAGCTACGGCCTGCTCTTCAAGCACATCTTCGGCAGTGTCTCGACCGCGGGTCCGACGTCGTCGAAGTACACGCACACGTTCACGCTCGCTGACCTGACGTCGATGACTGCGCAGCAGGTCATCGGGCGTACGACGACGAACACGCCCTACACGTTCAACGGCACCAAGGTCACCGAGGCGAAGCTGAGCGGCGACGTCGGGTCGAACCTGCGCCTCGAGGTGCAGCTCGACGCGCGCAACTGGTTCTCGTACCGCTCGATGACGGGCACGACGACGAGCGGCAGCGCATCCGTCACGGTGTCGTCGACGGTCGGCCTCTACGCAGGCATGCCGGTCTCCGGCACGGGCGTGCCGTCGAACACGACGATTTCGTCGATCACGTCGGCCACGGCCTTTGTGATGAGCGCGAACGCCTCCGCGTCGGGCACCCCGACGCTGGCCTTCGGCGTCGCTGCAGCTTCCGCTTCGTACCCGTCCAGCACCGAGCCGTTCCTCGTCGACAATGGCACGATCACGATCGGCGGCGTTGCTGGCTGCTTCGCGGGCTTTGAGCTCAACATCAACCACAACCTCAAGACCGACCGGACGAAGATCTGCTCGGGCGGCCTGAAGGATGAGCAGATCGCAACCGCGATGGGCGACTACACGCTGTCGCTCAAGGGCGTCGAGTTCTCGGCCGACACGCACATCGACCGCATGCTCGCCGCGACGGCTGCCGGCGCGCAGGCCGAGGTCGTGCTGACCTTCGTCGGCGCCGCTGACCCGGCGGCGCAGATCGTCATCACGCTTCCGGCGTGCGAAGCGGTCGGCGACTTCCCGACAATCGGCGACATGCTCGTCGAGATGGACTTGAGCTTCGACGTGCTCGCCCCGAGCAGCGGCAGCCCGATCACGCTCGCCTACGTCACTGCCGATTCGGCCCCGTAAGCGCGCATATGGTCACCGTCACGGGGCTCGACGAGTTCCTGCGCCGAGTGCACCAGGTCGACACGACCGCCGGCATCACTGCCACGATCGCATCGACGCAAGATGAAGCAGCGAGGCTCGTCGACCAGAAGGCGACGAGCCTCGCGAGCTCGCGGCAGATGGCCCGGGCCGAGCGCTCCAACCAGTACCGCGCGACGCGCACCGGCGTCGAGATCACTGTCGGCGGCGGCGGCGGCGATCGCGAATGGGCGGTCGGCGCGCAGTACGGCTCGTCGCGTTACCACCAGTTCCCCGGCCGTCGGCAACCCGACGGCTACACCGCTGGCGTCGCGGCCAACGAGCAATCGGACCGCATCGGCCAGTTGTACGCCGACGAGATCGTCGGCCTGTTCCCCTAACGCACCTGGAGGCGCACCCTCATGAAGCTCACCATCCCCCTGACCCACCGCGGCGAGAACCACACGATCACCACTGCGCCCGTCGACGTCGTCGCGTTCGAGCGCGCCTTCGGCATGGGCATGGGCAAGGCGTTCACCAAGGTGGATGACCTCCACCTCGAGTACCAGTCGTGGATCGCGTGGCATGCCATGAAGCGCCAGGGCAAGACGTCCGAGGACTTCGAGGCGTGGCTCAACGGCCTCGAGCAGATCTTCGAAGAGCCCGAGGTGGCAGCGGCCCCTTTGGACGAGACAGCCTTCACTGGCTGATCGCCCACCTGGCCGTCGAGTACGGCCTGCCGCCCGGCGACCTCGAGCAGTGCTCGACCGAGATGCTCGAAACGATCGTCTCGTACATCGACTGGCGACACAAGGAACGCGAGAAGGCGGAACGCCGCCAGCGCGCCGAGCAGGACCGACAGAAGCGCAAGAGAGGCCGGTGAGAGATGGCGTCGACGATCTCGATCCTCATCAAGGCGAAGGACAGCGCCTCGGCTGCGTTCTCCGGTGTTGCACAGCAGGCCGAAGGGCTTGGCAAGAAGCTCGACGCCGCCGGCAGCAAGATGATGGCGGCCGGCCAGAAGATGACGGCGTTCGTCACACTCCCGATCGTCGCCGGCATGGGCGCGGCAATCCATGCGGCGAGCGACCTCAACGAGACGGTGTCGAAGACGGGCGTCGTGTTCGGCGACCAAGCGGCTGAGATCACGAAGTTCGCTGACGGCGCAGCGAAGAGCCTCGGGCTCTCGAAGCGTGCCGCGATGGATGCGGCGGCGACGTTCGGCATCTTGGGCAAGCAGGCCGGCCTCAGCGGCACCGGCGTGTCGAAGTTCTCGCTCGAGATGACGACGCTCACGTCGGACCTCGCGTCGTTCTACAACGCGAAGCCCGAGGAGGCGATCACCGCGATCGGCGCCGCGTTCCGCGGCGAGAGTGAGCCGGCGCGGCGCTTCGGTATCAACCTGTCCGTTGCGACGATCCAGGCTCGAGCGCTGTCCGACGGCATCGTCAAGGCCGAGGTCGACACGCTGAAGCTCTCGACGGCCCAGGAGGCCGTGGAGAAGGCGACGCGCAAGCATGCCGAGGCGATCAAGGCGCATGGCGCTTCGTCGGTGCAGGCGAGCGACGCGGCGCGCGACATGGAGCAGGCCGAGGGCAAGCTCGCGATCGTGATGGAGGGCAAGGTCCCGATCCTCACGAACGAGCAGAAGCTGCTCGCGACGCGCGCCGAGATCCTCGCTCAGGCGTCCGTCGCTAACGGCGACTTCGCGCGCACATCCGAAGGCGTTGCCAATCAGGAGCGCATCACCGCGGCGATGGCCGAGAACACCGCCGCCTCGTTCGGCCAGGTGCTCCAGCCGGCGTACAACGCGCTGATGGACGTGGTTCAGAAGGTCATGGGCTGGTTCGACAAGCTCACTGACTCGCAGAAGCGCTGGATCGTCATCGCCGCTGGCGTCGCCGCGGCGGCTGGTCCCCTCATCACCATCTTCGGTGCGGTCGCAACGGTGATCGGGGCGATCGGCATCCCGGCCGCGCTCGTCATCGCGGCGCTGGTCGCGCTCGCCGCCGCCGCCGTCTACGCGTACACGCACTTCGAGGGCTTCCGCGACGTCGTCGACAAGGTCGTCTCGTGGCTGCGCACCAACGTGCCCGCTGGGCTCACCGTGGTCCGCAACGCCCTGACGAGCGCCGTGGCGTCGATGTCCGCAGCGTGGGACCGCTGGGGCGATGACATCATCTCTACGGCCCGCAGCGCTTGGAACCTGATCGCGCCGATCGTTTCCGGGGCGCTCAACACGATCAAGGGCATCATCTCGACGATCCTCGCCGTCATCCGCGGCGACTGGTCGGGCGCTTGGAACGCGCTCAAGTCGACGGTGTCGTCGGCCTGGTCGACGATCATCGCCAGCGTCCGCGCTCAGGTGACGCTGATGCTCGCCGCAGCGAAGGCCGTGTTCGACCAGATCGTCACCGGCGCCGAGCAGTCGCTCCCGATGCTGCTCGCCTTCGTGAAGACCATCCCGGCCAAGATCGTCGCCGCGCTCGGCAACGTCGGGTCGCTGCTGCTCGATGCGGGCAAGCAGCTCATGCAGGGCTTCATGAACGGCATCAAGTCGATGGCGGGCGCGGTGGCCGATGCGGCAAAGTCTGCAGCTTCCGGCGCCGTGAGCGGCGTCAAGAGCTTCCTGGGCATCCGCTCGCCGTCTCGCGTGTTCTACGAGATCGGCTGGAACGTCGGCGAGGGCCTCGCGAACGGCATCAAGGCCAAGACGCCGGCCGCCATCGCGGCAGCGAAGAAGATGGCCGAGGATGCTGCTCGAGCTGCGCAGGAGGCCGTGTCGGTGATCACCGGCGCAGCATCGGCGGGCCGCTCGCTCGTCAGCGCACAACAGGGCGTCGGCAACGCCGAGGAAGACCTCGCGATCGTGCGGGCCAAGCAGGCGACGATCGGCGGCCGCATCGCCGCTGCCGAGGCGAAGCTGACGAAGGCTCGCGAGGAAGCGACGAAGGTGACCGCCTCGGAGCAGGTCGCGATCGACCGGGCGCGAGCGGCGCTGAAGAAGGCCGAGGAGCAGTACGGCAACGGCGAGATCTCGGTGTCCGAGCTCACCGTCGCGCAGGAAGAACTGCAGCGCGCCGTCGATGCGTCGACGGCCGACACGCAGGACGTCACGCAGGCAGAGCAGGAGCTCGCCCGGCTGCGCGACGAAGAGACGAGTCTCACCGACGAGCTGCGCACCGCCGAGGACCGGCTGCGCGACGCGCGCGACCAGCTCACCGACGCGATGCTGCGCGGCTACGAGGCTGGCAACAAGGTCAACGAGGGCGGCTCGACGATGGCGGGCCTGTTCGCTCAGATCGCCTCGCAGGCTGGGCTCTCGACGCAGCAGATCGAGGCGCTCACCGCCGCAATCAACGCGATTCCGACGTCGAAGACCGTCACGATCACAACCGTCACGCAGGCCCCCGGCCCGGACTACGGCGGCGGCACCGACAACGGCGACGGCTCGGGCGGCACCGGCACCGCGCCAGGCCACGGCGGCGCGTACGCAACAGGTGGCTACTTTCGGGCTCGCCGTGGCGGCTACCTCGGCTTGATCGGCGAGGGGCGCGCGAACGAGGTGCTCGCCCCTGAGCCGGTGCTGCGCGACATCGTGCGTCAGGAGGGCGGCGGCGGTGGCGACACCTACGTCTTCAACCTCAACGGCACGCCCAACGCCGACCAGTTCATCGACGAGCTTCGCCGCAAGGGCTTCATCCGCCCCGACGGCAACGTCGTCGTTTCGCGCTGACCTCCCGGAGGTTCCCCCTTGCGACACCTCGCCCGCGCTGTGTTCTGCGCGCTCCTGCTCACCTTCGGCGCGGCTGCGATGCCGGCCCCCGTCGCTCGTGCGGCGGCGATCCCGGCGCTGTTGAGCGTCCCGAGCAACCAGCTCAGCGGGCTCTCGCCTGACGTGAGCAGCTCGACGGGCATCACGGCGTCAGTGGGCGCGGTACGCGACACGGGCGTGACGAACACGACGCGCTCAAGCGGTGGCGGCTCGTGGCAGCTCCCGACGGCCTCTGCGTGCCCCTACACGGGCTCGGATCCATTGGTCTCGCCGCAGTCGCCCGTCGACAGCGGCAGTGGGTTGTGCAGCAACAGCGGCGGCTCTGGCATCACGACGTACCAGGTGCCCGTCACGGCCGGGCAGAACTACACCTTCAAGTTTTACCTGTTGAGCGACGCTGAACCGCGCGGGCAGGCGACAGTGTTCGCGGCGGCGTACAACTCGGGTGGCTCGGCGATCAACTCGTGGAACTGCGTGTATGTCGGTCCGACCCTCACGTGCAACAACCAGTTCTGGTCGGACAACGCGGTCAACAGCAAGGCCGGGGTGTGGGAAGAGACGCCCGAGTACATCCCGATTCCGAGCGGGTACGGCATCGCCTACATCACGTTGACGATCGTCCGTTACCTGCCCAACTCATCCGCGAGCACGAAGCTGTGGGTCGACGACCTCTACTTCGGCGATGGCTTCGTGCATGAGGAGGAGACGCCGGCAAAGACGCCGTTCAACGGCTCGAAGTTCACGATCGACGCCAACGGGGCCTTCCAGCGCAAGACCTCGGCGGGCGCGTGGGTCGACTGGTTCCCGATGTGCATGGCGACGGCGAATCTCCGCGGCAACGACTGGAGCATCTACGCCAACAACGGCTGGAATTGCGCGTGGGCGGTGCCGACGACATCGCTGCAAAACCTCTACTGGAACGGCTCGGGCTTCTCCTCGACGAACTGGTCGACGAGCGGCAACACGCCGCCCGCGATCGCTAAGCGCGCTGTCAATTCGGAGTTCACGCCCGACGGGATGCTGATCAACGTCGACGTGCAGTCCGCGGTGCGCGGCAACCTCGTGTGGACGTCGAGCGAGCCGACGTACGCGACGCAGGCGATCGACAACCTGTACGCCAACGGCTACGGCTCGCAGGTGTTCGCGTGGATGCGCGACGCCGAGTGGAATCAGTCGCTCTACGAGCGCATGCGCGCTGTCTGGTCGCTGATCGACGCGAAGGACAAGGCCAACAACGGCGGCGTGCGCGCCCATCCGGTGATCACCAACGTCGGCTTGCCCGGCAACGCCCGCGCCTACACCTCAGGGGACGGCACGGGCGCGCTCAGGACCGACTACGTCGGCGCCTACAGCGGCAACCTCGGTCCCCACAAGCAGCTCACCGAGATGCCCGGCAACAAGGCGCCGGGCGGCTACTGCCAGATCCAGTCGGGTCTCGGCTGGGCCTTCCGGGCGATCGTCTACCGCTGCCTCGGCGAGGGCGGCCACATGATCAGCTTCTGGGCCGACAACGGCGGCGCTGGCTTCGGGTCGTACCCCCTCGACGGCACGAGCGGCGGATCCCCCTATGAGCCGTGGTTCTACTACGGCGACAGCGTCTACATCGCCCGCGAGATCAACACCTTGTTGCCGCTGCTCAAGACCGCGGTGCCGACCAACTGGTCAGTGGCGTCGAGCAACAGCAACGTCAGCGCATGGCCGCGCACGAACGCCGCCGGCGAACCGAACCTCATCATCGCCAACAACACGACGAGCTCGCAGACGGTCACGTTCACGTTGACCGGCGTCACGGGCTTCGCCGGGTCGATCACGAACACGATCACCGGCGCGACGGTCACGCCGACGAGCTCCACCTCGAGCACGATCACGATGACGATCCCCGGGCTCGCCGCGGCGTCGAGTGCTGGCAACGGTGGCGGCACGATGGTGCTGCGGCTCGCTGGCGCATCGACAACCGGGGCAACAACGACGACCGCGGCGGCAACAACGTCAACAACGACGCCAAGCAGCGGTGAGACCGACGATCAACACGCGTCGTTCGCCTACTCGTCCGTGACGGGCGACGAGTCGACGGGCTGGCACAGCTACTCGGGCGGCGAAGGCGTCGGCGACTACGCATCGACGAATCACACGACGTGCTACGCGGGCTCGAGCGTCACGATCACATGGGCCGGCACCGACGCAGTCGTCACGGGCGCGAAGGGCCGCTACTACGGCATTGTCGCCGTCAAGGTCGACGGCGCCACCACCGGCGACTCGCCCGTCGACCTCTACGACTCGTCGGCTGTCTCGATCCGACACACGACCATCGCGAGCGCAAGCGGACTCAGCCCCGGCACGCACACGATCGAGCTCACACTCACCGGCACGCCCAACGCATCAGCGCTCGGCAACTGCCTCGTCGTCGACTCCATCGTCGCCAGCGGAGCAACAGCGACCACGACAACCTCGACGACCATCGCCCCCGCATCAGCCGAGCAGGCCTACTCGCCGACGCTCGCGACGCCCGGCAGCTTCGGCAGCGGGTCCGCGGTCACCACGGGCGTGCGCGTCAATGTCGCCTGCAGCGGCACCTTGACAGGTGTCTGGTGATCACCGACCGCTTCTGCGTCGAGGTGTGGGTCTATGGCATCGAGCCGTTGACGTCGACCACCGACGGCTTCGTCCTCGGGCATCGTGAGCGCGGGCGCCTCGGCGGCATGTACTTCAACAGGTTGCGCTCCGGCGACCTCAACACGCCAACCGACATCACCAGCTTCGTCGAGACGATCGACATCTCCCGCGGACGCCGCCGCGCGCTCGACTCGTTCGACGCCGGCTCGTGCACCGTCGTCGTCGAAGGCACCGACCAGCGCTTCGACCAGTTGCACTCTGACGGTGCCCACTCCATTGCGCTCGACGCTGGTGGGCGCAAGCAGCTGTTCCGCCGAGGGCGAGCGATCCGCGTCGTCGCAACGGGCACCTCGGACTCTGGCTTCCCGGTCGTGCGCTCGCTGTTCAGCGGCTGGATCGACGCCATCAAGACCGACTACTCGCCGGCCCCCGGCAGCATCCATCAGCGCACGACGATCACCTGCACCGACGCCTTCGGCCTTGCCGGGCGCGTCGACCGCAACGAAGCCGACCTGTCCTACGGTGGCGGCGAGACGATGGGGCCTCGCATCCGCCGCTGGGCCGAGGCGGCCGGGCTGATGCTGACGAGCGATGTGCTTCCCGCGCGGCCGCTCTACTTCGGCGACCCGGTGTTCCCAGCGTTGTTGACGTCGGGCTGGCGCTACGGCGTCGTCGGCGACGAAGGCGCCCGGCCGCTGCAATCGACGCAGCTGTCAGAGAACGCGCTCACCGCGATGAAGGCGGCGGCGGCGAGCGACGACGCTCTGCTGTACGCGAACGCCGATGGCCTCATCGTCCACCAGGCGCGTACGTCGCTGCCGGACGTGCCCGAGTGGGCGCCGAACGCACCACGCTTCAGCGACTCCAACTCCGGGCTCCCGCTGACGATCGCGGTGTCCGACGTGCAGGAGCTCACACTGCGCGACCGCGAGATCCCGATGGAGCGCGTCCCGACGTTCTCGACCGACACGACCGACGTGGCGACGTACGTCTCTCTCGCGCGTGCCGGCGGAACGGCTCGCATCGCCGTCGATAGCTCAACTGTCGATGTTGTTGGCCGCGTGGCGTTCTCGCGTACCGACCTGATCAACAACAACGATGCCGACGTCGATGCGATCGCCGCTGCGATCCTCGCCCGGCATGCCAGCGAGGCGAAGACGATCGTCAGCGACGTCGCGACGAAGCCGTGGCTGTCCGACGCCGCGATGGCTGCCGCGCTGCTCCTCGAGCTGACGTCGCCGGTCTACTTCGTGCACACGCTCGTCTTGCCGTATCAGACCCAGCTCTACGTCCAGGGGATCCGTCACGAGATCCGGCCGAATCTCGACTGGACGGCCACCTACACCCTCTCGGAGGTCCAGTAATGGCAGGCACCCGCACGTGGGCTGACGGCGACGTTCCAAGCGCCAGCGACTTCAACGGCTACTTCCGCGATCAGGTCGTAACGATCTGCACCTCGGGCACCAGGCCGACGACGTCGCAGAACGGCCGGCTCATCTTCGAGACGGACACGAACCGTTACTACCGCTGGTCGACGGCGCTGAGCGCGTGGGTGCACATTCTCGGCGGCTCCGTGACGTGGTCGAATCCGATGACCGGCGTCACGATCGGCAACGGCACGTGGGCCGGCAGCTACACGCGCTCCGGTGATCTGGTCATCGTCAGCGGCAAGCTCACGTGGGGCTCGACGACGAGCATCAGCGGCACCATCGGCCTGACGCTGCCGATCTCGCCGACCGCCGGAGGCGCGCTGTGGTGCCATGCGCGTGCCAACTACGCGACCGGGCACTCTGGCACTGCAGTGATCACCTCGGGCTCGACGACCGTCGCTGACATCGTCGGCCCCGCCACGG
>ERZ650303.665-NODE-665-length-10532-cov-8.641500_pt1 | contig 10532 bp, 19 predicted proteins | sample MGYA00376239_ERZ650303 | MGnify/ENA primary metagenome ERZ650303 (study PRJEB26733, sample SAMN07839262) | wastewater metagenome | biome: small river; feature: stream; material: water | place: USA: North Carolina | collected 2016-04-05 ... | reverse complement strand
ATCTGTTATGGTTTCAAATCCTCTGAATTTATCGATAGCCCCTACCGCTGACTCCAGGCTGTCGCTCTTGGCTGCATTGCAAGCGGGGCATCATCACATCAACCTCAACTGCGCGGGTATCCTGCCTGCGCCTCGACGCGCCTGTCAGGGCTACCGTTTCGCCGCAGTCTGGCGTAGTGCATCTCGCAATAGGGACTGTATGCGCTGCGGGTAGCCTTGTCGCACCCATCAATCGTGCAGATCGGGTGGCGCTTCCGTTCTGGTTGGATTGACCCACGGCTCCAGATTTGGAGATAGTGCCGGTTGCAGTACCCATTCCCGCCACGGACATGGGTGGTAGTGCACCCTGCGACCTTACAAGTCATCGGCATGCTTTCTTTGATGGCAAGATCTGCACAAGCTTTGGAGGTTTTCCTCATCCAGCCTTCGCCCAGGTGCCACATCCACTGGTACGATATGATCCACGATCTCAGCCAGCGTCACTCGCCCATCCTTGGCGCACATCCTGCACAGCGGCTCGGCTGCAATATGCGCCTTGCGTAGCTTGTGCCATGTGGCATCGTAGCCTCGCTCATGCGCCGGCTTGCGATCATCGCGCCTCGCTCCATGCACTGGGCAGGGGCGCAGGTTGCGGCAGCCTGGGGTTGAGCACGGAGAGGAAGGAGTCTTCATTGGTGCGCGCAGACGTGGGGACGGAAAGCTGAGTAAAAGCCTCGCCCATCTTGGCGAAGCTATCGAGAAGCTTGGCGAACTGAGGCGAGGCAATCCATTTCGTCACAGATTCCGCCACGGCTTTCCGCATGATACGCAAGGTGAACTGGCTGACTATTCGGCGCTGCCGATTCAGTGCGAGCTTATGAGCAACCTTCCTGCCTTTACGTTTTGGGCTCATACGGCTTTCACTGGAACAGATGCGGCGGAACGGCCAAAGCCTTACAAACCTGTTCCAGCATCCGCAATCTCTCAAGCGCTGCATCCGTCTCGGCGGAAAACTGGATATACCGAGGCCCAACGAATCGCCGCAGTGCGTTCACCTGGCGCTTATTCGCAATCTTCCGGCCTTTGCGTTGCGGGCTCATTCACGGCCTCGCCTGCAATAGCAGGTCGATGTTGCCAACAAATGGGATGCGCTTCAATTCGTTCCTGCCCATCCGCCGCTTGAGCCGATCATACTCACACGCCGCCGCAGCCATCGTTGCCGCAGTGGTCACGATGCGCACCGTAGGTACCTTGCCAGCATCGCTGATGGGATGATTCACCCACTCAGCGCGGCCATCCTGCACAAGTTGGTGAGCGCGCGGAAAGCGCACACTGGACGCCGTTACACCGCCACTTACACGAACGGTTACCCGATTGAGTTGCTTGGTTGTCATTGGGGGCAAGTATGGCGGGGAGGCCACCAGTAGGCCAGGAACCGCCGCAGCGGAGTAGCGCCAAGCGCTGAAACAAATTACCACGGTTCTGTTTTATAGGTCAAACACCACCCGATGCCCGCCGATTGCACCTACCCGGCAAAGCTCGCGGGATTCGCCCCGTTTATTCTGCATTCCCTTCGCAATTCCGCGATGCGCTCCAAAATCCGCTGTTCTGCCTCAAGTTGAGCAAGCCGCACCTGCATCCGCTCATCCTCGCGGATCAGATCGTAATCTACCCGGAGCGCCTGGCGTAGCTGTTCGCGTTCCTTGGATTCACGCGTGCTCATTGAGCAACCTCAACCGGATGGCAATTTGGGCAAGGGTTGGAGAAATCGTAGGAAACTCCAGCTACGATCTTCACGCGATGCAGGAATCCGCTGCCGTCGCACACTCGGCAGTGATTCGCTTTCTGCTCGTCCGTGAGTAATTCCCACGCGATTGCCCTGATTGTCGCGATGGTGGGCCACCGCGGGGGATCTCCCGGCGATTCCACGATCGCCGAAATGATCCGCCTGGCGTGCGATTCGGATCGCGCGGAAGACTCCAGCGCGTCTACGATATCGGCCATCGCCTCCTGCGTTGACGGCGGCGGCGCTGGGATGCCGGCCAGTCGCCGAACCTGTTCACGTGCAAAGTTGCGGTCGATCATACGCTATCGATGAGCGCCTCCAGCGCTGACTTACGCGGCCTGTCGAGGGTAGCTACAGGCTCCGGTGGTGCCGGGTCGAGGTATCGGCGTCTCCGCAGCCAGTCTAGTAAGTTCGGCCAGTACATCGTGTCGGATCTGGCCCATTCACGTTCACACCCTAGACGCCAACGATCTCGGATGGCGCGAAGCACCGCCGGTGGATCAATGGCATCGCCCGAAAGCGTGCAGAGTTCTCGCTCCAACTCAAGGCCCCCAAGTCCGGTTGTCTTGCGGTGCTTGGCCCGCATCTCTTTTGCGATTTCAGAAACGAGAGAATCAACCGGCGCGGCAGCGGCGGGTTGGGGTTCAAGGTTAAGGGTTAAAGTAAGAGGGTTAAAGATACAAGACGTGCTGGCTCCGGAATTTCCGGGTTCGGCCCGGTGCTGGTTTGGTGCTGGCACCGGAATTTCCGGGTTTGGCACGGTGCCAGTCTGGTGCTGGCCCGGTGCTGGTATGGTGCTGGGCAATTCCTTAACGTGCGGATGCTGATGTTTCTTGAAATTCCGCACCTCTATGAACTTCTTAGCTTCAACCTCGTAGCGAGTTATGAAGCCTTTCTCATCCAGCACTTTAAGGTAAGCCTCGACGCTCACTTCTGTGTAGGGGAAGATTTCCGCCTTGATGAGCTTTGGCCGGTCCTCTAATCTGCCCTCACGATCGGCAAGGCACCAGAGGCCAGAGAACAGCAGCATGGCCAGAGGGCCGCATTCGACCAACTCTTCATCCTTGAAAAACGATGGCTTCAGGTTACGCGCTCTGGGCATCTTCAGCCTCCAGGCGGTACATGACGCCACTGGCGTATCTGTTCGCGCAAGCAACGATCCGTGGCTCTGGTCCGTAACTAACCTCCAGTGACCTCCGCTGGTATGCCACTGCCGCCGCGCTCAAGCCCCTCTCGACTATCTCTGGAGAGAAACGCGCGAGCCAGCTCAGCACGATATTGTCCGCAGGGTGATACTCCATGCCTGTCAAGTTGCACCAGTGGCGCTGAAGTGCCTCGACTACTCGATAAGTGGCACACTCTCGCGCCTCCTTGGACATAACGTAGCGTTCGTGCTCGACTCTTATCTGCTCGCTCCGCAGATACTCCATGTCGGCGTCGGGCGTCACCGTCCTGTGCAGGACGCGGCCCGACTTTCCCCTATTACAGTCGGCACAACTGGCAATCAGGTTTGCTTCGGAGTTGTCGCCACCTTCACAGCAAGGATGGATGTGATCAAGCTCTAACACCACCTCTGGTGGCTTGCGTCCGCAATACTGGCACGTGAAAGAGTCGCGCTCAAAGATACGGAAGCGCAGACCCTTGGAAATGGGTTTACGGTTCATCTGACCTCTCCTATAGGTCGCTGGCCGGTGACGGGATAGGAGCCCGCCACCAAGCCAGCATGTACTCGGGCACGCAGGTAGCTAATCCGCGTGGTTATCCCTGAGTACCATTTTAGGGTAGGTGACGCCGTACCCCAAAACAAAATCGCATCGAAATGTTTCGGCCTCTCCATCCGCACTTCTCCCACCTTCCCGTTCCTCAAAGTTCACCCCTAAGCGGTTTCCGCTAGCGCCTCATCCAGGCAATCGAACAATGTGGGAGCGCCGATCTTGCGCTCCTCGGCCGAGCAGTAGGCCGCGCCGTCCGCAAAGTAGGCAGGATTCAACTCGCACCCGACGCCATATCGGCCGAGAGCGATCGCACGTGTCGGTACCGTCATGAGCCCGCCGAACGGATCGTAGACGACATCGCCGGGATTGCTCATCTGCGCGATGACGCGATCGGCGATATCGAACTGCATCGGGCAGAGGTGCTTAACCTTGCCCTTTTCCGCCTGAAATGCGTTCGCCGTAAGCATGCGCGTGATATCGGTCCACACGTCGGAATGCCACGATGGCGGCTGGAGCAGCATGAATGTCACCGGCAGGACGCCGCGAGCCTCCAAGGTTTCACCGATCTTCACGTGGTTCTCGAAGTCGTACACGTGCTCCAGGTAGAAGTCGTGGAACATGCCGAAGACCTTCTGGTGAAAGTCTTTCGCGAAAGGGAGATCGCGAATCTCCTCTGGTGTCAGGTTGCGATTGCCGGCCGAGCGCGCGAAGCCATGGGCGTCGACCTGCCAGCGCGCCTTTGAGTACCGCGCCTTATCCTTACGCACAGGAACGTCACTGTAGCCCTTCGTGGTGTCCGTCTGAGGCTTCCGGAAGAGCAGCAGGTATTCGGGCATTCCGTAGCCCATCTTCGAGCCGTCCTTGCACTGCTCAGTCCACCCCAATCGATAGGTCTGATTGTTCTCCCGCACTACGTCGGTGACGATCGTCTTCATGCCCATGAACAGGAAGCCATGCCGCTGGAAATGGGCGATGGTGTCGCAGTGGAACGGATAAACGCTCTGGCAACCCATGCCATTGATGCCCCCGGGTACAATGCGATCCTTTACGTGCACGGCCGCGATGCGCCCGGGGATCAGAACCCGCAGTAGTTCCGGCGTCAGGAAGTCCATCTGCTGAAAGAAATGCTCATTGCTATCGGTGTGGCCAAAGTCGTTCAGGCTCGGCGTGTATTCGTATTGGGTGGAGAACGGGATCGATGTCAAAATCAAACCGACAGAGGCCTCGGCCATGCGCCGCGTCTCATCCACGCAATCATTGTTGGCCAGCAGGTAGCGATCGCCACTCACTTCAATCCGGTCAACGCCGATCGACCTGGTCAGGGCTTGAGCAAGCGCCAGATCCGACAACCCATACTCCCTGATAATCGTGCTCATCTTCTCCACCTTTTCCTTGTGCCGTTCCCATTTCTCCAGCAATACCCGCAAGACCTCCCGCTCCGATTCGCAGTAGATTATATGGATCTCTACCGGCCGATCTTGCAGAAATCGGTGGATGCGGTGGATGGCCTGAAAGAAGTCGTTGAACTTGAAGCCAATCCCGACGAAGATCGCCTTGTGGCAGTGGCGCTGAAAGTTGCAGCCGCTTCCGGCAATCACTGGCTTTGCCGCGAGGTACTTGCTGCGGCCTTCAGAGAAGTCGGTGATGGCTTGCTCTCGCTCGTCAAGATCCTGCGAGCCGTAGACGCTGACCGAGTCCGGTACCGCCGCCTCGATTGCTGCGCGCTCGGCCTCCAGGTCGTGCCACAGGAGAAAGTGGTCGTCCGGCGAGGCATCGAGGATGTCAACCATCTTTGCGATCCGCTCGGGGAGGCTGTCGCGCTTCTCCCGAGCGGCATCCACTACGCCGAGAGCGGCATTCCGAAACATCCGTACTTGACCGTCTTTGTCGGCAGTGGCGTCCGAGTGGTCGGCGCGCACCTCGTGGTAATGAACGCGCATTTCTGGCAGTGCGTAGCCGGTGTCATCGAACCCAAGGTCGGAAGGCTTCTGGAGAAACAGCGCCCACGAAGCCACCCAGAGCCAGAACTCCTCTTCCTTGTGCGGGTGAAGTGTCAGGACATCGGCCTTCGTGGCGTCGCGCTTGAAGAATCGAGTTTTCGCCTGGCCAACGTCCATGATGCCGAGGTATGCGGCATAGGCTAGCAGTTCAATGTATTCGTTCGGGTCAGGAGTGGCAGTCGCAACGAAACGATACGGCACCGCCTCGAACAGTCGCATGAACTCGCGGAAGGTCTTGGTGCCACCGAAGCCTCGAAGGACAGATGCCTCGTCCAGGCTAGTGGCCGTGAACGCTGCCGGGTCAAGCTTCCCGTCTCGCACTGTTTCGTAGTTGGTCAGGTACAGGCCTGTCTCGCTGCACTCCTCCAGGCGGCGCACGAAGCGGATATCAATGCCGAGCCTTTCGGCGTCCCGCTTGAACTCCTGGCGCACGCCCAGCGGGGCCACGATCAGCCCACGGCCGCCAGCGCGATTCAGGATCAGTCGAAGCGTCTCCAACTGCATGAAAGTCTTGCCGAGCCCGAATGCCGCAAAGATGGCGCGCCGTCCGCCGCGAACCGCCCAACGAACGGAAACGCGCTGGTGTGGCTTTAAGAGTCCGCGGATCGCGCAATCTTCAACATCGAATCCGTGATCTTTGGAAAGCTCGACTTTGGCCCGGATGAACTCTTCGTACGTCACCCCTCGACCTCCACCGAATCCACCAGCTCCTCCACCGTGCGAAATAAACTGCCGGCGCACTTTTTCTTTCCGCACTGCTCCCGCATCCAGGTCGCGGCCATCACCTGGTCCGGGAATCGACGCTGATCGTCGGGAATGATCTTGTCGGTAGGCTCGCCGCGTTCGATGCGGCCGGAATGGATGACGACGCGGTAGTGATCTGCCGCCCTGTCGGCCTTCAGCCCCGCCTCTATCTGAGTGGACGCCTTCAGCGCTAGTGCGCGAGCTTCGCCCATGGTGATTGGATCGCCGCTGCAAATCTCGCTGAGCGGCTTACTCGGCGGGTTGAGTCGATATCGGGGTTGACGATTCCTACCCACGCGGGGCCTCCTCTCCGGTGATTTCTTCATAGGTTTCCGGGTCCAGTTGACGAAGCACTATCCGCGTAGGCCCCTTGCATGGCTTGTTCTTGTCGTCCTTGCGCCGCACGATGCCACACACCTTGCAGCATTCGATGCCTTGCCATAACCACCACGTATGTAGATTAGTAGTAGCCATACATCTCATTCCGAGCGTCATTGAATTCGTCCCACCAAACCTTGCAGGCATGCTTAAAGTCAAACTCGCCACCTTCTGGCCGATACTCGGCTGGTCCAACAAGGCCATACCCCGGCTTATGCGCCCCGCAGAGCAGTAACGTTGACAGAATGCAAGCAGGGCAGCCACTTGCGGCCTCCTTGAGTTGACTGAGCCCCTGATCGGGTAATCTAAAGTCTACAAACTCAGCGAGAAAAGCCAGCGGCTTCTGCTCCTCCTCCATCACCTTACACATCCCACATTCCCTTTGCGGGTTCCGTGTGCAGCGCTTCTCGTGATGCCGCATGTGTCCAGCACTCAGGTTGCGCTTGCCGCAGTAATCGCATCCGTACTGCCAAACTTGGCGACGGGTCACGGCTTCACCTCGAAAATCTCTCTCTGCACCGCCTCGAACATCTTGCCATCACCCAGCAACACAGGATGCCCGCAGATGCTCTCCCACCATGCCAGCGGCATCCCCATCTTCCCCGTACGAATCCAGCCCGCCAGCAGGGCCAGCGCACGGCTCTGGTTGCTGCCCCAAGGGTCGATGCCCACTGTACGTAGTAAGCCCGTACCGTGATCAATAACAACATCGCGGGCTACCGTCTCTATGGTTCCCGTCTCCGCGTTCGACATGTGCACCAACTCAAGCGCACCGCCGCATGGGTCGTAGCGAAACTGCGGCTTGCCGTCGAGGTGCAGGCATACGCGATTTGCCCGCTTGAGTCGCTCCAGTTTGGTCATTCTGATTTTCTCGTTTCGTATCTATTTGCTGCAGGGTATATATACCTGCAGCGTTATATAAGATTTGGAAGATGTCGCGTCTCCCAGTACGTCACGCCGACCGCCAGTGCTGCCCAAACATCCTTCGAGACGCCGTGCAGGACACCCCCCTTCTTCACCGTAGATGGGCCGCCATAGCGGTCAATAAGTGCCTGCCTGACGTTGCTGTCCTTGGCGCGGCTGTCTCGGCAGATCTGGCCCTTGACATCGATGCGTGGGATGCGTACCGCCTTGCGATTGCGGCGCTCGATAGCGTGCAGGAATCGCCCGGTCCACACGCACGTCTCGAACACTTCTTGGCCGACTGACATGCCATACGAAGCGATCTTCTCGATGACGAATTCAATATCGGTAACCATGCAGGCCGTGGTGCTGAGATGCCGCAGCATGTGATCGTTTTCGAGGATGCCGAAGTCGCCAATCACAGGGAGCGCGCCGTCTCCAGATAGATGCACATACGCACTCCGCTCGTGGCCGGGGTCAATCGCGATGATGGTCACGCTTTACCCTCCGCTTCCGCAAGTAGCGCCTCGGCACCCGTCTTCCGCACGCGGGTGAATGCCGTAGCTGCCAATTCCTCATTGCGGATGGCGTCACCGCGCTGCATCACGTTAGTCAGCACGTGGATTGTCTCCTCATCCTCCACCTGTACATATACGGCGGAAGCGCACACCAGTTCCGGTATGCCGTACTTCACCCGCAAGTCGGATACCTCGTCAATGAAGGCCGACAGTGCAGCCTCGGCATCGGCCTTGGCTATCGGCTTCGACAGCCGCTCGTATAGTTCGCGATTTGCCTGAAATTTGCTCATAACTCCGCTCCCTCCTTCATCTTTCGCTCCAATGCCTGCCACAGCGCCGGGGCGTGCCTCTCGCAAGCCTCTCGATACTGCACGTGCACGCGGGCCTTCTTCGCTGCGTTACTGCTGACCGGTAGCTTGCGCAGGCGCTTCAACTCCTCGATGCGCTCTGCCAGCGTTGGGTACAGCAGGCTATCCTTCACTTCACCCTCTTGAGGCTGTAGGCCCAGAGGTACGGGTTAGACAGCCACGTCGCGCGATCCTCGTTGATGTCGTCCCAGAGGCAGGCGAAGCCGCCCCGGTAAGGTTGCTCAATGCCCAGTTCTCCGCTCGTCATCCGCTGCTGCGGGTCGTGCGGCCACGGCGTCGCGCCTTCGGCCTTCGCGTCCTCTTCGGTGATGCCTTGAAGCCGCTGGCATCGTACCTCCATCACCTCCAGCGTGATCCGGCAGGCCCAGCGGGGCATGTGGATGGAGACGCAGTGGTCGTGCTTCTTGTGATGCGCCCACACTACGGCCGCGCTTTGATGCTCGGCTGGCACCCGCACCACCGAACCATCGGCGGCGTATTCCCAGCCGCGCCCCTTCCGCAGTTGCTCACGCACCCAGAGGATGTCGCCGACCCGGTATGGCGCGCTCACCGATCCGATATGGCCAGGGCAGGTCCCCTGCGGTCCAGGTGGGCGATCGTCAACCGACATAGCCCACCATCCGTCGCCGCGATCGACCATCTGAACGACCTCGCCCAGAATATCTGCCGTAAGCCAGTCTTGGCTCTTGGCAGGCTTCACGATCCGCCGCGTCTGCCACTTCCACGGCATCTCGGGGTCGATGGGTGCTGCTGGCCACGTGCCCGGCTTCGTGTTGAGCAGCGCCAATACCATTGGCTTTGAGAACAAAATCGGCTTTTCTTTCATCGCTGGCCCTTCCATACGTCGTAAAGCTCATGCAGTTCCGGGTCATTCGCGGGCACCGGATCTGGCATCCGCGCAGCAACATCGGCGCGCAGCCGCTCAATCTCATCCGCCATCCATTCGGCCGTATCGCAGCCTTGATCGATGCCCACGCGCTCCCCGGCCTTGCGCAACCGCTCGTCGTCGGCTGCCATGGCACCGCGTAGGGTGTCGATCTCATCCATGGCCTCCTGGTGTGCCTTGATGAGCGCGGGCCAGTCGGCGCGGGCGATCTTGACGAAATCAAAATGCTCCGGGGTTGTGCGGAACTCGTAGCCATCATTGAACTCCGCAAGCATCGCCTCCATCCGCGCGCACTCCGCGCGCTGTGCGTTGGTGTCGATCACACAAGCCCCTTCCATTCCTTGGCATGCTTCAATTCGTCGATAATTTTCTCTGCTGTCTCGATACGACGGCTGGCGGTATACCACAGTTCAGCCTCGCCATCGCCCGCCAATGCATCTAGCTTTGCCTTCATTTGGCGCGCTAGCGTTACCATATCCGTCAGCGCCGCCTCCAGTCTCGCTATCGGCTGCCTCACTTACCCCTCGCTTTCTTGGCCAACTCGCGGGCGTGCTTGCGTAAGTCTGGGCCAGCCGAAATAACACACATCCGCGCGGCTTCGCGGAGGCCAGCGATACGCGCTAGTGTCCACACGGATTCCAGTTCGCTCTCGATATCGCCCGGGCGCGGATAACCCTCGTACAGCAGTTTGCCGTTCGCATCGGTAACGGTGGCTAATTTGGCGATCTCGCGCAGCCGCTTCATCGCCTCCTCAATCGCGCGCTTGCGGCTCATGCTGGCACCTCGGGAAACTGTATCCACCGCTGGCCGTCCAGTTCCGGCGTCTCGACCTTCTTGCCGTTGACAATGGCCTGCTTGTAGAAGAAAGGTGTTCTGGCCGCCACGCATTGGTCGCGGAGTGAGCGAATCCAATCCTCTTGGCAGGGGCGGGCGCCGGGACCGGATTCGGAACCTGTGATGACCCAGTCGACGCCATACAGAAGCGGCGGATCGACAGGCTTCCCCATGCAGGCGCAATCGAGGCCGGAGCAGCACTTGACAGGGGGATTGCTGCCTGCTGGATACATAAGATCCAGCCCTTCCAGCAGCGGTTCACAACTCAGGAACCGTACCGCCGCTGGCGTCCGCAGGAGATGCGGGATGCGTTCGTCGGCGCGCTTCTGGTCTTCGCAGGACACGCCAAGCCAGACGTTCGGTAGGGGCCAGCGGATCCCCGCAATGCGCTCGGACACGTAGCGCATTGCGTTCATCTCGT
>ERZ650303.664-NODE-664-length-10533-cov-17.856461_pt1 | contig 10533 bp, 13 predicted proteins | sample MGYA00376239_ERZ650303 | MGnify/ENA primary metagenome ERZ650303 (study PRJEB26733, sample SAMN07839262) | wastewater metagenome | biome: small river; feature: stream; material: water | place: USA: North Carolina | collected 2016-04-05 ... | reverse complement strand
CTGATGGTGGTGAAGAGTTTGTTTTCGTAGCAGGTGGCATTCTTGAAGTGCAACCTGACTGCGTCACCGTCATGTCTGACACCGCTGTGCGTGGCAAAGACATGGACGAAGAAAAAGCAAATGCAGCCAAACTCGCCGCTGAAGAAGCTGTGAAGAACGCAAAATCAGACGTTGATTTGGCTCGTGCTCGTTCAGAGTTGACCATTTTGGCAGCTGAGTTGTCGGCCCTGCGCCGCTACCGCGCTCACAAGTAATTGCTGTGCGCGTCAGCGTTGAAAAGCCCCTGCCTTTTGGTCGGGGCTTTTTTATTGCGCGCAAATAAGTAGAAAATTCACGCATGCCTAAAGCCAAACTCCGAGCCGCCACGGTTGGCGGTACTGCCGATGCCATTGAAGCCCAGTTTTATGAAGCGCTCCAGACGGGGGACATTGAAAAGCTCATGCGCTGTTGGGCCGATGAAGATGACATCGTGTGCGTCCATCCAGGTGGGCCTCGCTTGATTGGCAGCGCCAGCATTCGGGCCGCATTTGAGGCGATGTTTGCCAGCGGCACGATTGCGGCACGTCCTGAGCATGTGTGCAAAGTGGAATCACTGACCAGTGCCATGCACAACGTGATTGAGCGCGTGGCGTTGCTCACGGCCGATGGCACACAAGAGGCCGTCGTGGTGGCCACCAATGTGTATCAGCGTACGGCACAAGGGTGGCGTATGGTGGCGCACCATGCCAGTCCTGGCACGGCACCTGCCCATGCCGAAGCACACGAAGCACCGCAGGTCTTGCATTGAGTTGGAATTACTGCGCGCCTTGGTGGTTGCCAGGCGGAAATGCACAAACAATATATGCGGCCAAATTCGCGCGTCGCTATTCAGGGCGCAGACCTCGCTGGACGCGTGAGCGCTGGGATACCCCCGATGGTGATTTCGTCGACCTCGACTGGCATGAGGACGACGAGCAGGTTGCAAAAGACGCGCCGTTGTTGGTGTTGTTTCATGGCTTAGAAGGCTCATCCAGTAGCCACTACGCGCAAGCCTTTGCAGAAGAAGCGCGTGAGCGCGGCTGGCGAATGGTCATACCGCACTTTCGTGGGTGCAGTGGCGAGCTCAATTGGGCGCCACGTGCTTACCACTCGGGTGACTATGAGGAAATTGGATGGATGCTCAGCCGATTCAAGTCGCAGCATCAAGGGCCAATGTTCGCCGTGGGCATCTCATTGGGGGGCAACGCCCTCATGCGCTGGGCCGGAGAAATGGGACATGCCGCAGCAAAGGTGGTGGATGGCATTGTTTCCGTATGCTCACCCATTGACTTAACCGCCAGTGGGCGCGCCATCGACACGGGCTTTAACAAGGCGGTCTATGCCCGCATGTTCCTGTCCACCATGAAGCCGCGCGCGATGCAAAAGTTACAGCAATTCCCTGGCTTGTTCGATCCGATGGAGCTGATGGCGGCCACAACACTTTATGCGTTTGACAATGTGTTCACTGCGCCGTTACACGGCTTTCAAGGTGCAGATGACTACTGGGATCGCGCCAGTGCCAAGCCTGGTTTGTCGCGCGTGCAAGTGCCTGCACTGGTCTTGAATGCGCGCAATGACCCATTCATTCCCGCCAGTTGTTTGCCAACCCAGGCGCATGTGAGCGATTCGGTCACACTTTGGCAACCCGACACAGGTGGGCATGTGGGCTTCACATCCGGACACTTTCCGGGTGACTTGAAAGCAATGCCTTGGGCCGTGACAGAATGGATGGCACAACATGGATGACCTCGTCAAACAAGCGATGGCCAAATGGCCTGATGTACCTGACTGCTACGGTTGGCTGGGCCTAGATGCCCGCGGAGATTGGTACATGCGGGATGACCAAACGCAAGCGCTAGGGCCGTTCACACGCAGCAAAGGTTCGCGCCTTACGCATGAAAAACTAGTCGCGTTCATAGCGCGTAACTACGCGTGTGATCAACAAGGTCAGTGGTTTTTTCAAAATGGCCCCCAGCGCGTCTTTGTTGAGTTGGAAGCCACCCCTTGGGTTTGGCGTTTGCAACCGGATGGCACGATCCAGTCCCACACGGGCATGTTGGTTCGCCTGCAACGCTGCATCGTGGATGAACATGGCCGTCTTTACCTTGACACCGAACAGGGGCTAGGCTTAGTTCACACCCAAGACATGTGGCAAGCCGCGGGCTTGATTGACGCGGGTTTATGGGTGCCTCAAGAAGTGCCAACCCAAGAACTGCCCAAACGCTTTGGCTATGTGCGCAGTCCGCAAAAAGCGCAACAAATGCGAACATAAAAAAACCGGCCTATGAGCCGGTTTTTTTAAGGAACCAACGCTTATTTGCCTTCAGGTTTCTTGGGTTCTGTGAACTTCGCGCCGGCAGCGTTTGCCATGTAAACCACGCCTCGGCCGATTTCGAAATCTTCAAAATCACCGCCAGCTTGCGGGCCCATCGCGCCTTTGCCTTTGAGGGCAGACGTCAACAACGCATCGTAGCCTTTACCAATACGAGCGCCCCAAGCGCCCGCATCACCAAACTTAGGTGAACCCGCCGCGCCCGTGGCGTGACAAGCGGAACACTGCGCTTTGAACACGTCTTCACCGCTGCGTGCTGCACGGTTGGCATCTTTGATCTCAACCGCGCCTACTTTTTGGATACGCGCCGCAATGGCCTCGGGCTCATTGGACGAGCCCGCTTGTGGCTTGTTACCGGACGTCACGTAGGCCACTAAACCAATGATGATGAACACAGGCAGCACAAAGGAATACAACACAGCCAACAAAAGCTGCTTCGGAGTCTTGATAGGACCAGTGTGGTCTTCTTCGTGATGTGGGGTGCTCATTTTTAAATCCTGTGTGGAGGGGCCTAGAACTGACGGAAATTATAGCGGGGCGCCTACAATGCCAAGTCACGAAAGCGCGGCTGTAGCTCAGTGGATAGAGTATTGGCCTCCGAAGCCAAGGGTCGTGGGTTCGATCCCCGCCAGCCGCACCAGACTTAACTTTCTCCAGTTTTGGAAAACACACACACATGATGATTTTTCGCCGCACGGCCTGCATGGCCTTGGTCACATTGGCCGCCACTTCTGGCTTAGCTGTTGCTCAACCCGTCAAAGAGGTCAAAGTCGGCTATGCCCTGGCTGTCAACTCACACTATGGTGCCGCAGCCCAAACATGGGCTGATTCTGTAGAGAAATCGACGAAAGGCACCTATAAATTCAAGCAATTCCCCGCCAGCGCCTTGGGCGGTGAACGTGAACTGATCGAAGGCTTGCAATTGGGTACCGTCGAGGCCGTGATTGTGTCGACCGGTGCCTTGAGCAACTTCGTGCCCGAAGTGGGCGTGGTGGACATTCCCTTCTTGTTCCGTGACACCGCCCACGCGCGCAAAGTGTTGGATGGCGAGTTTGGTCAAGACTTGCTGACCAAATTCAAAAAGCGTGGCCTCATTGCTTTGGCCTGGGGTGAGCAAGGCTTCCGACACTTGAGCAACAACAAACGCCCGGTGACCAAAGCCGAAGACATCAAAGGCATGAAGATCCGCGTCACAGAAAACCCTGTGCACATCGCCGCATTCCGTACCCTCGGTGCCTCACCTACACCTATGGCTTGGCCTGAAGTGATCGGCGCTTTGCAGCAAGGCACCATTGATGGTCAAGAAAATCCGGTGTCGGTGTTCGTGTCGGCCAAGTTGTGGCAAGTGCAAAAACATTTGTCGTTGACCGCGCACGTTTACGCCCCCATGGCTTTGATCGTGTCACCTGCCTTCTTTGGCTCCTTGAGCGATGCGGAGAAAGTGGCTTTCATCGAAGGTGCCAAAGCCGGTGCATTGGCGTCTCGCAAGTTTGTGGACGATGTGGAGAAAAAGGCTGTGACCGAAATTCAATCGCACGGCGTGCAAGTGGTCACCAAAGTGGATGTGGCGTCGTTCCAAGCGGGTGTTGCGCCGGCTTACAAGCAATACGCGGCCAAGTTTGGTCAAGCCACCATCGACAAAATCACGCAAACCAAATAAGCCTCACCTAGGCTTGAGGCACTGCGCCCGGACTTGTCCGGGCGTTCTTCATTACTCTTTTGAAAACGGCGCTTTGCCGTTGATGCTCATATGTTGAACCGTTTTGAACGCGTGTTGGTTGCAGCCAATCGCTGGTTTTTGATTTTGTTGCTGTTGACCATGTCCTGCATTGTGTTTGCCAATGTGGTGCTGCGTTACACCACAGGGGACTCCATCGTGTGGGCCGAAGAAGTGGCTCGCCACATGATGATTTGGGTCACCTTCTTGGGGGCTGGTTTGGTGTTGCGCTTTGGCGGTCATGTGGCCATTGACAACTTCCACCATGCCGTGGGTGAGCAGGGCGCACGCGTCGTGCGTGCTGTTGTCGCGCTGGGGTTAGGCGCTTTCTTTTTGGTGATGATGTACTTTTCGGTTCTGTATGTCTGGGCGACGCGTTTTCAAACCACCGCGGCGACCGACATCCCCATCGCGTGGATTTATGCCGCCATGCCGGTGGGTTTCTTGCTGCTGTTTGTGCATTTGCTTTTCATCGTGCGCGGCTACATCGGCCACGGCAACTACATCACTTCTGACGAGATGGATGCTGAATCCGCTGCTTCACTATGACACTCACACTTTTCATTGCCGCCGTCGTGCTGATGACACTCGGGTTCCCCGTGGCATTTGCACTGGCAATTTCTGCGTCGCTCGCTGTTTTTGTGGGTGGGCGTTATCCACAGTTGGTGGTGTTCAAAGAAATGTTCACCGGTATTGACAGCTTTCCGTTGATGGCTGTGCCGTTTTTTATTTTGGCGGCTGAACTGATGTCTGGCGGCGCACTCACCTTGGTGTTGCTGCGTTTTGCGTCGCAATTTGTGGGGCATTTGCGCGGGGGGTTGGGCTATGCCAACGTGCTGTCACTCACCTTGTTCTCGGGCATCTCCGGTTCGGCTTTGGCCGATGCCGCAGGCCCTGGCTCCATGATGGTCAAGATGATGGAGAAAGCGGGTTATTCGCGGGCCTATGCTGCTGCGTTGACGTCGAGCACCGCCATCGTCGGCCCCATCATTCCACCGTCGATCAGCATGATCATTTATGCCATGCAGGATGAGCAGGTGTCGGTAGGTGGCTTGTTCATGGCGGGTTTCATTCCCGGTATCTTGATTGCAGTAGCCATGGCTTTTGTGAATTGGCGCATTTGCCGCAAGCGCAATTACCGCTCTACCGAGCCACGTCCCTCCGCACGCGAAATGCTGGTCACCAGCTTCAAAGCCATCCCTGCGTTGATGTTGATTGTGTTGATTTTGGTGGGCATCCGCTTTGGCATCTTCACGCCCACGGAGGCCTCGGTGGTGGCGGTGTTTTATGCATTGATTTGCGGCAAATGGATTTACCGTACCTTGGAATGGAAAGCGTTGCCTGGCATTGCTGCACGTTCGTCGTTACTGACGGCGTCGGTGTTGTTGGTCATGGCCACTTCGGCTGCATTTGCATGGGTGCTGACGGTGGAGGGCGTGCCACAACAGGTGTCGCAAACCATTGTGGAATGGAACCTCTCACCTGTGACCTTCCTCATCGTGGTGAACATTTTGCTGTTGGTGTTTGGCATCTTCATGGAGCCTTTGCCCGGCGTCATGATTTTGGTGCCCATCTTGGCCCCTGTGGCTTTGGCTTTGGGCATTGACCCCACGCACTTTGCCATGGTGGTCATCGTCAACCTGACCTTGGGCATGATCACGCCGCCTGTGGGGGGCTTGTTGTTTGTCACCGCGGTGGCCACGCGCGTGTCTATGGCTGATCTCACACGTGAATTGCCCCCCTTCTTGTTGGCGCATTTTGTGGTGTTGGTGCTGCTGACTTTTGTGCCCGCGCTCTCCACTTGGCTGCCGCATACCTTGGGGTTTTAAGCCAAGCGTTCAGCTTGCGGCTTTGAGCGCTAACGCGCGGTCGTACAAAGCGTTCTTGGCCTCGCCGCTGATCTCTGCCGCCACTTTCACCGCTGTTTTCAGGGGCAGCTCTTGCATCAAAATTTTGAGCAAACGGTCGTTGTCTGTGCCTGTGGCGCGCACTTGTGCTTGGGCATGTACGACCAAGGAAAATTCACCGCGTGTGCGTTGTGCATTGCCTTGCAACCATGCGACCAAATCTTGGGCTGCCACGGTGGCAATTTCTTCAAACTGTTTGGTCAGCTCACGACCCACGGTCACAGGCCGTTCGCCCAGCACGCCCAAGGCGGTGGCGAGTGCTTCGATGCGATGCGGTGCCTCAAGCAGCACTTGGGTGCGAGGCTCTTGGGCCAGCACTTCAACGGCATGACCGCGCTCCGTGGCTTTGGAGGGCAAGAAACCCACAAACACAAATCCAGACGAATCATGTGCGGGCGTGCCGCAAGCGCTCAACAGCGCAGTCACGCTACTGGCGCCAGGCAGGGGCACCACGCGCAGGCCGGCGCGTTGCACCTGCCACGCCAAGCGTGCCCCGGGGTCGCTGACAGCTGGTGTGCCTGCGTCGCTCACATAGGCCACGCGCTGGCCCGCGTGTAAGCGACGAATGACTTCTTCAGCGGCTTCGGCTTCGTTGTGTTGATGCACGGCGAGCCAGTGCGAGGACGACTTGTCGATGCCGTAGGCGCGCAGCAAAGTTTGTGAGTGACGCGTGTCCTCGCAAGCCAGCGTGTCGCAAAGACTCAGCACATGCAAAGCGCGCAAGCTGATGTCAGCCAAATTGCCAATCGGCGTTGCCACCACATACAGCGTGCCTGTGGGGTGGTTTTGGGCGGCGGCGGCGGCGTGCGCCGCAGACAAGGCGGAATCAAAGTTGACGTTCATCAAGGAGACGCTGTGAACAAACCCAATGGCCAAACGCAAGTGCCACGGCACGTGCAGTCAACCACCAAGCAAACAGGGGATGCGGCCGAAGACCGCGCGTTGCATTATTTACAAACGCAAGGCTTGCAATTGGTGCAGCGCAATTATCGGACGCCTGGGCGGGGTGGTGGGGAAATAGATTTGCTCATGCGTGATGCCGATGGCACGCTGGTCTTTGTCGAGGTGCGACAACGGCGCAACGCCGTCCATGGTGGGGCCTTGGCCAGCGTGACATGGGTGAAACAGCGGCGCCTTGTGTTTGCAGCCCGTCACTACCTGTTGAAACTGCGTCAAACGCCCCCATGTCGGTTTGATGTCATCGCCATGGATGGCGATGATCTGCAATGGTTCAAAGCGGCTTTTGACGCCTCGTGAACGATGGGCGCACCACAGACACAAAAGGTATCATTACCCCATGCTTGAGCAACGTATCGAACAACACTTCATTGACTCTGCCGACCTGAAATACCAGGCTGCGCAAGTCTTGTCTAAACCCATTGCCGCGGCTGTTTCGGCCGTGCTGGCCAGCGTCACGAGTGGTGGCAAAGTGCTGGCGTGTGGCAACGGGGGGTCTGCCGCTGACGCGCAGCATTTTGCGGCTGAGTTTGTCGGTCGCTTTGAGCGCGAGCGTCCCGAACTCGGGGCGATTGCACTCACCACGGACAGCTCCATCATCACGGCCATTGCCAATGATTACAGCTACGAACAAATCTTCGCCAAACAAGTGCGCGCACTTGGGCAGTCTGGGGATGTGTTGTTGGCCATCACCACAAGCGGCAGTTCCCCCAATGTGTTGGCGGCCATTCAAGCCGCCCACGAGCGCGACATGACCGTGGTAGCGCTCACCGGCAAAGGTGGTGGCAAGATGAGCCAAGCCTTGCGTGAAACGGATGTGCACATTTGCGTGCCACACGACCGTACCGCCCGTATTCAAGAAGTGCATTTGCTAGCCATCCATTGCATTTGCGATGGTGTAGACACGCAACTGCTTGGCGATCAAGAAGGTAAAGAATGAAAACTCACATTGCAAAGTTTCTGTTGATTTGTGTGGCGGCCGTTCAGCTGTCCGCGTGTGCGCCGTTGATGTTTGGCGGCGTGGTGGGTGGCGCGATGGTGGCCAGTGACCGTCGCTCACCTGGTATCCAGTTAGAAGACGAAGGCATTGAGCAGCGCAGCGCCAGTGCCATGCGTGAAAACTTCGGCAGCAAAGAGCATGTCAACATCACCAGCTACAACCGCCAAGTGTTGATCACGGGTGAGGTGTCCACCGACATGGTGCGCCGACAAATTGAGTCATTGATTGGCCGTGTCGAAAACGTGCGTGCCGTGGTGAATGAGTTGGCTGTGGGCCCGGCCTCCAGCACAAGCGATCGCGCCAACGATGTCTTGCTGGTTGCCAAAGTCAAAGCCTCCATGGTGGACACCGAAGATGTGTTTGCCAATGTGTTCAAAGTGGTCGGTGAGCGCGGCACGATTTATTTGATGGGTCGCGTGACACAGCGCGAAGCCAAGCGCGCGACCGATGTGGTGCGTGGCGTGAGTGGCGTGAAGCGCGTGGTTCGCGTGTTCGAGTTCATCACCGAAGACGAGTTGCGCGCCATGCAACCCAAACGTTCTGACGATGCCGCACGCACAAGTGGCGGGGCAGCAGCGGCTCCCAGTACATCACCGCAACCTGTGGTGACGCCGATCAAATAAGCTGACCAGTCAAAACAAAAGCCCCGCGGTTCATGCGAACCTGCGGGGCTTTTTTGATGCGCGTTGGGGGATCAGCGCAGACGTTTGATCAGACTAGACGTGTCCCAACGATGCCCACCCATCTTTTGGACATCCCCGTAAAACTGATCGACCATGTGCGTCACCGGCAGCGCCGCGCCATTGCGCTTGGCCTCATCAAACACCAAGCCCAAGTCTTTGCGCATCCAATCGACCGCAAAGCCAAAGTCAAATTTGTCGGCCACCATGGTCTTGCCGCGGTTGTCCATTTGCCAGCTTTGGGCTGCGCCTTTGCCGATGACGTCGAGCACGAGGTTCATGTCAAGGCCGGCTTTTTGGCCAAAGGCAATCGCTTCGCTCAGGCCTTGCACTAGGCCCGCGATACAGATTTGGTTCACCATCTTGGTCAGCTGACCCGCGCCGGGCTCACCCATCAGGGTGAACGCACGAGAGAAGGCCATGGCCACAGGTTTGACGCGCTCGAACACTGCTGCATCACCGCCGCACATCACGGTCAGCAGGCCGTTTTGTGCACCGCCTTGGCCGCCTGACACCGGTGCGTCTATGAAATGAATGCCGAGGTTTTTGGCCGCGGTGTAAATCTCGCGCGCCACGTCAGCCGAGGCGGTGGTGTGGTCGACCAGCACCGTGCCGGGCTCCACCCCTGCCAACATGCCGTCGGCGCCAAACACCACCGAGCGCAAATCCTCGTCATTGCCCACGCAGCAAAACACAATGCTGGCGCCTTTGGCGGCTTCGCGGGGTGTGAGCGCGCTTTTGGGCGCCTTGCTGTTGGCAAACTCTGTCACCCAAGCCTCGGCCTTGGCGGGAGAGCGGTTGTACACCGTCACCGCATGGCCTGCGGTGGCCAAGTGACCTGCCATGGGGTAGCCCATCACGCCCATGCCGATGAAGGCAACGTGAGCAGAAGCAGTGGGTTCGTAAGTTTTGGCGTTGATGCTGGACATGGTTGTTTCAAAAAAGGGGTTGAATGGCGCTGCATCATAGGGGCAGCGCAACGCCCATACATGTCACGCAGGTAACCCGCGTGTGCCTTGTTAAAGTAACCCCCACATGAGCAATTCAGACACCGTCTTACGTGACAACCTTCACGCCGTACAAGCCCGCATCGTTGCGGCATGTATCGCTAGCGGACGCAGCGCCGACAGCGTGCAGCTCTTGGCCGTGTCCAAAACCTTCCATGCCGACGATGTGCGCCAAGTCGCCGGCTGCGGTCAGCGTGACTTTGGCGAAAACTACATCCAAGAAGGGGTGGACAAAATCACGGCCTTGCAAGACTGCAATCCTGCACTGGTGTGGCACTGCATTGGCCCCATGCAAAGCAACAAAACCAAACTTGTGGCCGAGCACTTCGACTGGGCGCACACGGTCGACCGCCTCAAAATCGCGCAGCGCTTGAGCGACCAACGCCCCGCGCACCTAGCGCCGCTGAACGTGTGCCTGCAAGTCAACATCGACGGCGGCGAAACCAAATCAGGCATAGCCCCTGCCGATGTGCTGGCGCTGGCCACCGAAGTGGCCAAGCTGCCCCGCTTGGTATTGCGCGGCCTCATGACCATTCCCGATCCTGCAGAGGGCTATGACGCACAAGTGGCCGTGCACGCCAAAGCACGCGCTGTGTTTGACGAGGTGAAGGCCGCGTTGAGTCTGCCGCAGTTCGACACCTTGTCGATGGGCATGACGGGCGACCTCGAGGCCGCCATCCACGCGGGCAGCACGATGGTGCGGGTGGGGACGGCGATCTTTGGCGGGCGAACTTACGCCGCTTAAAAACGCGACAAATTAAAACCGCGGCAAATCCGGGTGCTTGATTTGTCCGGCCCGCACCAACATCTTGCCGTATTCGGCGCAGCGGTGCAGGGTGGGGATGACCTTGCCGGGGTTGAGTAAACCCTTGCTGTCAAAGGCGCGCTTCACGCCAAACATCTGTTCGTTTTCTT
>ERZ650303.663-NODE-663-length-10540-cov-5.670005_pt1 | contig 10540 bp, 11 predicted proteins | sample MGYA00376239_ERZ650303 | MGnify/ENA primary metagenome ERZ650303 (study PRJEB26733, sample SAMN07839262) | wastewater metagenome | biome: small river; feature: stream; material: water | place: USA: North Carolina | collected 2016-04-05 ... | reverse complement strand
GCGCGATGGTGCGTAGCAGCTATCACGCGGACCAACAAGCCCACGCAGCCTCTGATGTCATTAACTCGAAGTAAATGATAAAATATCGAAGTACGCGATAAAATATCGATATTCATGATAAAATCGTCGCAAATATACTTATAAAGTTTTAGTTAACTTTATGAGGCTCATTTGCTCAGTTATCGCACCGTAAGTCAAAAAAAGCCAACTGACTACCTAAATAGCATTCGTATTGGCGCTTTTCCTGATGACGCTAACTATTGGCGCATTGACTGGTTTGGGGAGGTCGACTTCCCAAATCGTTCTTTACGGGGAACTCAGCCATCTGTTTTGGTCTATTTATCTAGGGTTACAGATCTCTCCTTTAGAGAGAACCCTTCCGTCCTGCTTTCCCCGCAAAGCACGACTATTGCAAAAGTGCAAATTCGCAAGTGGCTTTCTATTGGAACGCTAGTCCTATTAAGAGTCGGAGATATTTGGCATAAAAAGTCACGATTTCTGAGCCCTGACTATGAACTTGAGACATTTAGCCAGGTCAGCACTTCCAGCAGCAACATTGACATCGTTAAGTCGGGCCTCAATCTCGACACCAAAGGTTTCCTGATCCCCGTACTGGAGCATCCTTGGCATTTGAATGCAACGCAATCGTATTGCGTGATGCTAAAACTGCGAAATGGCAAACGCATCATCGTTCCGTGTCTAGAACTCATTCGCTTTTACTTTGGTTCATCCAGCAGTCTGCTAACTAAGTTGTTTTTGCCGCCACTGCAAAAGGAAACGCTTTTTTTAGATGGCAAGTTTGATCGCAAAACTGGCAATTTATCAATCAAATTAGGAGATGGAATAGCTGGCAACTCAGCTTCGGCAATTGGTCGCATCTTTCTTGACAAACAGGCATGGCGAGCAGCAATAACTGTGGGCTCGTCAATGCTCAAAGCATCGCTTAAGAACAACCCGATTCATCCACTAGGACTGTTTCCGTTTGATGGAAGGACAGAACTTCAGGCGTCAGGGAAATGGCTTTCATTTGGTGACAGCACTAATGGAACGTTTCTTGTCTACAAATTGCTCAGCTGCGGCCATCGGTTTCCGTTCCAGTCCATCAAGTACGAAATGAGTGGCGAACATAAGAAACCATTTTTTGATCAACCTCAATCAAATGGAGCTGGTCAACCTAGCTTCCAAAGTTCAGCACCAGATGCCTCGAACCAAAGCATCAAAGAGGAAGATGGCTCAACACAACTAGAGTCAAAAACGCGCAATTTCATTGGAAATGTTGCATTCCCTGATCTCATTCGTAAACCAATCTGGAAATCTAAAACTCTCACACTCCAGCAATGGTTGAACAACAAACGCTACGTAGGAGGGAAGAGCATGGACTCAACTTCCATCGGGAAGCCTAGTGGCAACCGACGAGTTCGCCCCATTGACTTAGCCATGCTGGTTCAACGAAAAAACAAAAACAACATCCTCCCTCCCGAGTTCATTCGTGAGACTCTTGAAGAGCTCTTAACTGTTGAGGGGATTGATATAACGCTCCTAACTGAAAGCGAAGATGACGGTTGGTCGATACCCGTGCCACTGGTTACTAATGATGACGGGGAAGTTGAGTCCAAATTGTTTCTGATGGACTCAGCTCAAAACCGCCTAAGAAGAATTTGCGTCTTATCGCTAAAGGACGACAGAGATCATCACTTGATGGGAATCATTGAAGGTAATCCGAATTACAGCAAACTCTATCCAACAATCAAGAGCGATGACACGAATTTTTTACTTGCTTTAAAGTTGACAGTAGAAGATTTCCTTGGAACTTAACTTGCACATCCATCATGTCTGAATTACTAAATAGTGAAATTGAACAAGTAAAAAATACCTTTTTCCCGACTACGGTAGCGAGAGTCGAAAAAGCAAAATCAATGGATCTTAGGTTCGTTCATTACACAAGCGCAGAAGCAGCTCTAGGCATCCTCACAAATCGGGAAGTTTGGATGCGAAATGCAATGACGATGAACGATTCAACTGAAATCGAATATGGATTCAACTGTTTAAAGAACGCTTATGAAGGTGACGCTGGGAAGCTTTTCAAAACTGTACTTGAAAAAAATTTCCCCGGTTGCACTACGGAACTTGAAGCCAGCTTCAACGCTTGGTTGCCTGGTTTCAGACGGGACACATATCTCACTTGTGTATCGGAACATGACCAATCAGAAGACCAGCTTGGCCGTCTATCTATGTGGCGCGCATATGGAGGAAGAAGCGCGGTTGCCCTCGTACTAAAAGGCGCACCATTCCACAATGAATCTAATGTATTAAAAGCCTACACAAGCCCCGTAGCATATTTAAACAGCGATACGTTCTCGACACAGTTTATGGAAGTTGCAGAAAGAATGCGGGATGCTTCGGATCTATTGTTAAAACTTGGAAGAGATCGTGTTTTTCAACTGTCATTCCATATGCTTAGATTTTCCGTTCTTTGCACTAAACATATCGGGTTTCATGAAGAGAAGGAATGGAGAGTCATCTACTCCCCTACTATTGAGCAGTCAGACAAGATTCAAACTGCTGTGGCCACGATCAACGGCACTCCTCAGAGAATTCACAAAATTCCTCTTCAAAACGTACCCGATCAAGGACTAACTGGAATGGAAATTTCTGAAATCATTGATCGAATAATTATTGGACCCTGTCAATTTCCTCATGCGATCTACACAGCATTTCATCATTTGTTAAAAGAAGCTAAGGTTGAGCATCCGGAAGACATGCTGGTAATTTCAGAAATTCCGTTGAGATAATCAGGGACTGTAGCTACGCAACATAGCTTTAATTTTTAGATTATGAACTTGTGACAACTGAGTTGCTTGTGAAGCACCCGCTCCAGCAGCTTGCAAGAATCCTGCCTTTCGCAGCAATTTGTTCAAGTCAGCCTCCTTTGAGTCTTGAACACCATGCAATCTATCCAGCACAGCCTTCTTTGTTTTGGCTGAGGACTTGAGTGATGCAGGGTCACTTGGCAGCATGTCAAACAAGCCAGATTTGTACTGTGTATTACCGCCCTTCAAAAAGGCTTCTGTAATTGGCCCTTTAAGCTGCCCGGTTTCACGTGCTTGGCTAATGCCTTCTGCCAATATTGCTACGTTTGGGTCGTTTGGATCGGGGTAGCCAATCAGCACCATGTCTTCCAATGTCAATGCACGTGTGGGATTGTTTCCAGTCGCACTGACGCTTGATACCGCTTTGCTTGCATCCAACATTGCAATAGCTTGTGGTGAAAGTTGCACGAAGTCCTTGCCAATTTCGTCAAGGCTATCAACCATTTTGGGTGATGTGCTTACAGCATCAGTAGCAGTGGTTTTACTTGTGGCCTGTGTGTTGAGTTGCGGGTAATGGTTTTGAACTGAACTGTTGATGCTGCTTACTGACATGCGACCTCTCCAGTTAAGCGCCGTAGTCGCGCATCATTGCTTTTGCTTTGACTCCATTTGTGCTTTGTGCATCACGTCCAAGGCTTAACAAAAACTTGTCATTCGCAAGTTTTGTCACCTCATCAGCCGTACCGTTTTTATATTCTGCAAACTTTGCCATCATGCGATTTCTTAATGGCGCCATATCAACCTGTGACTGTGCATCCTGTGGCATGGCATCAAAAACACTGGCTTGTGTCCCATCATCAAGTTTGTAGTACTCGCCCGTCAGCTTGCCTTGTATTGCACCTTTCTCACGCAACTCGCTAATCGTTGCAGCCATGCTCGTTACGTAAGGATTGCTGGGATTGGGGTAACCAATCAATGCCTTGTCATCTGCCGTTAATGCCCTCCCAGCATCAAAGGGTTGCAGCATGGTTGTAAACCCTGTTGCTGTACTAGCCATTGCTTGAGCTGCCGCCGAGATAGTCACCGTATCGTTTGTAGCAGTTGTGCTGGATGATTTTGTAGATGCACTAGCCGCCTCTGCATCTATAGTTTTGTTTACAGATGACGTACTGATTTGCGGGAACTGGTTTTGAACTGAACTGTTAATGCTGCTGATAGACATTGCGACAACTCCACTTTTACTGAGATGCTCATTACTCAGCAAGATAAATGCCAGTGCCAGTTCTGTAATTTATTAATACTTGCCCCCTACCCAAGGGGCATGATGTTGCCACTTGATGTAGCGACGTCTTACAACTGTTGCCGAAGTGTTTGCCAGCTCACTAATCTTAGCTATTCGCTAGCACCACAAAATTAGCTATTTGGCAGCTTGATATCGGCTACTGTCGTTGTGATTAAGTGCGTAAGCTCTGCACGCCCTGCAACTTTCAATTTCTCAAAAATACTCTTTGTATGCGCCCGTACTGTCCATACGCTACGGAATAAATGCTCAGCCATCGATTGATCTGTCATGCCTCGCAGCATCAGCAAACACATCCTTGCTTCAGTTGGCGTTAAGTTAAACCGGCGCAGTATCCATTCTTGGTCTATCACTGCTTTTGATTGTGGGTTCAGCTGAATCATTAATAAATCACGGCGACTTTCCAAAGTTAGTTCGCTTTTGGATAGCGAAAGTCTGTAGCCTTGCCAATGTTCATTTGCATTGTGTGACTTAGCGTATTGAAAAGCTGCCTCAAGCAAAAGCAACTGTTCGTTTAGCGTAATTGTTTTCATTAGCGCCAAAGCGGCTTGATTGCGGTGAATGTTCTTTAGCTCACTATTAAACACAAAGCATGGATTTGGATGATGCTCCCAGAGGTCATGCCAACCTGATACCTTCTCACGTATCGTTCGCATCGCCTTTGCATTAATCATTGCATTTGTGAAATGGGGTTTGAGCATGTCGAGTAGCACAACTTCACGCGAGCTAAATGGAGAGCGGTCGTCACTCCTCCATATACGCAAGTCACCTACATTCAAATCTCCATCGTATGCATACAGGTTGATTCCCCACTTCAAACCATCCGCTTGCAGAAAATCATTAAAAAATTCAGTGCGCTCTAATGCGTCCTGCGCCATGACATCGTTAACTAGAGTGGCTTCTTTGCGAAGCTGAAGGTGTGGCGTAATTGGGTCACGGTACTGGTAGTACTCAGCATATCTATCCAAATTGGCCTCAGACATGTTCAAGTAAACCAAATCGTCAAATTGCTGCAAATGGTCATTCCACACGAATGATGCAAACATGTCTGCATCTGTCAACGCCAGCAAGTCATCGGCAATAGATTGCCTTATTTGCTTGGAGTTAGTACTCCTGTTGAGCTTGTCAATAATGCCAAGCATCAATTGCATCTCTTGTTCGCTAAGGCGATATGCAGGAGCCATCATGCGCTATTATTTTTTGTAGCTGTAGTTCCAAAATTTTATGCTGCCAGTGCTATCAGCCCCCTCGCTAATGTTAGCTATTGCGAGTTGGTAACTGCCTCGCTCCGTGTTCTATAGTAATAATTGGCCATCACAAAACACGCACGGACAACGCACATGCTCTTCAATCTTGATAAAAAAATTGCCTTGGTGACTGGAGCGGGTCGTGGCAATGGTGCATCGATTGCAAAAGGTTTGGCAAGCGCAGGAGCTCAAGTCATTGTTGTTGACGTTGATGGCGAAAATGCCAAACAAACAGCTGAACTTATACGTGCGACAGAAGGTACAGCTTGGTCTTACAGACTTGACATTACAGATGCACAGGCTTGCAACGAGCTATCCAGTCAAATTGCTAATGAGGTTGGATTGGTTGATGTACTTGTTAACAACGCAGGTGTTTTATTACGCAGCCCAATTGATGGGCATGATGCAGCACAGCAGTGGCACACAACAATGAATGTGAACGTCAACGGCCCATTCAACATGACACAGGCTTTTTTACCCGCACTGAAATCGAGACGTGGAACAATTGTGAATGTTGCATCCATTCAGTCTTTTGTCGCGGCTCCTACGTCTGCTTCATATGCAACATCAAAGGGGGCAGTTGTTCAGTTCACTCGCACTCTTGCGGCGGAACTAGGTCCTTTCGGAATTCGCGTGAACGCAATTGCTCCTGGAATTATTGAAACAGCGATGTCCGCTGACTTACGTGCTGATGCTGGCAAGCTCGCTTCATTTTTGCGACACGTACCACTGGGCCGAGCAGCAAATCCCGATGAGTTAATTGGTCCCGTTGTTTTTCTGGCTTCGGATGCTGCAAGTTATGTCACAGGCGCCATCCTGACTGTCGATGGTGGATATCTTGTTGTGTAACAAAGACCATCACCATCATTAACTTATGACCAACTCCTCAACGTATATACGCTTCATCAATCTAACCCACGCTGTTACCAGTGAGTTTGAATGTGCTGGCATTGATTTGTTGAGTTTACGGTTGTTAGAGGCCATTGCAATAGCTCACAGTGAAGGCACCGCGCTAACAGTTACTGATGCCATGGCACTAAGTGCAATAGCTTCACCCGCCACCATGCATCGCAAGTTAACAAACCTGCTGGATGCTAAGCTAATCGAGCAAGTGTTTGAAGGCAAAAATCGCCGCACCAAATATCTTGTACCCACCGCACAAGCAAGCAAATACTTTGAACAGCTGGGCAAGGCTTTAGTACTTGCAAATCAACTGCCCTAGTCTTTGCGAAAACAGCCGACCAAGCACGTTCAAGTGCTAGTGGTACACAGACTAGCTGGCGCGGGACAAAAACTGTTCTCGGCTGTTCTTGTGCAAAACCTTAACTTATGGCTTTCCGCGCCAGCCAAAAAATAGTTTGCAAACTAGTTTTCTATTGGATTGTGCATTTAAGCCAACCCATCTCTATCCATTTTCGATGTAGCTTTAGCATCTTTTTCCATAGCAGCTGCAATTCGTCTCTTCCGTCGTTCCGCTCTACGTCTAAGTTTTTCTTCAATACCAATTCGGCGTAAATCTCTAACCATGGCAAATGTTGAGTTCTCTTCTTCACCATTGGTACGTATGGGTTTAGGTTTTGGCTCAACTTTTGGCGTCTCCTCAAGTACTTCATAGTATTTGGGGAATGTGTTGTAGCAGCGTTCAATCTGCTCACTGCCCATGAACTCATCGGAAAACGGTTTAACAAACCCATCGAGATTCATTTTTTCCTGAATCTGCTTCGCCATCTCAGCTATGTGTTCATAGGCAAACTCAGCAGAGGGCTTTTTCGCGTCAAACTCCTTAAAACTCGGAAATTCACCCCGTGCCGCGTTTTCAGCTAATAAGTATGCACGGCGGGTGTATTTCCAGACTACAGCTTTGATATTGATTTGATATTCGTGGATGTTGGCCACTTTGTCATATTCTTCCGCTGTTTTTCCTAATTTGCTCTTAAGTGCAAGTGCCTCATCTAACAAAGCCACCTTGTCTTTGCTGACGCCTAACAATCGAGCCTGCTCTAAAGCCGTGATATCTGGGTTCAGTGCTTTTATCAAGATTAAGTTGTAGCAACGCTCCAAGACCTCCATGCGAATCTTGGTTTTGGACAGTTCAAGTATTAGAGCGCGGGGCTTTTTCTGAGCCTGCTCTTCAACAACCTCATCAAAATCCTCGATGTAGTCGTCCAGAGCTTTTTTTATCTGCTCAAAAATTTTATTTTTATTTATTTTGGTAGGTAGCGAAATGATGAATTGGTCACGATAGCCATACCTGCCCCATTCATCTTGGACGTAATTTGTCAGTTTTTGAACAATTTGTCCTGTTTTTTCGCGTTTTTTGCCATCAAGTCTTGACAGGACTTTTACCCCTCCACGCAAGTCAAATATTCCTGAAAACAAAGACGTGTTTTCAAACATCAAATCAATTGGATTTTTTCTCCAAACCCGTTCTATTCTCGTATACCTATTAATTACTTTTTGAAAATCTGGATGCTTCGTATTTGCGGCTTCAAATTTCAATCGCCCCCCATTTACTAGCTGTGCATCACGGTAACTGGTACTAATTCGCAAAAATGCGAACCAATATAGTATTTTTATAATCTTTAATTGATCTTGAGTATTCATGCACATATTCCTCAGTCTTAATTCAAATAATACATCTATTTTTACAAGATTCTGTTTGTGAAGTATTTAACCCCTAATTCCTACAATTGGGGCTATGCCAAACGCATCGTCGTTTAGCTAAATGCTCCTTAAAAATTAATATCTATGTATTCATCTAATTAAGCAGTGCGTGCCGCCGTGTTGTCACGCCCGTCTTAATTAGCAAACACCATTCATTAATACCAAAGGAAACATCATGTCTCAAAACAACGTCCCAGCAATCGCAACTATTAATAACGCAACTACAGGAGCAGAAATGCCAACACAAGCAAACACAGCAACTTTTCCAACAACTGCAATTCAAGGAGCAATCATGCAGACACAGACAAACGTACAAATCACAACACGCACCATCGTGGAGCGAATTCAAGATGTCGGTCTTGAACTTGTAACTCTGGAAATTATTTTTGGAGATACGAAACAACAGCTTTATGGAGCGTTGGGCAAGTGCCACGACATTTATCTGTACTTACAAGATGCCAACAACAGTGCGGCACTTGATGAGTTTCTTGCTTATTACAAGCAAACCGAGTTGCCAAACACTAGCAAAGTGTCCCTTGTTTCAAAAGTACTTAACTGTGCGTTTGATGCTATCGACGTAGCTAAACGCTCTGCATACAAAGCAGTTATTCAGTTTGCAGTTGAACAAGGTATTGCTCAAGGTGGCCTTGTTGGGTTCATCAACAGCTACGAGGGTTTGCAAAACACTCGCCTTGCAAAGTATGCAGCGGCTCGCGCTAAAAGCACAGCGCCGGATTACGGAACACGTTTGCAACAAACGCAAAACTACTTTTCACAAAAGCAGTTGACCACAGTGCCAGAAGCAATCCTGCAAGCTGCACTTCCTGCTACGCAAGTAGGCGAGCAATTTGTCCTCATTGGGCAACGTACGGCTGACGGGCAGGTTGTCTTCAACCTTGCAACAGCTGAGGGCAAGGCAGTTAATGCTGTGCTCAACATGATGTACAGCGACAACAAAGAACAAATTGCTAACGCTGCAAAAGCTAGTTCGCAAACTAGTTTTCCACCCACAGGCACTTCGCCTGTGCCACCGGACACCTTCGCAGCTTCCTCATATAGCACTGACGCTTCGAGCACAAAAAATGTTGTCGATGGCATTTTGAAGCAAGTTGCCGAGCAAGCCGTTGAGGAGGCCTGCGCCTAACTTTTACGTGCGGGGGTAACACCCCGCACCTTTTTTTACTTATTAATTAGTGGAGATACACATGATCGACTTTACAAATTTCTCAACCATTGCAACCCCTAAAACAATTGCTGACATCGCGTTTGAAAGCAAACATGATGCACAACTCATGCAATCAATTACCAGCGGCTCATTTGGTTTTCCTGGCGGGGGCACGAATGGAATTTTGTTGCATGGGAAATATGGCGCAGGTAAAAGTACTGCTGCCACGCTTATTCCAGACGCCCTTGAAGCAACATCCATTGGCATGAATTCCCATTCGCGCAATATGTTCCGCATCATGAGCAACAACAACGGTGTTGGTCTCCTCAATCAAATTGACAACATGTGCTCATTCGTCAGCTTGAGTGATGACAAATATCAATACTTCATTCTTGATGAAGTCGATAACCTGTCTGCAGCAGCAATGCCTCAACTGAAATCCATCATGGACAGCCACATGAATCGCGCGGTGTTCATTATGACAACCAATCACCGCTCAAAAGTTGACCCTGCTGTTGTAAGTCGCTCCCATGTTTTCGGCTTTAACAAAGTGCCACCCGATGCGTGGTTGCCATCCATGCAGCGTGTGCTTGCTGCATATGGCATTACTAACATGTCAAACAGTCAGTTGCTTTCGGCTGCCGCATCCATCAACGGCAGCGGACGTCAGTTTGCAACTTGCGTTAAACAACTTATCAACGGTTACTACGAGATGTTTCCGCATCTCGTACCGCCGCATTTGCTGCTGCCAAACGTTAATAGCTTGCCAATTACTGTGGCACAGCCAAAGCCGGTATTGCCAGCGATTGCGCCCACGCTGCCTTCACAGATTGCGACGCCACTGAGTCCAACTCAGGCAACACCATAAACAACGACAGCTAGTTTGCAAACTAGCTTTTCATTTTGTCTTTCTTCAATTTCAGGAGTTAAAAATGTCAGGTTACACAGAAAAAATCGCTCGTTCACTCATTAATCTCGATCATGGATTTTTTGCAACACATGATCGGCTTAAGTCTGACAACTACCTATCTGCAAAAAAAGCGGTGGCCCAATTGCTAGCAGAACAAACCCTTTTGATCACCGCTGGCAGCAATGTCCGTAGCACTGTTTATTACGGCTGTGACTCTGCAATTAAAAAGTCAGTGCTAGATTTTCATTTTTTGGGTGATGACCATGCATTACAAATTGCCGATATTCACTGTGCGACTGAACGTCTACAGTCAGTTTGGTATGTAAATTACAAAAAACAAATAGATGACGTAATGGTGCACTCACAAGTCAAATACACGCTCGTCAACACACCAAAGATTAAGCACACGGTCATCCCTGTTTGCAACTAAGCCATCATCTTTCT
>ERZ650303.660-NODE-660-length-10550-cov-5.214197_pt1 | contig 10550 bp, 12 predicted proteins | sample MGYA00376239_ERZ650303 | MGnify/ENA primary metagenome ERZ650303 (study PRJEB26733, sample SAMN07839262) | wastewater metagenome | biome: small river; feature: stream; material: water | place: USA: North Carolina | collected 2016-04-05 ... | reverse complement strand
TACGAGATAACGTGATGTGACTGGAGTTCAGACGTGTGCTCTTCCGATCTGGATTTCATTCTGAATACGGTAGCGGCACCGCATAAGCTGGATCCGTATCTACAGTTGCTGAAGAAAGATGCCACGATGACGTTGGTGGGTGCGCCGGCTGAGCCGCATCCATCCCCAGAAGTATTTAACCTGATTTTCAAGCGTCGCCAGCTGGCCGGTTCCTTGATCGGCGGCATTGCTGAAACCCAGGAGATGCTGGATTTCTGTGCCAAGCATGGCCTGGTGTCCGATATTGAAATGATTCCGATGGCTTACATCAATGATGCTTATGAGCGCATGCTGAAGAGCGATGTGAAATATCGTTTTGTGATTGATATGAAATCACTCGCCTAATAACGTTTAATTGAGAATTGAACATGACCACACTTTTTGATCCAATCAAGATCGGCGATATCGCACTGAACAACCGCATTGTGATGGCACCGTTAACGCGTAATCGTGCCATTGAAGGTAATTGCCCAGGGCCGATGACGGTTGATTACTATCGCCAGCGCGCCGCCGCCGGTCTGATCATTGCTGAAGCCAGTCAGATTAGCCCGATGGGGCAGGGCTATCTTGATACACCGGGCATCTATTCACAGGATCAAGTGACGGCCTGGCGCAAGGTAACCGATGCCGTGCATCAGGCAGGCGGCAAGATGGTGCTGCAGCTCTGGCACGTGGGGCGTATTTCTCATTCGTCACTGCTGCCGGATGGGGCGGCACCGGTATCTTCATCTAGCCAGCCATCAAACGCGATGACTTTTACGCGTAATGGGTTCGAGCCGGTATCGCCGGCACGGGCGCTGCGCGATGATGAAATCCCGGCACTGATTGAGGATTACCGTAAAGCAGCGCGCAATGCAATTGATGCAGGCTTTGATGGCGTAGAAATCCATGCGGCTAATACCTACCTAATTGAGCAGTTCTTACGCGATAGCGTGAATGACCGCTCCGGCCCGTACGGCGGTTCGATTGAGAATCGCGCGCGTTTGCTGCTGGACGTGGTGCAAGCTGTGACTAAAGAAATTGGTGCGGAGCGTACAGGCGTGCGTTTAAGCCCGATGACTACCTTTGGCGGTTCAACTGCATTGGATAGCAACCCACAAGCACTTTATGGCCATGTAGTCGAGAAACTGGCGCCGGTAGGCCTGGCGTATCTGCATGTGATTGAGGGTGAAACAGGCAGCACGCGGGAGACAGCAGACAGGTTTGACTACGAAGCGCTGCATCGCAAGTTTGCGGGCGCTTGGATGGTCAATAACTGCTACACGCGGGATGAAGCTCTGGCTGAAGTGGCTGGCGGCAAGGCCGATCTTGTGGCCTTCGGCCGACCTTTTATTAGCACGCCAGATTTAGTGCGCCGTTTGAAGGACAACATGCCGTTTAACGAGCTAAAAGCAGACAAGCTGTATGGCGGTGGCGCTGAGGGCTATATCGACTACCCGGTGCTGGCTGAGTAAGTTGAGAGACGAGTCATGCGACTAAGCCGGTTACGTCTGCAGTTGCTATTGGCTTGTGCGCTGACGGCGCTGGTGCCGTCAGCGGTTTACGCCAATGATAGCTACGAACCGATCAGCGGTGTGCGCCTATCGCCTTATGGCAAAGGTGAGTTTCGGCGTTTTGGATTTCTGATTTATGAAGCAGCCCTATGGGGTGGAAACAATCCGCAGCAGCCTCCTTTAGCGCTGCAGCTCACCTATAAGCGCAATATCGAGGGACGCAAGATTGTCGACGCCAGCGTTCAGGAGATGCGGCAATTAGGCGCTAGTGAGCAATCGCTGAAAACCTGGGAGCTCCAGATGGGGCAGATCTTCCCCGACGTAAAACCAGGTGATCAGATTACAGGTGTCTATAAATCTGGCGGCGCGGTGTTCCTCTATAACAACCGGGAACTGGGTGAGATCAGAGATCCCGAGTTTGCGCGGTATTTCTTCGCGATCTGGCTTGATCCCCGCACCAGTGCGCCCGGGTTAAGGCAGCACCTGCTGGGCATAAAGGCAAGTTGATGCGCCGCTCGGAGATCCTGTCATATGGTCTCTTGGGGTTGCCGCTGGCTTTCGGTGCTTTGCCTGTCTATCTCTTTGTTCCGGATTTCTACAGCCAGAGTGCCTTACTCGACCTGTCTGTATTGGGCGGGATACTGTTGGCTACGCGTTTGATTGATGCGGTAGCTGACCCGATTTTCGGGTGGTTGATTGATCAGGTATCTCGCCCCCGTTTTTTGTGTATGGCACTGATACCCTTTGCTTTGGGCTTTGTTGGCTTGTTTAACCCCTCGGGTGCCGTTGATCCGGTGTTGTGGCTTGTGGGGTCGTTACTGGTATGTACGCTCGGGTTTTCTGCGGCGATGATTGCCTTTCAGACCTGGGGTGGTGACCTCGGCACGCATTCAGCAGTGCGTCTTGATTTGACGGGAGCGCGGGAAGCATTTGGGTTGATTGGTGTTTTACTGGCCTCGATATTGCCATCGGTGCTATCCGATCAACCAACACAGGGGTTGAGGCTGGCGACATGGTTGTTTTTGCCGCTGGTGGTTGTATGTGCCTGGGTATCGCTGAGACATACGCCGCCTTCAGCGAGATTAGTTACATCGAGCAGTGGTGGTTTTGGCAAAAACCTGAGGCAGGTTTTGAGCGATGGCATTTACCGCAGGGTGCTCTATGTCTTTTTGGCTAATGGGATTGCATCGGCATTCCCGGCAACGTTGTTCGTTTTTTTTGTGGCCGATGTGCTGGGCGCGCAGCAGCTGACGGGTGTTTTGCTTGGGTTATATTTTTTGACTGCGGCACTTGCCGTTCCCGGCTGGATTCGCTTGGCTGGGCACATAGGCAGACCAAAGACCTGGTTTTGCGCGATGCTGCTCGCCGTAGTCGCCTTTGTCTGTGCATCAGGGTTAGGTACGGGCGACTGGCTGCTATTTGCGATGATCTGTTCTGCATCTGGTCTGGCGATGGGTGCCGATCTCACCATTCCGGGTTCTATCGTAGCGGACCTCGGTGAACGTCGAGGACGGACCGCAAGTTATTTTGGCCTATGGAACCTGGTCGCAAAATTCAACCTGGCGGTGGCAGCCGGTATTGCATTGCCGCTGATTGGATACTTTGGTTATGTGCCCGGTCGGAGTGCAAACACAGAGGTGTTGGTGTTGGCCTATGTCTTATTACCGGTTGGTTTGAAATTGTGCGCTATGGGCTTGGTGTGGCGTTGGCGCGTGCCGTTGGCATTCAAGGATTAAGGAAGTCTGACATCAGGCACGCATCATCCGTTGTAGTCCCCGCATAAAAAAACCGACAACCGGCAGTCGACTGTATAGCTCTTCTGCGGCATCCCAATAGTCGCGATGCAAGGTCACCTTGCCATCGGGATTGAAAGCGAGATGAGATACGCCTTCTAGGCACTGCTGTTCCTTGCACCCCAGGCCCCGGAATCGGAAATTGAATTTCCAGAAAATAATGGCATCACCCTCGCCAACAATGAGTTTATTGATCGTAAAGGCGGGGTCGTTTACCTGAACGAACATGTGTCGGAATATTTTTTTAATCGCCGTCAGATCACTCACGTGATTGAAGGGATCTTTAAACGCTGCATCAGGTGCGTAAAAGCTATCAAAGTCCTCGATCCCCTGAGGCGTGAGTGACTCGTAAAAAGGGATTAGGGCTTTAACAAAAACTTCTGTTTGTTCACGCGTGAGGTGCGGCGTCGGTGTCATTTTTGTGCTTCCTGCTGATTGGCATTTGAAGCAAAGTCTGCCAAGACCAATGGCGGTAAGAGTTTTTTTGCGAGACGGAGGTACCAGTTGATGGGGAGTAGGCGTAGTAGCTTCATGAAGCGGGTGAAGCGTTTGGGGAAATGGATTTCAAACTGGCCGCGAGAGAAACCCTGCATGATTTGATGGGCAGCAGTATCGGCGTCGATCAGGGCTGGCATTTCAAAGTCGTTGCAGTCTGTGAGACGGCTTTTCACAAAACCCGGATTGATGACCCAGACATTTAAACCAAGCGGGTTTAGATCTTGCCAGAGTGTTTCTGCAAAGCTAATTAGCCCCGCTTTTCCTGGGCCGTAGGTTAATGCTCGCGGCAGACCGCGGTAACCGGCAACGCTAGCTACGAAGGCAATGCCTTTAGGCGCACTATTTGGACTGGTAGCAAGGCTTTGTAACAGAGTGGGCAAGATGACCGTTGTGGCACGCATGGGAGAGAGCAGGTTGGTGCTGAGCGTCTGGTCGATCTGTTCAACGTTGAGTTCATTGGCTCTTGCCGATTGGTAGGTGCCGGCGTTAATGACAACCAGATCCACGCCATCCATTTGCGACTTTATTTCAAGCTGTGCCAGCTCAATGGCTCTTGTGTCGTTGATGTTTAAGGGTAATGTGAGTGCAGCATGGGGGGAGCCTACTGCTTTGCAAGCATTGGCTGTTTCAGACAAGGCATCTGCCCGACGGCCAGATAGGGCAACGCGTGCACCTTGTTGAGCCATTGCAACTGCTAGGGCAGTGCCTATGCCGCCGGACGCGCCCAGAATCCACACGCGCAGACCATCCCAGTCTTGCTTTGCGATCGGTTGGTTAAGAGGCATCTGCTGAATTCCAGCTAGCGTTTAACAAAGGTGAGTGTTACTTCACCTAGGTGAAATCCCCATTTGGACATGGCAGAGCGATTGAGCATGATGCGGTCGTCCATAAGAAACATCCAGTCATCAAAATTGACTTCGTAGACTTTTCCATCGACCGGGAGCGACAGTACATACTGCCAACGTAAGGCATTGCCTGCAGCGGTGCCTTTTGCCTCGCCCACAACGTCTGCAGCGGTGCCGATGTATTGGCTATCGCTGGTTTTGTGTATGGTCCAGATTCTCTGCTGAGTTGTGCCATCACTGTAGGTAAACAGTTCATCCAGTGTGCCGGTTTCACCTTGCCAGTGGGCGTTGATGACGACATGGAAACGTTTGACCACTTCGCCGGAACGGTTCTGGAACATCCCATAGGCGTCCAGCGTACCGTTAAAATATTTGCGCAGATCTAGCTGGGGCGTTTGATGGGCATATTGCTCCACCTGAACATTGCTACAGGCTGTAAAGCCTAGTGCCGCACATAGGGCAATGAGAGGCCGGGCTATCAGTTGAGGCAGACGTAGCATTGCATGGTTCCTAATTTACGTAGTGAGGGTGTACTGATGCACATCGATGGATCGCGCGCGGAATCCTGCTTCACAATAAGCCAGATAGAAGCGCCAGAGTCTTACGAAGCGTTCGTCAAAGCCCTGGGCCTTGACGTCGATGAGCTTGTCCAGAAAGGCTTCGTGCCAGAGGCCTAGTGTCCGTGCATAGTGCAGGCCAAATGCATGGTCATCTACTATCCGGAAGCCGGCACGCGAGGCATGTTGTTCGAATGCGCTGGGAGAGGGCAGCATGCCGCCTGGGAAAACATGGCGCTGGATAAAGTCTGTGCCACGCCGATATTTCTTGAAAGCACCATCGCTAATGGTGATGACTTGTATGACAGCTTTGCCACCTGGTCTGAGCAGCTTGTTCAGTGTTTTGAAATAAGTAGGCCAGTATCGTTCTCCCACTGCTTCGAACATTTCAACAGAAACGATATGGTCGTACTGCCCCTGGACATCACGATAATCCGTAAGCTGGAAGTCGGTCTGATGATCCCAGCCACCAGCTTTGGCACGTTGTTGAGCAAAGGCAAGTTGTGCAGGAGAGAGGGTTAGGCCCGTGACGTGGCAATTGGCTGTGCCGGTAGCTTCTTCAGCAAAGCCCCCCCAGCCGCAGCCCACTTCGAGAATTGTGTCACCGGGTTGTATGTTCAGCTGCCGGATCATGCGCTGGTTTTTGGCCCGTTGTGCTTCGGGCAAATCGGACCACTGCGCGCTATCCGGGTTAGCATGTCCTGAAAACCATGCGCTTGAGTAACTCATGGTGTCATCTAGCCAGAGCTTGTAAAACTCGTTGCCCAGATCGTAGTGGGCCATGATGTTGCGTCGGCTGCCGCGACGGGTATTGGCTCGTAGGCGATGCAAGAGCCAGTGGCTAGCCAGCTTCCAGCTGCTGCCATGAATGGCCTTTTCAAGGGCCCTCTGGTTTTTTGCGATGAGTGTCAGCAACTGAGGCAGGGATTCGGTGCCCCACAGCCCATCTACGAAACTTTCTGCGGCACCTATGTCACCATGTGCCATGATGTCGCTGAATACGCGCCAATCATGGACGATCATATCTGCAACAACCGGCCCTTGGCCACAGTGACGGGCGCTGCCATCCGGTAGGGTGAGTTGTATTGATCCGTGCTGTAAGGAGTCCAACATCTCTATCAAGATTCTGGCGGTTGACGGCGTGCCGCTGGAGTGAGTTCTTTGCGCTTGCACACCTACGACAGCTGCAATATCTGTAATGGCCGGCGCATCGCGGCTGATCGCCTCTGAACGGCTATTCATGATGTTGTCTCCTTGAGTGGGGCTGTAGGTTTACTATAAAAGGGCGTCTTTTTAATCCACAGGCGCAGGGCCTGCCAGTGAATGCGGGCGATAACGTTCAGAGTCATGAATGGAAATTGCAGAAGTGCCGATCTCATGGATTTGCCCGTGAGTGGTCTTGCGGTGCCACGCACCCAGGTGCGTAACCCGCTTAGCCCTTCTGCGGAACCTGTCACCGTTTCTTCGGAACGGTAATCGATCATGGCTATTGGATTGTCTGGTGTACCGCTGAACCGGAAACGGTAATACCCAGTCAACGGAAAAAATGGTGACACATGAAACACTTTGTCGGCAATGAGCCATTGGTCCGGCAGGATAGGTGCTGCATCGCTATGGGCAACAAGATAGTTGTGCCGCTCGCCAAACGTATTGCTGACCTCGCATATCACCGCTCTGAGAACCCCTGATTTGTCGTAGCAAAAGAAGAAGCTGATTGGGTTGAAGGTGTAGCCAAAGATTCTCGGCATCGTTTGAAGCACGATTTCGCCTTCATCTGCCAGCGCTTCGAGTTGGTGACTTTCTAAAATATGACGGACCCATGGCAAAAGATCAGATCCATCCTGCGCACCATGATCTTTGTTGAGGATCTGGCACAAACCGCTTGTGTTGATGGCGAGCCAAGGAATACTTAATGTCTCTAAGCGGCTAACCGGCAGGCGTAAATAGAACAGCGGGTAGGTAAACTGGTTGCGCACGGGCTGTGTGCGTGCATGCATGACATCACCAACGCATACGGTGGGTATAAGCCAAGAATCCACTGTGGTTAACCGTTTCATGCGGGAACGGCCTGAGCTTGTTGAGCGTCGGCGATATCCACAACGTTTAGGGTGGGCTGTGCAGCGAGCAACCATTCTGGCAATGGCGCGAGCCGACCCGCTGCTCTGACGGCTGACGCAAAGCCATCTTCATGGAAGCCATAACCTAACCATGCGCCAGCATAGGAAGTTCTATTTGTGCCGGAAATGGCGTTGATCGCAGATTGCGCCGCTATGGCTGCTGCGTCGAACACGGGATGCGCGTAGTTAATTTCTCGGTAAACGGTTTTGTGCTCTGGTTCCCGCCATGGGTTGAGAGAGACGATAATTGGCTTTGCAGTAGGCAGTGGCTGCAGGCGGTTAAGTAAATACGATACGGCTACCGGGGGTGATGCGCGTCCATCCGAAATGCTGACGCCCGGAGAGGCATAGTTCCAGGCAGACCAGACACTGTTTCTTTTCGGTAATAACGAACTGTCTGAGTGTAGTACGGCCCGATTTGGTTGGTATCGGATTTTGCCGAGATGTGTTCGTTCTTCCGGGGTTGCGTTGTCGCCCAGTAGGGCCAGCGCCTGATCACTATGGCATGCGAGCACGATGTGGTCGTATTCGATTACGCCATTAGAACTGCGAATTGAGACGGCATTGTTGTTACGTGTGATTGTTTGTATGACTGCGTTCTTTTCGATTTTTCCACCACGCGATTGAATGGCATTGGCCAGCGTGCTGACGTAATTTTTTGAGCCGCCAGCGACCGTCATCCAGGTTGGGCGATCGGTAATTTGAAGCAAGCCGTGGTTGTGGCAGAATCTGACAAAGGTATGGAAGGGGTAGGCCAGCATTTGTGCGGTTGGGCATGACCAGATCGCCGCCGCCATAGGTAATAGATAGTTGTTGCGGAAGCTATCTCCATATCCTTCTTTGTCGAGATAGTCACCCAATGAGAGGCTTGCCATTTCGGGGTTGTCGAGGTCGCGCGGGGCTGTACGGTTGAATCTGAGCGTGTCGAGTAGCATGGACCAGAAGGCTGGTCTGATCAGGTTTCGCCGCTGGGCAAATACAGTGGACAAATCAGTGCCGGACCATTCTAGGTCTGGATTGCCGATTTGCACAGAGAACGACATTTCGCTTTTGACTACAGGCACATTCAAGTGACCGAATAGACGACAAAGGGTCGGATAGGTTCGCTCATTGAATACGAGGAAGCCTGTGTCCACACCGAACGAATGACCATCTGCCTGGATTTCTACTGTATTGCTATGTCCACCCAGTCGGCTTTCTGATTCGTAGACGGTGACGTTATGATGATCTGCAAGTAAGTAGGCGGTACCCAGCCCCGAGATGCCGCTGCCAATGATGGCGATTTTTTGGCGCTTGTTTGTCATAAGTTTGAGTGGCCGTTGTGGATGATTGTTTGCGGGTTAGCGAGGCGATTTGAGTTGCTCCACGATGGCATTCGTCATCGTGAGACTTTCTGGCGAGATTTGGCTGCCAAAGCTTTGTACGGTCTTACCGTCACGGCTGATTAGGTATTTGTGAAAATTCCATCCCGGCACCTCGCCGGTCTGCTTTGTAAGCGCCAGAAATAGCGGGTTGGCGTGAGGGCCACGCACATTGCTTTTGCTGAACATAGGAAACTTAATGCTGTAAGTGTTACGGCAGAAGTCCGCAATTTTTTTGTTGCTGTCTGGCTCTTGTTGGCCAAAGTCATTCGATGGGAAACCCAGTACTACAAACCCGTCATTTTTATAACGCTCATACAAGCGTTCAAGGCCATCGTATTGGCGCGTAAATCCGCAATAACTGGCTGTATTGACTACGAGTACAACCTTGCCGGCATATTGGCATAGCGATTGGGTTTGCTCGTCCTGGAGTCTTGGAAATGTTTCATTCAGGAGTTTTGGGCAGCCCTGATTGGCCACGAGGTTTGCCGTAATAGTTTCGGCTGCATTGGCACTCATTGATAAACTCAACGAAAAGAGGATGCCAACTGTCTGCAGTAACAGAAAGCGCGTAAGTCTGGCAGCCCGATGACATGAAGAAGCGGTAGTTGATAAATTCATTGTGTCCTGGACAAATTGCTTAACAAGCTCTAAATTAGCACCTAACAGGAAAAAGTCAAAGCTTTGTCCAATGCAAAGAGCCTTTCCTAAATTTAAGGATAGAATGGCATGAAAAAAGTTGCGTTAATTACCGGTGCCGCTGGCGGTTTGGGCAAGTCCATAGCTGCACAATTGACTGAGGAGGGGTGGTCTCTGGTAGTCGTTAGCCGTGAGCAGGAGCGCTTGCAGCAAGCTTTCGGCAATGAGCACCTGCAGATCGTTGCCGATTGCGCTACCGTGGACGGGGCCAGACAGATTATTGCGGAAGCGGTGGCGGCCGGTATGCAGCCAACTGCCTTGGCCCATTGCGCGGGGAATATACGGCTAGGTGCGTTACACAGGATGAGCGAAGAGGATTTCAAATCCTGTCTTGATGCCAACCTGGTATCTGCATTTCATACGTTAGCAGCTTTCGTCGGTGGTTTGCGAGAAGCAAGCCTGCCGGGATCTGCCGTGTTGGTGTCATCGGTTGCCGCTCAGATTGGTACACCCAACCACGAGGCCATCGCTGCTGCAAAAGCGGGTATCGAAGGATTGGCGCGAGGTGCGGCAGCGACCTACGCGGGTAATGGCATCCGGGTTAATGTAGTTGCGCCGGGGATTATGGATAGCCCAGCGACGGAAAAGATTCTTGGGCCAATTGCTGCCAGAGAGGCGGCTGCGCGGCAATATCCTTTGCCAGGGGTCGGTACGACTGATGAGCTGGCAGAACTAATGGCTTGGTTGCTGTCAGATCGGAGCAAGCGGGTTACTGCTCAGGTCTGGTCTGTGGATGGGGGGTTTACAGGCGTTCGTCCGCTCGTTAAATGAGCCGATGGTTTAGTGCTTAATCTGCCCAAATAAAAAAACCCGCTGCGACTAAGTCGTCAGCGGGTTTTTTCTTTCCCGAAGGAAAGGGTAAAACTTACTTGGCCTTGGTAGCGCGAACTGCAGCGGTCGTTGCCTTAGTGATGTTGGCTTCGGTCAGTTCAGCAGCTTGCTTGGTAGCCTTGCTGAAGTTTTCGTAGGCAGTGTTGCCAGCCGAAACAGCTTGCTTAACAGCAGCCAGAGCAACGTCAGCACCAAATGGCGAAGCCTTGGCGGCGCTAACAGCAGCTTCTTGAGCAGCCTTGTTCAGTTGGTCGAATTGACCCTTGATCAGATCAGCGATTTCCTTAGCGGCACCGGTTAGATCGGAAGAGCGTCGT
>ERZ650303.658-NODE-658-length-10563-cov-18.883137_pt1 | contig 10563 bp, 12 predicted proteins | sample MGYA00376239_ERZ650303 | MGnify/ENA primary metagenome ERZ650303 (study PRJEB26733, sample SAMN07839262) | wastewater metagenome | biome: small river; feature: stream; material: water | place: USA: North Carolina | collected 2016-04-05 ... | reverse complement strand
ACCGTTCAGCACGCACCTTGTCAGGGGGGCAGCAACAACGTTTGGCATTGGCCCGCGCATGGGCGTTGCAACCCAATTTTGTGTTGTTGGATGAGCCCACCTCAAGCCTAGACCCGCACGCCAAACGCGAGGTCGAGCGCTTGCTGGCCGAGTGGGTGGCAGCGTCCCATGTGAGCTTGTTGTTCAGCAGTCACAACTTGGGCCAAGTCAAGCGCTTGGCCACACGCGTGATTTATTTAGAGGGCGGTCGCGTGTTGGCAGACCTGCCTGTGGAGGTATTTTTCAATCAGCCTTTGGGTCACAGCCACCCCGAGGCGCATTTGTTTTTAAAGGGAGAGTTGGGATGACACATCGCGCACATGTGTTCTCGTTGGCGGCTTGGATGGCTGTGGCGTTGAGTTTGGGCTGTGGCGCCGTTCAGGCGCAAGTGCCGAGCATCGTGATGGCGTCTACCACCTCCACTGAGCAATCGGGTTTGTTTGTCCACCTCTTGCCCGCGTTCAAGCAGGCCTCCGGCATTGACATCAAAGTGGTGGCCTTGGGCACCGGCCAAGCGCTGGACACCGGTCGCCGTGGTGATGCCGATGTGCTGTTTGTGCATGACCCCGCGGCGGAAGAAAAATTTGTCGCCGAAGGCTTTGGGGTGAAACGCTATCCCGTGATGTACAACGACTTTGTGTTGGTGGGGCCCGCGAATGATCCTGCGAAAACACGCGGCAAAGACATCGTGTCAGCTTTGCAAAAAGTGGCCAGCACGCAAGCCGGGTTTGTGTCGCGCGGTGACAAGAGCGGCACACACGCGGCCGAACTGCGCTACTGGAAACAAGCGGGTTTGGACAACAAAGGCGCGGGCTACAAAGAGTGCGGTTGCGGCATGGGCCCAGCATTGAACATCGCCTCATCCACAGGGGCGTATGCCTTGACCGACCGTGGGACCTGGCTGAATTTTAAAAACCGCCAAGATCTGCAAGTGTTGGTCGAAGGTGACCAACGCTTGTTCAACCAATACGGCGCGATCGTGGTCCACCCTGCCAAGCATGCGCATGTGAAAGCCGATCTGGCGCAAAAATTTGTGGATTGGGTGGTCTCCCCCGCAGGTCAAGCGTCAATCAGTGCTTACAAAATCGGCGGTGAGCAGCTGTTTTTTCCGAACGCCAACAAGTGATTATTTGCCGCTCGCTTTGTTCGGCGAAATTTTCCGATAGAGCGTGGCGCGGCTGATGCCCAAGCGCTGCGCTGCTTCGGCCACATTGCCGCGTGCTTGCTGCATGGCACGGCGAATCAAATCTGTTTCGATGGCTTTGAGCACGGGGGCAGGTTGGTGGGCCTGGGTCGAGGGCGTCGTGATGGCTGCATCGGGCTGAATTTGTACTTGCAAACCGGACCACAACGGCACCTCGATGCGCTGCTGAGCGGACAGTTCAAACAAGGTTTGCCAAGCCGTGGCAAACACATTGCCGGCGTGTTCAGAAGCGTGCAATCGAAGGCCCGTGATGGCGCGCGCAGAGCGGTTCGCACACATGATGTGTCCGTCTGAACTCAACCCAATCAGTCCGTCGCTGTCGCTGCCAATGGACAGCCCTGCCCAATTGAAGCGCAGCAACACGGCGGGCGCCATTTGCTTGACCCAATTGTTTTCAATGCTGAGGGCCGATTGCGCAGTCAGGTGCTGCAGCTCTGGGCGTTCGGGCACGTCGACCCCTGTCAAGTCCAGCATGCCCACGCATTCACCATGCGGCCCAAAAAGCGGCGCACCTGCGCAGCTGTAGGCCATGTTGTCGTTGAAAAAATGTTCACCGCGGTGCAACCAAATGGGGCGCTGTTCTGCCAACACCGCACCGATGGCCGTGGTGCCTGCCTGTTGTTCAGACAGGTTCACGCCTATGCGTGCAATGCTGGTGGCGCGTGCATCGCGTTGGTCGATCTCACCCCGTGTGTCAATCACCATGCCTTGTGCATCGGTGAGCAGTGCAAAGTAACGTGTGCCTGCAATGGCACGGCTCAAACGGTCTAGCTCTTCGCGTGCGGCTTGCAACAAAGGTTGGTTGATCTCTTGCAGGCGTCGAATGTGTGCATGACTGACGGCTTCAAACTCAACCTTTTGCGAGGGGGCATGACCCCAAGACAAACAGCGTTGCCAAGAACGCTCAATCCAACTTTCGACCAGTGGGGCATGGAGCCCCGTGCCTTGCTCGATGACTTGCTGGCGAGCCAACGCAATGTTGCTCAAGCGGGTGGCTGGCGTTGGCAGGCGGTTCATGCCGTAATTTTGGCTAAGTTTTTGTTGCGCTGCGCGTTGCTTGTCTCAAGTTGAGAAATTGCGTAGGCACTCAAGGGTTATTCCTGATCGGTGGTGTTGGGTGCTGTTCACAAAATCCTATGCAACACATTACATAGTTAGGAGACGCAGATGCAAAAAATCTTGCACATCAACCCCGACAAATGCACCGGCTGCCTGCAGTGCGAGATGGCTTGCTCGTTTGAAAACTACGGTACCTTTGCGACTGCGAAGTCACGCATCAAGGTGTTTGACTTTCACGAAACAGGTAAAAAAGTGCCTTACACCTGCACCCAATGCGACGAGGCTTGGTGCTTGCATGCTTGCCCTGTCGAGGCGATCACGCATGACAAAGTCACGGGGGCCATGGTGGTGAATGAAACTACCTGCGTGGGTTGCAAGGTGTGCACCATCGCATGCCCGTTTGGCACCATCAATTACGTGCAAGAGACAGGCAAAGTTCAAAAATGCGATTTGTGTGGCGGTGACCCCGCCTGCGCATCGGCTTGCCCCACAGGGGCCATTACCTTTGTGGATGCCAACTGGACAGGCCTCGACAAAATGAAACAGTGGGCCGACAAACTCGGTAACCAACCCTCAGCCGCTTAAATCCGAATTAGGAGCACACATCATGACTTGGGCTGGAAAAATCCTCCGCATCAACCTCACCACCGGTGACATCAAAACCGAACCTCTCAACATGCAATGGGCCCGCGACTACGTGGGGTCGCGTGGCTTGGGCTCCAAATACCTGATCAGCGAAATTGACCCAAAGGTCGATCCGCTTTCGCCAGAGAACAAACTCATTTGGGCCACCGGCCCTTTGACGGGCACCATGGCCTCTACCGGTGGGCGCTACACCGTCATCACCAAAGGTCCTCTCACAGGCGCGATTGCGTGTTCTAACTCGGGCGGTTACTTCGGCGCTGAGTTGAAGATGGCGGGTTGGGACATGGTGATTTGCGAGGGTAAGTCGCCAAAGCCGGTGTACCTGTACATCAACGATGACACGGTCGAGTTGCGCGATGCATCAGACCTGTGGGGCAAGAGTGTGTGGGAAACCGAGGCACAGCTGAAAAAGTCTTTGCAAGATCCCCTCACACGCGTGTCGTCCATTGGCAAAGCCGGTGAAAACCATGTGCTCTATGCCGCGGTGGTGAACGACTTGCACCGCGCGGCTGGCCGCTCGGGGGTGGGTGCTGTGATGGGCAGCAAAAACCTCAAAGCCATCGCGGTGCGTGGCACCTTGGGGGTGGGCAATGTGCGCGATCCCAAGGCGTTTATGAAGGTGACTGCCGAGAAGAAAAAAATCTTGGCCGACAACGCTGTGACAGGCCAAGGCTTGCCCGCCTACGGCACCCAAGTGCTGATGAACGTCATCAACGAAGTGGGCGCTTTGCCCACACGCAACCACCGCGATGTGCAGTTTGAAGGTGCGAAAGATATTTCAGCTGAGGCCATGGCCACACCACGCGAGACCGATGGCAAAAAACACTTGGTCACCAACCAAGCTTGTTTTGGTTGCACCATTGCTTGTGGCCGCATCAGCAAGATGGACGAGACCCACTTCACGGTGCAAAACAAACCTCAGTACTGGGGCGCATCGGGGGGCTTGGAGTACGAAGCGGCGTGGGCCTTGGGTGCTGCCAATGGGGTGAAAGATTTGGAAGCGCTGCAATACGCCAACCTGCTGTGCAACGAAGAGGGGATTGACCCCATCAGCTTTGGTGCCACCGTGGGGGCGGTGATGGAGTTGTATGAAATGGGGGTGTTGACCCAAGAGCAACTCGGCATTGATGCCAAGTTCGGTTCAGCGCAAGCGCTGGCCTTCTTCGCAGAAGAAACCGTCAATGGCCGTGGCTTTGGCATCGAAATTGGTCAAGGCTCGAAGCGCTTGACCGAAAAATATGGCCACCCAGACCTGAGTATGAGCGTGAAGGGGCAAGAGTTCCCCGCTTACGACGGCCGTGCCATTCAAGGCATTGGTTTGGCCTATGCCACCTCTAACCGCGGCGCTTGTCACTTGCGCGGTTACACCATCGCTTCTGAGGTGTTGGGTATTCCTGTCAAGACCGATCCGCTGGAGCACGAAGGCAAGCCCGAGTTGGTCAAAGCGTTCCAAGATGCCACGGCTGCATTTGACTCATCCGGTTTGTGCATCTTCACCACCTTCGCATGGGGCTTGGCCGACTTGGCGCCGCAAATGCAAGCGGCATGCAATGAGGACTACACCACCGAAGAGTTGGAGAAAATTGGCGAACGCATTTGGAACATGGAGCGCGAATTCAACAACGCCGCAGGCTTCACGGCCAAAGACGACAGCTTGCCCAAGCGCTTGCTCACTGAGGCCGCCAAAACCGGTCCTGCCAAAGGCAAGGTGAGCATGTTGCCCACCATGCTGCCCAAGTACTACCAAGCGCGTGGCTGGGACAGCGAAGGCCGCCCGACCGCTGAAACCAAAAAACGCCTCGGTCTGTAACGCCATGACCCATCACGTCATTCTTGGCGCGGGTCCTGCAGGTGTGATTGCCGCTGAGACCATTCGCAAGCATGCGCCGCACGACCGCATCACCCTGGTGGGGGATGAGGCCGAGCCTCCTTACTCGCGCATGGCCATTCCTTATTTGTTGATTGGCAACATCGACGAACGCGGCACTTACCTGCGCAAGAACGCGCAACATTTTCAACAACTTGGGGTAGAGCAGGTCCACGCACGTGCCCACCAAGTCGATGTCAACGCGCGCTCGGTGCAACTCCGCAATGGTTCAAGTCTGAACTTTGACAAACTGCTGATCGCGACGGGCTCACGTCCGGCGCAGCCCCCGATTGCAGGCATTGACAGCCCTCAGGTGCATCCCTGTTGGACCTTGGCCGATGCCCGTGCCATTGCCCAGTTGGCCAAGCCAGGGGCGCGTGTGGTGCAAATGGGCGCAGGCTTTATTGGCTGCATCATCATGGAGGCCTTGGCTGTTCGCGGCGTGAAGTTGACCGTGGTGGAAATGGGCGACCGCATGGTGCCTCGCATGATGGGGCCTGTGGCGGGCAACATGATTCGCGATTGGTGCGAGCACAAAGGCGTGCAGGTTTTTACTGGCACCAAAGTTGAAGCCATTGTGCCGAGCGGGGACGCGGTGAATGTGCGTTTGTCAAATGGCCAAGACATCCCCGCCGATTTGATCATCAGTGCCACGGGCGTGAAACCCTGCATCGACTTTCTGGAAAATTCGGGCATCACCTGCTTGCAAGGGGTGTTGACCGACGAGCATTTGCAAACCAATGTGGCTGGTATTTATGCAGCGGGGGATTGCGCCGAAGCCTTTGACAAGGTCAGCGGCACCACCATCGTCAGTGCCATCCAACCCAATGCGGCCGAACAAGCCCGAGTGGCTGCGCTCAACATGGTGGGCAAATCGGCTGAGCTCAAAGGCGTCACGCAAATCAACGTGCTAGATACCTTGGGGCTGATTTCCACCAGCTTTGGCAATTGGCAAGGCGTGGCAGGTGGGGACAAGGTGTCACTCACGGCAGAGGGTCGACATTTGAGCTTGCAGTTCAAAGACGATGTGCTGGTTGGCTGCAACAGTGTGGGTTGGACCGAGCACGTGGGCGTGATGCGTGGCTTGGTCGAAGGCCAAGTTCGCTTGGGCGAGTGGAAAGACAAGCTCAAACACGATCCCACCAAGCTGATGGATGCCTACCTCGCCTGTGCACAAGGGCAAGGCGCTTGGTCAGGCGCGGGGGATGCGCGTCGGCGCTGATGCGTTAACCTTGACCCATGGATATCACCTTCAAACTGTTCGCCACGCTCACAGACTATTTACCGCCGAGTGCGCGTCGCAGCAATGTGATGAACCTAGAGGTGGACGATGGCGTGACGATTGCACAAGTCATTGAACCCTTTGGCATGCCTGAAAAGTTGGTGCATTTGGTGTTGGTCAATGGCACGTACATTGCGCCAGAAGACAGGGTTGGCAAAGTGTTGAACGACGGTGATGTGCTGGCCATTTGGCCGCCCATTGCGGGCGGTTAACCCATCGGGCGAAAAGGCTTTGCAAGCTTTTTACGAGGTCTCTTTTTCTCGTGAGATGGGGTGCACCGAAGCTGAATGGCTGGGTTGGTTGCCTGCTGCTTTGGGTGCACATCACTGGCAGCGTGCGGGCGCTGCGCTGCACGTGGTGGTTCGCAATGCCGATGGCTCACATGGGCAGTTGAGCATCCAATGGCAAACGCTTGCGCCAAGGCAGATTGCGTTGATGCGCCTTCCACGCTTGCTTGTGCACTTTCAGTTTGACGGCTTAAACGATGCCCAGCGCTATGCCTTCATGCGGCGCTTTGACCTCTATATGCAACGCGGCGGCGGATAAGATGCCTGCATGTCCGTGGATGTGTTGCTCAAAATGCCGTTGTTGGATGCGCCCAACGCGCAAGCCATGTTTACCTATGCGCAGCGCTTGGCGATAGACCAAGGCCTCAGCCTTAGAGCCCCGCCACCCGAACCCACGACTTGCTGCGGACGCGGCTGCCATGGGTGTGTGTGGGAAGGTTTTTTTGCGGCGGCCACGTTCTGGCGTGACGATGCGGTTCAAGCCCTGCAAACGGCTCAGGCGCCATTGCGCTGATGCCGCACGCGGCACTGTCAGTGTTGGGGGTGGAACGCTTGGCTGTTTACCGTCAAACCTTGTTCTGACAACTGCTGCGCTTTGTGTTGGCGAATGCCTGAGATGCGTTGCATCAGGTCGGGCCAATCTTTGAAGGGCCCTTGTGTGCGAGCTTTGAGTACCTTGGCACTGAGCGCGGGGCCCATGCCTTTGACGCTGTCCAACTCTGCCTCGTTGGCTTGGTTGATGTCGAGTGCGAAGGCGGCGCTGTTGGTCAGCAACAAAACGACAAAGCCCAAGCGTATCCAGCGCTGGCAGCGGTTGAACACCGAGCCAACGTAGAAGTGGTTGAGCCCGTTGTTCATGTGCGGCGTGTTTACTTGCTCAAAGTTGCCATGTATTGCGTCACACCGTTTTGCACATCGGCAAATGGGTGCTCGCAGCCACTGGCGCGTAGGTTGGTCAGGTCAGCTTGTGTGTAGCACTGGTACTTGCCACGCAGTGCGTCGGGGAAGGGCACGTATTCGATCAAGCCCGCTTTGGCTGCACCTGCTAAGTCAAGCGCGGCTTCGCCTTTTTTGGCGCGCATGGCATTGACCACTGACAAGGCCACATCGTTGAACGGCTGTGCGCGGCCCGAGCCGAGGTTGAAGATGCCTGATTTGTCTGGGTTGTCCAAGAACCACAGGTTCACGGCCACCACGTCGTCGATGAACACGAAGTCGCGCATTTGCGCACCTTGGGCGTAGCCGCCGTATTCGCCAAACAACTTCACTTTGCCTTCAGCATTGAATTGGTTGAACTGGTGAAACGCCACGCTGGCCATGCGGCCTTTGTGTTGCTCGCGTGGGCCGTACACGTTGAAGTAGCGAAAGCCCACGACTTGGCGCTTGAACTTCTTGAAGTTGTTGTTGCACTCCAAGCGCATGCGTTGGTCAAACAACAATTTGGAGTAGCCGTACACATTGAGTGGCAGCTCGTATTCCGGTGTTTCTACAAACGTGTCGCTGCCGCCGTAGGTGGCAGCTGACGACGCATAAAGCAAACGTGTGCCGGCCTGCTGGCAGGCGTTGAACAAACCACACGAGAGCGTGTAGTTGTTGTCCATCATGTACTTGCCATCGCTCTCCATGGTGTCGCTGCAAGCGCCTTCGTGGAACACCGCTTCGACTTTGCCGAAGGCGTTTTCGGCAAAGAGTTCATAAAACACATCTTTGTCGAGGTAGTCGGCAATCTGTAAGTCCGCGAGATTGCGAAATTTGTCGCCTTCGGTCAGGTCATCGACCGCGATGATGTTGGTGATGCCGCGGGCATTCAAGCCCTTGATGATGTTGCTGCCGATAAAACCAGCAGCGCCTGTGACGACGATTTTCATAACTTTCTCCAGTGGCGCAAGGGCCTTTGTCTGTGCCTTCTATTTAGGCCATCAATTCTTCATAGCTCACGGTGGCGGTGCCAAATTTGCCCACCACCACGCTGCCGGCTTTGTTGGCCAGTGGCATGGCCTCGCGCAGGCTCAAGCCTGCAGCCACCAAAGCGGCTAAGGTGGCAATCACGGTGTCACCAGCGCCTGTGACGTCAAACACTTCACGTGCTTGCGCAGAGACACTCACTTCACCGTCTGCATCAAACAAAGTCATGCCTTCTTCGCTGCGGGTGAGCAGCAGGGCGTCGAGCTTGAGTGCTTGGCGCAGGGCGTGGGCTTTTTGTACCAGCTCTGCTTCGTTGCTCCATTTGCCGATGACTTGTTCGAGTTCCGCACGGTTGGGCGTGATGCAGGTGGCACCCGCGTAGCGTGAGTAGTCGCTGCCCTTGGGGTCAATCACCACGGCTTTGCCAGCAGCGCGGGCTGCCGTGATCATTTGCGACACATGGGCCAAACCCCCTTTGCCGTAGTCCGAAAAAAGCACCACGTGGTGCTTGGGCAGCAGTTGTAGAAATTGGTCGGTTTGCGAGGCCAGCACTTCGTTTTGTGGCGTGTTCTCAAAGTCCACGCGCAGCAGTTGTTGCTGACGGCCAATGACGCGCAGCTTGACGGTGGTTTTGAGTTGACTGTCGCGGCCCAAGTGTGGGGCGATGCCTGTTTTGGCGACCAAGTCTTCGAGCAAGTGGCTGGCTTCATCGTCACCCACCACAGACAGCAGGGATGCGTGAGCGCCCAAGCTCACCACGTTGTAGGCCACGTTGGCGCAACCGCCCAAACGGTTTTCTTCACGGGTGATGCGCACCACGGGCACGGGGGCTTCGGGGCTGATGCGGTCGACAGCGCCATACCAATAGCGGTCAAGCATCACATCGCCTACGACGAGGACGTGGGCTTGGCTGAGTTGTTGTGGGGTGATGGTCATAGTTCTTCCACGCGTCGTGCGGGGTAGCTGTCCCAGGCTTGGCAACCTGGGCATTGCCAAAAGTGTTGGCTGGCTTCAAAACCACAGGCGGCGCAGCGGTAGCGTTGCAGGGGTTTGGCGGCGCGTTCCAAAGCCCGTTGCACTTGCGGGTGGAACTCTTCATGCTCGAACTTCTCGTTGGCAATCCATTGCGTGGCGGCGACCAACGAAGGCTCACGCTCTAAGTGTTTGGCAAACAGGCCACCCGTGTGGGTGTCACCTTGCGCTTTGCGCAACGTGACGATGGCGTTGAGGGCATCGAGCGATGCAGTTTGGGCATAGCTACTTTCCAGCAACGCCAAGGCATTGGGAATGCAATTCAAGGTCTGCGCCAAAGCAGCAAGCTTGGGTGCGAGCAAAGGCAAAGAGGCGGGCACTTGCGTGGCTAAGTTTTCGAGCGTGGCATAGGCCTCGGGGGCGCGGCCCGTTTGCTCATAGGTTTTGGCCAGGGCCATGCGTGCCCGTGCGTTGTGGGGCGCAGCTTCTGTGGCTTGTTTCAACAACGCCACGATTTCGTTGGCGTGTTGCGTGACATCCAGGCTTTCGGCCTCTTCGCACAAGTAATGTGCCAAGCGGCCTTGAAAACTGCCTTGGCCGCTTTCGCCCAGTTTCTTGGCAATGACCGAGGCTTTGGCCCAGTCGCGTGAGCGTTCGTAAATACTCAGTAACGCCAAGTGGGCCTGTGCTTGGTGGGCGGTGCCTTCGAGTTTGGTCAGCGCATCTTCTGCGCGGTCGAGCAAACCCGCTTTGAGGTAATCCAAGGCGAGGGCGTGCTGGGCACGGTCATGGTCGGCTTGGTTCAGGTCACCCCGTGACAGCAGATGCTGGTGCACACGCACCGCACGCTCGTACTCGCCGCGACGACGAAACAGGTTGCCCAGGGCAAAGTGAAGTTCAGAGGTGTCGGGGTCGTGTTGGACGGCCTCAATGAAGGCGTCGATGGCTTGGTCTTGTTGCTCATTGAGCAGGTGATTCAGACCTTTGAAATACGCTTTGGGGGTTTGGCGGTTTTCAAGCCGCAACTGGCGCAAATCCATGCGTGAGGCCACCCAACCCAAGACAAAGGCTAAGGGCAAGCCCAGCACAATCCAGCTGAGGTCAAATTCCATGTGCAGTGTCCGCAGTCGAAGAAGCTGTGGCTTCAGGCGTTGCTGGCGTGCCGGCCAATTTGGCCAAGCGGCGGTGTTTCCACCAGCGCGGCACCATGCCCATCACGCCCACTGCCACGCCCATGACGAAGGCGACCAGCAGCACCAACACCAACGGCGCGCTCCACGTGGTGCCAAAAAAGAAATGGACC
>ERZ650303.657-NODE-657-length-10569-cov-8.499049_pt1 | contig 10569 bp, 6 predicted proteins | sample MGYA00376239_ERZ650303 | MGnify/ENA primary metagenome ERZ650303 (study PRJEB26733, sample SAMN07839262) | wastewater metagenome | biome: small river; feature: stream; material: water | place: USA: North Carolina | collected 2016-04-05 ... | reverse complement strand
ACTGGTTGCCCGAGGCACGCAAACGCAAATACAACACCGACCGCAGGAGCTTGGTCTTGGTGAAAAAGCTGTAAAAAAGACCGACTTCTCATCGAAGTCGGTCTTTGCGTTGAGGCTAAGAGCTGGTTCAGCGCATATTCAAGACAACTCCTTTCAGGCTATCAAGTGCAATTGGCTTGCCACCTGCCAGCGTATCAATCGCGGAAGACAACACATTGGGCAGCTCTGTTTTGGCCATCTGACGCGCCGATGCACCGTTTGGTGCAAGCACCAATCGACCTCCAATAATTGCGCCTTTGAACGTCACCACTTCATTGTTGGCGTTACGTGTTTCGATGGTTGTGTAACGTGCGTTCAAGTTGCCAGGTGACACTGTCTTATTCGCTGGGACATCCGCCATCTGCAATTTGATGGCGCTACTTCCTTGCCCATCAAAACGTACACCAACCCCAGTTGTCGTAGTGCCCATCACGGTCACAGGCAAAATGCCGTTACTCGCATTCAATGTCACAGCATTGCTGGTACTGACGGTGGCACTCAGCAGTTCGTTCACCGCTGCGCGTTGCCCAGGTGTGAATGAACTTGGTGTCGAGTTCAACCCATTGGGACGGTTACGCATCAAGGCCACTGCTTGCTGGCGGCTCATGGTTGACAACTGCTCAGGACTCAACGCTGCCATTTGTTTGACACTCAACGTCTGCACCTGCGATGGCGTCATTCTGCTGATTTGAGCCTGCGTGAGTTGACGAATGTCTGCAGGCTGGAGCGATTGCACTTGGGTGGCTGTCAGTGTTGGCGCCTCCCCGGCCCTCGCGGATGGGCTCGCGCTCATGACACCTCCTGTTGCAGTTGCGCCAGTTGCGACCGAGCCGTTGGCTAAAGCCACAAGCGTTGAGCGTTGCACGGGTGACAAGGCATTCGCATTACTGCTCATCACCGCTTGCGCTTGGCTGGTGCTAAGCGATTCCATTTGTTGTACCGACAGACTTTGCACCTGTGCGGGTGACAAGGCACTCAACTGGTTCGCACTCATCGCGGCCACTTGTGCCCCTGAGAACACAGACAGCGCTGTGGGCGAGATAGCTTGCACACTTGCCACAGACATATTACCTATTTGTGAACCCGACAAACCCATGATGGTGCTAGGCGACGGTGCGCTGCCTGCCAATGTAGGAACCACGGCATTGGGTGCTGTCGTGGCTTGTGAGCCTTGGGCACCTGAGGATGATGTCGATGGCCCTGTTGTTGAAGCACTGGCACTCAAAGCGCCGCCCACAGTGGCGGGGTTATTGGCGTTGGCCTGGCTGAACAAAACCGACAACACAGGATTGACAGCCTGCATCGCAGCTTGTTGTGAAGGCGTCATGTCTGACAGCTGTGAAGGTGTGAACGCCATCAACTGGGCTGAAGACAAGCCTCCAAGCTGATTGGGCGTCAGCTGCGCCACCTGAGCATTCGACAACGACTGAATTTGTGCGGGGGTTGTAGATGAACTCACGCTTGAGCTTGAGCTGTTGGATGACGGCAAAGCGCCTTGCTGTGCGGAAGACAAGGCAGCAAGTTGTGACGAGGTCAGCGCCGCAACTTGAGCTGTTGTAAATGCAGCCAATTGACTCGTTGTCATGGCCCCCAACTGCGTGCTGCTCAACGCGGCCACTTGTGAGGTCGTCATGGCAGCCACTTGTGCTGTGGTCAGCGCTGCCATTTGTGCGGCAGTCACAGCACCCAGCTGCGTGCTGCTCAGCGCGGCCACTTGTGAGGTCGTCATAGCCGTGACTTGCGTTGTTGACATCGCTGCCAATTGCGCACCAGAAAACTGGGTGATTTGCGAAGTTGTGAAATACCCAATTTGGGTTGCGGTCAAGCTTTGAATATTGCCTGTCGTCAACCCAATAATTTCAGAATTGGTGATCGCTTGAATTTGCGCAAGCGTTGTCAAGGTCGTGATGTCAAACGGACAAGGGCCTGCACAAATAACCCCTGGATTTTGGACATTGCTTCCTGTGTTGGTCACGCTTCCTGTCAGCGCGATCGAAGCAGTTCCGTCATTGTGAATAGCGCCTGATCCAGAAATCGCATTCGCAACTGTTGGTGAGCCGGTTAAGTTAAATGTCAACGTTCCGTTGTCAACGATGTTGGTCGTGGCAGACAGCGCGCCCGCAGACCCACCATTACCAATTTGCAGCGTCGCACCGTTGTCGATGGTCGTGTCGCCTGTGTACGTGTTTGTGCCGGTCAACACCTGCGTACCGCCCGCAACGGTCAATGCGCCCGTGCCACTGATAACGCCACTGAACGTATCGCTGGCGTTTGTGATGGTTAAACGCTTCGCAGAACCTGCGGCCACAGGAATCAATGTGTTGGGATAAGAAGAGGTGTCTACCGCGTTTGTAGCAGGAGAGCTCAAATAAACATGACCGCTCCCAGACAAACTGGTGATGGAAGCGCCCGTAGTTACGCCACCGATATCCAAAAATCCATCATTCGTGATCTTTGATGAGGCAGCCACGCTCCCAGCGCCTTCAAGCCTCAAGATCGTGTCCGCATGGATCGTCGTAGGCCCTCTATAAGTATTCACACCTTTGAAGGTGAGGCCTGCAACTTGCCCTGGCATCAACTGTGACGAGCCCGACAGGGATACCCCCCCAGTACCTGAGATAACACCATTGAAAGTGTTGTAGGACAGATTCGGGGTTGACCATGACGCATAACTGAGCAAGCTGGGAATTGCATTGATTTCCAGCGAATTAGCACCTAAAAAAATAGTTGGCGCAGTCGCGGTGGGTGAAGAACTCAATTCAGCAATATTTAAATTTCCAGTTTTTCCACTGATATCTAAATTGGCGTCATTCAACATCATGACTTTCACGGCTGAACTAGAAAAACCACCTGCGCCTTGAAAGCTGAGTGAGCCTTTGCTCAACATGAGTGTTGGGGCATCGATCGTGCTCACACCTGACATGGCAAAAATTCCAGAAGATCCAGACGCCAAGTTATTGACAAAAATTGTGACAGGCATTTTGGAGCTGTATACAGTGCTACCAAACGTTTGATTCAACGTGATACCGCCACTGATGACGCCTGAATAGCTTAAACCTCGCGTCACTGAGTCGCCCGCTTGGTTGAAAGAAATCACCCCTTCCAGCGGGGTTTGAAAGTACGAGGTAGAAGTTGCATTGAATGCAATGTTGCCCGTCCCGTAAATCACACCGCTGGCTTTCAAGATGATGCTCGAAGTCTTGGTCGTCCAACTGATGTTGTCATTGATGACGATGTCCCCCTGCCCTCCAGAATTGGCCGTGCCAATGTGTGTCCCCGGAATATTTCCATTCAAAGAACTGTCAGACTGAATCACCACCCTCGAGCTGTCAATGGCGGAGCTCAAGGCCGCCCCCGTGATGTCACCTCCTGTAGGCGCAATGGTGAAATCCGTCGGGTCTAACAGCCATGTGCCTGTTGCACCAGCAGGCGCTTGGGTTGATATGCCGATTCCGTTCACGTGCAGCGCATGACCTGATGTTTCAATCTCACCGCCATTGCCCGAGCGAGGACCGGCGTTTGCATCAATGCGGCCATGAACCTGCGTTTGCGACGCTGCGTTGCGCACATCGCTCCACAACACCACTTTGCCGCCATCGCCTGCGTCTGTTGCGCTGGCATCAATTGTTGCACCCGCATCCATCGTGACCTTGGTGGCCTGGCGTACATTGCCCCCGCCTTGCCAATCACCACCGACCAACACCGTGCCACCGCCGGTCGGGCCTGTGGAAGAAATGGCGCTGGTGGCGCTGAGTGTGATGTCATCCGCCTCAAGAACGATCTGTCCGCCTTTGTTTGAAAGACTGTTTGCAGACAGACGGCCGCTGTTTCGAATAACGCCCGCTTGCAACTTATCCAATGCCACGGCTGAAATAATAATTTGGCCATCAGGGGCCTGAACGGCTTGACGGTTTTCAATCAAAGAAGCCATCGTGCTTGGCGTTGTGCTGATACCAGCCAAGCTGTGGTTGCCATCAAAATTTAAGGTCACCACCTCACCAGACGCCAACGCCACCGAACCCGCGCGAGCAATCACCACGCCAGCGTTTTGCACCTCGGGTGCCAGCAACGCGATGTAGCCGCCCAGTGCGGCGTTCAACTGACCATCGTTGACCACTTTGCCTGTCGCACCGTTGCGACTGAACACGTTGCTGCCCGCCATGAAGTTGGCGTCGCTGATGCTGTGCGTGGTCGCCACCAAAGCCCCCACATCCACCTGCGAGGTAGGAGAGAAATACACACCATTGGGGTTGGTCAAAAACACTTGCCCATTGGCTTGCATCTGCCCATAAATTTGACTGGGGTTTTGATCGGCAATGCGGTTGAGTGTGACGGCTTGCGCGTTGGGCTGGTTAAACACCACCGAAGCGTTTTGCCCAACGTTAAAACTGTTCCAGTTGATCACCGCACGTTGACTGCTTTGGTTGATGGTCATGCGCGCCGCCTGTGCTGTGGCCGTTTGCGCAACGCTGGCTGCGCCTTGGGCCACCACACCACCTGTCGGCAACTGCGTGGCAACGGGTGGTGCTTGTTGTGCGTAGAGCTTGAAACTTCCCCCCGCCAACACCACGCTTGCAAGGGTGCTGAGCACAAGCTGGCGACTGCGTGAGCCGCCCTTACCACTGCTCTTGGTCAATTCAGACACCGCGTGCCAGCTTTGCGTGACCTGCGACCAAACCAGACGGTACAAACGATTAAGAGAGGCGTGACCATTCATTTTTTTATTCCTTAAAAGTTCACCGATGCGTTGAGCCACAAGCGGTTGAACTTGCGGGTGCCGTCTTGGTCGTTGTCTTTGTTGTCAGCCAATGGGTTGCGGCCTTTGCGGTGTGCGAGCGTAGCCCGCAACTCGGTGCCCTTGAGCGACTGCCAAGCCAGCGACACGCCGTAGCCGCTGAGGCTGTAGTTGTTAGAGAAGCTGCCAGAGTTCAAATGCGCCGTGCCATCGGCATAGGCGTTGTTCTTAAAGGCTTGCACATGACCTCGGTCATAAAACCCTGTAACGGTGTAATGGCTATTCAGTTGTTGGCGCAGTTCAGCCGTGAAGGTGTTGCCTTGCGAGCCTCCCCCTTCACTGCTGGGATAAGCACGCACACCACTAGCACCACCTAAATACATGCGTTCGCTGCTGTCCAAGTTTTTGTTGGCCATCTGCATGTTCACCGCGACGTAGGCACTGAGGGTTGTGTCGAGTTTTTGCAGACGGCTCAAACTCAGGCTGAGTTTGGCGAAGTTGCCTGCGGTGGCTGGGCCATTCGTGTCTGTGCTTTGGTTGGCAGAGCCATCTAAGTTGACCTGCCCCGTGGTCAGCGTGGCCGAAGCGTTGCTCATGCCGCCACCGTTCCAGTTGTCAAGCTGGTTGGCATTCACGCCAATGCTGTAGACATCGATGTTGTAGTGAGACACCGAGCCCGAGAGGTTGTTGTTATCAAACCGTTTTTGGTCGTAGCTGACCACCAGGTTGATGTTGGTCGGTTGGCTGCGCAAGAGCGGATAGCTCACATCCAAGCCTGTGGAAAGCGAAGAACCATTACTCCCCATGCTGGCAAAGTCGCCCACCAGTCCATAGCTCAGGTGTGTGGCATGTGCGCCTGCACGCAGGCCGTCGTAACCCACAGGCAGGGTGAAGCCCACGCGTTGGTAGTCGCTGCCCTGTGTTTTGAGGGCGGTAAGCCCCAACTGGTCGCCCAGTTGCAAAGGGCCGTTGATATTGAGGCTCGCCAACACACGCTCAATCCCTGTTGAACGTGAACCATAGTTGTCAACACTGACGTTGCCAGCCAATGCGCTGCCATCAACGGCCTTGATCAAAATATCTGTTTCGCTTGGCTTCTCGCCTTCAATCAAATTTCCAGCGACGATGACGCCCGGCAAGTCCCCCAGCAACAGCAAGGCTCGATCAATCTTCTTGGCACTCAAGGGCGCACCGGCCACTTGCGCGGCATCCACAAAGCCCTTCAACACGGCGGCATCCACGCGCTGCGGCGCATCCACCAACACCACCTTGCCAAACACCGCCTCTTCCACCTGAATCGTGAAAACACCATTCGTAATTTTTTGAGCGGGTAAAAACGTCCGCACCAACCATCCGGCCTCACGATACGCATTCGTCGCGGCATCTGTGACCTGCTGCAACTGAGCAAACGTCAGCGCTTGATTCAAGTAAGGCGCAACAGCCGCTTGCAACTGCGCGTCACTCAACATTGTGTTGCCCACAAATTTGAACTGCGCAACCATCACTGTGGTCTCACCAGGCTTCACCACTGAACTTTTCAACACCTCGCGACGCACCTGTGCAGCTGGTGCGCGTTGTGGATTCAAGTCTCGCTCTGTTTGCCTGAGCAACGAGCCTGCATCAGGAACGGTTTGCGCAGCCGCCGAACAAGATGCTGCCAGTAACATCACGGCGCACGCAATTTGGGTGAATTGAATTTTTGGCGAAGTTATTTTTGTCATTTCATTTGATGAATTTGTCGCAATTGGTATAACTATGCGAAAAACAACAAATCAAACCCAACAAAAGCTATCAAACAATCACCAAATGACAGCCCAAGGCCTTGGCAAACTTGCAAAAACATGATTGACCTCGATGAGTCAATAGGAAAAAACTAACCAATCCTCACACTGTGCTCATCACTTCTTTAAAACCACCATTCCGTCTTTGGTTACTCGCGCTGGTAGCAGCCCTGCTGATCCTCACAGGCTGCAATGCGGCTACCAACCAGCCAACATTGATTCAGTCACAAGAGTGGCTGATGGACAAAACTGGACACGCCAGCTTGCAAGAGGTGAGAGCCAGCCCCGACTGGCAGCCGATGGCGCGATGGCAGAGTTGGGGCTACGGCCCAGAAACGATTTGGATCCGCACCAAACTCAAAGCGGCAGCACACGACACGCGCACGTCTTGGATCGTGCAGATCAAACCACCCTACCTCGACTACCTAACGCTGTATGACCCCAGTGCCAACCTGGTGCTGCGAAGCGGTGACGCGCTGCCACCGAACGACGACAGCTTGGCATCTATCTATTTCACGTTTCAAATTCCAGCACTACAACAAGAGCGAGACATTTACCTGCAGCTCAAAACCAGCAGCACGCGCACACTGAGTCTGGAGGTTTTACCGTTTGGACAAGCACAGCTACAGAGCCGATTGCAGGAGTGGCTGATGGGGGTTTTCACGGCCACCTCTGGCATTTTTGCAATCTGGGCATCGGCTCAGTGGTGGATCAGTCGCGAGCGTTTGATTGGAGCGTTTGCGTTCAAACAAATCATTGCCACGACGTGGGCATTTTTCTTGCTGGGCTTTGCGCGTATTGTGATTGGCCCCTTTTTGCCAGAGAGTGTGCTGACCACCATTGCCTCGACATCGTTTATTTTGGTCATCAGCGTAACCCTGTGGTTTTTGGCAAAGTTCATTGAAAGCTACCAACCCGCACGCTGGGCCTTACTTGTTTGCCGCGTGTTGGCGATTGCCATCGCGTCACTCACTTTGCTGCAGTTTTTCGATCTCACCATTCAGATGCTAGAGCTTGGAAACATCGCGATTCTTTTGGCTTTTTCGATGCTGCTGATCACACTGTTGACTGCAATGCCACAAAAAACGGTACAGCCCATCCCGTTGAAAACATTTTTGATTTACTTGTTTCTTTACAGCGCGTTGAGCTCACTACCACCGCTCATTCATTTGGGTTGGATCAGCGCGCATCCCGTGGTCCTGGTAGGCACATTGGCACATGCGGTGCTGGACGGCGTGGTCATGTTCATCATGCTGCAGATACGTGCCCGAACGCTTCAGCAGGAGCAACAACAAAACACATTGAATTTAGAACGCAGCGAACAAAAGGCCGAGACCGAAAAACGCCACCGCGAAGAACAAAGCCAGCTCTTTGCCATGCTGGCCCACGAACTGAAAACACCACTGGCCACTCTGCGTATGCGGATGGAAGTGGGTGAACTCAAGCGAGAGGTGATGGACCGCACGATTGCTGATATGAACCAAGTGATCGAACGCTGTGTACACACAGGACAGCTGGCAGACCAAGGGCTAGAACCGTATTTGCAAAGCGTTGACCCAATTGCGCTCACACAATCATGCATTCAAAGCTGTCGCTATCCGGGACAAGTTGATTTTTCTGCGCCCAATACATCGGGCTTGCTACACACCGATGCTCAAATGTTGTCTATCGTGCTGGGCAACCTGCTCGACAACGCTTGCAAATATGGCGCACCGCAAGGTCGCGTTCAAGTTTCTCTTCAGTTCACGCGCAAGCAAGACCAAAGCGGTTGGTTGTGGCACGTGACCAACCAAGCTGGAACCGCAGGTTTGCCCGATGCTGCACAGTTGTTTGAGAAGTATTACCGCAGCCCTCAGGCACGCCGAGTTTCGGGGTCTGGCTTGGGGCTTTTTTTGGTCAAAGGTTTGCTTGATTTGCTGCAAGGCACGATCAGTTACACGGCGCAAGCTGGCCACCCCGTGTTCACCGTTTGGGTGCCTGACCTGACCATGCGGCGTTAGTTATTGTTGGGAATACGAATGTGAAAGTCACAGAATCCTAGATCTATGCAAAACGTCGCGCTGAAAATATTGGTGATTGAAGACAACGATGAACTGCGCGAAGCCACGTTGGCTTTTCTGCAGAACCAAGGACATTTCGTGCGCGGCGTTCCACAAGCAGAAGACCTCAACGACGTGACCGGTGGTTTTCTGCCCGACGTCTATGTGATTGATCTGAACTTGCCAGACGAAGATGGCTTGAGCTTGACCAAGCGGCTGCGAGCTTCGCAACCGAATGTCGGCATCGTCATCACCACCGCACGCACACAAATTGGCGATAAGGTGATTGGCTATGAAAGTGGTGCCGATCTGTACCTCACCAAACCCGTGCATCCGCAAGAGTTAATGGCAGGTGTGGCTGCGGTGGGAAAACGACTGCGCACTATCAATCAACAACACCACCACACCATCACCCTCAACTTGTCGCGCATGCAGCTCAGCGGACCCGACGGTGATGTGGATTTAACAACCAGCGATGCTTTGATTCTGAGTGCGCTGACACGTGCGCCAGGTCAAAGCCTAGAACGTTGGCAAGTGGCCGAAATTGTGGCTTCAGGGAAAGACACCTTGCCATCTGCCGCCACGATTGAGATGCGCATGACTCGGTTACGCAAAAAGCTAGCTTCGATCGGAGCACCAAGACCCAGCATCAAAGCCTTGCACAAGGTGGGTTACACCTTGTGTGTGCCTGTGGTCATGCAGTGATGACGAATCACTGTGGCCAAAGCCAACAACCCCAACCCCACAAACGCCACAAACGACCAGTTGGCAATCGAGCCGCCTAAAAAGGTCCAGTCCACCTTGCTGCAATCGCCACCCCCTTTAAAGATCATGGGAATGGCACGTTGCAAGGGGAAAGTTTCGATCATGCCGTAGAAGTCGCGGCCACATGACACCACCTCGGGGGGGTACCACTGCAACCAAGTTTGGCGGGCCGCCACGTAGGCACCACTCCCCGCCAAGAGCACCAGCACGCTGCCGGCCATCAACGAGGCGGTACGACCCGACAAACCTGCCCCCAACAAGGCCACCAAACCCATCAGCACCATCACATAGCGCTGCACGATGCACATGGGGCAAGGCTCTAAACCCACCACATGTTGCAAATACATACCAAAGCTCAACAAACCCGCACACACCACGAAGATGAACAACCAAATGCGGCGAGGACTATCCAAAAGTTTTACAAGCACAACACTGTCTCCAAAGGGGCAAGATTCAATTGTCGCTGTGAAACAATCAGCACTGACGCGACCAGCGCACATTACACGATACAAAGCCATGACTTTACGCACGCCACAGCTCGCCGATACACCCCGTTTACAAAAATTCGTCACTGACCTAGACGATTTGCTCGAAGGAACAACCGACGAAGCTGCCATTTTGGCGAGTGGCAAAACCCTGCTGGCCGAGCTGGTGGCCCAAGACGATTGGCTGCCTGACGCCTACGCCCAGCCCAACCCCGAGCGCTACCAACAGTTTTTGCTCTACGCCGATCCAGACGACCGCTTTTCGGTGGTGAGCTTTGTGTGGGGCCCTGGCCAAGCCACCCCCATCCACGACCACACCGTGTGGGGCTTGATTGGCATGTTGCGCGGCGCAGAGCTGTGCCAGCCGTTTGCCAAAAATGCACAAGGCCATTGGCAGCCCAGCGGCGAGCAAATCCGTTTAGAGCAAGGCCATGTCGAAGCCGTGTCACCCACCATTGGCGATGTCCACCGCGTGTGGAACGCGCTGAGTGACCAAGCCTCCATCAGCATCCATGTGTACGGCGCCAATATTGGCAAGGTGAGCCGCCACGTGTTCCATGAAGACGGCACGGTGAAAGAATTTATTTCGGGCTACAGCAATGCCAAGACGGATGAACCGAAAGAGTTTCCCCTCACCGCAGGTGAGTTCCCATCCGCGGCATTTGCCCAAATTCGCGAAACCCTCTTGCAACGCCAAGAAATCGCCATCCTCGACGTGCGCGAGG
>ERZ650303.656-NODE-656-length-10571-cov-5.602701_pt1 | contig 10571 bp, 12 predicted proteins | sample MGYA00376239_ERZ650303 | MGnify/ENA primary metagenome ERZ650303 (study PRJEB26733, sample SAMN07839262) | wastewater metagenome | biome: small river; feature: stream; material: water | place: USA: North Carolina | collected 2016-04-05 ... | reverse complement strand
ATGTATGCAGTCATGTGCGCAATTGTAGGTAGGACTGGGCATGAAAAAGGGCGCCGAAGCGCCCTAGGTGTCGTGCGTGTGCAGGCTCAGTGCACCACAACTGGGTTTTGGGCCAGCACGGCGTAGCCGGCCAAGGTGTCTTCCACCTCTTCTTGGGTGGGGGCGTTTTCTTGCCACGCACGCAAATGCACCTGAAACTGCTCGGCCCACGAGCCTTCGAGGTAAATCTCTTTGCCAGAACGTTTGTCTACGATCTCAAAGCCATGACGGGCCAAGGCGGGCACGTCTGGGCGGACAGGCACCAACGCGTCGTCTTGCACGTGCAGGTGCATCACGGAATACGTGTCGGAGTTGTAGAGCATGTCCATGGGAATCTTTCGGCGGAAAACGAATTGCATCTAAGCATATCGGATTCAAAAGCCCAAATTCAAGGGCTGGGTTTTTCGGCAGTGTTTAAAAGTTGGTCCACAAAGTCGCCGTTGGCGTTGGTGATGCGCAAACGCACAGGCAAATAGCCCAATGTGGGGGCAAACCAAAGCTCAATGTGCTGGTCAAACTCACGGCGGGGCTTGCGGTTGAGCTTGATGGCACCGATCTCGCCAAAGGGCAATTGCAGCAACTCTTCTTTTTCCACCAAGAAGTGCCAGACCTCCGCCTCGCGCTGCGACACGGTTTGGAACGATAGCATCGTGCCCAGCGGGAAACGCGTGGCGTCGCCCGCCAATAGGGTGCTGATTTGAATCACCACGCTCAAGCGGTCTTGCGCGCCTTTGAGCAGCGGCGCATCGGGCGAATTGGCGCTGAAGCTGATGATGCCTTTGTCGCGCTGAAAGTGCGCAGCCAGTTCGCTGCGACCCTTGTCGCCAAAGCGTGTGGGCATGAGGCCTTCGGGCCCTAACGTGCCCTTGCTGACTTGGGTGCGCGAGCCAAGCAAAAATGCGCTGACGGTCAAACGCGAATCGTAGTTTTGGCCGTCTTGTTGCCACGCGAGTTCGGCCGAGGCCCAGTAATTCAAACCTTTGGCTTGGCCTTGCACTTTGTATTTCAGCAGAGCCGATTCGGGGGCTTTGAACGCGGTGGCTTGGGTGAGTCCATCGCTGCCGGTGCGGTTGTGAGGCGGCAAGTCAAGGCCAGAGGCCTGACGAGGCGGCAGGGCGACAGGCGCAGCCAGGTCGACACCGAAATCGTCGAAGTTCAATGGTTTTGTTTTGGATGCCGATGCGTTGACAGCGCTTGCGTTGGCATTTGTATCCGCAGCATCAGTTGGCTTGGGTTGGGTGCGGGCCGGCTGCACAGGCTTTGGCACTTGCGGTGCGCGTGGTGCAGCGACCTCGATTTGGCGCGTCACCATGGCTTGGGGATGCAAAGGCTGGCCCGGCTCTGGCGTGAACCACATAGGGCCACCTGCCAGCAGCCAGAGGTGCATCAACAACACGCCAGACACCAGCAGCACCGCGTGTTTGCGCTGCAAATGCGGATGGCTAACAGGTGCGTTGTTGACGTGGGCGGCTACCTGCATGGCGGGCGCGTGTTCTTTCATAGAATCGTGGCATGAAATTAGCCACATACAAAGACGGTACACGCGACGGCCAACTGGTGGTTGTGTCGCGTGACCTGAGCACCGCGCATTATGCGACGGGCATCGCCACCCGCATGCAGCAAGCGCTGGACGACTGGGGCTTCATCGCCCCCCAACTGCAAGACTTGTATGAAACCCTCAACAACGGCAAAGCGCGTCACGCCTTCCCGTTTGATCCAGCGCTGTGCATGGCCCCGCTGCCCCGTGCTTACCAATGGGCGGATGGCTCGGCCTACATCAACCACGTGGAGTTGGTGCGTGCAGCGCGAGACTCCGAAGTGCCGCAGAGCTTTTACGAAGACCCGCTGATGTACCAAGGTGGCAGCGATGACTTCATCGGTGCCCGTGACGATGTGGTGTGCCCCAGCGAAGACTACGGCATCGACTTTGAAGCCGAATTGGCGGTGATCACCGGCGATGTGCCCATGCAAGCCACGCCTGAGCAAGCGCTGGACGGCATCCGTTTGGTCATGCTGGCCAACGATGTGTCACTGCGCCACTTGATTCCAAACGAACTCACCAAAGGCTTTGGCTTTTTTCAAGGCAAACCCGCCACCGCGTTCAGCCCCGTGGCCGTGACCTTGGACGAGTTGGGCGACGCATGGGACAAAGGCCGTTTGCACTTGACCGTGCAATCGACTTGGAACGGTCGCAAAGTGGGCATGTGCGATGCGGGCCCCGACATGACGTTTCACTTTGGTCAACTGATTGCCCACATCTGCAAAACCCGCAATGTGCGCGCAGGCTCCATCGTGGGCAGTGGCACGGTGAGCAACCAAGGGGTGGAAACCAAGGGCAAAAAAGAGTGGCCCAAGGGCTACAGCTGCATCGCCGAAAAGCGTGCGATTGAAACCATCTTGGATGGCAAACCCAGCACCGAGTACATGAAGTTTGGCGACACGATCCGCATCGAAGTCAAAGGCAAAGATGGGCAGAGCGTGTTTGGCGCGATTGACCAAAAAATTGCACCCTTGCACCCCTGAGCGGCTTCAGCTGCCGTAGACCGTGGCGAAATCGGCAAAGCCTTTGACTTCGAGCGGGTTGCCAAAGGGGTCGAGAAAAAACATGGTCCACTGCTCGCCCGGTTGACCGGCAAAGCGCAGGTGCGGCTCCAACACAAAAGCGGTGCCTGCGGCTTGGAGCCGTTCGGCCATGGCCTTCCAGTCGGGCAAATTCATCACCAAACCAAAGTGCGGCATGGGGACCAACTTGCCATCCACATGGCCGGTGTTTTGCGTTTTCAATGGCTCACCCAAATGCAAAGAGATTTGGTGACCGTAGAAGTCAAAGTCCACCCAGGTGGCGGTGCTCCGTCCCTCGGTGCAACCCAGCACATCGCCATAAAAATGACGGGCGGTGGCTAGGTCGGTGACGTTGAAGGCGAAATGAAAAAGGCTGCGCATGCACCAAGCATAAACGCAGCCTAGAAAAATGGCAGCCGCGGGGGCTGCCATCTCAGACAAACCGGTGACTTACTTCACCGCAGGGTCTGCCGCCATTTGGTCAAACTTCTTGAAGTACTGACGCGCCATGGCCACCACTTGGGCGTCGGTGGGGTGGTCGCTGGCAACGCTGTCGACGATGCTGTGGGCCACCGCCGCGTCGTGCTGCTGGGTCCAGTCGCGGAATTCGTCGCGTGCTTTGCCGGGGCCTGTGATCAGCACCTCGTGCGTGCCCTGCAAGGCCTTGGCCACATCGGCAAACAAGGCGGTGGAATCGACCGATTTGCCTTGATGTTTGTGGTGTGTGCGTGACTTGATGCGTTGCGCTTGCACATGCTCGCGGTCAAACATCAACACGTGGGCTTCTTGGTGGTCGAGCCAAACAACAGCGTGAAAAGTGGTCATGCAAATTTCTTTCTTGATTAAGGGTGGTGGAGTTCAAATTTTTCTTGGCAGCTGATGCAACGTGCGGCTTCCGGAGCCACGTTCAGGCGGGCTGTTGTGATGGTCGCGTCGCAGTCAGTGCAGTGGCCATAGGTGCCCGCGCTCAGCCGCGCTAAGGCAGCATCAATCGCAGACAGCTCGGCAGTTTCGTGTTCGTTGAGCGCGAACTCCAAATCGCGTGCGGTGTTGACTTGCGCGGTGGCGTCTTCGCTGCGCGCAAAGTGTTCGGCCGCCACCTCGGCGCGACTTTTGGCGCCGCCGCGTTGTTGGGCAATTTGATCAAGCAAACGCTCGCGCATGTCGATCAATTGCGTTTTGAATGCCTGGGTTTGGGGGGTGTCCATCAACGTTCCTTTTCTTTCTTGATGTCATGGTGCGCCGAATCGCTGGGGCCTGCTTTGATCGAAGTCAACACATGCGAAGTCAAGTGGCGCGTCGCGTTCTGAAAGAATAGGCCCATGAAACTGATTTGGACTTTTTGGGCCTGTGCCCTGCTGAGCCTCTCGGCCCATGCGTTGGATGCCTCCATGGCCGAGCGCACCCGTGCGTGCACCCACTGCCATGGAGAACAAGGCAAAGCCGGGCCCGATGGGTATTACCCGCGCTTGGCCGGCAAGCCCGAGGGCTATCTGTTTCATCAGTTGCAAAACTTTCAGCAAGGGCGGCGGCAATACGACTTGATGGCCCGCTTGATCGAACCGCTCCCAGAGACGTATCTGCGCGACATGGCACAGTATTTTTCGAGCCTCAAAGTGCCCTACCCAGCGCCTGCATTGAATGCCTCGGGTGTTCCTGCCACGGTGCTGGCGCGCGGCAAGCAGCTCACCTTAGAAGGCGATGCGTCGCGTGGGGTGCCCGCTTGCGTGTCTTGTCATGGCCCGCAGCTGACGGGGGTGACGCCGGATGTTCCGGGCTTGTTGGGCTTGCCCCTGGATTACCTCAACGGACAGCTCGGTGCCTGGCAGTCTGGCCAACGCCGCGCCCATGCGCCCGATTGCATGGCGCAAGTGGTCAAGCGTTTGCGCGCCGAAGACTTGATGGCCGTCGCCCAATACCTCGCGCGTCAGCCGCTGCCTGCCAACACCTCGCCTGTGAGTGTGCGCACGTTGCGTGACAGCACCCCAACCACCGCCACGTCCGACCGCACCTCCACGTGGACCTGCGGCAGCGCGCCGGGCTTGCTGGGAGCGCAGCCATGAAGCGCCTGTTCTTGGCGCTCTGCGCCCTGTGTGTTGTGCTTGCGGCTTGGGTGAGCTTTGACAACTTTGCCGATGGGGTGGACACGCAGGCGGCGGTTGCCACTGTGTCGCCGACGGCCGATGTGGTGGCGCAAGGCGCTTACCTCGCACGCGCGGGGAACTGCGTCTCGTGTCACACCGCACCGGGTGAGCCACCGTACGCCGGTGGCCGCGCCCTCGCCACGCCGTTTGGCAAGGTCTACGCCAGCAACCTCACGTCTGACGTTGCGACAGGTTTGGGCGGATGGAACGCACAACATTTCTGGCGTGCTCTGCACCATGGCCGGTCCAAGGATGGGCGCTTGCTGGCGCCCGTGTTCCCGTACAACCACACCAGCTTGATCACCCGTGCTGATTCGGATGCGTTGTTTGCGTTCTTCCAAACCGTGCCCCCTGTTGCCCGCACCACGCCTGCACAGGAGCTGCGTTGGCCCTTTGGCACCCAAGCGGCTTTTGCGGTGTGGCGCAGCCTGTACTTCAAGCCCGCCACCTTTGCCGTCGATGCGCAGCAATCGGCCGACTGGAACCGTGGCGCTTACCTGGTGCAAGGCCTGGGCCATTGCGCGGCGTGCCACAGTGCACGCGATGCCTTAGGGGCCAGCGGGGCCTTGGATGATTTGAGTGGTGGGGTGATGCCCGGCACCAATTGGTACGCCCCGTCTTTGTTCAGCCCGCAAGAAACCGACTTGGCCCACACGCCGCACGCCGACATCGTGCGTTTGCTGCAAACGGGGCGTGGTGCGCATGCGTGGGTCAGCGGTCCTATGGTCGAGGTGGTGCAAAACAGCACCCAGCATTTGCGTGTGGACGACTTGCAGGCCATGGCCACCTACTTGCAAGCGCGGGCCCAACACGCTTTGCGTGACGGTGGAGCGCCTGCCGCCGCGCAGCCCTCGCGCAAAGCCAGCGTGCGAAGTGTGGAGAACGGTGCTGCGATTTACAAAGACCATTGCGCGCAATGCCATGGTGACCAAGGGCAGGGCAAGGCCGATGCCTATCCCACCTTGGCAGGCAACCGCGCTGTGCTGATGCCGCCAGTGACCAACTTGGTTCAGACCTTGACCTATGGTGGCTTTGGCCCCGCGACCCATGCGCAGCCACAGCCTTATGGCATGCCACCTTTTGTGTTGACCCTCAGCGACCGCGATATGGCCGATGTGCTCACCCACATTCGACAGCAGTGGGGCAACACAGGCGCGACGGTGACAGAGTTCGATGTCAACCGTGCGCGCGTTTTACAAGCGCATTGACAGCGTGCCCTAGAATCGCGGCCATGGAACGCATTCGCCACGCCCTCAACCTCACCCGCCTTGTGCTGGTGTGGTTTGCGTTGTCGGTGGGTGTGGCCATTGCATCTCCCATGGTCAATCCGCAAGCCATGGATGTGGTCTGTACCAGCACCGGCAGCATGAAGCTGGTGGTGCAGGGCGATGACGACAGCACGGCAGCTTCTAGCCATACGCTGGACTGTCCTTTGTGCGCCTCCATGTCTGCGCCGCCTCCGGCGCTGAACACGCAGCTCACCCACGCTTCTCCTCTGGCGCATGCGCTACGGCCTTTGGCCGCAGCGCACATCGCGTCGGTCACGGCACCGCCGCTGCCTTCGCGCGGACCGCCCACCTTTCTCCTTTGATCTTTGAGACGGACTTGAAGCATTCGCTTTGAGTCCATGTCGACGCGTTGCGCGGTCAAGCGCACGCGTTTGTAGTTGGGATTTTTGGAGAAGATGGGATGCATCAAAAATGCACACGACTTGCCCGCCTCGGGCGACCTGCGTCGTTCACGGCGGCGCTTACTTTGATGGTGTCAGGTGTGGCCAGCGCTCAGCAGACTGCGCCCACGAAAGACTTGGGCGTGGTGGTGGTGACCTCGGGCCAGCCCTCGTCCTTGCCCACGCAAATTCCGACCACGATGGAGTCGGTCACTGCAACGCAGATCGCAGAAACGATCAACGCCACGGACAGCGAAGACGCGCTGAAGTACGTGCCGAGTTTGTCAGTCCGCAAGCGCTACATCGGCGACTACAACCACGCGGTCTTGGCCAGTCGGGCTTCGGGCGCCAACAATCCCGCGCGCAGTGCGGTGTATGCGGACGGCATGTTGTTGTCCAACTACTTAGGTAACTCCGCGACCCATGCGCCGCGTTGGGGCATGGTGACGCCTGAAGAAATTGAGCGTGTGGATGTGATGTATGGGCCGTTCTCGGCGGCGTATCCCGGTAACTCGGTGGGTGCGGTGATTGACTACGTCACACGCATGCCCACTTCCTTTGAGGCGCACATGAAAGTCAGTGCCTTCAATCAACGCTTTGACGCCTACAACACCGACACCCATTTCGGGGGGGCTAATGCCAGTGCGAGCTTGGGCAGCAAGGTGGGCGACTGGTCGTATGGGTTCAACGTGAGCCGATTGGATAGCAGCGGTCAACCCATGGTGTTTGTGCGTGCAACGCCTACGACGGGCACGTTGACCGGAACACGCGTCAACGGCGTGGTTAGCGCGTTGAGCACCACGGGTACGCCCTCCGATGTGTTGGGAACCACGACCCGGTACCACACCGTGCAAGATCACGCCAAGCTGAAGCTGGCTTATGACGTCTCACCCACGCTGCGCGCCTCGTACACGCTCGGCTACTGGCAAAACAACAGCGATGGCAGCCCCTCGACTTACCTCAGCAATGCGGCAACGGGCGCTGCTGTTTACAGCGGGAACGTCAACAACGGCGTTGCCAACTACGCCGTGCCCGCCTTCACTGCGTCGCAAGAAGCGCTGACGCATGTCATGCACGGGCTCTCTTTGAAGACCCACACGCAAGACGTTTTTGACTGGGAGTTGAAGGCCAGCTTGTATGACTACCAAACAGATCTGAACCGTGCTTCTGGGGCATTGAGTGGCCCAACGACGACGTCAGCAGCGGGAAAAATCACCGATCAAAACGGCACGGGTTGGAGCAATGTGGCGCTCCAAGGCACTTGGCGTCCACAGGGCATGAAGGGCGCACACATTCTTGATTTTGGTTACCAACAAGACCGCTACACGCTCAAGACCATCACCCAAAACACGGCCACAGATTGGCAAGCTGCTGCACCGACGAGCTTGGCGAGCAAGGCGGGGGGTAACACCGAGATGCAGAGCTTGTATGCGCAAGATGCGTGGCGCTTTGCCCCACGCTGGAAAACCGTGCTGGGTCTGAGGGCCGAAGACTGGAAAGCCAGCAATGGCTATGTGGCCACCACCCCGTCAAACGCCAACACTTTTGCGACGCGCCATGAAACGCACGTCTCGCCCAAGGCCGCGATCTCCCACCAATGGGCCCCCGATTGGTTGCTGAAAGCGTCGACCGGTCGATCTTTGCGCATGCCCACTGCGCAAGAGATGTATGGCAATACCTCCCTGTCAGGCGCGACCACCACGTTTTTGAACGACCCCAATCTGCGCCCTGAGCGCTCATGGACGAGTGAGTTGACCGCTGAAAAAGATCTGGGCACCGGCGTTTTGCGGGTGACTGGGTTTTTTGAAAATACCCGCGACGCCATCTACTCGCAAACCAACACGTTTTCAGATGGAACCAGCCGCAGCTTTGTGCAAAACATCAAGCGCATGGAGAGCAAGGGCTTGGAGGCCGCCTACTTTGGCAGCGACGTCATCACGCGGGGCTTAGACCTGTCGGGCAGCGTGACCTATGTCGATTCGCGCATCAAAGAAAATGAAGGCTACGTCGCACGTGCAGGCGATACGCTGAATAAATACCAACCGCGTGTGCCTGCATGGCGCGGCAACGTGCTGGCCAATTACCGTTGGAATGACAAGCTGAGTACATCGATGGGGGCCCGCTACAGCGGACACCAGTTTGGCAGCTTGAACAACGCGGACACCAACGGCTATTCCTACACAGGTGTGAGCAAGTTCTTTGTGGTCGACACACGCATTCGTTACAAGGTGGACAAGCAATGGACCGTCGCAGCAGGCGTGGACAACTTGAACAACTACAAATACTGGAACTACCACCTCTACCCCATGCGCACTTTCTTTGGTGAGCTGCGCTACGACTTGAAGTGATCTGAGGCTGATCAAAAATGAAAGGTGTTTTTATGAAAAATATTTTCTGTGTACTGGCGGGAGCTGTTGGACTCGTGGCGAGCATGTCATGTGTGCAAGCGCACGTGGTGCTCTCCGAGCCTCATGCCATTGCCGGCAGTTATTACAAAGCCACGTTGCGCATCGGTCATGGTTGCAATGGCTCGTCCACCCACAGTCTTGTCGTGCAAGTGCCTGATGGCTTTCAAGGCGCCAAGCCTCAGCCAAAGGCAGGCTGGACGATTGCAACGCGCAAAGCCAAACTCGCAACGCCCTACAGCAGCCACGGTAAAACCGTGACTGATGATGTGGTGGAGTTGCGTTGGACGGCTGCGAGCAAAGACGCACGCCTGCCTGACGATCAATTTGACGAGTTCGCTTTCATGGGGCGCCTGCCAGATAACGCGGGCCCCATGTGGGTCAAGGTTTTGCAGACTTGCGAGACCGGTCAAAATGACTGGTCAGAGATTCCACCCAGCGGCACCGGCACGCGTGGCATGAAGTTTCCCGCTGTCTTGCTGGATGTGCAAGCCGCCCCCAAACACGAACACCACCACTGAACCCTTTTTGTCCCCAAGGAGCTTTTATGTCATTGCCTCACACACTCATTGCTGCCATGTTCTCCACGCTGATGGTCACCCACGCGTTGGCGCAAAACGTCACCGTCACCGATGCGTGGGCCCGTGCCACCGTGCAAGGCCAAAAGGCCACCGGTGCTTTCATGAAGATCACCGCCAAAGACACCACCAAGCTGATCGCGGTCAGCAGCCCCGTGGCCGGTGTCGCCGAGATTCATGAAATGAAGCTGGAAAAAGATGTGATGAAGATGGCCGCTTTGCCCAACGGCCTCGACCTGCCCGCTGGCAAAGCTGTTGAACTCAAACCCGGTGGCTACCACGTGATGCTGATGGACCTCAAAGCCCCATTGGCCAAAGACAGTGCTGTGCCCTTGACCTTGACGCTGCAAGACGCCAAGGGCGTCAAGTCCACCGTCGAGTTGAAGGTGTTGGTTGGCATGCAGGCGCCGAACATGCCTAGCCACGACCACAGCACACATCACCACAGCGAACACAAGCATGGCGAACATAAGCACTGATTTGTCAGCCCCGTGTGAGCTGGGGTTTGGTTTAATGCAGATAACCCATTCATAGGAGACAGCCATGACCCAGCCCAGCGGTTTTGATTTCACCAAGTTCGTTCCAGGTTTTGATTTTTTGAAGAACCTCACGCCCGCAGCGGGCGCTGCTGGCGGCGCACCTGCGCCGGGTTGGGTGGCACCTACGCTAGACCCTGAGGAATTGGAAAAGCGCATTCAAGAACTTAAGACCGTGCACTTTTGGTTGGAGCAAAACACCAAAGCGGTGGCGGCCACCATTCAGGCGCTGGAAGTGCAACGCATGACGTTGTCCACCTTGAAGGGCATGAACTTGAGTTTTCATGAACTGGCCGAGTCGCTCAAAGTGAAGGCTCAAGCTCCTGCCGCGTCTGCTGCTGCATTCGCCCCCGAAGCTCCTGCGGCTCCGCAAGAAGAAGCTCAACCCACCGCCGCCAAGTCAGCGGCCAAATCAGCTGGCAAGTCCAGCAAAGCCAAAGACGCTGCAGCAGCAGGTGTCGACCCTTCGCAGTGGTGGGGTGCACTCACCGACCAGTTCCAACACATCGCCAACAAAGCCATGAAAGACATGGCGCACAGTGCGAGCTCGCACGCAGGGGCTGCATCGGCCGCTGGCGGCAAAGCCTCGGCCCCCAAAGCCAAGCCTGCTGCTAAAAAAGCAGCACGCAAAACGGCAC
>ERZ650303.655-NODE-655-length-10571-cov-17.050399_pt1 | contig 10571 bp, 10 predicted proteins | sample MGYA00376239_ERZ650303 | MGnify/ENA primary metagenome ERZ650303 (study PRJEB26733, sample SAMN07839262) | wastewater metagenome | biome: small river; feature: stream; material: water | place: USA: North Carolina | collected 2016-04-05 ... | reverse complement strand
TCGAATGGGCCATCACCTTGGTGGTGTTGGTCAACTGTTCTGCGGTGATTCTTGACTCCGTTCCTGAAATTCACGCCGAGTTCAAAGACTTCTTCCATGAGCTGGAGTTTTGGAGCGTGATGTTCTTCACCGTGGAGTACGTCGCCCGCGTGTGGTCTTTGGGGGCTAAATTCAGCCGTGAAGACGGTGGCACATGGAAAGGCCGCTTTCAGTACATGTTCAGCCCATTTGGGCTGGTGGACTTCTTTGCCACCATGCCACATTACCTGCACATGTTTTTCCCCACACTCGACTTGCGCATCTTGCGCGTGTTGCGTTTGCTGCGAATCTTGAAACTCTCGAAGTACAACACCGCACTGCAAGACTTGTTTCATGCGGTGTACTCCGAACGCCAAGCCTTTGGCTCTGCCGTGTTTTTGCTGACCATTGCCACCATCGTGTCAGCCTCACTGATGCACTTCGCTGAAGGGCACCACCAGCCAGAGTTCTTTGGCACCATCCCCCATTCGATCTACTGGGCCATCGTCACCATCACCTCGGGCTATGGCAACGTTGAGCCGCTCACCAAAGCGGGCGAAGCCATTGCGCTTGTCACGGGGTTCTTGGGCGTGTGTATGGCCGCGATCATGACCGGTATCGTGGCCTCAGCTTTCTCCAACCAAGTGGCTCGTAAGAAAGCGGCGTTTGAAGCTCAGCTACGTGAAGTGTTCTCGGACGGCAACATGTCTGACGAAGAACAAGCCACCTTGAAGCGTTTGCAAGCCCACTACCGTCTCACTGACGAGCAAGTCGAAGCCATGATGCTTCGCGCCAAAAACAAATCGTCTGCCTCCGAATGAGCGCCACCATGACCACAGCAGCTCCTAGCCTCTCGACATTCCAGCGCATCAAGCGCCGTACCTTTGAAATCATGGAAGGAGAAGTGCCTGACAAGTACAGCCACTTCGTCGAAATCTTCATCGCCTTGTTGGTGGTGGCCAACGTGGTTGGCATCATCTTGGAATCCGTGCCTGAAATTCACGAAGCCTTCATGGCGGAATTCCACGCCTTTGACGTGTTCAGCGTGGCGGTGTTCTCGGTTGAATTTGTGTTGCGCGTTTGGTCGTACAGCGAAAAATACATCCACAGCGGGGGCACGGCTTGGCAAGGTCGCAAAGAGTATGTGTTCAGCTTCTACGGCATCATCGACTTCGTGAGCACGGTGCCTTTTTACTTGCAGCTGCTCTTCCCAGGGGCCGACCTGCGTGTGTTGCGCATGTTCCGGTTGATGCGAATTTTCAAACTCTCGCGCTACAACAGCGCATTTGAAGACATGGTGGCCGCCGTCAAAGCCGAGAAGGATTCGTTCTCTTCTGCGGTGTTCTTGCTGTTCATCAGTTGTTTGTTGTTTTCCTCACTGATCTACATCATTGAAGGCCATGAACAACCCGAGGTGTTTCCCTCTATTCCTGCGGCGATGCATTGGTTTGTCATCACCATCATTTCAGGCTGGGGCAATGTGGACCCTGTGACGTTTTTGGGGTCCATCTTGGTCATCCTCACCCAAATTCTGTCCATCGCTTTGGCCGCCATCCTGACCGGTGTGGTGGCCACGGCCTACACCGCTCAAGTTGAGCGTCGCCAAGCGTTGTATGAAATGGAAGTTCGCTCTGTGCTGGCCGATGGCGTTGTCACAGAAGAAGAACAATCTAAGCTGAAAATCATGCAAGCCAAGCTGGGCATGTCGGATGACCAAGTGCAAGCCATCGTCAACCAGATGGAAGAAGAAAAGCACATCTCAGCGGCCAATAAACAATAATTGGCGCTTTAGAACCTAGGAGTAAGAGATGGACAACGGCGCCTACGAAAAATACAAACAAGAAAATCCAGACGTCTACACGCCTTTGTCGACTTACGACTACGTCGATCAATTTGTGCACAAGCTCACCAACGCCGAATTGGTCGTCTGTGTGGTCGCCGTCGTCTTGGCGGTTTTTGCTCTGTATAAAATTTTTGCCAAGCGCAAAGACAAACCCTCTGACGATCACCACGAATAACCAGGAAGTGCCATGAGTGAAGTTCCAGAAACCGAATTGCCAGATCACGGCAACGACCCCTTTCGCACGCGTTGCGCCATGTTGGTGTCGGTCTTGGCCATGTGCCTGGCCATCGCCAGCTTGGGTGGCAACAACGCCGCCAAAGAAAGCATGAGCAACAACATCTTGGCGGCGAATGCCTACTCGTTCTACCAAGCCAAGAACATTCGCCAAACCGACTACAAAATTGCGGCCGATGAACTGCGCCTTCAACTGGCCAACGACAAATTGTCGGCGCCAGCCAAAGCCTTGGCTGAGAAAAAACTCGACGCTTACGAAAAGAACATCGCACGTTACGAGTCAGAACCAGACACCGGTGACGGTAAAAAAGAGCTGATGGAAAAAGCCAAGGCACACGAACACGAGCGTGACATTGCCCTGCGCCAAGACCCATGGTTCGACTACGCAGAGGCTTTGCTGCAAATTGCCATCGTGCTCACCTCTGTGGCGATTTTGACGGGAGCGCATGTGCTGTTCTGGGTGCCCTGTGCCTTGGGCCTGCTGGGTATTTTTTCGACCCTCAATGGCTTCTTGCTTTTGATTTAGGTCATGCCCCTTCCCAACAAAGGCTCCAATTGGAGCCTTTTTTCTTCACGCCTCTTTTTCGAGTGAACGAGAATCACACCCATGACTGCTCACACCTCACACGCCCACACCACAACACTTGCCCAGATTTACAAATGGCTGTTTGACCCAGAGTTCAAGCATGGGTTTCACCACGTCGTCGAACGCAGCATTGGTTTCTTAATCTTCGCCAGCGTGATTGCGGTGCTGATTGAAAATACGCCTGAAATCTACAACGCACACGCGGCATGGTTTCACTGGTTCGATGTGGTGACTGTCGGCATCTTCACCGCGGAATACCTCATGCGCGTGGCCACCGCGCACCTGAACCCGGAATTCGCGCACAAGTCTTTTCCGCGCTGGCGTTATGCCTTCAGCTTTTATGCGTTGGTTGACTTAGTGGCGATTGCCCCGTTTTACTTTGCGCGTTTTGTCGATGTGGACATGGAAATGTTGCGCGTGCTGCGGGTCATGCGATTGGCGCGGATGTTCAAGTTGTCACGCCAACTCATTCCCGCTTGGCATGAGTTTCAACAACTCAATGCCAACCGCAGCTTCCGTGCCAAAGTGTTTGCCATGCTGGAGCCCACCGGTCACTCGGGGCGTTTGCACACCTACATCGACAACTTCATCGTGTTTTGGATTGCCCTGTCCATCACCTGTGTGGTGTTTGAAACCGTCACGTCGGTGCATGCCCTGTTCGCCACGGAATTCATGGTGATTGACATCATTGCCTTCACCATCTTCACACTTGAATATGCGGCACGCGTTTACGCGGCGCCCGAAAACCCAAAATACAAACACCTGCGCATGCCCCATTGGGCGCATGTGCGCACAGGCCAAGCCATCATTGACTTGCTGACCATCCTGCCGTTCATCCTAGAAAGCTTGTTCAGCCAACATTTGGATTTGCGCTTCTTGCGCGTCTTCCGTTTGATGCGCATGCTCAAGCTCACGCGCTACACCTCGGCCATGGAAACCCTCTACAAGGTGGTGCTGCGTGAATGGCAAATCATCTTTGCCTCGGTGTTCGTGATGATGCTGTTGGTGGTGCTCACAGCCAGCTTGGGCTATTTGTTTGAACACCCTGCCCAGCCTGACAAGTTTGAAAACATCCCGCAGTCTATTTACTGGGCGGTGGTCACCCTGGCCTCGGTGGGTTACGGCGACATCTCGCCCATCACCCCCATGGGCCGCGCACTCACGGTCGTGCTGGCGTTGCTGGGCATCGGTATTTTTGCCATCCCTGCTGGCTTGCTGGCTTCGGCCTTCACCGACCAACTGCGCATTGACCGCGACGCCTTCAAGCACCGACTGATGATGGCTTACGAAGATGGCCTGCTCGACGGCGCGGAACGCGAGCTCATCGTGGCCGAAGCCGAGCGTTTGCACTTGTCACATGAAGAAGTCAAACGCCTGACCGAAGAAGCCAAAGCAGAATTTGAAGAGAAAGAAGCCGAACACCTCAGCCAAGCCAATGGCTTGGTGCTTGATGCCACCGCACACCCGCAACTGGCCGCTGCGCAGTTTCATCTTTTGGTCACGCAGCTGGACTTGATCACACAAGCCACTGGGACAACGCCTCTGCGTCAGGGTCTCGCCCACAGCAAAGGGGATACCGACACCGCACTGGCCGTGCTGGATCTGTTGAGCCAAAAACAAGCCAACAGTGGTCACGCGAGTTAACCCTGCGACAGCAGAAATGCGCATTTGCATTTAACGTACGGGGATGACGCATTTTTACGAACCTCGCTTGGGCCACGGCCTGCCGCATGACCCCTTCAACGCCATCGTAGGCCCTCGCCCCATCGGCTGGGTGTCCACCCGCAGCAACGATGGCGTTCTGAACCTGGCCCCTTACAGTTTTTTCACCGCCTTCAACTACGTGCCCCCCATCGTGGGCTTCTCCAGCACCGGTCCGAAAGACTCGCTGCGCAATGTGCAAGAAAACGGCATGTTTGTGTGGAACTTGGTCACGCGCCCGCTCGCAGAGGCCATGAACCAAACCTGCGCTCCCGTGAGCCCTGAGGTGAATGAGTTTGAATTGGCCGGCTTGACCCCGGCACCTTCACGCGTGGTCGATGTGCCACGAGTGGCAGAAAGCCCTGTGTCGTTTGAATGCCGCAGCACACAAATTATTCAACTCGAAGGACTCGACAAACAAAAAATACCCACCTGGCTGGTGTTGGGTGAAGTGGTGGGTGTTCACATTGCCGATCATTTGCTCAAAGATGGCATTTACGACACCGCCAGTGCAGGCCACATTTTGCGTGGCGGTGGCCCTGCCGACTATTTCACCATTGGCCCAGAACAGCTCTTTCACATGTGGCGCCCAAAAGCCTGATCACTCAACAAACTCGTAGACGCCCACAAAAAAGCCGCTGTTCAACACAGCGGCTTTTTTGTTGCGTGGATGGGGACCAGCCCCATCGGCTGTAGCGAATTAACCCACCACCATCAAGTGGAAAGGCCACACGTACGCTTGCAGCGTCACGTACAAGCCCACCAAGCAAGCCAGTGCGATGGAGTGGAAGAACACATAGCGCAAGATGTCGCCTTCGTGGTTGAACCAACGGGTCGCCGTCGAAGCCACAACGATGGACTGTGCGTCAATCATCTTGCCCATCACACCACCAGAGCTGTTGGCAGCACCCATCAAGTTCGCACTGAGGCCCAATTGCTCAGCCGCCACTTTTTGCATGCCACCGAACAACACGTTGGAAGCAGTGTCAGAACCTGTCATGGCCACACCAATCCAGCCCATCAAAGTGCCGAAGAAGGGGTAGAACACACCCGTATTCGCAAACGCCAAACCGAGGGTGGTGTCAGTGCCAGAGAAGCGTGTCAACGTGCCCAAACCCAACATCAACACAATGGTCAACAGCGAGTAACGCACCAACCAGAAGGTGCGAGCATAGGCGCTCACGATTTCTGTCGGCTTGTACTTCATCACCAGTGCGCCCACGATGGCCGACACAAAAATACCTGTGCCTGTGGCAGACAACAAGCCCAGTGTGTAGACCGCACCTTCTTTGGTGGGGTTAGGCACCACGGGTGGCATCTTCTCGATCAAGTTGTGCAAACCTTCGATGGGGAATGCAGGCGCCCAGATGCTGTTGAAGTAAGCCTTCACCGGTGGCAAGCCCCAGATGAACACGAACACAGACAAGATCACCCAAGGGGTCCAAGCGCGCACCAGCTCAGCACGTGAATGCTTCACCACGGCCACTGCAGGCTTGGCTTCACCGCCGTCGGTCTCGTGCCCTTTGAGCGAAGGGGAGGTCCAAATGGTTTTGGGCTGCCACACGCGCAAGAACAAAATCAACGAGACCATCGACACGATGGCCGCAATGATGTCCACCAGCTCTGGGCCAATGAAGTTAGACACCAAGTACTGAGGAATCGCGAACGACAAACCAGTCACCAAAATGGCAGGCCAAATTTCCATCATCGCCTTGCGACCTGCAAACGCCCAGATCAACCAAAACGGCACGAGCAACGAGAAGAACGGCAATTGACGGCCAATCATCGCGGTGACTTCCATCAAGTCGTAACCATGCACTTTGGCCAACGTGATCACAGGCGTACCCAAAGCACCAAATGCCACAGGCGCGGTGTTGGCAATCAGGCTCAAACCCGAAGCTGCCAAGGGCGAAAATCCCAAGCCAATCAAGATACCAGCGGTCACAGCCACGGGGGTACCGAAGCCTGCAGCACCTTCGAAGAAGGCGCCAAAACAGAACGCGATCAACAGCAACTGCAAGCGGCGGTCATCGGTGATGCCAGACAAAGAGTCTTGCAACACTTTGAAGCTGCCGTTTTGTTCGGCCAACTGTTGCAAGAAGATGATGTTCAACACAATCCAACCGATGGGCAGCAAGCCCGTCAGGCCACCGTACATCGCGGCCTTGCCTGCCATCTCTGCGGGCATGCCATACGCCAAGATGGCCACCACCAAGGCAGCGACCAAACCCAAACCTGCCGCAATGTGCGCTTTGATGTGCATGAAGCCCAAGGCCACCAACATCACCACCACGGGGATTGCAGCCAACAAGGTGGACACCACCATGTTGTTAAACGGGTCATAGACCTGTTGCCAAACCATACTTCTCTCCTAGAAAAATTCAATTAAAAATTGGTAATACCAGTTGACCATAGTGTAAGAACCTGCCAGACAACTGACAGCTAGGTGATTACCCTGTCATAGAGCTTTTAATGGGTTCAACGTTTCTAATTCAGCCAATAATTTGGTCTTACCACTTTTCACTTTTATGGCTCGACTTCCCTCTCCCGTACTCCGTTTGTCTGACAGCGTTGTCACAGAAATCGAGAAACAAATTCTTGATGGGGCATTGCGCCCAGGCGACCGCATTCCCTCCGAACGCCAGTTGGCCGAAGATTTCGGCGTGTCACGCCCGTCTATCCGTGAGGCCATTCAAAAACTGGTGGCCAAGGGCTTGCTCATCACGCGCCACGGAGGTGGCACCACGGTCACGGACAAACTCGAAGCGCCCTTTGTGAACCCATGGCAAGACATGGTGAAAGACCACCCCATGCTGCACAGCGACATCTTGGAAGTGCGCGAAATGCTCGAAGGTCAAGCCGCCGAGTTGGCCGCACAGCGTGCCACGGATGTAGACATGGCACGCCTCGACCAAGCTTTTGCGGAGCTAGACGAGGCTTATGCCAACAAAGACCTCGACAAATCCATCGCCGCAGATGTGGCTTTTCACCAAGCGATTGCGGAAGCATCGCACAACGTGCTGATGGGCCACCTCACCGCCAGCTTGATGCGGGTCATTCATGACCATGTGACCAACAACCTCAAGCACTCACACACGCGCCCCGCGCAGTGGGAACAGCTGCGCAGCCAGCATCGCACCATTTGGAAAGCCATCAAGGCGAACAAGGCCGATAAAGCTAGCTTGGCCGCTAAAGAACACAGCATTTACATCCGCGAAAGCATTGAAATCAATGCGCTAGATGAACACCGACGCCTCAGTGCACTCCGGCGCGCAGCGTCCGTATGAATAAAGTGAAAAAGGGCCAACGCCAAAAATCATGCCCCTGACCAATACACGCGCTGCGGGTTGTGGGACAACACCTGCTCCACATGCGCGGCGCCAACCCAACGCTCCAGTTGGAAGAACAAATGCGGGTAACTCGCCAGCTGTTCATGGTTGGTACAGGGCCAGTCACTTCCCCACAGCAATGCCGATGGCCCCAGCGCGTCTAGCCACAGGCGAGCGAGCTGCGTCGCATCCACACCACCTAAACGGTAGGCCCCACTGAGCTTCACGTAAGTCGGTACCTGCTGCGCGCGGGCGATCAATGCTGTGAGGCTGGCATCGGTGGCGCTTGCTGCACTGGGTTTGCCCATGTGGTCGACCACCAGGGGCAAGTCTGAGGGCAACTGGGTCAACACCTGAGGCAACGCACCTTGATCGGTGTGCACTTCGAGGTGCCAACCAAGCTGGTGCATCGTCCGCCACACAGGCTCGGCCTGCGTCCACTCAGGGATGTCGTGCGATATGCCTGCCAGATTCAAGCGAAGGCCGCGCACACCCGCATCGTGCAGCGCCTGCAACTCATCCACAGGCGTGTTCGCTGCGACTACCGCCACACCGCGCAGCGTGTGTGGGTGGGCCTTCAACGCCGTCACCATCAGACGGTTGTCCACGCCCAAGAAGCTGGGCTGCACCCAGACACCACGCGTCACCCCCACGCTTTGTGCCAGCGCCATCCAGTCCGGCAGCAAGGCGGCGTAGGGCGGTACATAGCGCGCACCCGCCACGGCCTCGCCTGCATGGAACACATGGAAATGGGTATCGACCCAATTTTTTGACGATGTCAGATTCATGCGCTATATTCTAGTCCTCTAGATGTCTAGTTTCAACATGAACACCGCACTTCTCACCCACACCCCTGGTCAAAGCCGTTACGGCACATTGGCCCTCGCCTTGCGTGACCGCATCTTGCAGGGCGAATGGGCCCCGGGTGAGGTGATTCCAGCAGAGTCGGCCTTGGCACACAGCTACGGCGTGGCACTGGGCACCATTCGACAAGCGCTGGCGTTGCTGGTGGAAGACGGCGTGCTGCAACGCCGTCACGGGAAAGGCACCTTCGTCACCAAAGGGGTGGATGGGGCTTCGATGATGCGATTTTTTCGCTTCCGAGGGGTCGAGGGCGGCAACAGCCACACACCGCAGTCACGCATCCTGAGCCACCGTCTGCGCAGCGCCACACACACCGAAGCCCATCTTTTTGGCATCCCCCAAGGCGCACACGTTCTACAGTTTGAACGCCTGCGCAGCCTAGAGCACGAACCCTGTTTGTTAGAAACCATCATCTTGCCCCTCCCACTCTTTGGTGCATTGGCCGACTTAGACACGGACGCATGGGACGACTTGCTCTACCCCATGTACCAACAGCGCTGTGGCGTTGTGATTCAAAAAACACAAGACAGCTTGAGCTTCTCTCAGCTCAATGCCACCCAAGCCAAACGGCTCAAACTGGCAGCGGCACACCCGTGCGTGTTGGTCGAACGCCAAGCGTTTGACATGGCCGGACGCTGCGTGGAATTGCGCACCACGCGGGGCGATGCCTTCGCCTTCAAGTACACCGCACAACTGCAGTAACCCCCATTCACAGGAGACCCACCATGCACTGCCAGCCACCCCAGACCCGCCGCCATGCCCTTCGCACCTGGGCGCTGAGCGCACTTGCGTTGTGCGCCATCGCGCCAGCCACCATGGCGCAAGGGGCCTTCCCCAACAAGCCCATCACCTTGGTCGTCACCTACCCACCCGGCGGTGGCGCAGATGCCATGGCCCGCTTGATCGCCCCCAAGATGGGAGAAGCATTGGGCCAGCCCGTCATCATTGAGAACAAGCCGGGGGCCAGCGGGCAAATTGGCGCCTCGGCTGTGGCCAAAGCTGCGCCTGATGGCTACACCTTGATGCTCGATGCTTCCTCGTTCTCAGCCAACCCCGCGCTCTACCCCAAGCTGCCGTACGACAGCCTCAAAGCTTTCAAACCCATTGGCGTGGTGGCCTTGTTTCCCAACGTGGTGCTGGTCAACGCCAACTTCCCGGCCAAAACCATTGCAGAACTCACCGCCGTAGCCCGTAAAAGCAAAGATGCGGTGTCTTATGCCTCGTCGGGCAATGGATCGGCCCAACACCTGGCCGGCGCCTTGTTTGAATCTGCGGCCAAAGTGGACATGGTGCACGTGCCTTACAAAGGCGGCGGCCCTGCCTTGAATGATGTGATTGGCGGACAAGTTCCTTTGTTTTTTGGCAACCTCGCCTCCACCTTGCAGCACGTGCAATCGGGCAAGCTCAAAGCTTTGGCCGTGACATCGGCCAAGCGCTCACCCATCTTGCCCGACGTGCCCACACTGGCAGAGGCAGGCCTGAAAGGCGCCGAAATTTACGAGTGGAATGCGGTGTTCGCACCAGCCAATACACCCGAACCGGTGGTGGCCAAACTCGCCTCGGCTTTCCAGCAAGCACTGGAGTCACCCGAGGTGAAAGCCCGCGTGGCGCAGCTCGGGGGGGAGATCCAAAAAGGATCGCCCGAACAAACCAAAAAATTCATTGAACAACAAATCAACCTGTGGAGCCGCATCATCAAAGAGCGCGGCATCACCACCGAATGAACCTAGAAAGCGCCCCATGAACTTCACAGACCATGCCCTCACACGTCGCCAACTCTTGGCCCGTACGGCTGCTTCGACACTGGCTTTGTCGCCCGCACTCTCGCGTGCTGACACATGGCCGAACAAACCTTTGCGCTTGGTTGTCCCCTTTGCACCGGGCGGTAGCAGCGAAATCGTGGCCCGCGCTTTGGCAGGCGAACTGGCCAAAACCATCGGACAAAACGTGTTTGTGGACAACAAGCCCGGTGGCGCAGGCAACATTGCCATGCAAG
>ERZ650303.654-NODE-654-length-10582-cov-6.333998_pt1 | contig 10582 bp, 4 predicted proteins | sample MGYA00376239_ERZ650303 | MGnify/ENA primary metagenome ERZ650303 (study PRJEB26733, sample SAMN07839262) | wastewater metagenome | biome: small river; feature: stream; material: water | place: USA: North Carolina | collected 2016-04-05 ... | reverse complement strand
ATCCCTAAGGATCGATCATGTCCACCATTTCAGGCTTCTCTTCTTACAGCAACTATCAGCTTCAGTCTTTGACGACCACGGAGGTGCGCGCCTTAGATGCCGAAGATGTAGCGAGCCTGAGCAGTTCGCAGCTCAATGCGTTCAGTTCTGCGCAGTTTGGCGCCATTGGCACCGATCAAATTCAAGCCATCGCACCTGAAAACATTCAGGCGCTTTCGACCGAAGAGATCATGGGCTTGATAAATGCGCAAATTCAAGCATTGGGCGTAGACCAAGTGACGGCGTTGAACACAGAGCAAGTGCAAGCCTTGTCTGCAGGGCAGGTGCACGCGTTCTCCACAGAACAGATTCAAGCGCTGGATCCGCAAGATGTGGCTGCGTTGAGTGTTGACCAAGTCACGGGCATGAGCACCCAGCAAGTGGCTGCGTTGACAACAGGACAAGTCAACCAGTTGGGCGCCGATCAGGTGGCTGCCATGAGCACGGCTCAAGTCGCTGCTATTGAAGCGGATGACCTGGCTGTCATGACGACAGCGCAAGTGCAAGCCATGACCACCGATCAAGTGGTGGCCTTGGGCACTGAGCAAGTGAGCAAGCTCACCTCAGACCAAGTGAATGCGATGAGCACCGCGCAAGTGCGCGCCTTGGGTGCCGATGTGGCCGCGTTGTCTGAAAATGCCGTCGAAGGACTTACCACAGAGCAAATCGGTGCCATGACGGGTGGCCAAGTGATCGCCATGGGTTCAGACCAATTCATTCGACTCAGTGCGGATCAAGTCAAAGGATTCACCGCGGCACAAGCCACGTCAATCGACACCGCCGATTTGACGCATTTGTCGACCGAACAAATTCAAGGGCTGAGCACCGATGTGATCAGCCACCTCAGCACAGACCAGGTGGGCGCACTGGGCTTGGAGCAAGTGGCTGCATTGACCGCAGATCAAGTGCAATCCATGGGAACAGGCCAAGTGGCTGCTTTGAGTACCTCGCAAATTGGGCAACTCAGTGAAGATGCCGTGGGCGTGATGACGGGTGCGCAAGTGGCCGCCATCGAAACAGATGACTTGGCTCAGATGAGCACGCAGCAAATTCAAGCCATGAACACCGATGCGGTGTCTGCCCTGACCACGGACCAAGCGGCCAACCTGAGCACTGGCCAGATTTCGGCCTTGTCCACCGCACAAGTGCAAGCGTTGAGCACAGACGCGATGGTGGCTTTCTCGTCCGATCAACTGACACAGTTGGATGCCGCGCAAGTTGGGGCATTGAGCGCGGCGCAAGTCCGTGCCATTCAAACGGCTGACCTGGTGGCCATGGGCACCGATCAAGTTCAAGCCTTGAGCACGGCGGCGATTGCTAATTTGAGTGCGTCTCAAGTCTCACATCTCAATTCCGATCAAGTGGCTTCGTTGACGACAGAGCAAGTCAAAGCCATGACGCCTGGACAAATCACAGATTTGACAGCGGCTCAAGTGGGACGTTTGACGTCTGAGCAAGTGGGCGTGATGTCAACCGCCCAAGTCGCCGCGATTGACTCGGGTGACATTGCTTCGTTGAAATTAGAGGCCACGGCCGCTCTGTCGGTGGATCAATTGAAGGCCATGTCGACAGACCAAGTGAGCGCGATGACCAACTCGCAAGTGCGCCAGTTGAGCACGCAACAAATTGATGCCTTGACCACGTCACAAGTGGCGCACATGACCACCGATCAGGTCAGCGCGTTGACAGCGGTGCAGGTGAGTGCCTTGGGCACAGCGCAAGTGAAAGCCTTGAGCAGCGATCAAGTGGCAAACCTGACCACGCTTCAATTGGGTGCCTTGAGCGACACCCAATTGGCCGCCGTGGATACCGTTGACTTAGACCAACTCAGCACAAAGCAAATTCGTGCGTTGACCGGTAGCGCTGTTTCTGGCATGACGACAGACCAAATCAGCACCATGAAGACTGAAAATTTGGCGTCGTTGACGACCAATCAAATCACGTCTTTGACAACGGGCCAAGTGGCCGCTTTGACGACCAGTCAAGTTTCTGAGCTGACCACAGCGCAGGTGAAAGCCTTCAGCGCCACGCAAGTGGACGCCATCACCAGCACGGATCTGGCCAAATTAACCACGGCGCAAGTGGCCGTGTTGGATGCCACAGGGGTGGGCAAGTTCAGCACAGACCAACTTGGCAGTTTGACGAACGCGCATTTGGCTGCACTCACATCGACTCAAGCGAAAGAGCTGAGTTCTGCACAAGTGGTCTCGCTGGGCGACACCAAAATTGACGAGTTGAACGCAGCCGCCGTGAAGGCGCTGACAACCACCGTGGTGTCTAACCTGACCACCGACCAAGTGGCCGCCCTCACGACCGATCAGGTCAGCGCGCTGACCACTAATCAGGTCAAAGCCTTGACCACCGATGCCGTGGTGGCATTGACAGGATCTCAAATCAACAAGTTGACCACCGCGCAAGTGGGTGTGATGAGCACGGGACAAGTGGCCGCGATTGAGACCGATGATTTGGCCTTGATGACCGCCACCGAAGTGGCCGCATTCAGCACCGCAGCGGTCGCGAACTTGTCCACAGACCAAGTGGGTGTGCTCACCTCAGACCAAGTGTCTGCGCTGACAACAGGCCAAGTCAAAGCCCTGACCACCGACCAAGTGGTGGCCTTGACTACCGACCAAATCGACAAGCTGTCGACCAAACAAGTCGCATCGATGAGCGCTTCACAAGTAGCCGCCATTGAAACCGACGATTTGGCCTTGATGACTGCTACCGAAGTGGCTGCATTCAGCACCGCAGCGGTGGCGAACTTGTCGACAGACCAAGTGGGTGTGCTCACCTCAGACCAAGTGTCTGCCTTGACCACAGCCCAAGTCAAAGCCCTGACGACGGACCAAGTGGTGGCCTTGACCACCGACCAAATCGACAAGCTGTCGACCAAACAAGTCGCATCGATGAGCGCCACCCAAGTGGCCGCCATTGAAACCGATGATTTGGCCCTGATGACCGCTACCGAAGTGGCGGCGTTCAGCACCGCCGCGGTGGCCAATATGTCGACAGACCAAGTGGGTGTGCTCACCTCAGACCAAGTGTCTGCCTTGACCACAGCCCAAGTCAAAGCCTTGACCACTGACCAGGTGGTGGCCTTGACCACCGACCAAATCGACAAGTTGACTGCCTCACAAGTGGGGGCCATGAGCGCCACCCAAGTGGCCGCGATTGAAACCGACGACTTGAAGCTGATGACCGCCACCGAAGTGATTGCGTTCAGCACAGCGGCTGTGGCGAATTTGTCGACAGACCAAGTGGGCGTGCTCACCTCAGACCAAGTGTCTGCGCTGACGACAGGCCAAGTCAAAGCCCTGACCACTGACCAAGTGGTGGCCTTGACCACAGACCAAATCGACAAGTTGACGGCCACACAAGTGGGGGCCATGAGCGCCGCCCAAGTGGCCGCGATTGAAACCGACGACTTGAAGCTGATGACTGCTACTGAAGTGGGGGCGTTCAGCACAGCGGCTGTGGCGAACTTGTCGACAGACCAAGTGGGCGCACTCAACTCGGACCAAGTGGCTGCGTTGACCACCGCCCAAGTCAAAGCCCTGACCACTGACCAAGTGGTGGCCTTGACCACAGACCAAATCGACAAGTTGACGGCCACACAAGTGGGCGCCATGAGCGCTGCGCAAGTGGCCGCGATTGAAACCGATGATTTGAAATTGATGACAACGACACAAGTGTCTGCACTCAGCACAGCGGCGGTGGCCAAGTTGAGCGATGCACAAGTGGGTGCTTTGACGACAGACCAAGTCGTTGCGTTGACGACCGCGCAAGTCAAAGCCTTGACCACGGGTGAAGTGGTGGCCCTGTCTTCAGACCAAGTGAGCAACCTCACCACAAGCCAATTGGCAGCCATGACGGCCACCCAAGTGGCGGCCATGGAGACGGATGATTTCTCCAAGCTCACCACCAACCAGGTGTCTTCGCTCAGCGTGACGCAAGTCAAAGCGCTGAAAACAAGCCAAGTGGAAAGCCTGACCACCGACCAAGCCAAGGCCCTGACCACGGCACAAGTGGCCGCCCTGAGCGCGACGCAAGTCAAAGCCATTGAGACAGCCGATTTGGCTGCCATGAGCACCGGCCAAATTCGTGCCTTGACAAGCGCGAACGTGGCCGCGTTGTCGACCGACCAAGTCAGCAAACTGACGACAGACCAAGTGGCGGCCTTGTCCAACAGCCAAATGCAGGCGTTCAGCACCTCGCAAGTGGCGAACATGTCTTCGGACCAAGTGAGTGCCTTGACCACGTCACAAGTCGCATCGCTGAGCTTGTCACAAGTCAAAGCGCTGGAAACAGCTGATTTGGCTGCCATGGGTACGGCACAAATTGCAGCCTTGTCTGCCAACAATGTGGCCGCTTTGTCTACCGACCAAGTGGGGCACATGACGACAGCGCAAGTGGCGGCATTGAGCACCACCCAAGTCAAAGCGTTGACGACAGCGCAAGTGGCTGCCATGAACAGCGATCAGCTGAGCCACATGACCACGACGCAAATCACGGCCCTGAGCGCGGCACAAGTGAAAGCGATCGACACCGTCGACTTGGCTGCCATGACCACGGCACAAGTTTCCGCTTTGTCCACCGCGAACGTGGCGGCGTTGAGCACCAATCAAGTCAACCACATGACGACAGGCCAGGTGGCTAGCCTGACGGCGGCGCAAGTCAAGACGCTTTCCAAAGCGCAAGTGACCGCGTTGACCAGCGACCAAGTGTCGAACTTGACGAGCACCCAAGTCTCCAGCATGTTGGGCGTGCAAGTGTCTGCGATTGAGACCGATGATTTGCAACACATGAGCGCTGGCCAAGTGGCCGCGTTCACCACAGAGCAAGTCAAAGCGTTGACCACAGCACAAGTGGCTGCTTTGAAGTCAGACCAAGTCAGCAATTTGGGCACCGCACAAATTGCAGCGCTCAGTGCCGCACAAGTGGCGGCCATTGAGACGGCTGATTTGCACGCCATGAGCGCAGACAAGGTCAAGGCCTTCAGCGCCACCGGCGTGGCGAACATGTCGACTGATCAAGTGTCCAACATGACCAATGCACAGTTGTCAGCCTTGACCACGGGCCAAGTGCGCAGCATGAGCACCGCGCAATTGCATGCCTTGTCTAACGGTCAATTGGGCCAGTTCACCACCGAGCAAATGGGGGCTTTGAGTACAGCGCAAGTCGCATCGCTCACCACAGGCGCATTGGCTTCTTTGGGAGCAACCAAGGTGGCGGCATTGAACAACACCAGCGTGTCAGCGCTGACGACGGACCAAGTCAGCCATTTGACGAACGCACAAGTTGCGGGTCTGGCGGAGACACAAGTCAAAGCATTGACGACCAAACAGTTGGTGGCCTTGACCACAGACCAAGCCCACAGCTTGACGTCGATACAAGTGTCGGCTTTGAGCGGCACGCAAGTGGCTAGTTTGGCAACAGACGACCTGGCTGCGTTGACCACTTCGGCCATTGCTGCCTTGAATGCCACACAAGTCAAAGCGCTGACCACAGCACAACTGGTGGCCTTGACCACAGATCAAGTCGACAAGCTGGGCACTGCCCAGGTGGCCGCCTTGAGCTCGACCCAAGTCGCCGCCATCGAAACCCGTGATTTGGCCAAGTTCACCACGGAGCAAATTCAATCGCTGACGACCTCTGCTGTGTCAGCCTTGACAACCGCACAGTTGAGCAAGTTGTCGACCGATCAAATCTCGGCGTTGAAAACTGAGCAAGTCAGAGCCTTGACAACCAAACAAGTCATGGCCTTGACCACTGACCAAGCTGCGCAATTGAGCACTGCCCAAGTCGCTGCTTTGAGCACCGCGCAAGTGCGCGCTTTGGAAACCGCTGATGTGGCCGTGCTTAACGCCGCCAACTTTGCGGCCTTGAGCACCGCGCAAGTGCATGCGATGACTAATGGCCAACTGGGCGCAATGACCACGGGTCAAGTCAGCCAACTGGGGGCTTCGCAACTCTCGGTTTTGGATGAGGTTCAACTGGCCAAGTTAGGGGCAGATAAATTTGCCATCATGTCCAACGAGCAGATCAAGGCCTTGACCACAGCGCAAGTGGCGAACTTGACCTCGACGCAAGTCAATGGCATCACCACAGAGCAAATTGGTGCGATGACGGGCGCACAAGTGGCGGCCATCACGACCGCTGTTCTGGAAAAAATGAGCACGGCTCAAATTCAATCGCTGAGCACAAGCGCGGTGGCGTTGATGTCAACCGCTCAAATCAGCAAATTGACGAACACGCAAGTGGGTTCTTTCTCGGCTGAACAGATCAAAGCGTTGACCAACAACCAAGTGGTGGCTTTGACAACAAGCCAAGCACAAAGCTTGTCGGGTGAGCAGGTGTCTGCCATGTCCACAAGACAAATTGCAGCGCTTGAGTCGGCTGACTTTGCAAAGCTCTCGGCTGACGCGGTAGGGGCACTGAGCACCGCTCAGGTTCGCGCCATGACCAATGCGCAAGTGGGGGCTTTGACCACCGATCAAGTGGGTCAATTGGGTGCTGCTGAAGTCGGCGCACTGACCTCGGCGCAAATCACCTCGCTGAAGCGAGAGGCTTTGGCTGCGATGGGCGCAGAGCAAATTCAAGCCGTCAAGCCAACCGTGGTGGCGGCCTTGACGACCGCACAAGTGAGTGGCCTGAGCAACGCGCAGGTGGCTGATTTGACGGTGTCACAAGCGAAGTCCTTGACTGTGGGACAGATGGGGGCCTTCACGTCGTCGCAAATTTCACAGCTGGGTGCCGAGCAAGTGGGCGCTTTGACTGGCACTCAAATCGGCGCAATCAGCACCGGTGTGATCAGCAAGTTGACGGCAGATCAAATTGGTTCGATTGGTTTGAATTCGATCAATGGCTTGACCACAACTCAGTTGTCTAAGTTCACCACCGACCAGGTGACGGCTTTGACCAAAGACCAAGTGGCCAAATTGACGCCCACACAGATCGCTAGCTTCAGCTCCAATCAGCTGAAACAGTTCACACAAACGCAAGTAGAGGGTGTGACTGCGCAGCAGAAAACAGCCTTGACAGCCGCTGGAAAGGCGTTGCCAACGTATTGAACGACTTAGCGCTTGATCACAAAACCTTGTGACGTCGGCAAAGGAAATACTTTGTAGCCACGTTGGCCAAACCACGTGTCTTCGGCGTATTTTTGCTCTCGGTAAAAGAGCATTTCGTAGTCGTCCAAGATGATCATGCCGCCAGGCACCACGCGGTCAAACAAGGCTTCTAGCGTTGCAATTTCAGCGGGTGCTTGGTTTAAGTCGATGTGCAAATAGGCAATCTTTTCGGGTGAGCCTTCTTGCAACACATCTGGCAAGAACCCTTTGAGCACCTTCACGCGAGGGTAGTCTTTGAAGCGTGCTTGGACTTGTCCGAAAAGCTCAGACCCATGCTCTGGCATGGCGTGGTTGACCATCTCGGCGCTGTGTTCAAACATGTCATAGAGCCAGAAGGTTTTTGCAAACTCGGGCCCGCCCAAGTAGTCAATGACGGTTTTGGCACCCACGCCTTGGTAGGCGCCGCACTCCACAAAGTCACCTTCTAAGTGCTGGCAGTGGTAGGCCGCCATGGCCAAGATATAGCGTCGCCACACGATGGCTTTGTCGCTAGGGGCTAAGGCGTTGTCGGTCCAGCTTTTGACAAAAGGTTCGTCATGGAACATCGAGTTGTTGCGCTGGAACACAAACATGTTGTCCGCGAAGTGGTAGCCCGTGGTTTGTTTCGCCGCCATTTGCATGAGGTCGGTGAACACATCTGGATCTTTGGCACCCCAAAAAACGGGGGTGAAAAAGTTAAAGGCTTGGTCGTTTTTGTTTGGTGGCATGTGCAAATCTTTCGTGCTTATGGCTGTGGCGACATGAGGGCGTCTCTGGCCTGCGTCACCCGTGCGTTGGGGGCTGTATAGCGCTGGTGCAGCATGGCGGTTGTGGCGTAAATGTGTTCGTTGTTCATGTTCCCTCTGCGAAAGTTGCTTTCGTCTTTGGGCTCACATTTGTGAATGTTCACTGTGTCTGTGTCGAGGTGTTGCAGGTCGTGCTTTTCAAGGCACTGCAAGAGGTAATCCCAGTCCTCATAGACCTTCATCGCGTAATCGTGCTGAAGGCTGCGAACGGCGTCTAAGGGGTAGACCAGGCAGCAGTTGGGGATGCGATTCAAGACGTAGATGTCTTCTTTTGTGGCATGGCCAATCGAGATGCTTTGCTGTGAGAGGGTTTGGGGCTGCGCCGCCTCGCTGCGTTCTTCATTCACCACCGTGAAGTTGGTGAAGTAAAGACTGCTTTTGCTCTGGTCTATCTGTTGCGCGATGTTGTTTAAATGATCGGGCTGATAGGTGTCATCGTCGTCAAGAAACATGACGTAATCAGAGTTCGCAATTTTCACGGCTATGTCGCGGCTTTCACCTGGACCTTGAAACGATGGGGCGATTAGAAATGCGAATCGTCCGTCGAGTTGCTTGAGCTCTTGGTAGGGGGGGAGGAAAGCGCCCGCATCGTCCACGATGATGACGAAAAAATCTTGATACGTTTGCGCGGCTAACGACAACACGGCACGACGCAGCAACAAAGGACGGTTGTGCGTCGAGATGACGATGGTGAATCGGTGTTTTTTCATTGACACAACCCAGCGTTAGTGCGTTTTTAATTTTTGCAGCAAGGCACGCTCAAACGAGCTGGTGAGCTTGTGCGCCCGTGTGGACTTTCCCTCTAGCTTCATGGCCAACGATTTTTTAAGCGCGGCGATGTAGTCAGGTTGTTGCGAGAGTTCAACCACCCGGTCTTCATAGGCTTGCAAATCATGTGTGATGAGTTCATTGAGATCCAATGAATTCAGAACGCTTCCGGTCATTCTTGACACCATGGTTCTGCCGCTGCACGTCACGATGGGCGTGCCGCAATTGATCACATCACGCGTGGTCGAGCCACAGTTGTACGGAAAGCTGTCAAGGAAGACGTCAGCCAACTTGATGCGCGATTGGTATTCGCTGTGAGTGACACGTGGCGAAAAGACGATCTGGTGATCGGCAATGCCGCGCAGCTTGGCTTTGTGTCGCAGCTCTTGGGTGGTGGCTTCGTTGTCGTCCACCAGCCAGAGTACGGCGTGTTCTGAGCGCTTCAGGATGTTGGTCCAAGCGGTGAATAAGGACTCGTTGATTTTGTAGACATTGCCAAAAGCCGCCATCACAAAGGCGTTGGATGAGAAATGAAATTCCTCACGCGAGGCCACGCGCAGCAAGTTGTCGTCTTTGTTCAGCGGGATGAAGCTGCCATCGAGGTAAAGCGGTTTTTCCACAAAGTAGGGCGTCAGCTCATCATGCAGGGCATAGCGATCGGTGATCACAAAGTCAAACCACGGCATGGCTGTGGTGCCAATGAAGCCAAGGTAGGTGCCTTGCAAGGGGGCTGGGTGCAGGGCAAAGATGCCGGGGCGTGCGCCTGAGCTGAGGCCGTGCAGATCAATCAACACATCGATTTCATCGCTCAAGATCTTGCGTGCCGTTTCTGCATCGCTCAAGTTGTGAATCAGATGCCGATGGTCAAATGTTGAGCGAAGGCGTGCTTGGTAGGCTGTGTGGTCGTCAGGGCTGAAGTCATAGGCATGAATTTCAAATTTCTTTCGGTCATGCGCCTCTAAGAAGTCTGCCAACAGCAATCCAACCGCATGCGTGCATAAATCGCCTGAGACGTAGCCGATGCGAATCTTGTCGTGGTTGTAGGTGCCTGTGCACAACTGCTCTTCTTTGAAGCTGTAGGTGCGGCCCACAAACGCATGCGCACACAACAGTTGCAGCGCAGGGTCATCGTTCAGCGAGAGCATGGCCAGCGGGGATGTGCTCATCAGCATTTGGTTCGCTGAAATGTTGGGCAACTCAGCGTAGACAGGCCATTTGCAAGCTTTTTGACGGATGTGAACCCAGTGCTGAAGCACGCCTGTTTGCTTTGGGTTGATGCCCAAGCTTTGAATCAGGGCTTGCTCTGCCAAGTCGTATTTCTTTTGGTTCTCATACAAGCGCCCCATGTGGTTGAGGGCCATGATCTGCATTTCTTTGTCTGCACCGTTGGCCAGCAGACCTTGTGAGACAACTTGCGCCCATTGCGCCAAGGCTTCGTCTGCTTTGCCCAATTTCTCTAAAACCAAACCGAGATTGATCGTGGCTTGTGCCAGTTGCGGATGCACCACCAGGCATTCGCGATAGGCCGCTTCAGCCTCGTTCAGGCGACCTAGGCTTTGCAGCAAAGAGCCGTAGTTGAACAGGGCCACATATTTGTTGATCGAGTCTGTCGTACCTAGCCACTGTTGGTAAAGCGCCAAAGCCTCTGCCGTGCGCCCGCTTTCTTGGAAGGCATTGACTTGCTGGATGAGTTCATCCAATCGCATGGCAGGCAAATGGGTGGCTTGTGATGGCACAACAGTTTTTTTCATGGATGTCGGTTTTTAAACAGGTCCTCATCTGAAGCATGTTTTGTGCCGCTGTCAAAAAAGATATTGGCATTGATCTTGCTCGATACCTCACAGGAGTCATTGCCAGATG
>ERZ650303.653-NODE-653-length-10596-cov-5.273598_pt1 | contig 10596 bp, 12 predicted proteins | sample MGYA00376239_ERZ650303 | MGnify/ENA primary metagenome ERZ650303 (study PRJEB26733, sample SAMN07839262) | wastewater metagenome | biome: small river; feature: stream; material: water | place: USA: North Carolina | collected 2016-04-05 ... | reverse complement strand
GATGATGCAGCCCCGCCCATGACCACCACCGAGGTTTGGAAGCCGACGCCCCCCAATCAATGTACGAAGGAGAACCCCTGGCGTCCCGACTGGAAAGGCCGCACCGAACACGCCGACGCCGTTCCCGACGGGTCACAGGCCGGGGGATGGCCTGGCGGAGACACCCAGGATTACCGCTGCCCGAACTGCGGCAAGTTGTTCACTGTGGAGCTGCCACAATGACCACCGCCGCCATCGAGCGGGAGCGTGCCGCCAATCTCGCAATCCCATCGCCCGACAGTGGAAAGTCTGCACGCTGATGCAAGGATTCATCATGGCTCGACGCAGGACGCGGTTCAGCCTCGACAACGCCAAGGTCTACCCAACGGGGCAGGACATCGAAGCCGCGACGGCGGCCGGCCTCGTCGCCCGCGGGCTCAACCCGGCGGCGGCCCAGCGCGGGGCGTCCGTCTTCCGGTGCCGTTTCGAGCGGGCGTGCCTGCCGACCATCGACCCTTCCGACCGGGCCCACGACATGATCGACCCGGGCTCGAGGTTCGCCGAGCTGATGCCCGGGGAGTCCGTCGATCACGCCAAGCCCCGGCGTTACCCGGCGGCGTGCGTCGTGGAGGTCCTGGCCGTCCGTCGCGGCCGCGTCATCGGGCGGGGCGTCGTGTCGATCGACTCCGAGTGCGAATCCCTGGGCGAGATCACGGCCCGGCTCGCGGCGGCAGGGATACCCGTGGGGTACGTCGGGAGCGTCACGGGGGCCCAGCAGCAGCGGTGCAAGGGCGCCCGTGACGTGCCGATTCTGGCGACCGTGGCGGCGATGGCGGCAGACCGGGGTATGAGCATCCGGGCGATCACGCGGCAAGAGACCCGCCAGAAGCTGACGGCGACCGAGCGGGCCCTGACCGAGCAGGCGAACGAGATCCTGCGGGCGGCGGAGAAGAAGGCGAAACGGGTGCGGGAACGGGAGGCGATGGCATGAGTTTTGACGCTGAGTACGAGGCGTTTCTTCAGACCCGCCCCGCGATCGAACTGGTGGCGATGATTCAGGGCATGAGACACGAGATCAAGGCCATGTCGTCCGAGTGCGCACGCTGGCACGCGGAGGCGATGGCTGCGAGGCAGTTGGTCTACTGGGATACGGGGTGCAAGATGTTCCGGTGCTTCGCGGAAGGCCACACCACGGAAGCGTACCGTCGCGAGCGAGAGAAGAACGGAGACTGACCACTGATCGTCAACACCGCCCAGCTAGCCTCCGAACTCCGCGTGACCACCCGCATGGTCGCCAAGTACGTCGCCGCCGGGATGCCGCGGACCGACGCGGGGTTCGACCTCGAAGGATGCCGGGCGTGGGTGGCCGACTACTTCCCCAAGACCGGGCACGGGGGCAAGCGGGGACCGAAGACCGACCCTGCCGACCCGACGATCAGGGGCCTCCAGGCCCGCCGGCTTTCCGCCGCCGCCCAGCTCGACGAACTGGAGCTCTCGAAGAAGTCCCGCGAGGTTCTCGACGCGAAGACGGCGCTCCAAGCCGTCCGCGCCCACGCCCAGCAGGTTCGGCAACTCTTCGACCGTCTGCCCCTCGCGGCGGCGAAGCGGATCGTGGCCCGGCTGGACCTCAAAGGCGACGCCCTCCCGGTGGTGCGGGATGAGCTGCAAACGGAACTGGTGAAGGTCTATCAGGCCCTGGCCTCGCAGCCCCTGCCGGAAGCCCTGACCGGCGGATGAGGCGGCGCGGAATCCACGATTCTTGAAACCGCACCGGACCCCACAAAAACAGGCACGGCGACGCCATCGCGGGCACCCAAACCGGGATTCCTACCGGACACTTTGGGTAGTTCGTATGGAGGCACTCGATTTTGTGGCGATCACCGTCCGGGCCGAGGCCCGTACCCGCGTGGCGGTCAAGGTGCGCGCCGTGGAGGCCGTGCTGTTCGACGACCGCCAGCCCAGCATCCGCGCCGTTGCCCGGGCCCACGACCTTCCGGTCTCGACGCTGCACGACCTCGTGGGCCGGGTGAAGGCCCGGGCCCGTCAGGACTTTCGGCGCTGACCCTTGGCCCTTCTCCGGGACACGATCAAGGCGGCGACCATCGCCGCCGTCGCCGCCGCCCTTGCCGAGGCCTACGCCGTCCGGGAACGCCTGACGGTTGACCAGTGGGCCGGGCAGTACCGCCGGGTGCCCGAGCGGGGCAACCCCGAGCCGGGCCCTTGGCAGAACGACCGCACGCCCTACTGCATCGAGCCCATGAGGGCCTGCTCGGACCCGACCGTCCGGCAGGTAACGGCCATGAAGGGCTCCCAGCTCGGGTTCACCGACGCCCTTGTGTTCAACCGGCTCGGCTGGGCCATCGACAACGACCCGGGCCCCGACCTGATCATCATGCCGAATGACCGGCTCGCCCGGCAGACGGTCAAGAAGCGGCTCAAGCCGAGCATCAAGGCCAGCCCGACCCTGTGGGCGAAGTTCTCATCGGGCAAGGCCGAAAGCTCGATGGACGTCCTCGTCTTCACGACGATGGACGTGACCCTGTGCGGGTCCAACAGCGCGACGAACCTGCGGTCAACGCCCTACCGCCGCGTGACCATCGACGACTTCGACCTGTGCGAGCCCTCGACCTACGAGGAGGGCACCCAGCGAACGGGCGCCTTCGAGGCCCTGTCCACCCTGATCACCTGCGTTGGTACCCCGTCGTTCTCCGAGCGGGGCATCCATTCGCAGTACCTCGACGGCGACCGCCGCCGCTACCTCTGCCCCTGCCCGCATTGCGGGGTCTACGCCGAGTGGCGGTTCGACAACCTCACCTGGTCCGGCGGCCTGACCGCGGACCCGGGTGTAGTCCTCGAATCGGCCTTCATGCTTTGCAAAGCCTGTGTGGGCCGCACCGAGAACCACCACAAGCCCTGGTGCCTGTCGTGGGGATGCTGGCAGCCCGAGGGCGTGGCGGTCCTGACGCCCGAACACCTGCGGGAGCCCGGGGCGTTCCGCGAATGGACCCGCGGGCCCGGGGCCGAGCGGCACGAGACGGGGTTCCTACACCCGGACCTGACGACGGACGGCAAGCCGGAGCACAAGGCCCGGGGTCATCGGTCCTACCGAATCTCGAGCCTCTACTCGCCGTTCAAGCCGTTCGGGTGGGTGGCCGAAGGGTTCATCCGGTCGGGCGGCAGGCCCGAGCAGGATTGGGTGAACGGCAAGCTGGGCGAGCCCTGGAAGGTCGCCGGCGAAGAGGTCAACCTCGCCACCGTCCGACGACTCTGCACGCCCGTCGAAACCGGCGGGTACAAGTCCGGCACCGTGCCCGAGGACTGCATCGTCCTCGTGACCGGGATCGACGTTGGCGCGGATCACGTTTGGCTCCTCACCGTCGGCTTCTCCGAGCGGATGGTCGTGGGGTCGTGGATCGAAGGCCGCCGACTGGAGGCCATGCGAGGGAGTCTGACCGGGCTGGCCCCCGAGCTGGCGAAGCTGCGGTATCCCCACGCGGCGGGCGGCACGATGCGGCCCCTGTTCACGTTCATCGACTCCCGCCACCGCGGCGGCGAGGTCTACGACCTGTGCGTCGAGCTGGGCGCGGCCATCACGTTCCCGATCATGGGCGTCGATCGCGACCATGACCCGGTGACGGCTAAGCGGTTCCAGACCGACGCGGACGGCAAGCCCCTCCGCGAGAGCCTGACGCGAATGTCCGTCTCGACGAACTACTGGGCCGAGGTCATGTGGGCCCGGCTGTTCACGTCCGTCCAAGCCGACACGCCCGAGCGTGCGGAGATCCTTCGGGCGGCGGCGCCCGAGCTGATGCGGCTCCCAGGCGACCTGCCCGAGCAGCACGCCAAGATGTTTACGGCCGAGGAGTGCGTCAAGGGCGTTTGGAAGAAGAAGCCCGGCCGCGAGGACAACCACCTCCTCGACTGCTGGCGGTACGCCGAGGCGGGCCTGTTCAAGGCCGACGGTCGGATGCTGACCGAGAAGTTCGCAATGGACAAGACCGGGCTCCCCCGCTTCGGCTGGGATCCCGGCGACGACCACAGGCCCGTAGCACCGATGGCGACGGCGGCGGCTCGCACGATCCGCTCCCCCGAGTTCGCGCTCAAAGACCGATTCAGGAGGCCCCGATGAGTCTGATCGACGAAGCGGTGAAGCCGAAGGCCAAGGCCCCGGCTCCCGCACCCAAGAAGCCCGCGACGGCGCCGGCGCTGTTGGAAGACCTGAAGGCTCGCATGGACGGGGCGAACAAGCGGCTCGTCGAGATGCGGGCGAAGCACAAGGCCCAGCTCGCCGAGCAGGTGGCGGAACGTCGGACCCTGGAGCGTGAGTTCACGGAGGCCCACCGCGCGTATCACGCGGCGAAGTGACCAATGGCGTACACCTGGACATACGGCGACTGGCGGACCTACTCCGACCTGACGGCCCGTGCTGCGCGCCTCGCCCTGCACCTCGCCGAGTTGGAGACGCGACGGGACGCCCTGTCCGCGTCCGGCTCGAACATGAGCGCGTCGTACTCGGACCTCGAACAGCGGATCGCCCGCCTCTCGCAGACGTGGGAGGAGCTTGACGCCCGCGCCCGCAATCAGGGCGGCGGGTACCGCCACAACCTCCGCCTTCAGCGCCCGATGACCTGAACCATGCCACGCAAGAGCACCAAGTCAACCCTGTCCCAGCGGGCCGACGCCGCCGAGGCTCGCGTCCGCATCGAGCGGGCGAACCTCGCCACCCGCGCACTCCGCGAGCAGGGGAAGGTTCTCGCCAGCCTCGCCGGGGTCCGCCGCGGCAGCATACCCCGCGCGGGCGCGACCTCGCCCCGTCAGGGCCCGGCCGCCTCGTTCGGGTCTTACGACGCGGCGGTCAAGACGCGGCTGAACCAGCAGCGTTCCGCCCCGCTCGCCCCGGCCGACGCTCACCTCGACTCCCGAACCCTGGACGCCATCCGGCGGGACACTCAGGGCCTCTACCGAAACAACCCCCTCGCCCGGGCCATCGTCTCGCGCATGGCCGATGCCGTCTGCGGGCCGCAGGGTCCGAACCTCGTGCTCATGTCGTCGGATGACGACTGGAATCGCGAGGCGTCGGCGAAGTTCTGGCGGTGGGCTTCCAACGCCGACCGCGGGCCCGGCGAGTCCTTCGACGCCCTGGGCCGTCAAAGCCTCATGTCGGCGGTGCGGGCTATCCCCGTGTCGTGGCAGATCGACGGCGACATCGGGTGCATCTACCTCACCGACGGGTCCTGCCGGCTCGTGGAGGCTTCCGAAATCGCTAGCCCCCCGCGGCTGGGCACCGGCCCCGAGGTCGTGAACGGCATCGAGCTCGACGCCGACGGACGCCCGGCGGCTGTTTGGCTGGCCCACGCCTCCGACTCCCGCGGCTACGACCGCCGCAAGTTCTCGCGGATGCCGTGGGGTGCGGTGACGCTGCTCCCGAACCCGACGCACCGCCGCCTCAACCAGATCCGCGGAGAGCCCGGACTCGCGGCGTGCCTCCGACTTCTCGATCTCGTGGACGATGGGATTGACGCGACGATCCTGGCGTACCGGGCGGCGGTCTACACCGCCCTCGTCCACAAGGTCGCCGACCCCCGTAGCTTCATCGACTCGGCCATCTCGCAGACGGCGGCGGTAGACGGCGCCAGCAACCCGGCCGCGAGCGGGGCGCCGCAGGACATCGTGTGGGAACCGCTCGGGACGATGGTCATCGGGGCCGACGAGTCCATCGAGCCAATCGACCCCAAGCACCCGACCCAGCAGTTCGACCCGTTCCTGAAGACGCTAGTCCGGTACATCGGTGCCGACCCGGGCCTGCCGCTCGAGCTCGTCATGCTCGACGCCTCGCAGACGAACTACCACGGCTTTAAGTCCGCCGTCGGCAACGCCTACCGCGGCATCGCATGGCAGCAGTTCGTGATCGGCGAATGGCTCCACACCCTCGCCGCGTGGCGACTGGGCCTCTGGATCCAGTCCGGCGAACTGTCCGGGGCTCCCGCCGATTGGGACGCCTTCGACTGGCGGTTCCCCGGTCCGCCGATCATCGACCCGAAGCTCGAAGCCGAGGCGGGCGTCATCGCCTTCTCCCAGCGCCAGAAGAGCCGCGAACAGATCCTCACGGACCAGGGTTACACCGGGTCCGTTGCCGACCTCGACCGCAAGATCGCCGCCGAACTCGCCCGGATGCGCGAGCTTGGCATTGAACCCATCGCCATGCCGGGCAGCCCCCAGGCCGCGGCGAACCCCACCACCCCCTGACCCCTCGATTGGAGCCTCGCCATGCCCGTCTCTCAGACCACCAGTCAGCTCAAGATCGCCGTGAACGACGCCCTCGCCGCCCGCGGCGTTCTGCTCTCCACCGGCTCGGTCTTCTTCGTCTCCAGCGTCACCGGCTCAAGCAGCAACACCGGCCTGACGATCGGCAAGCCCAAGGCGACCATCGCCCAGGCCGTCGCCCTCTGCGCCGCCGCCAAGAACGACGTGATCGTCGTCCTGCCCGGACATGCCGAGGCTTACGCCGGCGCCGCCGCCCTGACGGTGGACAAGTCGGGCGTGACCATCCTGGGCATCGGCAACGGCCGCAACCGCCCGACGCTGACGTGGGGCACGGCGACGACCGCTCAGGTCCTCGTCACCGCCGCAAACGTCCAGTTCTCGAACATGGTGTTCGACTTCACCGGCTTTGATGCCATCGTCGCCGCGATCGCGGTGGACGCCGCCGACGTCTGGTTCGAGGGCTGCGAGTTCCTGACCAACTCCGGCACCATCGGCGTCGTCTCGGGCATCACGGTCGGCGGGACCACGACATCGCCCCGCTTCAAGGTGACGAACAGCCGGTTCGTCGGGCCGGCGACCAACTCAGGCACCACGACCACCGCTCAGGTGACGATCACCGACGCCCCAGACTTCGTGTTCGAGAACAACTACTGCACCGGCAAGATGACCCAGAGCATCAACAACGGCGCGGCCAACCTCCGCGGCCTGATCCGCAACAACGCCTTCGTCGTCGCCACCGGGACCAAGGCGATCAACATGCACGCCTCGTCCACCCCCTTCATCACGAACAACCGCATCAACGTCCCCTCCGGCACGGCCCCCATCGTCGCCGCCGCGGGCTTCGTCGCGGGCAACGTCTACAGCGCCGCCGCTGGCGTCACGGCCGGCACCGCATCGACCATCTGAACCCGCCAGCCAAAGCAGACCACCACCCATGAAAGCCTACATGCTCCACACCGCGAGCCTCACGGTGACGGCGGCCGATCGCGCCGTCGCCGACACGAGGCGGCGCGAGGTCTTCGCGGCCGGACGGATCAAGCCGGCCACCGCGGACATGGGCGGGGTCTGCGGCCAGATCATCGACCGCGAGAAGCTGACGGTGCGTTACGGCTCGGTCGCGGTGATGCACATCGCCGGGGCCATCGCCGCGACGGACGACGACGTTCTCTGCTGGCTCATGGGGGCCATCCCGTCGAAGTGGATCCAGGAGGACGCCCGGAGCCTCCTGGCCGACTCCACGGTCGAGACGGTGGTTCTCGCCCTCTCGACCCCGGGCGGGGCCGTCGCGGGCTTCTCCGGCGTCTCTGAGGCCCTCAAGGCTCTCGGGGCGGCGAAGAAGCTGGTCGGCATCGTCGCGGATGGGGCCTACTCGCTCGGCTGCCTGATCGCGGGGCACTGCTCCGAGGTCTACATCACGCCGACGGGAGGCATGGGCAACATCGGCATCATCGAGGGTCCGTTCGTCGATGAGACGAAGGCCCTGGAGAAGGCGGGCGTCGAGGTCTACTACGCCTGCTCGCCCATCGGAAAGGCCGACGGCCGACCCGGGGCTCCGGTGACGCCCGAACTCCGCCAGTCCCTCGGGTCGGCCCTGCGGGTCTGGTACGAGGAGCTTGTCTCGGTCTTCGCATCGCGGGGCCTGAGCGTTGCCGACATCGACGGCTTCAACGCGGGCATCTTCGCCGCGCGTGACGCCGTGACGGTGGGCCTCGCCGATGGGGTCCAGACCTTCGACGCCGTGATGGGGGCCCTGATCGCGGGCCAGCCCGTCCCGACGCAGCCCGACTCAACCGGGGCGAACGACGACCTCGAAGAGCCCGAACTGATCACCTCGCCCTCGGGCCTGTCGCCCGGGGCATTTGCATTGGAGTCAACCATGACCCTGACGACCGCCCAGTGGGGCGCCCTGACCGCTGAGGCGGTCAAGGCCGCCCGCCCCGACCTCGTGACGTCCCTCACGCCGCCCGCCCCGACCGCCGCCGCTCCGGCGCCCGCGACCATCGACGAACTCAAGGCCGCCTTCCCCGGCGAGTCCGAGTTCATCGTCGATGCCGCCTCCGCCAAGATGACCCTGCACGACGCGAACGCCAAGTTCGTCGGGGTCCTCCGCGACCGGCTGACCGCGAGCGCCAAGGCCCTCGCCGACGCCAAAGCCGAAGCCGCCGCGTCCGCCGCCAAGCCCGCCGACCCCGCCGCCGTCAAGGCTGCGGCCCACGTCGCCAAGGTGACGACCGTCGAGCCCAGCGCCACCCCCGGCAACCCGACCGCCGCCGTCTGCCCGTTCAAGACCGCCCCCGAAGCCATCGCCTCCATCGCCGCCGAGAAGCGGCTCAACGTCGCCGCCGCGGCCGTCGAGGCCAAGAAGGCCTGGCCCGAGCTGTTCTCGGCCAAGCGCACCGCCTGAACCCCACCCACAACCAAGCCCCCTGACGAAAGGAAACGCCCATGAGCGGCTCTCCCCAGCATTATCACTCCAACGTGATCACGGTGTACAACGGCACCGGGTCCACCATCGCGGCCTTCCGCGGCCTGACCATCACCAAGAACGCCGCCGGCGACCTGGGCGTCGCCTTGTCCGCCGTGGACGTGCGGCCCGATGCGGTCAGCCTCACGCCCATCGCCGACGGCGAGTTCGGCGACGCCGTGATGGTGAACGGCACCGGCATCATCAGCATCACCGCCGCGGGCGCCCTGTCCGCGCTCACGGCCGTCACCGCGGCCGCGTCCGGCAAGATCAGCTCCGGCGGGTCGGCCGCCGTCGGCAAGAACCTCGACGCCTCGACCGCTGACGGCGACATCATCCGCGTCAAGGTCTCGTGAACAACGCCGGGCTCTCGCTCGGCTGAACGCCCCCACCCACAACGAAAGGAATCCCCATGTACGCCTCCGCTGGCGTTCGGCCGCGTGTTGACCTGGCCGGCGCCCTGTCCAACTTCACCCTCGGCGGGCACGTCGCCCACCGCGTCCTCCCCATGCTCATGTCCGCCCAGGTGAGCGGCCAGTATTTCACGGTGGACAACGCCACCAGCATGCGCATCATCAAGACCAAGCGGGCCGCCCGCGCCGAAACCGTCCGCGTGGACACGGTGATCGGCAACGGCACCTACATCTGCGAGGAGCGGTCGGCCGAGGAAGCGGTGGACGCAACCCAGGTCGCCCGCTTCGGCAACGTCCTCGACGCCGAGGGCCTCGCCCTCCAGACGGCGACGGGCTACGTCGGCAACGACTACGAGAACGACGTGGCGGGCGCGGTGCTCAACACCACTACCTTCCCCGTCTCGGGCACGACGGGCCTTACGGCCTCGAACGCATGGTCGGACCCGACGAACGCGACGCCCCTGGCCGACGTGGGCGTGGTGAAGGGCTACGCCGAGAACCAGGGCGTCCAGCTCAACGCGATGGTGCTCTCGCAGCTCGCGGCCCGCTACCTCTGGAATACCGACGCGGTTCAGCAGCGGCTCACCCAGAACTACGGCGGTTCCACGGGCCTGATCCCGATGGAGCCCACCGAGGCCGACCTCGCCCGGATCTTCATGCTCGACGAGGTGATCATCGCCAAGTCGAAGAAGAACACGGCCATCCCCGGCGCGACCAACGCCTTCTCGTCCATCTGGTCCGACACGCTGGTCGCCGTGTTCGCCAAGAGCATGGACCCGACGCTGCGGACGCCCCAGCTCGGCCGGACGTTCGTGTGGACCAACGCCTTCAGCGCCCTCGAAGGGTCCGGCGTCGCCAACATGCCGCTCCCGACCGAGGCGCCGCCGTCCATCTACGCCCTCGCCGCGGCTTACGACTACGCCGACCCCAAGGTCAAGAGCAACGTCGTGGGCTGCCAGATGTTCACGGACGAGGTTCTGCTCAACACGACCAGCGCCTGCAAGCTGATCCAGATCGGTTGATCTTCGTCGGTCCTCACGGGCCGCCTCCGGGGGCCGGGGCAGCCATCGCCCCGGCCTCTTTTCATTCGGGAGTTTCGCCATGAAACGAAATCGCTTCGGGTTCGGGGTCCTGACGGGACTCGTGTTGTCGGCGGCCGCGTTTGCGCTGCCGGCGCTCCGCTCGGCCGCTCCCGGTTCGCAGGGACGAAACTACCTCGCAGCCGTTGCGGCGACTGGCGAAAGCGCGACGGTTGAGCCCAACGTCAACCGGCAGGAGATCGGGTACGCACAGGTCGAGATCACGGGAACGGCGACCGTGACCATGGACATCAAGGTCCACTCGGATGCCCCATGGGTGACCGCGTACACCTTCACTAGCTCGGGCATTGCCCAGTGCCCGCGGTGCGCCCAGATGCGGTTCAACGTCACGAGCTACACGAGCGGGGCCGTCTCCGCCTGGTACAGCCAAGATCGG
>ERZ650303.652-NODE-652-length-10598-cov-4.753391_pt1 | contig 10598 bp, 10 predicted proteins | sample MGYA00376239_ERZ650303 | MGnify/ENA primary metagenome ERZ650303 (study PRJEB26733, sample SAMN07839262) | wastewater metagenome | biome: small river; feature: stream; material: water | place: USA: North Carolina | collected 2016-04-05 ... | reverse complement strand
CCGATCTTGCGCATGTGGTGCCTCTTCCGACTCGGTCACCATCACCAATTCAGCCTCGGTGATTCGACCGGTGAACAAACGCCACAGCTTGTGCACGGACAACAGCGTGATGCCCACGCTGATGAAGTAACCCAGACCAAAAACCCAAATCATGGACATGCCCGTGACTTGGGCCACCGTGGTGGCGTTGACTTCGTGTTGACGCGAGGTGCCCCAAAAAATCATGGCGCAGCACACCAAGATCAGGCACTCGCTCACGAACAGGCACAGCATTTTTCCCTTGCGAGACAGCTGCGAGACCAAAGTGTCCACACCCAACTGGGCGCCTTCGTGCATGGCGACCACTGCGCCAACAAAAGTCATCCAGAGAAATGCGAAGCGAGACAGCTCTTCAGAAACCACGATGCTTGAGCCAAAACCGTAGCGCAGCACCACATTTCCAAAGACCATGAAGACCATGGCCAACATGCAAAGAGCCAGAAAAGCCTCCAGCGTGCGGAGCACGGCTTTAGCCAACCAATCAAACACCATGAAATGCCTTCAGTCTCAAAATTTAAGATGGAGGCATTGTTGTATGTAAGGTACGGATGATTTCCTAGGGTTTTCCCGCGCTCTAGCTCCCCGACGAATCGGGGATGAAAACTTATGAAATTTTCAGAATGTGGCTTTTACCGTTCGGCTTTTTAGGCAAGGTCAGCTGCAAAACACCATCTTCGTATTTGGCAGAAGCGGCGGAAGAATCCACGTTCTCGTCGAGCGTGAAGCTGCGCGCAATGCTGCCGTAGTAGCGCTCACTGCGGATGACCTTGGCGCCCTCTTTCTCTTCGGTTTCCTTTTTGATTTCTGCGCTCAAGGAAACCTGGTTGCCATCGACGGAGACTTTGATGTCTTCTTTTTTCACACCGGGAATTTCCGCTTTGACGAAGAAGTTTTTGCCGTCTTCCGTCAGGTCTAGGCGCATTTGCGGCTCGTCGTCCATCGCCCGAAAAACAGGACGCAAGGCAAAGCCTCTGAAGAAATCGTCGCTGAAAGGATCGCGCAGTTCGGTGAAAGGGTTGAATCGTGCAAGGTTGCTCATGGTGTGTTCTCCATCCAATCAATTGGCAGCGTTGAGGCTGCATGAATGAGAGCGCGGTGGAATTACGCATCGCTCACAGGGCCAGTGAAAATCATCAGCCCCAACACACTGTCGTTTTTTTATGCGCGGCCGTCTGTTGAGCAATTCACACACAGCGCGATGTGCCGCATTTTTCTCAATCCAGCGTCGTCTTCGCGAGCCAGTATTTGAACGTGCCGGTGGCCGTGGCCACCAGGGTTCCCTCTTCATCGACCAGCTGAGCGGCACAGCTGCACAAACTCCGGCTGGCGTGCACCACCCACCCCTCGGCCAGCAGCGGCCCACGACCTGGACGATGAAAACGACTGCTCATCTCCACAGTCACCGCCGTCTGTGAAGGCGCATCAGGCAGCTGCCCTGCGGCACGTGACATCACAGAGTCAAGCAAGGTCATGATCACGCCACCATGCGCCGCAGGCAACTGGTTGAGCAGCTCCTCGCGCACATGCGGCAGACGCACATGCACCTTGCCCGCGGGCGCTGGTACTTGGACGGCGCCGATCAGCCGTAAAAACGCATTGCGGTCCACCGATGTTTGCATGCGTCAACCTGCGGTGATGCCACCGGCCTTGATGACCTTGGCCCATTTGTCGAGTTCGCTGCGCAGGCGTTGACGCATCTGCTCTTGCGTGCCGGGATCGGCCTCTGCCCCGGCATCCAACAGACGACGGCGCACGTCCGGGTCTTTCATCACGGTGTTGAAGTCCGCATTGATCTTGTCCAACACCGCCTGCGGTGTCTGAGCCGGTGCGAACAACGCAGCCCATGAATAAGCTTCAAACCCGGGCAATCCCGATTCCGCGCCTGTGGGCACGTTGGGCAACATCGACGAGCGTCGACGGCTGGCCACACCCAACACCTTGATACGACCGGACTTGATGTGCGGCAAAGCCGTTGGTGCGTCACTGAACATCAGCTGCACCTGCCCACCCAACAGGTCATTCATCGCGGGCGCACTGCCCTTGTAGGGGATGTGTTGCAACTTGGTGCCGGCCTCCATGTTGAACAGCTCGCCCGCCAAATGTGTGCCACCGCCGTTACCCGAGGAACCATAAGCCAATGGCGCGCCACTTTTGGCCAGCGCAATCAGCTCCTGAATCGAGTTGGCCGACACCGAGGGGTGTGCCACCAGAAACACGGGGAACATGGCAGCGAAGCTGATGGGAGCGAAATCTTTCTCAATGTCGTAAGGCAATTTACCCATCAACGATGGATTGACCGAATGGTGAATCGCCCCCACAAACAAACCATAACCATCGGGAGCCTCTTTGGCGGCAGCCGTGGCCCCGACCACACCCCCCGCGCCTGCACGGTTGTCGATCACCGTCGGTGTTTGCCAGATCTCAGACAACTTGGGCGCGAAGACGCGCGCGGTGGTGTCCACAGGACCTCCGGGCGGAAACGGCACGATGAAGCGCACCGTGCGGTTGGGCCAGCCTGGGGAAGCCCATGTCGTCAAAGGCTGGGCTGCTGCAAGCAGGCCACTGGCGATGAGGCGGCGGCGCGTGATGGCGTCATGCATGCGATATCTCCTGGGGTTCAAACTCAATCAATCTTTGCGCCGGTGGACTTCACCACGGCGGACCAACGCGTGATTTCGCGTTCGATGTGTGCCTGCAGCGCCTCGGGCGTGGACCCGACGGGCTCGTAGCCCCCAGCAGCGAGTTGCGACTGCACCTGAGGCTGACGCAGCGCCGTAGCGATCTCGCGGCTCAAGCGCTGCTTGATGTCGTTCGGCATGCCCGCAGGTGCAATGATGGCGTACCACCCGGTCACATCGAAGCCAGCCATGCCCTGCTCTTGAATCGTGGATACCTCAGGCGCCAAAGCGGAGCGTTGCGGACTGGTCACCGCCAGCGCATGCAAATGCCCGCTGCGAATTTGCGGCATGGAGGTCGAAATACTGTCGAACGTGAGGTCGATGTCGCCTGCGAGCATGGCGTTGACCACACCCGCGCTGCCTTTGTAGGGCACATGCGTCATCTTGATGCCGGCCATGCTGCTGAAATACTCGGCCGCAAGATGGCCCGTATTGCCATTGCCTGCCGAGCCAAAGGTCAGCTGGCCTGGCGCGGCCTTGGCAGCCTGTACCAGTTCATTCATGTTCTTGGCGGCCAGCTTGCGGCTGCCAGCCACCACCATGGGCAAGTTAGCGACCAGCGACACAGGCGTGAAGTCTTTACGCGTGTCGTAGGGAAGCTTGGGATAAAGGCTGTGGTTGATGGCGTGCGCCGCCAGCACCATCAGCAAGGTGTAGCCATCAGGCTGAGCACGCGCCACATACTGCGAAGCCAATGTGCCACCCGCGCCGGCTTTATAGTCGAGCACCACAGACTGGCCCAGTTGCTGCTGCAGCTGCAGCGCCAGAGGCCGTCCCAGCAGATCAGCACTGCCACCGGGTGGGTAGGGAATCACGAGCTGAATCGGTTTGACGGGCCACGGTTTGTCAGCGTGTGCAGCAGGCATGAACAAGGCACTGGTGATCAGTGCAAGACTGACCACGAGGGTACGTCTGAGTCGCAAAGATTGATTGAACATGGTGGGGGTCTCCGTCGTTGTGTCAAACATCAATGGGGGGCGGCAGTCATCTGCACGTATTGCTCGCGCAACTGGCGCTTGAGCACTTTGCCAATCTCACTGCGGGGCAAGGATTCCACCAAGCGCACATCGGCCACGCGTTGTGTCTTGCCTACGCGGGAGTTGAGCCACTCGCGCATGGCCTGCGCGTCTGGCTGTGTGTCGGATCGCGTCACCACGAACGCCACGGGCGTTTCGCCCCATTGCTCGGAGGGCGCGCCCACCACCGCACATTCATACACCTGGGGGTGCTGCACCAAGATGTCTTCAATGTCGCATGGGTACACATTGAAGCCACCCGTGATGATCATGTCCTTCATGCGGTCACCCAAGACAATGAAGCCATCTTCATCCATTCGCCCCACGTCGCCGCTGCGGATGAAGCGCTTGCCCTGCGCATCGAACCACTCGGCCTCGCGCGTCTTCTCGGGCAAGTGGTAGTAGCCCGTCATCATGCCGGCCGATTGCCCGACGATTTCGCCCAGTTCGCCTTTGGGAATTTCCTGCCCCTGATCGTTGATGAAGCGGATATCCGCACCTTCACCGGGACGGCCCACCGTGTGCAATTTGTGGGGGAAGTCATGGCAATGCAGTTCGCAACGCACGCCACCTTCGGTCAAGCCGTAGTACTCAATGAGTCGGCCGGGCCAACGCTGCAACACCTCGGCCTTGAGCTTGGCGTTGAACGGTGCGCTGGTGCAAAACTTGTGGTGCAAGCGACTCAGATCCGTCTGGTCAAACGAGGGGCAAGCCATCAAGCGTTGGTACTGCACAGGAACCAACATGGTGTGCGTGGCGCCGTGTTGCTCGGCCAGTTGCAGGTAATGCGCGGCGTCAAACTTGCGCATCATCACCAAGGTGCCACCCAAGGCCAGTGTGGGCAGCGCTGCGACCAGCGTGGTGTTTGAGTACAAGGGCGTGGCACACAAGGAGATGCTCGTGGGCCCATACCCGTTGGTCACCGCGCGGCGCAGATGCGCCCAGCGCATGGCCCACGATTGCACGATGCCCTTGGGCACCCCTGTCGTGCCTGAGGAGTAAATCACGTTGAACGCCCAGTCGGGTTGGGGCTTGATCGGTGCAGGTGCAAGCTCACCCGCGGCCAACCAGTCTGACCACAGCTCACCCGCTTCTGCAGAATCATCCAGCGCCACACAACGCAACGTGCTGCCCGCATGCAAAGGCCATTGCACAGCCACCGCGCGATCGCGCAGTACCAAACGTGCACCGCAGTTGTCCAGCATGGCGCTCAGGTGCTCGGCGGTGGCCGAGGGGGCCAGCGGCGCCACAGCCACGCCGGCACGCAGCGCACCCAAATAAGCCATCACGTATTCGATGGAAGTCCCTGCACACAGCGCCAACACATCGCCCGGCCCCAGACCATCGCGCTGCAAACTCGACGCCACCCGGTCCATGCCCGCACAAAGCTCGGCATAGTTCAGGTGTTGCCCCTCAAGGATCAGGGCCGTGTGGTGCGGTTGTTGCGCAGCTTGTTGCGCAACCAATTCGGGCAGCGAACCAAAAGGTTGCGCAAGCAAGTGGTCAATATCTGGATGCATAAAAAGAAAGAGAAGTACGAACCGAAACAGACTGGCTGATGATAGGCAACTGAGCGCGAGACCGACATAGGGTTTACCGGACTCAGTACGACTTAGGCAAGCCCAACACCTTCTCGGCAATGAAGCACAAAATCAATTGCGGACTGACAGGCGCCAACCGCGGAATCCACGACTCGCGCAGGTAACGTTCGACGTGGTACTCCTTGGCGTAGCCCATGCCGCCATGCGTGAAGATCGCGTTCTCGCACGCGTGGTAACAGGCTTCGGCAGCAAGGTATTTCGCACTGTTGGCTTCTGCTGCACACGGCAAGTTCTGGTCATACAGCCAAGCAGCTTTGTGAACCATCAAATGTGCCGCTTCGAGCTCCATCCACGATTTGGCGAGCGGATGTTGAATGCCTTGGTTCTGCCCAATGGGTCGCCCAAAGACCTCTCGCTCGTTGGCATAACCTGCGGCACGTTTCAGGGCGGCACGGCCCAATCCAACCGCCTCGCTGGCAATCAAAATGCGCTCGGGATTCAACCCATGCAGGATGTAGCTGAAGCCCTTGCCCTCTTCGCCCACACGGTCTTCGACGGGGATACGTAACCCATCGATGAACACCTGGTTGGAGTCCACGCATTTACGGCCGAGCTTTTCAATCTCTCGCACTTCCACGGTGCTGCGATCGAGGTCGGTATAGAACAAACTCAAACCTTCTGTGCCCTTGCACTCTTCAACTGGGGTGGTGCGCGCCAACAACAAAATTTTGTTGGCAACTTGCGCGGTGCTGATCCACACCTTTTGGCCATGCACCACATAGTGATTGCCATCGCGCACAGCGCGGGTCTTGAGCTTCAGCGTGTTCAGCCCCGTGTTGGGCTCTGTCACACCGAAGCATGCCTTGTCAGTCCCTGCAATCAGCGGAGGCAACCAACGCTTTTTTTGCGCATCGTTGCCAAACACCACCACCGGGTGCAAGCCAAAGATGTTCATGTGAACCGCTGAAGCCCCCGACAAACCCGCGCCTGTGGCAGAGATGGTGTGCATCATGAGCGCGGCTTCGCTGATGCCCAGACCCGCACCGCCGTAGGCCTCAGGCATGGCGATGCCTAGCCAGCCAGAACTGGCCAAGGCACGATGGAAGTCATCAGGAAATCCACCCTCTTGATCTTTGCGCAACCAGTAGTCGGCATCGAATGGTTCGCAGACTCTTTCGATGGCATCGCGAATCTGCTCTTGCTCAGGGGTCATGGAGAAATTCATGGAAACATTCCGTTCAAAACTATTAGGCAGCAGGGCGAATCACTTTGTCTGGCGACTCACCGTAGGGCGGGCTATAAATCACAAGCAGCTTGACGGGCGTTTCACTGGTCACGGTGAACACATGCATTTGGTCTGCAGGGAAAAAACAGGTATCTCCCGGCACCATCTCAAACGATTGGCCAGCAACCTCGACATGCGCGGTGCCTTCTAAAAGATAACAAGCTTGTTCAATCCCGGGGTGCGCATGCGGCAAGGCTCCGCCGCCTTTGTGCAAGGTGCCCAGCAAGACCTCCATTTGCTTGGCGCCCACTGTCTCGGGGCCAATCAAACGTTGATTGCTGGTGTGGTGATGGTTGGCAGGCTGGTAAGCCGGAACATCTGCAGCACGAACCAAGTAACTTGTGGACATTTGTTTTTTCCTTTATTTCACTGAATGGCAAGCGCCTTGATGGATCAAAGCATCAATGCGCTCGTCGCTGTAACCCGCCGCTTGCAAGAGCTCTCGCGTGTGCTGACCGAGTTGTGGCGCAGGAGAAAAACCACGCGCTGGCGGTGTGCCCGACCATTTGGTCGGGTGGGCCAGCGCATGCATCGGGCCTTCGGTGGGATGAACGGTATCGGTGACAAAACCAGTCGCACGCAATTGCGGATTGGCCAACAAATCTTCGGGGCTGTTCATCGGCATGTTGGGCACATCGGCTGCATCGAGCAGCGCTTGCCATTGCTGCGTGGTGCGGGTTCGCATGATGCGTCCCACTTCGGCATACACCGCATCGATGTTTTCAGCCCTCCCACTGTGGGTTGTAAAGCGTGGATCGCGCGCCAAGCCATGGGTTTCGCCGATGGCATCAAAGAAGCTTTTCCAATGCTTGTCGTTGTAAATCAAGACGCACAACATGCCATCGCTTGTGGCGTAAGGCTTTCTGTGGGGTGTTAACAAGCGTGCGTATCCCGGCTCACCCAAAGGCGGCACAAACGTCAACCCGGCCATGTGATCGCCAAGAACAAACTGCGCCATGGCTTCAAACATGGGAACCACAATGGCCTGCCCCACACCTGTTTGGGTTCGGGCATACAAGGCGGTGGTGACGGCATAGACCGCGTGCAAGCCGGTCACGCGATCTGCCAAGGTGATGGGGGCATAGCCGGGCTCGGGCATCCCGTATTGCTTCATCAACCATGGGATGCCGGTGGCGCCTTGAATCAAATCGTCGTAGGCGGGCCGCGCAGCATCGGGCCCGTCTTGGTCAAAACCACAACAGCTCACATGGATGATTTGAGGGTTGCGTGCGTGTACGGCGTCGTGATCCAACCCCAAGCGAGCGAGGGCCTGCGGACGTATGTTGCTGATGAACACGTCACATGTTTCCAGCAACCTCAACGCAGCTTCACGCCCCTCGGCCTGTTTGAGGTCAAGCACGATGCTCTTTTTGCCTGCGTTAGCGTGTAAAAAAATATGGCCCATGCCCGCATGATTCATGGGGCCCACATGGCGCATGTTGTCGCCCTCAGGCGTCTCCACCTTGATGACCTCCGCCCCCAGTTGCGCCAGGATCTGCGTTGCGAACGGCCCCATCACCACAGAGGTGAGGTCGAGGATCTTCACACCAGCCAACGGACCAGCGGCGGAATTCAACTGCGCCGTCATTTTTATTCTGGACGAATGCCAGCCTGTTTGATCAAGGTGCTCCAGTGCGTCAGTTGATCGCTCACATACTTTGCAAAATCTTCAGGCGTCTTGGTGGGCCAGATTTCAAAGCCGAGTTGGTTCAACCGTTCTTTCACTTCTTTGTCTTCCAGAACTTGTTGCAGCTCTGTGTTGATCTTGTCTGCCACGGGCTTGGGCATGCCTGCGGGACCAAACACACCATTCCAAGAGGTCAGATCGAACCCCGGCACCACGCTGGCCACAGGCGGCACACCTGGCATGGAGCTCAGAGGTTCTTTGGTCGTCACACCCAAGACCCGGACCGTGCCGGCTTTGATCATGCTCATGCCCGAACCAGAGTCCACCACATACATCTGGATGGATCCTCCAATCAAATCCGTCAGCGCCTGTGGGCTCGACTTATAGGGAATGCCCACCACATCAATGCCCGCAATGCGTTTGATGGTTTCAGAAGCGACCAACGACGTGCTGTTGGGTGTGGCGTATGAAAATTTTCCGGGATTGCGCTTGGCGTTTTCAATCCATTCCTTCAGCGTTTTGGCTGGATCGTTTTGATTCACCACAATGGCAAATGGAAGCTCTCCCACACGCGCCACGGGGGTGAAGTCCTTGATGGGGTCGTACTTCAGGTTAGTCACCAAGCTGGGGTTCGCTGAGTGAGAGGTGTTGGTCGTCATCAACAGCGTGTAGCCATCGGGTTTGGCTTTGGCCACGTACTGCGCCGCAATTTGGCCATTGGCACCGGCTCTGTTTTCGATGAGCACCGGTTGCTTCAAGCGGTCACTGAGCTTTTTACCCACGATGCGCGCGACAGCATCTGTACCACTGCCCGCCGCAAAAGGAACCACCATCGTCACAGGCGCAGAAGGATAGGCTTGGCTGAGCGCTGCCGAGCTTGCGATCAGTCCAACAATCAGCGGCACGATTCGATTCAACATAGTCATGGCTTGTCTCCGTTTTTTATTGATACACCCCATGATGCATGGGTGCGTGCTGCATCTTGAACAATCCAATCATTCATGTCCAATCCTATTTTTAGCTTGCTTGATACTTTTTATGAATGATTGAAGATAATGGCCACCCTCACCTTCGTGCACTGTGACGCGCCATGAAACTTCACTTTCTTCGTTATTTCGTTGTTCTTGCAGAGGAACTCCACTTTGGGCGAGCCGCTAACAAACTCGCCATCACACAACCGCCCTTGAGCAGCGCGATCAAAGCGCTTGAAGACGAGCTAGAAGTTCAGCTGCTGATCAGAGACAGCAAACATGTGGAATTGACGCAAGCCGGCGTTGCCTTTTTGGATGAAGCGCAGCAAATTTTGGAACGTGTTGCACGTGCCTCCAACATTGCCAAAGTGGTGGCCAAAGGCATGCACGGTCGGCTGGAGATCGGCGTCACAGGATCGCTGATTTACCGCGAAGTACCGACCATCGTGCAGAAGTTCAGCGTTGAAATGCCAGGCGTTGATGTGTTGCTGCGCGAAATGTCCAGCGCCGACCAATTGAACGAGTTACTTCGGGGGCAGATCCATGCGGGCTTTGTGAACGCGTCATCTGTCCCGCCTCAGTTGGCGTGCACGCCGATGCGAGAAGATGAGTTTGTGTTGTGCTTGCCCGAAAACCACCCCAAAGCGCGTGGCAACAAAATTGATTTGAAACAACTCGCCAACGAGCGCTTTGTGATGTTTTCCAGGGACGTTGCCCCTGCCAACCATGACAACGTGATAGCGATTTTTTCTCGCGCAGGCATTCAGCCACAAACGGTGCATGCAGCGCGGCAATGGCTCACGATTGTGGCGATGGTTGCCAACGGCTTGGGGGTCTCGCTGGTTCCTAAGTCGCTCACCCGATCAAAAGTTCAAGGCGTGAAGTTCATGCAAATCAGCGGCGAACGCGTGCTAGCCCCGGCCTTGCTTGTTTGGAACCCCGCTTATTTCTTGCCTAACTTGGGCGCGTTCCTTGAATGCGCTAAACGGGTGATCGAACCGTCGAAACGTTGAGGCAATGCAGCGCCCAAGAAAGGTTTAGAGCTCGCCTAACAGGGCTTTATATACTGGGTACCAGCGTGGTGGCTCTTCATTTTTCACCACATCGTTTTGCGTACTTTTTTGAATATCGCCCATGGAAATCAAGGTCAACTTTCTCGACAAACTTCGCCTGGAAGCGAAGTTCGATGACTTCACGGTCATCGCTGACCAGCCCATCCGTTACAAGGGCGATGGCTCAGCCCCTGGACCTTTCGATTATTTTTTGGCCTCATCGGCTTTGTGTGCGGCCTACTTCGTCAAGCTGTACTGCAACACACGCAACATTTCCACCGAGAACATCCGTCTCTCGCAAAACAACATCGTCGATCCAGAGAACCGTTACCAGCAGATTTTCAAAATTCAAGTCGAGTTGCCAGCCGACATCCAAGAGGTGGATCGCC
>ERZ650303.648-NODE-648-length-10625-cov-6.411921_pt1 | contig 10625 bp, 11 predicted proteins | sample MGYA00376239_ERZ650303 | MGnify/ENA primary metagenome ERZ650303 (study PRJEB26733, sample SAMN07839262) | wastewater metagenome | biome: small river; feature: stream; material: water | place: USA: North Carolina | collected 2016-04-05 ... | reverse complement strand
CGCCCAGTTGATTGCGAAACCTGGTGTTGTGCGGGCCGTTCGGAGGGCCTTAATGTGGACAAGTGTCGGAAGCCCGAAAGAGGACGCCACGATTGAAGACGCCTGCGCGTTGGCTGGCGTAATACCACTTCCGTATCCATCCATCACCGTAATGATGGCTGTACGCGCGGCGACAAGAGAAGTTATTGGGCGCGCAAGCCAGAAGGAAGCCGAGCATGGCCGCACCCAAGAAGGTTGACTACGAGCGCATTGAGCCCGGATGGCGAGCGGGTATCAAGAGCCCCGCCCAGTTGGCGTCAGAATATACCGAGGCAACCGGAATATCGGTGAGCCGGTCGGCCATCATCAAGCATTTCACGGAACTCGGTGTGCCGCGCGACCTCAAGGCGAAGGTGCGCGCGAAGGCTGATGCGATGGTTGCAGAAGCGATGGTGACAGGTAAGGTGTCAACTGCAACCACGAAGCGCGACGTTGAAATCATCAACGAAAGCGCGACGCGAGAGGCAATCGTTCGCCTGTCGCATCGAACGGACATTGCCCGATCGCGCGGGATCGTGATGAACCTGCTGGCCGAACTCGAAGCGGTTTGCGGAACCGAGAATGCGGCGCTGCTGGAGGAATTGGGCGAGGTCATGCGCAACCCGGACGACAACGGCCAGGACAAGCGCAACGACCTCTACCAGAAACTGATGAGCCTGCCCGGCCGTGCCAAGACCATGAAGGATCTGGGCGACAGCCTGAAAACCATGATTGGCCTGGAGCGCGAGGCCTTCAGTCTGGATTCTGGCGGCGACGATGCCGCGGGCAAACCCGGCAAGGAAATCAGCGATGCCGAGCTTGCGGTGAGGCTGTTCGACATCCTTGGGGTGAAAACGTGACAGTGGCGGATCCGCAATCCCTGAAGTTCTCCACGTTGGCCGAGGCCCTGGCGCTGGCCAAGTCGCTGACGGCCGCCCAAAAGGCGAAGGTAGCGGCAGTTCTGCGTGCGAAGAACCCGGCTTTGTGGATCCCCCAACCCGGCCCGCAGACGGCCGCCTATGAATCCGAGGCCGACATCATCTTTTATGGCGGCGCCGCCGGCGGCGGGAAAACCGACCTGATCCTTGGTTTGTGCCTGACCCAGCACGAGCACAGCATTGTGTTTCGGCGCGAGGCTGTGCAACTGACCGGCATCGAAGAACGGATGATGGGCATTCTGGGCAGCCGCACCGGCTACAACTCGCAGGTGGGTTTGTGGCGCCTGCCCGGCGGCCGGGTGATGGAGCTTGGCAGCGTCAAGGAAATTCACGACTGGGTGAAATACCAAGGCCGCCCGCACGACCTGAAGGCCTTCGATGAGATTTGCCACTTTGCGGAAAGCCAGTTTCGGACCTTGATCGGCTGGATGCGGACCGACAACCCGGCCATTCGCCAGCGCGTGGTGTGCGCCGGCAACCCGCCGACCGAGCCCGAAGGCGAATGGGTGAAGCGGTACTGGGCCCCATGGCTGGATCCTGCGCACCCGAACCCGGCAAAGCCCGGCGAATTGCGTTGGTACGTGACCGACGAGAAGGGCGAGGACATGGAAGTGCCCGGCCCGGCGCCGGTGATGGTTGGAAACGAATGGATGACGCCCAAGAGCCGGACGTTCATCCCGTCCAGCGTGGACGACAACCTGTTCCTGCTGACGACCGGCTACAAGGCGACGCTGCAGGCCCTGCCTGAGCCCCTGCGCTCCCAGATGCTGCGCGGCGACTTCCAGGCCGGCGCATCGGACCCAGCTTGGCAGTTGATCCCGACCGAATGGATCAAATCCGCCCAGGCTCGCTGGAAACCGCGCGACGACAAGGGCATCATGACGGCCGTCGGGCTTGACCCTGCCCGTGGTGGAGCCGACAAGACATCCTGCGCGCGCCGCCATGGCAACTGGTTCGACCAGATCGTGACAGCGCCAGGTGTCGTGACCAAGGATGGGCCGACGACCGCGGGGTTTGTGGTGCCCTTGGTGCGCAATGGTGCCGCAATCTGCGTGGATTCAATCGGCATCGGATCGAGCGCGCTAGATTTCCTCGTGGGCCTGAACCTGTCGGTGTTCCCCATTGTCGGATCGGCCGCCAGCGGATCCATGGACAAAGCCGGGCAGCTTCGCTTCAGGAACCGGCGTGCGGAAATGTACTGGAGGCTGCGCGAGGCGCTGGATCCGGCCGCCACGGAAACGATTGCCCTGCCACCTGACCCCGAGCTCGCCGCCGACCTGGCCGCGGTTCGCTACAAGGTTGTGACCATGGGCAAAGTGGCTGCCATCCAGATCCGCGACAAGGACGACATCCGCGAGGCCTTGGGCCGCAGCCCTGACAAGGGCGACAGCGTGGCGCAGACCTTCGCCGTGGGCATCCCGCCACCAGGCGAGGCGAGAAACGAGTACGAAGAACCCCCCGAGCCCGATTGGCGACTTTGAGGACGACACCATGATGATCTACGACAACCAAGAAGCCACGGCAGCCGCACCGGTCGACCCCATGGCCATGAGCGCCGACGAGTTTGCGGACATCCTGAAGGAGATTCAGGAGCAGCCGACCTGGCGCGCGAAGGCGGACAAGGAGGCGGATTACATCGATGGCAACCAGCTTGACACCGCTCTGATGAAGAAACAGGCATCGCTGGGCATACCGCCGGCCAGCGAGAACATCATGAAATCGGCCATCGAGTCGGTCATGGGGTTCGAGGCCAAAACCCGCAAGGATTGGCGCCTGTCTTCGGACAACGGATCCGACGGGCACGATGTTGCCGCCGCGCTGGGCTACAAGCTGAACCAGGCCGAGCGCCAGAGCGGCGCCGACAAGGCCTGCAGCGACGCATTCCGCACGCAGTTCTGTCTTGGCATCGGCTGGGTGGAGGTTGCGCGCGAGTCTGATCCGTTCGCCTTCCCGTACCGCTGCGCCGCGGTGCACCGAAATGAAATCTGGTGGGACATGCGCGGCGCGCTGGAGAAGCCGGACATGAGCATGGCACGGTGGCTCGCGCGTCGGCGCTGGATGGACGCCAAGCGCATCGCCCTGGCATTCCCAAATCACAAGGAACTGATCGCGCGATGCGACGGACGCTGGTCCGGACGCTGGGAAATCAATCTCGACGGCGCCACGTCGACCGGGCTGATGGATAGCTGGAACACGGAGCGCGGCTGGAGCATTGAAGAACAGGAATGGTACGACCCGACGAACAAACGCATGGCCTTGTTCGAGGTCTGGTATCGGCGCTGGGAGAGCGTGGTTGTGCTCAAGTCGCCAGATGGCCGGGTGGTTGAGTACGACATCACCAATCCAGCCCATGACGTGGCCATCGCCACCGGCACGGCCAAGGTGCAGAAGGCCACCATCGCCCGGGTGCGCCGGGCTTACATGATGGGCCCGCACATCCTGCACGACGGCCCGAGCCCCTACAGCCACAAGTATTTCGGCTATGCGCCGTTCTGGGGATGGAAGGAAGACCGCACCGGCGTGCCCTACGGCGCCGCGCGGGACATGATCTTCAGCCAGGACAGCCTGAACAGTGCCATTTCGAAGCTGCGCTGGGGCATCAGTGCCACCCGGACCGAGCGCACCAAAGGCGCCGTGAACATGCCGGACGCCATCTTCCGCCAGCAAGTGGCGCGCGTTGACGCCGACATCATCCTCGACCACAACCACATGGCCCAGCCGGGCGCCCGGTTCGAGGTCAAACGCGACTACCAGCTTTCCGAGCAGCACTACAAGCTGATGCAGGACTCGCGCGCCAGCATCGAGCGGGCTTCGGCCGGGATCACGGCCGGATTCATGGGCCGACAGGGCACCGCCACGTCAGGAATTCAGGAAACCACGCAGGTTGAGCAATCGAACCAGTCGCTGGCCTCGATCATGGACAACTTCAGCCAGGGCCGAACGCTCGTGGGCGAAATGCTGCTGTCCATGATTATTGAGGACATGGCCGGCAACCCTGAAACCGTGACGATCGAAGGCGATGCCGTGCGGCCCGAGCGCGTCATTGCCCTGAACCAGCCGACCATGGACCCGGCCACCGGCGTGCGCTACCTGACCAACGACGTGCAGCGCACCCGGTTGAAGGTGGCTCTGGAGGATGTACCCACATCGTCCAGCTTCCGTGCGCAGCAACTGACAACGCTGGGCGAGGCAGTGAAGTCCATGCCGGCCAACATGCAGGCGGCCGTGATGCCTTACATGGTGGGCCTGATGGATCTGCCCTACCGCAAGGAAGTGGTGGACGCTATCCGCGCGGCATCGCAGGCGGAAACGCCCGAGGCCATCGAGAAGCGCATCAAGGATGCCGTCAGTCAGGCGCTGGCCAACGCGGGCAACGAACTGAAGGCGCGACAGGTGGCCATTCAGGAGAACGAATCGGACGCCAAGATTCGCAAGCTGATCGCGGAAACCGTGCAGACCGGCGTGCAGTCGGCATTCAGCGCCATGCAAGCCGCCCAGGTGATCGCCACCATGCCCCAGGTTGCGCCGGTGGCCGACGTGGTGATGCAGGGCGCCGGCTACCAGCGGCCAAGCCCGATGGGTGTCGACCCCAATTTCCCGCAACCGCAGATCCCCGGAATTCCGGTGCCGAATGTGCACGAGAACACCAGCCCGGAATTCCCGCCCGTGCCCCAGCAAGGCACTTCACCCATGGCCGGCATTGAAACTGCGACGCCGGCCGACAACTTGCAAGGAAGCCAATGACGACGCCAGAACAGGAAATTCAGGCCATCATCGACAAGGCCACGAACACGACCAACGAAATCGCCACGCGCGCTGTCGGGCGGGTGATCGAAGAACGCGACAGGACGGCAATGCTGTTGAATTCGGCAAGGACCGAAGCCGCTGATGTTGCATCCAAACTGGCTTCTGGAGTCAAGCAACTTCAGCAACTTCAGCGCAAGCATGAAGAGCTCAAGGTGGAGTTCAGGGGCTTTCAAGATGACATCGCCTACCTTCGCGACCAGGTTCGAGGCCTGACCTCTGACGCTGAGAAGGCTGGAGAGTTGATCGGGAAAGTCGTGACGCTGAAATCTGGCGCCGGCGATCTGCTGATGACCGCGGCAGCCGTGACCGAAGACGGCCTGATCCAGTGTTTCTGGAGCGATAGCGTGGCGAATTCTGTGTATTCGCGGGACATCCCGCTTGCTGCATTGAAGATTGTTCCGAACAGACCCGCAACCAAAAGGACCGCAAAATGAGCACAGACCACCAGATCGAGGAAGAGATTCAGGCCAAAGGCAAGACCGCCCCGCGCGTGACGCCCTCCGACATAGAGGCGAGTATCGTAAGTGAATACTATTTCACTGCAATGGAAGGAGTTGAGGGAACCGACCCGAAGGCGACCGTGTACGGGCAATGGGATGAAGAATTTCCAGATGAGCTTGGCCTTCTGACCTTCTGCGTCCTGGTCATGAAGAACGGCTTCACCGTCACCGGCGAGTCGGCCTGCGCCAGCCCTGAGAACTTCGATGCCGAAATCGGCCGCAAAGTGGCCCGCGCCAATGCCGTGCAGAAAATCTGGCCCTTGCTTGGATTTGAACTGAAGAGCCGATTGAACACCTGAACACACAGGAACCCGAGAGAGACAAGCCCGCCAAAGAGCGGGCTTTTTCATGCCCGAAATTGTTCCCCGTGTAGGGTTTTTCTATTCAAAGAAGCAGCGGCAGACTTGCACCCAAGTTCAGAGCGAAAGCACTGAGCGAACCGCAACCTCGTGATGAGGTCGCATTTCCCAAAGCTGGAGATTGACCAGCACAGGCCTTCGGGCTTGTGCGGCCAGTCGAATGCGAAACCCTATTGGTGCCACTCCGACAAGTGGCAGGGACGCAAATGGCAACGACTCAAGCAGAGTTTATTCAGGAGCACGCCGTTGATGGGCGCCTGACCGATGAGCAGATGGCGCGGTTACTTGAACTGCCCGAGGGCGATACCAGCGCATTGACGCTGGAAAGCGGCAAGCCCGATGCCGCAACTGCAAACACCGGCACGTCCGTCGAAGGTGAGCAGCAGGTAGCGAACGAAGGAGAACTGGACCCTGACAAGGCCATCATTTTGGCGAAGGATGGAAAACACACCATCCCCTACCAAAAGCTGGTCGAAGCCAGGGACGGCGAGAAGCACTGGAAAGCACTGGCGGAATCCGCGCAGGCCCAGCTTGCAGAACTGCAGGCACAGGCACAGCAGCGGGCCGACGCAGGCCAGGCGCAGACGGCAACGGACAAGGCGGTGGCTGCGGCCACTGACGCGATCGAAGCCGGGACTGTTGACCCCGAGATTTTCGGGGACTTCAGTGAAGCTGCACTGGCGAAGGGCATCCAGAAGTTGGTGGCGATGGGTGTTCAGCAGGCAACGGCTGAACTGCGTGGGGAGCTTGCCCCCATTAAGGAGAAGAGCGCGCTTTCAGCGCGGGAAGCTCACTACAACGCCATCTACGAAAAACACGCCGATGCCGATTCCATTGCCGAAAGCAAGGAACTGGCGGGCTGGATCGACAAGCAGCCGAGCTTCGTGCGGGATGGATTCCGATCCGTCCTCAACAACGGCACGGCCGCCGAAGTGATCGAGTTGTTCGATGCGTTCAAAGCTGCAACCGGAGTGAACCAACCGCCGGCCACGTCGAAACCCGACGCAGCCGCAGCAGCGAAAGCTGCGATCGCCAAGGCTCAAACGCCTGTGCCGGCCAGCCTCTCGGACTTCCCGGGTGGTCTGGTCGGCTCGGTGGATGAACTGGACGCAATGCGGAACATGCAAGGCAGTGACTTGCTGGCGAAGCTGGAAGGCAAAACGCCGGAACAAGTTGCGGCCTTGATGGCGCGGCTCTTGTAGCCGTATTTGACATGCGTGCACCGCTGTGAAGCGGAGCCAGTCCCAATGAAGGAGTAGCCAAAATGGGCTCGAAAACCAATATCCCTTACGGCAGTCAACTGGCCAAAACGATCCAGTCTGCCGGTCTGTTCACTGCCCACATGGGCCGGAACACCACCCTCAACCGCTTGACCGGCGCCATGCCGAAGCAGGCCGACACCGAGGAAACCCTGCGCAAGCAGACTTCCTCGCATTACCCGATCGTGCGCTGCCAGGATCTGGGCAAGACCACGGGCGACGAAATCACGTTCGACCTGTTGAACCCCATCGGTGGCAAGCCGATCATGGGTGGCGAGTACGCGGAAGGCCGCGGCGTTGGCATGTCGTTCGCGCAGGACAAGCTGCGCGTGAACCAGGCGCGATTCCCGATCAGCGCCGGTGACACGATGAGCCAGATCCGCACCGCCCACGAACTGCGCAGCCTGGCGCGAGCCACGGCCCAAGCGTTCATGGACCGCTACGGCGACCAGTCGACGCTGGTGCACATGGCCGGTGCTCGCGGCTTCCACAACAACATCGAATGGGCGGTTCCCCTGTCCACCGATGCGGACTTCTCCAAAGTGATGGTGAATCCGGTGAAGGCCCCGACCAAGAACCGCCACTACATCAGCACCGGGTCCGGCATCGAGCCGTTCAAGGTGAACGCTGGTGACATGGACATCGCCACGACCGACGTGTTCAACAAGGACGTGGTTGACAGCATCCGCACGGTGATGGAAACCATCGCACTGCCCCCGCCTCCGGTGATCTTCGAGGGCGACAAGGCTGCGACGGATTCCCCGATCCGTGTGTTGCTGGTGTCCCCGGCCCAGTACAGCGCGTTCGCCACGGATTCCAGCTTCCGCACGCTGCAGGCCAATGCCATGGCCCGCGCGCAGCAGGCCAACATGCACCCGCTCTTCTTGGGCGATGCAGGCCTGTGGAACGGCATCCTGATCGTGAAGATGCCCAAGCCGATCCGCTTCTACGCAGGCGACACGGTGAAGTATTGCGCGAGCTACACGAGCGAAACTGAGTCTTCGGTGGTGGTTCCGGCCGGTTTCGGCACGACCTACGCCGTCGATCGCGCGATTCTGCTGGGCGGCCAGGCGGTGGCGGAAGCCTTCGCCAAGCACAACGGTTCCGGTGTCCCGTTCTTCTGGTCCGAGAAGGAACTGGATCACGGCGACAAGCTGGAACTGCTGGTGGGTGCCATCCGTGGTGTTTCGAAGATCCGCTTCGAAATCGACCACGGCGACAACAAGCAGTTCACCGACTACGGCGTGACGGTCATCGACACGGCCGTTCCGCTGGCGGCGGCTGCCTAAGTGGCGCGCGGGCTGGAGCAATCCGGCCCGCCACCTTGGAATAACCCAATCCCATATTGAAGGAGCCACATCATGGCAACCATCACCAAAAAACGCCTGCAGGACGCCAACAACTTCGCGGCCGAATGCGGGAACTCTGTGGTTCAGGTCTACAGCCTGGTCACGAACTCGTCCGGCGCCGCAGTTGGCTCGGATTCTGCCTCTGCCATCGGCAACGGCGACAAGGTTCGCATCGGCATCCTGCCGGCCGGCCTGCGCCTCGATGACGCCCTGGCCCTCGTTTCCGATGCCTTCACCGCTCTGGTGACTGCTGACATCGGTTTCGAATACCAGGACGGCGTGGACGACACCAATGTGCCGCAGGACGCGGACTACTTCGGTGCCGCTTTCACCCTGCACACGGCTGGCCGCTTCCCGGCAAAGAACACGGCGGTTCGCCCCGTGGTTCTGCCGAAGCCGGCCTGGCTGATCGTGACCACCGGCGGCGCGGCCAACGCTGCTGTCGGCGTGCTCGATGTGATCGTGCATGGAGAAATGGTCGGCGTTTCCTAAGACGCCAGCCAAACAAGAAGGGGCTTCGGCCCCTTCTGTCCAACCACCCACTGAGAACAGTCATGAACACCATTGCAGTGCGCTATGTCGGCCGTCGGCCCGTCTACCGCGAAGGCACCTACGGATCCGGGATCGTCTTCACCAAAGGCGAAACCAAGCTGGTGCCCTCGGACCTCGCCAACAAGCTGTTGCGCCATGCCGATGTGTACGTGGCTGGCACGGTCAGCAAGGGAGTGGAAGTCGCCTCCATGCCCGATGCGGTGAAGAAGACCGACGAGCAGAACGAGGAAGAAATCATGCAGTCGCTGCGTGACTCGATTCAGACCATGGACAAGGACGCGCTCGAAACCTACGCGCGCACCCAGTTCAAGATCGACATCGACAAGCGCCGTGGGCTGGACAAGCTGCGCCAGCAGGTCACTCAACTGATTGACCAGTACGGAGCAGTCTGATGAACCTCGAAGCCCTTCGCGCGCAGTTTCGGGCGGACGCCGACGACCAGGTGGCCAACCCGTATCTGTTCTCAGACGCCCAGATCACAGACTGGCTGAATGAGGCCGTCGAAGAGGCGTGCATTCGCGCGAGCCTGCTGCAAGAGGATGAGGACGCTGCTGTGTGCTTGGTCGCTGTGACCGCGGGAACCGCCAGCTATGCGCTGCACACATCCGTCATTGACGTGACCGTCGCATCGTTCACGCCGGTTGACGGGGATCGCATCGACCTCGAACTGACTGACCGCATTGAGCTTGACCGCTTGATGCCAGGCTGGCGCACGTCGACCGACGATCCAGTCTATCTGGTGCAGGACGACACCAAGGTCCGCATCGTTCCAACGCCGCAAGTGGCGGGCGTGCTGGCCATCGAGTGCGTTCGGCTGCCAATGGAGCCAATGACGAGTGAGTCAGACGAGCCGGAAATCGCGCAGATCCACCACCGCCAACTCGTGAACTGGGCTCTGTTCCGGGCATTCAGCAAGCCCGATTCAGAAACCATCGACCCGACCAGGGCCGAAAAGGGCGAATCCGCATTCGTTGGGTATTTCGGGATCCGGCCGGACGCCGAAATCCGCAAGACCTATCGCGCCAACCGAGCGCACCACAACCACCCGATCTGGTAACAGACCAAGGAGCCCACCATGAGCAATGCACTGTACGCACTCGGCAAAGAGAAGATCCTCTCCGGCGCCATCAACCTCCCCAGTGACACCATCAAGGTGGCCCTGGTCAAGAACACCTACCCGCAGAACCTGACCACTGATGATTTCTACGATGACATCAGCGCCTACGTGATCGGAACGCCGCAGACCCTTGCAGCAAAAAGCGTGGCGCTCGGTGTGTTCGATGCTGGCGATGTCACCTATACCGCTGTGACGGCCGGCGACACCCTGGAAGGCGTGGTGATCTACAAGGACACCGGCGTTGCAGGAACATCCCCGCTGCTGGCCTACATCGACACCATCACCGGCTTTCCGCTGGCTACCAACGGTGGCGACATCACGATCCAGTGGGATAACGGCGCCTACAAGATCTTCAGCCTGTAAAGGGTGCCATGGCCCACAAGCTCATCGATCGCTGCAAGGAAACGACCAGCACAACAGGCACAGGCACGCTCACCCTGACCGGCGCGGTTGCGAACTTCGTGGCCATGGCCGACGCCACGGGCGGGCTCACCACCGATGGCGACACCAGCTGGTTCTTGGCTGAAAACGGCGCGGAGTGGGAGTTGTTCCTTGGCACGCGCGTGGACGCCACCCACCTGGCCCGCACCACCGTCATTAAATCGAGCAACGCCGGCGCTGCTGTCAGCTTCACAGCACCGCCGACCGTGTTCTCGACGGTGCCTGCGTCGAAGCTGTCGACGGTGGGTCCGACTTTCATTGTAGGAAAGTCAGCGGCGCAAGCTA
>ERZ650303.647-NODE-647-length-10635-cov-12.502363_pt1 | contig 10635 bp, 10 predicted proteins | sample MGYA00376239_ERZ650303 | MGnify/ENA primary metagenome ERZ650303 (study PRJEB26733, sample SAMN07839262) | wastewater metagenome | biome: small river; feature: stream; material: water | place: USA: North Carolina | collected 2016-04-05 ... | reverse complement strand
TCCGGGCAATATCCTGCGAGGTCAGGGACATGGTTTGAAAAGAGTTGTAAAGGTCGGTTTTTCCAGGCCGAGCGAAGCACTTCAGTGCATGTAGGGCCGGGGGATCGGGTATTATCCTGTGTTTGTTGCGGGGCCTGCGCAGCCTCCTTGGCAAGACCGCATCGCACACCAGATTTGACAGTTGCGCCCATCACGTTGAATGGCTCCTTCAGCCTACGTGTTCAGGCGCCAAAGGATTCCCGAATGTTCTCTTCATTCCGCCGCTATTTTTCCAGTGACCTGGCCATTGACCTGGGCACCGCCAACACCCTGATTTTTGTCCGTGACAAGGGCATCGTGCTGGACGAGCCCTCGGTGGTGGCGATCCGTCACGAAGGTGGCCCCCAGGGCAAAAAGACTTTGCAGGCGGTTGGCCATGAAGCCAAGGCCATGCTGGGCAAGGTGCCCGGCAACATCGAAGCCATCCGCCCCATGAAAGACGGTGTGATCGCCGACTTCACCGTGACCGAGCAGATGCTCAAGCAGTTCATCCGCATGGTGCACCCCCGCAGCACCTTCCGCCCCAGCCCCCGCATCATCATTTGCGTGCCCTGCGGCTCAACCCAGGTCGAGCGCCGCGCGATCCGCGAATCGGCTTTGGGCGCAGGCGCCTCCGAGGTGTACCTGATCGAAGAACCCATGGCCGCAGCGATCGGTGCGGGCCTGCCCGTCTCGGAAGCTTCGGGCTCCATGGTGGTGGACATCGGTGGTGGCACCACCGAAGTCGGCGTGATCTCGCTGGGTGGCATGGTCTACAAAGGCAGCGTGCGCGTGGGTGGCGACAAGTTTGACGAAGCCATCATCAGCTACATCCGCCGCAACTACGGCATGCTGATCGGTGAGCCCACGGCAGAGGCCATCAAGAAAAACATTGGCTCGGCCTTCCCCGGCAGCGAAGTCAAGGAAATGGAAGTCAAGGGCCGCAACCTGTCCGAAGGTGTGCCCCGCAGCTTCACCATCAGCTCCAACGAGATCCTCGAAGCGTTGACCGATCCGCTGAACAACATCGTCTCGGCTGTCAAAACTGCTTTGGAGCAAACGCCTCCAGAGCTGGGTGCCGACATTGCCGAGCGCGGCATGATGTTGACCGGTGGTGGCGCCTTGTTGCGTGACCTGGACCGCTTGCTGGCCGAAGAAACCGGCTTGCCGGTGCTGGTGGCCGAAGACCCACTGACCTGCGTGGCCCGCGGCTGCGGCATGGCGCTGGAACGCATGGACCAGCTGGGCAGCATTTTCACCAGCGAGTAAAGCATGCGGTGCGGGCCTGCAGCATGCAGGTCGTGCGCGGTCTTTCATCCATTTTGAATCCGGTGCATCTCGACTATGGCTCTGGATACCTTTGAGCGCAGTGTGCCGCCGATTTTTCGGCAAGGCCTGTCTGCGACCTCCAAACTGGTGCTGTTGGGTTTGCTGTCCATTTTGCTGATGGCAGCAGACCATCGGCTCAAAATTTCCTACCCCATCCGCGCAGGCATTGCGATGGTGCTGGCCCCTTTGCAATGGCTGTCTTTGCAGCCGGGCCGTGTGGTGCATGCGGTGGGAGATTATTTTGTGGATCTGGACGAAGCGCGTGATGCCGCGCAAGGTTTTCAGACGCGCTCCATATTGCAAACCCAGCGATTGCAGCAAGTGGAGCAACTGCTGCAAGAAAACAAGCAATTGCGTGAGTTGCTGGAATTGCGCAAAGAATTTTCAGGCCCATCCAAGCCAGTGCAGGTGCTGTACGGCACCACCGACGCCTACAGCGACCGCGTGGTGGTCGATCGTGGCCAGCTGGCCGGCATTGAGCCTGGTTCTGCCGTCATCGATGCTGCAGGAGTATTCGGTCAGGTCACGCGGGTCTACCCCTTGGTCAGCGAAGTGACCATGCTCACGGACCGGGGGCAAAGCATTCCCGTGATGAACGCCCGGACAGGGACACGTCATGTGGCCAATGGTGATCCTGGCACTCTGGGGGGGGCACTTGAGCTGAAGTTTGTTCCCGCTGGGGCGGACATGAAACAAGGCGATTTGTTGACCACCAGTGGCATCGATGGGGTTTATCCCGCAGGCCTGCATGTGGGCACCATTGTTCAAATTGACCGCCGCGTCGACTCGTCGTTTGCCAGGGTGCATGCCAAACCCATGGCCGTCTCGCGAGGTCGACATTTGCTGGTGCTGACCCCCGTGAAGGATTGGCCTGCACTGCCTGCGCCGCCGGAGCCGCTCCCCAGCACGGGTAAACGCAAAACAGCCGCTGCGGCTTCTGCGCAAGCTTCAGGAGGCAAGCCATGATCATGCCTGCGGGCCGCCCGCTGCTGCTGCCGGCCAATCCGCGCTTCATCGCATTCACGCTGGTTTTGGCACTGTTGATCAACATGCTGTTGGGCTTGTCAGGCATGCACTGGCTGCCCGATGTCCTGGCTATCGTGGTGGTGTTCTGGAATGTGCATCAACCGCGTCGTGTGGGTTTGCTGCTGGCGTTTGTGTTGGGTTTGGCGCTGGATGTGCACGAGTCTGCCTTGTTGGGGCAAAACGCTTTGTCTTACGTGGTTCTGAGCAGCATCGCTTTGGCGATCCAGCGGCGTTTGCTGTGGTTCCCTTTGCGTGAACAGGCTTTGCAGATCGTGCCCTTGTTCATCATTGCGGCCATGGTGGAATGGGTCACGCGCCTGATCGTGCAAGACACATGGCCTCACTGGAGCCAATTGCTGTCGCCATTTTTGCAAGCGGCCTTGTGGCCTTTGGTGGGTGCTTTGTTGTTGGCGCCGCAAAGACGTGCATTTGCACCTGACGATATCCGGCCGCTTTGACCATGGCATTGAGTCTGCCTTCGCTTGCCGAACTGCGCGACACGCAGGCCGACATTTACCGCTTCCGCGAACGTGTGGTGGTGGTCCAGATGGTGGTGCTGGTTTGCTTCATCTTGCTGTTGACACGGTTGGCTTATTTGCAAATCGTGCGGCACGACGATTTGCTGGAGCAGGCTGAAAACAACCGCACCGCGGTGTTGCCGACTGTGCCGCCACGCGGCACGATCCTTGACCGTAACGGGGTGGTGCTGGCCAGCAATTATTCGGCTTACACGCTGGAGATCACACCCTCGAAGGTGCCCGATTTGGAGGCGACCATCAACGCGCTGTCGGAGCTGGTGGACATCCAGCCCAAAGATCGCCGTCGTTTCAAGCGCCTTCGTGAAGAATCCAAGAGTTTTGACTCTTTGCCCATTCGCACGCGTTTGACAGATGAAGAAGTGGCCCGCTTCAGTGCTCAGCGCTACCGCTTTCCCGGTGTCGACATCAAGGCGCGTTTGTTTCGCCAGTACCCGTTTGGGGAGCTGGCCAGCCATGTGATCGGCTACATCGGACGCATCAATCCCAAAGAAAAAGAGCGCATCGAAGAAGACGATGAGTCGGGCAATTACCGGGGCACGGAATACATTGGCAAGCTGGGCGTCGAGCAGCGCTACGAGCGTGAGTTGCATGGCATCACTGGCGTCAACCAGGTGGAGACTTCTGCAGGTGGTCGTGCCACACGCAGTTTGTCCAGTCGGCCCGCTACGCCAGGTCAAAACGTGGTGCTGTCCATCGACATCCGTTTGCAAAAGATGGTGGAGGACTTGTTCGGTAACCGTCGTGGGGCTTTGGTGGCACTCGATCCCAACACCGGGGAAGTCCTGGCTTTTGTGAGCAAACCGACGTTCGACCCCAATTTGTTTGTCGATGGCATCGACTCTGAAAATTGGCAGATGCTCAACGAGTCGATTGACAAACCCTTGCTCAACCGGGCGCTGCGCGGCACGTATCCGCCGGGCTCCACTTACAAGCCGTTCATGGCTTTGGGGGCGTTGACCACAGGCAAGCGAAGTGCCAGCACCGTCATCTATGACAGTGGCTCGTGGTCTTTTGGTGGGCACACGTTCCGCAGCCATGGCGACACAGGCCTTGGGCCAGTGGACATGGTGCGCTCCATTGTGCTGTCGAGCAATGTGTATTACTACTCGCTGGCCAATGACATGGGGGTGGACACCATCCATGACTTCATGAAGCCCTTGGGTTTTGGTCAAATCACCGGCATTGATTTGCCCGGGGAGGTGCGCGGTATCTTGCCCAGCACCGAATGGAAGCGCCATTACTACAAGCGACCCGAACAGCAAAAATGGTTCGGCGGCGAGACGATTTCTCTGGGCATTGGTCAGGGTTACAACAACTTCACCATGTTGCAATTGGCCTCGGCCACAGCCACCTTGGCCAGCGGTGGCCTGAAATACACGCCGCGCGTGGTCAAGGCCACACAAGACGCCTTGACCCATGCGCAATCGCCCACATCAGATGCCGCGCCCGTGAACCTGGGCTACAACCCCGATCACATCGCCGTCGTGCGCAATGGCTTGATTGGGGTGGCCACTTCGGGCACATCGGCTCAGGTGTTTGCGGGCGCGGCCTACCAAAGTGCGGGCAAAACCGGCACGGCCCAAGCCGTGACCATTGGTCAAAAAGAGAAATACAACGCCAGCAAAATGAGCGAGTACCAGCGCGATCACGCTTTGTACATGGCCTTTGCCCCGGCCGAGTCGCCGCAAATCGCACTGGCTTTGGTCGTCGAAAACGCTGGCTTTGGTGCGGTGTCGGCCGCACCCATAGCCCGGCGTGTGTTTGATTACTGGCTGCAGGGGCAGTACCCGAGTGAAGCAGATATGTTGGCGACGCAGCAAGGTCAAAGCTCACGTCCGATCGGTACGCCTCGCGCCAAGCAGGACATCGTGTTGGACGCCAAGAAAAACAGCGACGGCTTGCGGTGAGCCGGTGCGGTTGCGCCCCTGAGCGCGGGCTCAGCTTTGGTAGACCGTGTCCAATGAAGCGAAGCCTTTGACTTCGATCGGGTTGCCAAACGGGTCCATGAAAAACATGGTCCATTGCTCGCCCGGCTGGCCCGCAAATCGCAAGTGCGGCTCGATCACAAAACGCAAGCCGACCGATTGCAGGCGTTTGGCCAGTGCTTGCCAATCCGATGCCTGCAAGATCAAACCAAAGTGCGGCATGGGCACCAGGTGATCGCCAACACGCCCTGTGTTGCTGGTTTTGAATGGCTCACCCAAATGCAAAGAAATTTGGTGCGAGAAGAAATCAAAGTCCACCCAGGTTTCGGTGGAACGACCTTCTTTGCAACCGAGCACGTCGCCATAAAAGCGTCGGGCTTCGTCAAGGTTGGTGACATGGAAGGCGAAATGAAACAGGCTGCGCATGCTTCAAAGCATAGCAGCCTGCGGACCGGTTCGCAGCAGGGGCAGACCTGGGATGGTCAATGGTGTTTTTCTGAAGCGGCCTGGCAAGCGATGCAGCGCAACGCCGCAGGGTAGGCTGCTAAACGGGACTCCGGGATTTGTACGCCGCAGTCTTTGCAGATGCCATACAAGCCTGCACTCCAGCGTTCCAGTGCCGCATCCAGCGCGCCAAGCTCCGCGGTTTCATGCTCGTTCATGGCGAACTCGTCGGCACGCTCGGAGATGGCTTGGGCTCGGTTTTCAAAATCACGCACGTCGTGCTCGGCGGCCATGTCGACGCGGGAGACCACGCCGCCGCGTTCCTGGGCCATGCGTTGGAGGAGTTCGGAGCGCTCGCGAAGCAGGCGTTCCTTGTGGAGTGCGTTGGATGAGTTCATAGGATCATCCTAGGCTGGGTGTGTGGTGTGGGTTTGATGTGCATCAATGTCTGGCCTGCACCCAGTGCCGTGAATGAACAAACTTGATTTGGCGCAAATCCGGCATCCTCCAAAACCAAGGGCCGCCCATTGGGCGGCCCTTGAGGGTGCACTTCGCAGAGGTTTATTTGGCTTTCATGCGCGAGAGCATCAGTTCCATATTGGCTTTGCGGTCGGCATTCACTTGCTGCAAAGAGGCGCGTTCGCCCATGAACTTCATGTAGTCCCGCACCGGCAGCTCGGCCAGGAAGTCGCGTCCATAAATCAGCTTGGTCGCACCAGAGACCAAAGGCAGGTGCACCACAGCAGCGCAGTCGGCCAAGGTCAAGGCGTTGCCGGCCACAAAAGGAGAGAACTGGGCAAGGCGCGCGAAAGCCGCGATGTTCTTTTCAAGCTGGGCGCCGGTCTTTTCCTTGGCGCTGTCGCTCACCTTGCCGCCAAAAAAAGCTTCGGGGTACAAATTGCGTGCCACCAGTTCCAGGTGCAATTCCAGAAAAGTCACCAGCTCACGCACCTTGGCTGCAGCAAAAGGCTCAGCAGGCATCAAGGGGTTTTGCGGGTACTGCTGTTCGATGTATTCCATGATCACGGCCGATTCGCACAGCGGGCCGTTTTCGGTCTTGATGTAAGGCACTTTGCCAATCGGGCTGGCTGCAGGATCGGTTTTGCCCACCCAGGCGAGTTCTTCCTCGAAGGGCACGCCTTTCTCGAGCAAGGCAAATTTGACTTTGTTGTAGTAATTGCTGGCTGCAAAGCCGCAGAGTGTGAGCATGTCTCTTCCTTGGGTAGGGTTGAAAGCCGCAGATTACCTTTGACAATACCGTGCGCGCGTCACAAAGATGACCAGCTCGGGGCAAGTTGCTGCGCATTTCCTTTGGCGTGCACACTGTTGCCAAGGTGATAGCACCCTGGGCAAACCCTCGGGCTTGCGCAAGGTGTGGTCGGTGACACTAGAGCATTAACGGATGTTGGTGATGGCCGTGTATGTCAGAAGACGGTCTGTTCATAGGCATCCCGCTAAATTGACTGCCACCGTGCAGCAAAAGGCCTGAGGGCTGATCTGATTTTTTGAGGAGACCTTGATGAGCGTGAATTTCCAAGTCAACGGCAAGCCTGCCCAGGCCCATGCCGAAACCGACACCCCCCTGCTGTGGGTTCTGCGTGATGAACTGGGCATGACGGGCACCAAGTTCGGTTGCGGCGCGGCCTTGTGCGGGGCATGCACGGTGCACGTCAACGGTGAAGCGGTTCGCTCGTGCCAGACGCCGGTGAGCGCAGTGGCTGGCAAAAAAGTGGCCACGGTGGAGGGCTTGTCGGCCAAGAACAACCACCCCCTGCAAGTGGCCTGGATCAAGCACGATGTGCCCCAGTGCGGTTATTGCCAGTCGGGTCAGTTGATGAGCGCTGCCGCTTTGCTGGCCAAGAACAACAACCCCAGCGATGCCGACATCGACAACGCGATGAGCGGCAACATCTGCCGTTGCGGCACTTACCCCCGTATCCGCGCCGCCATCAAGGATGCCGCAGCCACGATGCGCAAAGCCTGATCCGCTGGAGAACACACATGACCGAAATCCAAACTTCTCGCCGCTCATTCCTCAAAACCAGCGCAACCGCGACCGGTGGCCTGCTGATGGCCGTCAACCTGCCGGGCACCTTGGGCCAGGCCATGGCCGCTGGCACCGTCAGCACACCCAACGCCTGGGTGCACATCGCTGACGACAACACCATCACGATCTTGAGCGCTCATTCTGAAATGGGTCAAGGCGTTCACACTTCCATGCCCATGCTGGTGGCCGAAGAACTCAACGTGGACCTCAGCCAGATCAAGGTGGTCGACGCGCCTCCCGGTGCGGCATATGTCAACGCCCTGTTGGGTGCACAGATCACGGGGGGCTCCACCTCCGTGCGCGGCAGCTGGGAAAAGTTGCGAGTGGCGGGCGCCCAGGTCCGTGAAATGCTGGTGTCTGCCGCCGCTGCCGAATGGAAAGTGGACCGCGCGCAGATCAAAGCCGACAAAGGCATGTTGATCGGCCCCAATGGCAAAAAAGCCACGTATGGCGCCATGGCCGCCGCGGCATCCAAGCTGCCCGTGCCTGAAAAGCCCGCCATCAAGGACCCCAAAGACTTCCGCATTGTTGGCAAGCGCACCAAACGTGTGGACACACCCGCCAAGACCAACGGCACAGCCGAGTTCGGTATCGACGTCAAACTGCCCGGCATGGTGTACGCCACCATCACGCAGTGTCCCGTCATTGGCGGCAAGGTCAAGAGCTTTGACGGTGCACAAGCCAAGGCCATGCCTGGCGTGCAAGCCGTGGTGCAGGTCAGCGACGGCGTGGCCGTGGTGGCCGACTCCTGGTGGCGCGCCAAGAAGGCCGCAGAAAAACTCAGCATCCAGTGGGACGAAGGTTCTGTGGCGTCGATCAGCGACGCATCCATGCTGGAAGGCAACCGCGCTGCCGCCAAGTCCGGCAAGGTGATCCCGATCATCGCGTCCAAGGGTGATGTGGCCAAGGCCATTCAGGGCGCAGCCAAAGTGCTCGAAGCCGAATACGTCTCGCCGATGCAATCTCACTCTCCACTGGAGCCCATGAACTTCACGGCCCATGTGCAAGGCAACAAAGCCTTGCTGATCGGTCCTACCCAGTTCCAGCAAGGCGCTCAAGGCGCTGTTGCTGGTGCTTTGGGCTTGAAGCCTGAAGACATCACCTTGAAGACCACTTACTTGGGGGGCGGCTTTGGTCGTCGTCTGGAGCTGGACTTCGTCGTGCAAGCCGCTGAAATCTCTAAAGCTGTGGGCAAACCCGTCAAGCTGGTCTGGACGCGTGAAGAAGACATGACGCATGACTATTACCGTCCCATGGGTGTCAACCACCTGAAGGCCGGTCTGGATGCTTCGGGCATGCCCGTGGGTCTGCATTTCAAGGTCACCTCGCAGTCGGTCACGCAACGTGCCTTCGGTTTGCCCAAAGAGACTTTGGACCCCTTCATGGCCGAAGCTGCGGTGGCGGGCTACAACGTGCCCAACACACAGCACGACCTGGTGATCCATGACACCGGCTTCCGCGTCGGTTACTGGCGCGCGGTGAGCCACAGCATGAACGCATTTGCCAACGAAAGCTTCGTGGATGAAATGGCCAAGGCCGCAGGTCAGGACCCTTACGCCTACCGCATGAAGATGCTTGAAGGCAAACCACGTTACGCCAACGTGCTCAAACTGGCCGCCGAAAAAGCCGGTTGGGGCAAGGCACTGCCCAAGGGCCGTGCACGTGGCATCGCCTTGATGGAAGGCTACGACAGCTACATGGCGCAAGTGGCCGAGGTGAGCTTGAACAAGGACGGCAGCGTCAAAGTTCACAAAGTCACCGTTGCCGCTGATGTGGGCCACATGGTCAACCCCGACACGGTGGAAGCCCAGCTGCAGTCCAGCATCATCTTCGGCATGGGTGCGGTGCTCAAGCACCAGATCACCATGAAAAATGGCCGCGTGCAAGAGACCAACTTCAGCACCTACGAGCCTGTGCGCATGTACGAAGCGCCACAGATCGACATCGTGTTGGTCAAGAGCACTGAAAAGCCTGGTGGCATTGGTGAGCCCGGTACCGCCGTGGCAGCGCCTGCCATTGCCAACGCCGTGGCGGCACTCACGGGTAAGCGCGTGCGCCGCCTGCCCCTGACCGCCGACGCGATCCGTCAGGCTTGACGCCCGGAGGTCTGCTGTGGAAAGTCTGGATTTGCGTGTGCTGGCCGATGTGCTGGCCTGGAAACAAGCTGACCACAGTGTGACCCTGGTCACCGTGGTGGAAACCTGGGGCAGCGCCCCCAGGCCACCCGGTGCTTTGCTGGCTGTGCGAGACGATGGGCTGGTCAGTGGCTCGGTCTCGGGCGGCTGTGTGGAAGACGATCTGATCGCCCGCATCAAAGCCGGCGAATACGAACACCTGGCCCACCCCTCCATGGTGGCCTACGGGGCCACCAAAGAAGAGGCGGCACGTTTTGGCCTGCCATGCGGCGGCACATTGCGTTTGGTGCAAGAGCCGGTGCAGGACACCGCCTGGATCGAAGAGGTTTTGGCGCGCACGCGCGCGCACCAACTGGTGGCCAGAACGTTGAGCCTCAAAGACGGTCAAGTGACCTTGCGCGATGCCCAACGTGGCGAGGCGCTGCAGTTCGATGGCATCACCCTCACCACCTTGTTTGGTCCCCGCTGGCGCTTGCTCTTGATCGGCGCAGGCCAGCTCAGTCAGGCGGTGGCCCAGATGGCCGGCATGCTGGATTTTGAGGTGTTGGTGTGCGACCCGCGTGAAGAGTATGCGGCCACCTTGCAGATGAACGGCGTGACCCGCGTGATGGGCATGCCCGACGATGTGGTGCGGGCCATCGTGCCCGATGCGCACACCGCCATCATCGCCTTGACCCATGATGCCAAACTGGACGACATGGCCTTGATCGAGGCCTTGAACTCCGAGGCGTTTTACATCGGTGCTCTGGGCTCCAGGCGCAACCAGGCCACACGCAAAGCGCGGCTGGCCGAGCATTTTGATTTGACCGAATCAGCACTGGCCCGTCTGCATGGCCCCGTGGGCTTGTATCTGGGGGCCAAAACACCCGCCGAGATCGCGGTGTCCATCGTGGCTGAGGTGGTGCAGGTCAAAAACACCGTGGCACAAAGCACCGGTGAGGCCGTGGCGCTGAGCAGTCTGGACATCGCCGACTCGCGCATCACCGCTTGCGCCCTGACTTGATCTGAGCGCCCCACCTGGCGCAGCCAGGTCATCGCCAGCGGCGATGCGATAATCCAGCCCATGCAAACCCTGCGCAACGCCCATCTGCTCGCCCGCTTCGTGCTGGTGTGGTTCGCGTTGTTCATCGGGGCTTCGGTGGCTTCGCCGCTGGTCAAGCCCCAAGAGACCC
>ERZ650303.646-NODE-646-length-10640-cov-4.965045_pt1 | contig 10640 bp, 10 predicted proteins | sample MGYA00376239_ERZ650303 | MGnify/ENA primary metagenome ERZ650303 (study PRJEB26733, sample SAMN07839262) | wastewater metagenome | biome: small river; feature: stream; material: water | place: USA: North Carolina | collected 2016-04-05 ... | reverse complement strand
TTGTTGCTGACCACCCGACAAAGACAGGCCGCTCTGATTCAGTTTGTCTTTTACTTCCGTCCACAGAGCAGCTTGTTCCAGCGCCCATTGCACGCGATTGTCCATATCAGCACGTGACAGGTTTTCATACAGGCGCACGCCAAAGGCAATGTTTTCGTAAATCGACATCGGAAATGGCGTTGGCTTCTGAAACACCATGCCCACACGGGCACGCAACAGATTCAGGTCATAACCTTTTTCCAGCGTATTGCTACCGTGGAAAATAATTTCACCTTCCGCGCGTTGCCCCGGATACAGGTCATACATCCGGTTAAAGGTACGCAGCAAGGTTGATTTGCCGCAACCCGATGGGCCAATAAACGCCGTTACTTTTTTCTCGGCAATATCCATCGACACCGACTTGAGGCCTTTGAAGTCGCCGTAGTAAAAGTCCAGGTTACGGACTTTCAGCGCAGCATTAATACCCTGATCGGAAAGAAATTCGGACATGATGACCTCGTTAAATACTTAAGACTTTGAACGGCTCTGGAACACCACACGGGCCAGAACGTTAAGCAGCAGCACCAGAATAGCGATCAGTGCAGACGCACCCCAGGCAAGGTTCTGCCAGTTTTCATAAGGGCTCATTGCAAAATTGAAGATGGTGACCGGCAGATTCGCCATTGGCTCATTCATGTTCCAGGTAAAGAACTGGTTATTCAGCGCTGTAAACAACAGCGGTGCAGTTTCACCTGCAATACGAGCCACAGCCAACAGCACACCGGTAATCACACCGCCCTGAACCGCGCGCAAACACACATCCAGGCTCACGCGCCAACGTGGCATACCAAGCGCGAAAGCTGCTTCACGCAAGCTGCCGGGCACGAGCTTGAGCATATTCTCGGTAGTCCGCACCACCACGGGCACGGCAATCAATGACAATGCCACGGAGCCCGTCCAACCAGAAAAATGCTTGGTCGTTGTAACAAACAATGCATACACAAACAGACCAATCACAATCGATGGCGCCGACAGCATAATGTCAGTAACAAATCGGGTAATCGAAGCGACTCTGGAACGATCACCAAACTCGGCCAGATAGATACCGGCCAGAATACCAATCGGGGTCGAGACAACGGTTGTTAGCCCCACAATCAGCAGGCTACCGACAATCGCATTGGCCATGCCACCACCTTCAGACCCCGGTGCCGGCGTTGATTCGGTAAAGAACGCCCAGTTCATCGCTGGCAGCCCCTTGATAAACAAGGTAGCCAGAATCCAGACCAGACCAGCCACACCAATCGTTACGGCAATACCCGATAAGGTCGTGCTTAAGCCATTAACAAACTTGCGGCGTTGATAACGGGCGCTCATTAGCGTACCCCCGCTTTTCGCTGGCCTTGCTTGATCAGCCATTCAGAAGCCGACAACACGACAAACGTAATAATAAAAAGAATCAGGCCGAGGCCGAACAAGGCAGGGATATGCATGGTGGCATCGGCCTCGGCAAATTCATTGGCCAACGTCGACGCAATCGAGTTGCCTGGCGCAAACAGATTGAGCGCAAAACGGTTGGCGTTACCAATCACAAAGGTGACTGCCATCGTTTCGCCCAGTGCACGCCCCAATCCCAGCATAATGCCGCCGATTACGCCCACGCGGGTATATGGCAACACAATGTTACGAATCACTTCCCAACGCGTACAACCAATCCCGTAAGCCGACTCTTTAAGCACAGACGGCACTGTCTCGAACACATCGCGCATCACTGATGCAATGAACGGAATAATCATCAGTGCCAGCACCAGCCCTGCGGTAAACACACCCAGACCCAACGGTGGGCCGGCAAAGAATGGTTCGCCCAGCCAGCTGATCATCCAGGGTTGAATGTATTCCTGCACCATCGGCGCAAAAATAAACAAACCCCAGAAGCCATAAATAATTGAAGGCACGCCAGCCAGGAGTTCAATGGCGGTGCCCAACGGGCGACGCATCCACACCGGACACGACTCTGTTAAAAACATCGCAATACCAAAACTGATCGGCACACCAATCAATAGTGCAATCAATGAGGTTGCCAAGGTACCCCAGATGGCAATGCCCGCACCAAACTCACCCGTAGATGGGCTCCAAGTGGTGCTATAAAAGAAGCCGAGGCCAAACTCACTGATGGCAGGCCATGCCTGCACCATCAGTGACACCAGGATGCCAAACAGCACCAGCAATACCAACGCTGCAAAACTGAATGTAATGCCGGCAAAAATACGGTCTTGCCGCAAAAATACGGCAGATTTTTCTGCTTGCCGTTTCATGGCAGCCTGAACGGCCGCTTCAGTTTCGATCATGTTTTGTGACATTCGCATCCTGCCTGAGACAGCACAACCGGCTTAGCGCCGGCTGTGCCTGTTAAGCAATCGTTGATTACTTGGCGACGTAGACCGGCTTACCATCCGGACCCTTGATCTCGGCCCAGCTCTTGATGATTGCTTTCACGGCGTTATCCGGTAGCGGCACGTAATCCAGTGCTACCGCCATCTTCTGGCCCTTGGTCAGCGACCAGTTAAAAAACTTCAACACTTCGGCGCTCTGCTCTGGCTTTTCTGCTTTCTTGTAAACCAGAATGAACGAAGCCGAAGTAATTGGCCACGAGTTAGCACCCGGCTGGTTGTTGAGGTTCACCGCGAAGTTTGGTGTGCCCGTCCAGTTAGCCTTAGCTGCGGCGGCAGCAAAACTAGTTTCGCTTGGCTGCACCGCCTTGCCATCACGGTTGATCAGCGATACATGCGACATCTTGTTTTGCTTAGCGTAGGCGTACTCCACATAGCCAATCGCGCCATCAATCTTGGTCACGTTAGCTGCCACACCTGCATTACCCTTGCCACCCACACCTGCGGGCCAGTTAACCGTCTTGCCAGCACCCACCACACCCTTGAACGGCGGTGATACTTGCGCCAGGAAATCCGTAAACACAGCCGTAGTACCCGACGAATCCGAACGATACACAATAGTAATGGCCGTATCAGGCAGCGCAACACCCGGGTTTACCGAGGCAATCGCCGGATCATTCCACTTGGTGATCTTGGCACGGAAAATATCCGACAGCGTGGCGTTATTCAGCTTCAGCTGGCCCGGAGCGATACCCTTGATATTCACAACAGGCACTACGCCACCAATAATGGCTGGAAACTGAGCCAGACCGCTCTTCTGCAGTTCTTCAGCGGCAACCGGGTCATCGCTGGCACCAAAATCTACGGTCTTGGCCTGAATCTGCTTTACACCCCCGCCCGAGCCAATCGGCTGATAGTTCACCGTCGTACCGGTTTCAGCCTTATAGGCCTCTGCCCACTTGGTATACATCGGGGCCGGGAAAGTGGCGCCCGCACCCGTGAGCTGGGCAGCATTTGCGCCCGCAATCAGACCCGTCGAAACCAGCAGGCCAGCCAACAGCTTATTGACAGAAACGTTCATCGATCAGACTCCAGTTGATGGCCACGCGGTGCGCAGCCATGGGGCTTAGAATTTCAATAGACTGGAGTCTAGGGGTGTAACGTTACCGAATTATGACAATCTGTCATTTAAGCAAAAAACCGTTGCAAAACAGTCACTCGCGGTTAGTTGCTACCCACCTGACAGTGCTTGCCCAGATCACCACATAGGCGCATCGCTGCATTAACAATGCGCGTAGTTTGCGGGTTTTCACCGGCCGGTGCCGTACCCACAATCATGAGCTGTGACAGATTCTTGTTCAACGCCGTTACATTGAGGGTTGCTGACTGATCGCCCTCTTTCAGATTGATCGTCATTGTCGCCGGATCATTGCTCACCACCGTTACCTGCTGGTTACGATTCGTGGCATTGGTGGCTACCTGATACACACGGTTGGCCGGCGCATCCAGCACCACCGTCGCCACTTGCGTCACCTGTGACGGCGCATTTTGACCTGGCTGCGCATTCTGTTGCTGTGTCACCTGCTGAACACGCCCAACCACATGCCTCGCTACCAGCACCCACTGCGCCTCAGCCGATAACGGCAGCAAACCACCCAAGACCAACAACGATGCCCCCACAGCACGACCAATGACTGAAGTATTGCTTATCTTTCTTGCCATAACGCACTCCTTTGCACACACGGTTAATCAACGATCTGCGGCAGCCTTAATCTGGTCCAACGTTACATAGCCGCGTTTATCTGTGTCTATCTTATCGAAATTGGCCGCCACCTTGGGCATGCCTTGTTTCGCTTCTTCTAAAGTCAGTTTGCCATCCTGATTTTTATCGGCTGCGGCAAACTTGGCATCAATCTGACGATCTCGGAATGACTCACCCGCATGGAGGTTTGTTATAGCCAACAAAGGCAAAACAAGAAGCATGTATTTGCGTTTCATTAAAAGTGCCTATTGGGTTATGCAGGATGCCAAGCTAACACGGATGGCCACAATTCATAACGTCTATCGTACAGAACTACCAACCTAGGGATTCATAACCCATAGGTGATTGCAAGACAAACGAAAACGGCCCCCATCGCTGGAGGCCGTGAATTCGTGGTGGTGATGGGCGGAATCGAACCGCCGACCTATGGGTTATGAATCCATCGCTCTAACCGTCTGAGCTACATCACCGCACAAGGGGCGTAAGTTTAATCGCCCGCCCATGGCTCGTCAAGCCAGAACCCCGTCTGATCAAGGCCAAGTGTATAATTTGCCTTGATTTTTACCGATTTTCTTTACACCTCTGGCATGACACAACCCGCATCCGACCTGATTTCGCCCACACCCGCCGATTCCACAGCGCCTAACCGCCCGAAGAAGGTGTTCATCAAAACCTTTGGTTGCCAGATGAACGAGTACGACTCGGACAAAATGGTGGACGTGCTGTCGGATAGCGAGGGCATGGTTAAAACAGATCGGCCGGAAGATGCCGATGTGATTCTGTTTAACACCTGCTCCGTGCGCGAGAAGGCACAAGAAAAGGTGTTTCATGATCTGGGCCGGGTACGCCACCTGAAGGAAAAGAACCCCAATCTGGTAATTGGCGTGGGCGGTTGCGTAGCGTCGCAGGAAGGCGGCGAAATCGTTAAGCGCGCGCCTTATGTGGATGTGGTGTTTGGCCCGCAAACGCTTCACCGCTTGCCAACACTGATTGCCGAGCGCAAGAGCACCGGCAAGGCGGCTGTGGATATCTCGTTCCCGGAAATCGAGAAATTTGATGCCATGCCGCCCGCCCGCACCGAAGGTGCCACCGCTTTTGTATCGATTATGGAAGGCTGCTCGAAATACTGCAGCTTCTGTATCGTGCCCTACACTCGTGGCGAAGAAGTCTCACGCCCATTTGCCGATATTCTCGTGGAAATTGCCGAACTAGCGGCGCAGGGCGTCAAGGAAGTCAACCTGCTCGGCCAGAACGTAAACGCCTATCGTGGCGTCATGGACGATGCCGGTACGATTGCTGATCTGGCAGACCTGATTGAAACCATCGCCGAGATGCCGGAAATTGAGCGCATCCGTTATACGACATCGCACCCGCGTGAGATGACGCCGAAGCTGATCGAGATGTACGCCCGCGTGCCAAAACTGGTGTCGCACCTGCATCTGCCGGTACAAGCTGGATCGGATCGCGTACTGGTTGCCATGAAGCGCGGCTACACCGGCCTGGAATACAAGTCGGTGATTCGCAAGCTGCGGGCAGCTCGCCCGGAACTGACTTTATCGTCTGACTTTATCGTAGGCTTTCCCGGTGAAACTGCGGAAGACTTTGAAAAGACCATGGCCCTGATTGAAGACGTAGGCTTTGATTACTCCTACAGCTTTCTATACAGCAGCCGTCCGGGCACACCGGCCGCCGAACTATCAGACGACACACCAGCTGATGTAAAGACCGAGCGCCTGATGCGCTTACAGGCCAAGATTGAAGAACAGGCCCAGGCCATTAGCCAATCGATGGTGGGTTCTGTGCAGCGCGTACTGGTAGAGAGCCTCTCGCGCAAAGACGCTAACGAATTGGCTGGCCGCACCGACAACAACCGCATTGTTAATTTTGTGGGCAATGCCCGCTTGATTAATCAGTTTGTGGACGTACGTATTGTTGAGTCGCTGTCACATACGCTGCGCGGCGAGAATGTAGTTAAAGACTAGTGTGGTGAAGGATAAGGCGCACATGAGCACACGCACGTTGGAGTTTTCTTTAGACCCGGTGGATAACCACCAGCTGGCCAGCCTTTGCGGCCCGCTGGATGAGAACCTGCACCAGATCGAACAGGCTTATGATGTGGCACTGGCCCGCCGCAATGCGCACTTTAAAGTCCAGGGCACCGGCAGCAGCCGGGAACGGGCAGCACGGGCTCTGCGCTTCTTCTACGAACTGGCCGGCAAGAGCAAACTGCCACTGAGCGTTGACGACGTTCAGCTGGGCCTGATCGAACTGCGCCAGGACCCTGCGCACCCGCCTGTACCGATGGCCGCCCGCGATGATGCCGACCTAGGCGTGGGCGATTCGCCCTTGCTGAAAACCAAGCGTCCGGATCTGCATGGCCGCACACCACGCCAAGTCGCCTACCTGAAGAGCATTCAGGCGCACGATATCAGCTTCGGCATTGGCCCGGCCGGCACAGGCAAAACCTTTCTGGCGGTAGCCTGCGCGGTGGATGCGTTTGAGCGCGAACAGGTGGAGCGCATTATCCTCACCCGCCCGGCCGTTGAGGCCGGTGAACGACTCGGCTTTCTGCCCGGTGATCTGTCACAGAAGGTGGATCCGTATTTACGCCCGCTGTACGACGCACTCTATGACCTGATGGGTTTTGAGAAGGTGACCAAACTCTTTGAGAAGGGCACGCTGGAAGTCGCTCCGCTCGCATTTATGCGTGGCCGCACGCTCAACAACGCCTTCATTATTCTGGATGAAGCCCAGAATACGTCGCCCGAACAGATGAAGATGTTTCTAACCCGTATCGGCATCGGTGCCAAAGCCGTGATTACCGGCGACCCGACCCAGGTGGATTTGCCCCGTGGTCAAAAGAGCGGCCTAGCAGAAGCAACCACGGTGCTGCGTGATGTGCGCGGCATTGGCGTGACGCATTTTGCCAAAGAAGACGTGGTACGCCATCCGCTCGTGGCACGCATTGTTGCAGCATACGAAGCGCATCAGGCACAAAACAGTTAAGCTATCACCATGACCGCTTTAGCCAAACCAGCCCGCCGCCTCGACCTCAGCGTACAACTGGTTTGCGCCGATGAGTTGCGCAAACAGATTCCGGAACGCAAGCTGCTCCGCAAATGGGCCAAAGCAGTCTATGCGGATGCCGCCACGGTGACGATGCGCTTTGTTGATAACGACGAAAGCCAGCATCTGAATGATACTTACCGGGGCAAAAACAAACCGACCAACGTGCTGTCGTTTCCCTACGAAGACGAACCCCTGATGGGCGATATCGTGTTCTGCCCCGCCGTGATCATTGAAGAGGCACGCACGCAACACAAAACCGTCACCGCTCACATGGCACATCTGGTGGTGCATGGCATGTTGCACTTGATGGGTTATGACCATTTGAATGACCGCGATGCCAAAGAAATGGAATCGCTTGAAACCGAAATTCTGGCTGATCTGGGCTTTGCCGACCCGTACGCATAAGCTCTGATGGACCCTTCCTCTACCCCCGCCCGGGCCACCCCGGGCAATAGCCTGACCCAACTGATCGACCGTTTCTCCACGCTTTTATTGCGCGAGCCGGATGATCGCAGTGAGCTCATCAAGCTCCTGCATGGAGCCCACGAACGCAACCTGGTTGATGCCGAAGCACTGGCCATTATTGAAGGGGCCATTACAGTTGCCGAAATGACGGTGCGCGACATCATGGTGCCGCGTCAGCAGATTCATACGATTTCTGCCGATCAGGCGTTATCGCTGACCATTCGCAAGGCCATTGATTGCGGGCATTCGCGTTTACCGGTGATGGGCGAGGAAGAAGACGATGTTCGCGGCATTCTGCTGGCTAAGGATTTGCTACGCTCCATCGGCAACAGCAACTTCCGTCTGGAAGACTGGCTGCGCCCGGCCATGTTTATTCCCGAATCCAAGCCACTCAATGTACTGTTGCGCGAGTTCCGTATCAGCCATACCCATATGGCACTGGTCATCGACGAATTCGGCAGCCTGGCAGGCCTAGTCACCATCGAGGATGTGCTAGAAGAAATCGTCGGTGAAATCGAAGACGAGCACGACCAGGCGCAGCTGGATATGGATATCCAGCTCGATGCCAGCGGCCGTTATCGTGTCAAAGCGCAGACACCCGTTGCCAGCTTTAATGAGGCATTTCGATCGCATCTCGATGAACGCACCGCTCACACACTAGGCGGCCAGATTACGCACCACCTTGGCCGCGTACCCCGCCGCAATGAGAGCGTGGAGCTCGAAGGGCTACTCTTTCGTGTCGTGCGCGCGGACAACCGCCGCCTATACAGCCTGATGGTAGAAGATCTGCGTCCGCACGCAATCGAGGCCGATCCGCCCACCTACGAAGGGGATGATCACTAATGCGCTGGAAGCCGGACTTCCGTCAGCTATCGCCGTATGCCCAGGCGATTGGCTGGGGCTTTCTGGGTGTCGGCGCTTTTGCCCCCTTTTCGCTCTGGCCTCTCGGCATTATCTGCTGGGCGGCTCTGTACCTGCTACTTCGCACCAGCGGTGGTCTGTGTCGGGCGCTCGGCATCGGCTTTGCATTCGGACTCGCGCAGTTTCTTACGGGTGTCTCCTGGGTCTATGTCAGCATGCACGACATAGGCGGTATGCCGCTACTGCTGTCATTACTTGCCACCCTACTCTTCGCGGCTTCCCTGGCGATCTATCCGGCGCTGGCCGCCCTGCTATTTCGACTAAGCCATGGTGCAACCCTACAAACGCTGGGGATGCACACACAGGCACAAGCTTTACCCACCCAGGCCTCACCATTGCTATTCGCCGCTGCCTGGACTTTGTGTGAATTGCTACGTGGCTCTCTCTTTACCGGCTTCCCCTGGCTCAACCTCGGCTATGCAGAAGCGCCACCGAGCCCGCTCGCTGGCTATGCGCCCATCATCGGTGGCTTTGGTTTAAGTTTCGTCACCGCCTGGCTGGCGGGGATTTTTGCCGAATTCTGGCTGCGCTTTCGCAATAGTGGCTGGCACTGGTCTGCCGCACTTAGCTCCCCGGCTCTGGCTTTCGTTGTCCTATTAGGCGGCGGCACGGTCCTTGGCCAGTTGTCCTGGACCCAACCCGAAGGCAGCCCGATTAAAGTATCGCTGCTCCAAGGTAATGTGCCGCAATCCATGAAGTGGCAACCCGAGCAGTACGTCCAGACCCTGCTGACCTACTTTCAGCTGGCACGCAATAACCCTGCCACGCTCATCGTGTTGCCTGAGACGGCCATTCCCTCGATGCTATCGGAAGCACCCGCCGAGTTTCTGCAGGATCTGCAGCGCATTGGTCAGGAACAACGCGGCAATATCCTGATGGGCGTGCCCACAGGGGAAACGACCCATGGCCGCAGCTGGTATGCCAACAGCGCTGTGTCCATGGGCGTCGATCCGCTACAGATTTACAACAAAATGCATCTGGTGCCGTTTGGTGAAGTCACCCCGCCCGGCTTTGGCTGGTTCCTCAAAATGATCAAGATGCCACTGCCCAACTTTACTGCGGGCGAGGCAGACCAGCCGCTGATGCAACTAAGTCATCAGAAAATTGCCGTCAACATTTGCTACGAAGATATCTTTGGTGCCGCGATTGCTGAGCGGGCTGATGCGGCGACACTGATGGTTAACATGTCTAACACCGCCTGGTTTGGCGATTCCCTGGCACAACCACAGCACCTGCAAATTGCGCAAATACGCGCACTGGAAAATGGTCGCCCGATGCTCCGTGCCACCAATACCGGCATGACGGCTGTGATTGGGCCAAAAGGCGAGCGTCAGGCGGTGCTGGCGGCATTTACGCGCAATGCCCTGATTGCCAATGTGCAGGGCATGCAAGGGATAACGCCCTTTCAGCGGTGGTTCAACTGGCCCGTCATCAGCCTCAGCGTGCTGATTATTGGCTGGGGACTCCTGACGCGGCGGCGCAGAGCGCTCTGACAGAGCATTCCTGCTGCTCTTCGGACAAAAAACCCGTAAAATTAGCCTGTTCAGGTTTTAACTAGGCGCATTTTCGCGCCGACCCTTGCTTCGGATAACAACATGCTGACTTTTCAGGACGTCATTCTGCGCCTGCAGGAATACTGGAACCGCCAGGGCTGTGCATTGCTGCAGCCTTACGATATTGAAGTCGGTGCGGGTACGTTTCATACCGCCACCTTTCTGCGCGCGATCGGCCCGGAGCCCTGGAGCGCTGCTTACGTGCAGCCCTCACGCCGCCCCAAAGATGGTCGCTATGGGGAAAACCCGAATCGTCTGCAGCACTATTACCAGTATCAGGTGGTGCTGAAGCCTTCGCCTGACAACATCATGGATCTGTACATCGATTCGTTGCGTGCGCTGGGCATCAATACGGAAGAACACGATATCCGCTTTGTCGAAGATGACTGGGAATCGCCAACGCTGGGCGCCTGGGGCCTGGGCTGGGAAGTCTGGCTGGATGGCATGGAAGTAACGCAGTTCACCTACTTCCAGGAGGTCGGTTCGATTCCCTGCAAGCCGGTA
>ERZ650303.644-NODE-644-length-10658-cov-9.352353_pt1 | contig 10658 bp, 19 predicted proteins | sample MGYA00376239_ERZ650303 | MGnify/ENA primary metagenome ERZ650303 (study PRJEB26733, sample SAMN07839262) | wastewater metagenome | biome: small river; feature: stream; material: water | place: USA: North Carolina | collected 2016-04-05 ... | reverse complement strand
CCTACCTCCTCAAGTACCTGGCAGACCAGGATGACATGGACCCGAAAAAGCTGACAACCACTCAGCGACATTCCCCGGGGGATGTAGTGCATCTTCACCAAACATCGGGACTCTTTCATCTTGTAGCGCAGGTTCGAGTGCTGAAGACAGGCACTCAGCTTGTTCTGTCCAAATCTGGTCAGAACGAGACAGAGGCACGCCTTCTAGCAGCGCAGTACAAACACTGGCCAGCAAACTAGCTGCGTGCCGGCGTACGTCGTCGGGCTCCAGTATCCAAGGCCCCGCCAAGGCCTCTTCCTCCAATATCGACACCGACACCAAGGGTGGCACTGAGTACGGCCACATCAGCGTGTTAACGGTACGCACGCCCGGAAGTTCCGGCCGCATGGACAAGACATAAATAGCCGCTGAAACCTTCTGTTCCAGCGTGGGCTGCTGCATTGCGTTCATCGTATTTCCTTCACCAGCACCATGCCGGCGAAAAATATTTTAGTCTATTTGTTTAGTATGCTTGCATGACAAGTGTTTAGTATGGTTAAATTCACTCCAACCCCGCCATTTAGCGCGGGTAAGGAGTGAAAAATGGATTCCGCATCCCCCTTCAAATTCAAACTGGGCCAACAGGTCCGCATCGCAGTCAGCGGAGAAACCGGCGAAATAGTCGGCCGGGCTGAATACACCACTACCGAGAACAGTTACTACCTGCGCTACAAGGGCGCGGACGGCCGGGCCGTGCGGGACTGGTGGGATGAATCATCATTGGCTCCAGCTGCAACAGAAGACGGTGCAGCATGAGCGCTACCGAGGCCGCCACCCCCCAGGCCCTAGCCCTGGGCAACATCACCCCCATCCCCGGCCAACTCTGGCCCGAGCACAACGCCCTCTACGCGGGCATCATCCCCAGTGACGACGGCAGCACCGCCTGGCACCTGATCGTTCCGGTCGGCCCCGAGTACGCGTTGAAAGAGGTGGCCTGGGGCGAATACGGCCAGAACGTTGTCGGCGCTGACAGCCGCTTTGATGGCCTCGCCAACACCGTTGCCATGGCCGCAGCCGGCAGCGCACTGGCCCAAAGCATCCGCGCCCTGCCCGGTGGTGACTGCTACATCCCCAGCCGCGCCGAGCTGGCTCTGTGCCAAGTCATTCTGCACGCCCACTTTGAGAGTGACTGGCACTGGTCCAGCACGCAGTACAGCGCCAACTACGCCTGGTATCAGTACTTCGGCGGTGGCTACCAGGACGACTACGGCGGCAAGGGCGCCGAGTTGCGGTGCCGAGCAGTCCGCAGATTAGTCATTCAGTCCTTCAATCCTTTGGACGCAGGCGCAACAGGTGCAGCATGAGAACCGCCTACGCCCTGGAAGCCGCCGAGCAGTTCATCACTGGCTTTGAAGACGACAGCCTGCAGGAAGGTGTTGAAGACTTGCTCGCCAAGATTCGTGACGAGATTCTGCGTCGCAAGATGACGCCCCAACTGATCTGCAAGCGCCCCAAGGCGCACCGCGTAAGTGTGCATGATGGCGGTAATTTTTTCAGCGTCTACGCTAAGGGTGGCCGGGATGTGTCCTACTTCCTGCGCCAAAAAGAGTGGCACCTGTGGTACGGAACCATCTACATCTACGACGACCAGGGCGGTCAGTGGCAGCAATCCACCGGCTCCCTGGTGCAGGATGATTTTGGCAATCTGGTCGAGGTGGCAGCATGACCTACCACCAAGGCTTTGACCACCTGGGCAACCAGGTGCCACCGCGCAAGCCCACCTGGAAGCACAAGACCATCCAGGTGGTCGGCTGGTCGGTAGTGGCGGGATGCATCTTCATGCTGGCCTGGGTGCGCTGACCATGGCTGCCACCACCCCATTCCAGCCCTGCACCAATGCAGGAGCCTGCCAGGGCCGCAAGGTGCCCTGCCTGACCTGTGCCAACGACCCCAAGCCCTGGACGCCCAACGACGAGGTGACCTGCAGCCCGATGGAGATGATGGGCTACTGGATATCCATTGTGGTGGTGGCCTGCCTGTCACTGGGCACCGTGGTGGGCATCGCCTGCTTCATCTACGGCCGGTGGTTCGCATGAGCACACACGCCGCCACCATGCACACGTCTGCACCACTGTTCCCCGGCCCTGAGCTGGACTCAGTCGAGCACACCGGCGTCCTGCTCCACGGTGCCGAGGCCCGTAGCAAGCCGCTGGATGGCGAAGGCCATGTGGTGCCCGTGCTGTGCCTGGACCTTGAGCTGGACAACCCCTACCACACCCACATGCACGTGGAGCAGCCCTTCCCCGTGGGCCACCACGCACAGGCCCAGGCCGCAGCACATCGCCTCAAAAAAGGTATGCGCGTCACCGTGCAGGCCCCACTGGTGGGCGTGCGCCTGGTAGCTGCCAACACCACCCACATCCATACCCACCACAACGAACCCACCGGAGAAACCGCGTAATGCCAAGCGTCACCATCACCCTCACCGACACGCCCACCGGCGGCGTTGCCATCAAGACCGATTTCGAGCCTGCCGCCGGCCGTCCCTGCAGCGCTGCCCAAGCAGCAGCGTTGGACATCATCCGCAAAACCCGCCGCGACTACGGCCTTGAGCCAAAGACCGTGGACGGCGTTGACATTGACGCCGCGCACCACCGCAGGACCAACCGGGACGACGGCATCCGTTGCAGCGCGGACGCACGGCAGTAACCATCATGAGCAAATCAACCCAATACACCTTCCGCCCAGATGGCCTGCCAGGCCGCGTCGTCAGCTTCTTCCAGAACAACCCCGACGAAGAGCTGGACCTGGAAGCCATCACCGAAAAGTTTGACGCCACCCGCGGCAACATCCATACCCTGCTCGCCAAGACGGTGGAGCTGGCCATCCTGGTGCGCACCACCAATGCCGATGGCGAATACATCTACCGCGCCGGCAAAAACCTGCCACGCCGCTCGGGTGTCGACATGGATGCCGTCCACACCCCAGAGCGCGCCAAAGCCGCCCCCAAGGGCTACCAGTCTCCCCGCAAGGCGGTCGACATCAGCGCCCTGCAGGTAGACGAAGACGTGCCCTTTGACGGCACTGCCAACCACAAGGGCCAGGCCAAGTGGCAACCCCTGTTTGACAAGCTCACAAAGCCCGGCCAGAGCATTGCCCTGCCGGTAGACCTGCGCGGCGCCGTGGGCGCTGCCGCCGCCAAGATCAACCGCGCCAAGACCCAGGGCAGCTTCCGCGTCGCCAGGACCGGCGCCGACACCTGCCGCGTGTGGCGCATCGCCTAACCCCACCAGGAGCACACCATGAGCAACACCTCCACCAGCGAGTTTGCCAATGTCGAGCTGGCCCTGATCGAGCGCAGCCTGACCAACCCGCGCAAGAACTTCAACGCCACCAAGCTGGCCGAGCTGGCAGACAGCATCAAGACCAGCGGCGTGCACTCCCCAATCTTGGTGCGCCCGCTGCCTGGCAGCCGTGTGGCCGAGACCAGCTTTTGCAGTGAACACGGCCGCCAGCTGGTGCCCCGCGAAGTGCGCCCGGTCTATGAGCTGGTGGCCGGCGAGCGCCGCCTGCGTGCCAGCAAACTGGCCGGGGTGGCCACCATCCCCACGCTGATCCGCGCCTTGACGGACGACCAGGTGCTTGAAATCCAGATCGTGGAAAACCTGCAGCGCGACGACCTGACCGAAATGGAAGAGGCCGACGGCTACGACGCCCTGATGCAGCACGCCGCCATCAACGCCGATGCCGTGGCCGCCAAGATCGGCAAGAGCCGCAGCTACGTGTACGCCCGGCTCAAGCTGCTGGACCTGAGCCTGGAGAGCAAGCAGGCCATGCTGGAGGGCAAGATCGACGCCAGCCGCGCCTTGCTGATCGCCCGCATACCCGACTCAAAACTGCAGGCCAAGGCCCTGGCTGAGGCCACCCGCACCGACTACCACGGCGAAGTGCCCAGCGTGCGCAGTCTGCAGACCTGGCTCAAGGCCAACGTGATGCTGCGGCTGGACACGGCCACCTTCAAGATCACCGACGCCCGCCTGGTCAAAGAGGCCGGCAGCTGCAAAGACTGCCCCAAGCGCACCGGTGCCAACCCCGACCTGTTTGCCGACGTGGACGGTGCAGACATCTGCACAGACCCCGTGTGCTTCCACGGTAAGGAAGACGCCCACCGCGCCACCATGGTGGCCCAGGCCGACAAGAAGGGCATGCGCCTGATCGAGGGCAAGGAGGCCAGAGAAGTCTGCCAAGGCTACCAGGGCAGCCGCCTGGACGGCTACCTGCCCCTGAGCCAGGTGCGTGAAGACGCCGCCAAGATGCTGGGCAGCTTCGAGAAAGGCATGCGTGCCCCAACGCTGCGCGAGCTACTGGGCAAGGACGCACCATCCCCCGTGCTGATCGAGAACCCCTATACCAAGGAATTCATCGAGGCCGTGCCAACCGAGGAAGCCGAGGCCCTGCTGGTGGTGCGCGGCCTGATCAAGGCTACCCAGGAGCAGGAAGACAAGCTGCTCAGGGCCGAGCAAGAGATCGCGGATCTGCAGACCGGCGTCAAAAAGCGCATTGACAAAGAGGTGCGCACGGCCCGCTACCAGGCCGTGCTGGACGGCATCCGTGGGGTATCCGATGGACAGCTGGTCAAGCTGCTCGGCGGCGATGTTCTACGCGAGTGGCTGCTGTCCATGCTGGGTGATGCCATCGATGAGGAAGACATGGCCACCATGTTCAACTACACCTTTGACGACGGTGTGGATGAGATCGATGCGCTATCCATGCACATCCGCGCTGCGGGCACCTCTGCCCTGTTGCGTGCCCTGCTGATGCACATGGCCATGGAAGACAAACCCGTGTGGGGCTATTGGGCCAACGAGAACACTGATGACCCCAAGATCCTCAAGGCCCTCGCTGCGCAGCTGCAGATCAACACCGATGCCATCGAGAAAGACGTGACCGGCACCATCAAGGCCGAGGTGGCGCAAAAAATCAAGCAGCTCAAGGCTGACCTGAAAGCGCAGACCGCTGCTACCACCGCGCCCGTTGCCCCCACACCGGAGCCCGCCCCCAAGGCAGGCAAGGCCAAGCTCAGCAAAACCAAACTCTCCGCAGCCGACGCCGCATCGGGCATCGCTGCCGCCATGCAGGGGGCTGAAGAACAGGCAGGCCTGGACGTGGGCTTCATGGCCGGCCAACAGGTGCGCATCACCAGCAACACCGACGCGCTCGACATGCGCCTGCACAAATACGCCGGCAAGAACGGCACCGTGCTGCGCCAGGCCGACGCCGATGGCGGCTGGGATGTCAGCTTCAAGGGGCGCACCGGTGGCGTTGCCATGTTTGCGGGCAATCAGATGGCGGTGGTGCAGCCATGAGCACACAACGATTCCACTTTGCGCCCGTCAATCACGCCAAGAAGACTGCCCTGCTCGCCCGTAACCCCGTGTTCCGCGCCGTGGGCCGCAAGCCCATGGAAGCCACCCGCCAGACCGATCTGGCCCTGGCCGCCCGCATGGCGTTCGAGAGCGTGCAGCGCGGCACCGCCAATGTTGCCGACCGCGATACCCTGGTCTGCATGGTCAACGTGGCCATGGTGCTCGCCAGCAAACACCTGAGCACCGCCGATCTGGACGACCAGCTGGCCGCGCAAGACGCGCTCTTACGTGCCGATGGCCGGGCTCTGACCGGCAAGGCCTGGAACTTTGACGGCGAAGGCCGCAGGGCCATGCTGACTGCCATCGATGCGCATGAGCAGCAGATCGCCCAGCTCGGGCAGGCCTACGTCACCGACGCGCTGCTGACCGTGATGGACATGCGCGCCAAAGGCCATGTGCACCAGGTCAAGCAATCGGCCTGACCAACCCAACAGATTTTCAACCCAGCAACCCAATGGAGAACACCATGTCCAACACCACAACACCCCGCATCGGCCAAACCTGGCCAGAACAAGGCGGCATATACGCCGGCATCATGGCCGGCCGCGATGGCAAGCCCGACTACCACCTGATCCTTGCTCCCGCTGGCAGTGCCGGCGATATCGAAGACATTGAATGGGGCGCCTACGGCAAGCGCACTGAGGGCGCAGACAGCTACTTTGACGGCAAGGCCAACACCGCTGCCATGGTGGCTGCAGACCTTGAGCTGGGCAAGCGCATCACCGCCGCGCAAATCGACGGCCATGCCGACTACCACGTGCCCAGCCAGGCCGAAATGCACCTGCTGGCCGCCAACCTGAAAGACCTGTTTGACCAGGACGATTGGTACTGGACCAGCACGCAGTACAGCGCCCGCAACGCCTGGTGTCAGTACTTCTTCAGTGGCACCCAGTTCCGCAACCGCAAGGACGCCGAGTTGCGGTGCCGAGCAGTCCGCATGATTCAAATCAATCCTTGAGTCCTTCAATCCTTTAACTCTCACCCCAACCACCATGACACCCATCACCCTACCCATCGAAGTGCAGCTCTCGCCCAAATCACAGGCGTTGCTGGCATTCCTCAAAACGCTGGACACCGACAGCGCACCCCAGCCCACAATCGACCCCGGATTCAAGACCGTAGAACTGATCCCCGCCGTGGGCCAGCCATGGCCCAGCAAGGGCGGTATCTATGCCGGTGTGGCCCGTGGCCTGGACGGCGAGCCCGAAGGCCACCTGGTGCTGCTGGATGCCCTGCCCGATGGCGATCTGAAATGGGCCGCTGCCATCCAGTGGGCCGAGTCGCTGGGCGATGGCGCCCGCCTGCCCACCCGCTTCGAGAGCGCCCTGCTCTACGCCAACCTGCAAGACAAGATCGACACCGAGCGCGTGCACTGGACTGGTTCGCAGTACAGCGCCGACGTCGCCTGGTGTCAGGGCTTCTACTATGGCGGCCAGGGCGACAGCTACAAGGACGCCGAGTTGCCGTGCCGAGCAGTCCGCAGATTCCCCTTGAGTACTTCAGTCCTTTGATCCTTTAAAACATGAGCCTCCACACCGATCTGCCAATCTATAAAAAGGGCTGCGCCCTGGTGCAGCTGGCGTTCAATGTCCAACAGCAAATGCCCCGCAGCTTCAAGCGCACGCTCGGTGAAAAAATCACCGTGCACTGCACCGACATGCTCGACCTCATGGCAATGGCAAACGCCAGCAGGGGCGCAGAGCGCGCCATCCTGATCCGCGACCTGCTCAAGCTCCAGCACACCACCACGGTGCTGCTGCGGGTGTGCCATGACATGCGCTTCATCTCGCACAAGATATGGTCTGAGTCGGTGCAGCTGCTGGACAGCATTGGCAAGCAGGGTGGTGGCTGGCTCAAACACGCAAAGGCGCCTGCTGTATGACGGTCAAGGCCATCATGCCCGTGCGCACATTGAATCTGGTCGTGCCGCTGGGCCACAAGCCCACCGCCATGCGCACCACAGATACCGCTGCCCCCGCGCAGGCCTGGTCTGGCGCAGTTGCCCCACTGATCGGCCCCCGTAACAGTACGGGCCTTCGGCAGGGTGATGTAGATAGCACACAACGACGCAGTACAGCGCCAACAACGCCTGGTATCAGAACTTCAACAATGGCAACCAGAACAACAACAACAAGGACGCCGAGTTGCGGTGCCGAGCAGTCCGCAGATTCAACACTCCCTTACGCTTTCGTGGATCTGGTGCAAGCCTACCTCGACTGTCGCGCCACCAAGCGCAATACCGCCAGTGCACTGGCGTTCGAAGAACGGCTGGAGCGCAACCTGGTCGACCTGCACGCTGAACTGTGCACCGGCCAATACCGCCCCGGCACCTCTATCTGCTTCGTCAACCTGCGCCCAAAGCCCAGGGAGGTGTGGGCCGCCACGTTCAGGGACCGCGTGGTGCACCACCTGGTCTACAACAAGATCAGCCCGCGCTTCTACGCCAGTTTCATTGCCAACAGCTGCGCCTGCATTCCCACCCGCGGAACCTTATACGCCGCCAAGCGCCTGGAGCACAGCGTGCGCTCCGTCACCCAGAACTGGAGCCGCCCGGCGCACTACCTAAAAATGGACCTGGCCAACTTCTTTGTGGCCATCAACAAGACGGTGCTGCGCGAGCAGATAGCCCACCGCGTCACTGAGCCATTCTGGCTGGCACTGACCGAAACCATCCTCTTCCACGACCCACGCACCGACTACCGCTACCAGGGCGACCCGGCCCTGATGGACCTGGTTCCGGCGCACAAGCGCCTGCTCAATTCCCCCGCTGACACCGGCCTGCCCATCGGCAACCTGAGCAGCCAGTTCTTCGCCAACATCTACCTGGACGCGCTGGACCAGTTTTGCAAACACCAGATCGGCGCCAAACACTACGTGCGCTATGTGGATGACTTCGTAATCTTGCACGAGTCGCCCCAGTGGCTCAATGCTGCGCTGGCCCGTATCAACGCCTGGCTACCCGAGCGCCTGGGCGCGCACCTGAACCCCACCAAGACCATCCTGCAGCCCGTAGCGCGCGGCATTGACTTCGTGGGCCATGTCATCAAGCCCTGGCGCAGGACGACCCGCCCGCGCTCTCTGGCTACCGCCGTGAGCCGGTTGCGGACTATGCCTGCAGAGGATGTGTTTGCCGCGGGCAATATCTACCTTGGCCTGATCGGGCAGGCCAGCCACGGCCATGCGGATCGGGCGACCGTTGCCAATGTGCTGTTGCGGCGCGGGCACACGGTCAAGGGCGATTTGAGCAAGATTTATCGGAGGTCAAAATGAAGTGCGATTGCCTAAACGATTGCGGCGATGACCCATGGCTCAAAGATGGCCGGGCTGATCCGTGCGAACACTTGCGCGAGCGTCAACAGCAGGCGGCGATCGCCGCAAAGAGAGCCGAAGCGCGCATGGTGCTCCATAAGTTCTACAACACATCCACGATCGAAGATCTGGTCGACGCCCAACTGCACCAGGTCGAACGGCTGCAGGCCCAGATCGCAGAGCTTTCCAAGCCAACGCACGTCCGTCAGAAAGTGAGGTTTGCATGACCCCCTGGCTCACCGACAAAGAAGTTGACGACCTGTGCGACGGCCTCAGCACCAACGCCGCCAAAGCCCGCCACCTGCGCGGCATGGGCCTGGTGGTCAACTGCAAGCCTAATGGCCGCTCGCTGGTCATGCGTGCCCATGCTGAAGCCGTTCTCAGCGGCCTCAAGCAGATCCAGGATGCCGCTGCGCCCGCCGCTGATCGCCCGCGCCCCAACCGCGACGCACTGATACTGGCCTTCGGTTCAAAAAGAGCGGTGGCGTAACATGGCCACCATGGGCCGCAAGCGCAAAGATTCCGACACCGGGCTGGAGCCGCGGGTTTACCGCAAGCACGGGGCGTTCTACTACGTCCACCGCAGTGGCAAGTGGGAGCGCCTGGGCGATGACCAGGCCCAGGCCAACCAGCGGGCCAGGCTGTACAACGACCCCGATGACCAATTCGGCACGCTGGTCTATTGGCTGGACATGTTCCTGGTCGACTGCGCCGCCCGCGTCAAGGCCAGGACCCTGGCGCAGCGCACCCTGGAAGACTACACCGGCGCCATCAAGGGCACCGACAAAAAGCCCGGCGCACTGCGCGTGTACTTTGCCCCGCCCCTCACCCCGCTCGATCTGGACCCCGACATGGTGCAGGACTTCCTGGACACCAACGCCGAGCTGGGCCGCCCCGTGCCGGCCAACCGCGAGAAAGCCGCGCTCAGCAGTTGCATGGGCTGGCTGATCCGCAAGGGCAAGGTGCCAGGCCTCAAGATCAACCCCTGCCTGCGGGCCAGTGGCATCCAGCGCAACGCCGAGACCAAGCGCGATCGCTACGTCACCCACGACGAATACCAGGACGTGTGGGCCGTTGCGCACACGTCTGTACGCCTGATGATGGAACTCACCTATCGCAGCCTGCAGCGCCCCGAGAGCGACATCATCACCTGGACCACCGAAGTGCTGCGCACCGAGGATGGCCAGCGCAAACTGGCCTTCAAGCAAGGCAAGACCGGCAAGACCATGAAGATCGCCATTGCGCCCGCGCTCGATGCCCTGGTGCGCCAGAGCCTGGGCGATGTGCCAAAGCTCCGCCAGCCCATCATCCGCACCCGAGACGGCAATGCGTACACCTACGACGGCCTGAGCGCCATGCTCAAGCGCAACATCACCAAGGCCAACAAGGCCCGGGCCAAGCTGGGCATACCGCCAATGCCGTCATTTGGCTTCCGGGATCTAAAGGGCAAGGGCGCCACCGACATGTGGCGCGACGGTGTTCCCATCGAGCTGATCCAGCAGCTCTGCGGTCACGAAGACAAGGCCACGACCGAGATCTATGTGAAGCAGCGATGGCATGAAACAGCCACCGCCAACCAGGTGGTGATGGGGACGAAATGAAGGGCCGCAAGGCCCTTTTTTACGCCCGTCTGCGTCTGTCTAATATCCAGTAGTGATAGAGCTGGAGCCCGCGCCAATGCGTGGGGAGATTTTCAACAATCCGCGAAAAATATTAGACAGCTACAATGCGGAACACAGTATTTCCGCGCCCTGCAGCGCGATACCGGGCACCGACTGTTAATCCGTAGGTCCCTGGTTCGAGCCCAGGTCGAGGAGCCAGAATAACCCGCAAGGGTATTGAAAAGCCCGCTATCAAATAGGTAGCGGGCTTTTCTCTTTGTTAGACGTTTTATTAGACACTGTCTAATATCCAGTAGTCTCCAGACGTAGAAAAAGCCCACCG
>ERZ650303.639-NODE-639-length-10704-cov-4.296929_pt1 | contig 10704 bp, 9 predicted proteins | sample MGYA00376239_ERZ650303 | MGnify/ENA primary metagenome ERZ650303 (study PRJEB26733, sample SAMN07839262) | wastewater metagenome | biome: small river; feature: stream; material: water | place: USA: North Carolina | collected 2016-04-05 ... | reverse complement strand
TGTGATGAACCAACTTCGGCGCTGGATGTCTCTGTGCAGGCGCAGATTTTGAATCTCTTGCAGCGCTTACAGGCAGAAACCGGTTTGGCTTATCTGTTCATTACCCATAACTTCGGGGTGGTGCGCTATCTGGCGGATCAGGTGGCAGTGATGCAGGCAGGAAAAATTGTTGAGGCCGGTTCGGTACAAACCGTCCTTGAAAACCCCCAGCACGCCTATACGAAAAGCTTATTGGCCTCTGTGCCGGTGATTCACTAGCAAGCTATTTGGTTTTTTTGCCGGGTGTAGCAGACGCTGACGATTTGCTGGGTTTCGCGATGGGCTTCTCAGCTTTAGCTGACTTGCTCACTTTGTCTGTTTTATCAGACTTCTCCTTGCCGGCACTCTTGTTGCCTTTGTCGTTTGCCTGAGGCTTATCTGCTTTTGCCGGTTTTTCTTTGGCGGGTGTCTCTTTGGTTTTTTTAGCGGGCGCGGTGTCCGGCACGTGCTGGCTGGTTTTAACGATAGGCTTATCGACTACCGGCACATCCGTGGGGGTGTTGTCGTTCATGGTAGCAAGTGCCGCGGTGCCTTTGGTCTGATCCGCACTGCCTTCGGTGATCACCAGCAGTGGCTGGCCGGGTTTGCTCATGGATTTGAGTGAGATGCCATTGGCTTCCTGCAATTGCGACAGGGACATATTGAACTTGTCTGCAATGCGTTCCGGTTTTTCTCCGGGTTGAACCGTATAGGAAGACCAGCGGGAGAGGGGCTTTTCCGATTCCTGATAGGCGTTCAGATTGGATTTGAACTGGCTAACGCGTTCTTTGGGCAGGTTAATTGTTTCCACCTTCAGCACGGGGCGGTAATGCTCCGGATTGAGTGCCTTGACTTCATCAACGCTGATGTTGGCCAGTTTAGCGACGGTATCAATATCGATATGCTTGCCGTAGAGCGCAACGGATTCGAAATAAGGACGATTGGGCAGCACGGGCAACCCCATTTGCGCCACCTGTTGCGGATCACGCAGAATGTTTTTAATGGCCTGGAGGCGGGGGACGTAATTTTTGGTTTCAGCGGGCATGCGGATGTCGTCGTAGCCCGTTGCTAAACCCTGTTGCTGATTTTTGGCAACGGCACGACCAACTGAACCTTCACCCCAGTTATAGGAGGCCAGGGCCAGATGCCAGTCACCCATTAAGCTATACAGATAAGCCAGATAGTCGAGCGCTGCACCGGTTGAGGAGACCACGTCGCGTCGGTTATCTTCCCACCAGGATTGATTTAGACCATAGTTGCGGCCGGTCGAAGGAATAAATTGCCAGAGACCGGCGGCACGGGCAGGGGATAGTGCACGTGGGTTATAGCTACTCTCTACCATGGGCAAAAGGGCGAGCTCGCTGGGCATGCCACGGCGTTCAAGCTCCTCCAGAACAAAGTAGGCATAACGGCGTCCGTTTTCCAATAGGCGTCGCATGGCACCCGGGTGCTGCAGGTAGTAGTTCTGATATTTCTGAACGAGTTCGTTGTTCAGGTCCGGCATGGCAAAGCCATCGCGCAGACGTTCCATCAGGTCGGTAGCATCACGGCCAGGACGTGTATTGACAGCCCGGGTCCAGCCGATGGGTGATTTTTCCGGCGCGGCTACACCCGTCGATTGGTCGGGCGCTGCCAACGATAGGGTGGAGATTGCCGACAGGCTGAGCAGGACAGCAGTGAGGGCGGCGCGTAGCATCTGCATTAAGCGTTAAAACTCACAGTGGGGCACCGAACAAGCATAGTTTCGGTTGAAAATAATCAACATAATCATAATGATAGCACGAAAACCATAGAAAAAGCCCGCAGCAACAGCGTTGCGGCGGGCCTCTCGACTTACGGGTGTTGCTAGGAAGTCGCCATCAGCAGATGGATTATTTCTTGGTGGCGCGAACTGCAGCCGACGTTGCCTTGGCAATGTTGGCTTCGGTCAGTTCAGCAGCCTGTTGCGTCGCCTTGTTGAAGTTTTCATAAGCAGCGTTGCCCGCAGCAACGGCTTGCTTTACAGCAGCAACGGCAACGTCAGCACCGAATGGCGATGCCTTGGCGGCATTTTCAGCAGCTTCTTGAGCGGCCTTGTTGAGTTGGTCGAATTGACCCTTGATCAGATCGCCGATTTCTTTGGCGGCACCGGTCGAGATTTCATAGACAGTGCGTGTATAGGTCAGGAAGTTTTCAGCAGCTGGCTTGGCAGCTTGTGCTTGCAGTGCAGCAGCTTCTTGCGGGCTCTTGGCTGCGATGGCTGCGTGGACTTGTTTGGTGCTGTTGGTCAGCGATTCACGAGCGAAACCCAGGTTGAGGGCAGCGAGGCTCTCGACGGCAGCTAGAGCGGTGTTTGCAACAGATTGCATGTTGGCGATAGCGGCAGTGTTTGCAGCAATCATGTCTTCAGTGTTCAACGTCTTGGTCATGCTCGTCTCCTTTAAGTGGTCGCTCTTATACAAGAGTTGCGAGCATCGTACAGGCAATTTTGCGGCGGCGCAACATTAAGGGGTAGATTTTTTGTGTTAACCGTGATGAGAAATAAGAAAACCGCCAGGAGGCGGTTGGATATCTGAGGATTCTAGAGGCATATTTCACAAGTTGTTGTTGGCGCGGAAGACGGGGCTCGAACCCGCGACCCCCGGCGTGACAGGCCGGTACTCTAACCAACTGAGCTACTTCCGCGCAAATCTTGGCGTCCCCACGGGGATTCGAACCCCGGTTATCGCCGTGAAAGGGCGGTGTCCTAGGCCTCTAGACGATGGGGACGTCGATACAACTAACGTCTTGTTCTTGCCGTACTTCGACTGGTGGAGGTATGCGGGATCGAACCGCAGACCTCTTGCATGCCATGCAAGCGCTCTCCCAGCTGAGCTATACCCCCGAAAGATTCGCGGTACAGCAGGAACAGGGCGAAACTATACCTAGATTTCCTCGGGATTGCAAAGCTTTTCTGAAGAAATCTCCATAAAGTTTGCAACCCGCTGATTTAATTGCGACAACTCAACAAGTGGTTAGCAAGGTATCGATGCGTTTGAGCACTTCTTCACGGGTAAATAGGGCAATCAGTGCATCCACCGAAGGTGTTTGGGTCTGTCCGACGAGTGCCAGTCGGACAGGCATGGCTAACGCCGGCATCTTGGCACTGTGTTCGGCCAGAGTGGTTTTCAAGACGGCGGCGATGGCAGATACTTCCCAATCGACGCTGGTCAGTGCTTGGGCAAAGGCGGCCAGAATGGGGCGGGTGGTATCCGTCAGGTGTTGGGCCTTAAGCTCGGCCGTGGGTTGCGGGTGACCTTGCAGTTGCTCCACGGCATCGGATAGTTCTACCAGGGTCTGTACCCGTTCTTTGTAAAGCGCCACAATGCCTTCTACCGGAGGCAGCCCCGTATCCACGGCACCACGCAGGGCGAGACGGCGACGTACATCAGTGCTCAGGTAATCGTTAGCAGCCTGTTTGATGTAATGAGCATTAAGCCAGTTCAGTTTCTGGGTGTTGAACTGGGCAGCCGAAGGCGTGATGTGGTTGAGATCAAACCACTCGACAAACTGTTCGCGGCTGAAAACTTCATCGTCACCATGCGACCAGCCGAGGCGGGCCAGGTAATTAATCACAGCTTCCGGCAGATAGCCTTCGTCGTCGTACTGCATGACGGATACAGCACCGTGACGTTTGGAAAGTTTCTGGCCATCGTCACCCAGAATCATGGATAGGTGCGCGTAGGCGGGCACTGGTGCGCCCAGCGCCTTCAGAATGTTGATCTGACGGGGCGTATTGTTGACATGGTCGTCGCCACGAATGACCTGGGTAATCCCCATGTCCCAATCATCCACCACGACACAGAAGTTGTAAGTGGGTGTTCCGTCACCGCGGGCGATGATCAGGTCATCAAGCTCGGTGTTGCTGATTTCGATCCGTCCTTTGACCATGTCGTCCCAGGCAACCAGACCTTCGGTAGGATTGCGGAAGCGGATGGTGGGATTGATCCCGACTGGCGCAGGCGGCAGGTCTTTACCGGGCTCCGGGCGCCAGCGGCCGTCATAACGGGGCTTTTCTCCACGGGCCATTTGCTCGGCACGCATCGTATCTAGTTCGGTGCTGGAGGCGTAACACGGGTAAGCGCTACCGGCTTCGAGCATCTGCTGGATCACGGCTTTGTAGCGGTCCATCCGTTGTGTTTGATAGAAAGGACCTTCGTCATGCGTCAGACCTAACCAGTTCATGCCATCGAGAATGGCCTGTACCGCTTCTGGCGTCGAGCGTGCGAGATCCGTATCTTCAATACGCAGGACAAATTGTCCTTGGTGGTGACGGGCAAACGCCCATGAAAATAGAGCAGTACGAGCACCGCCAATGTGCAGGAAACCCGTCGGGGAGGGAGCAAAGCGCGTGCGAACCATGAGTCAATCCGGTAAACGTATAAAAACGTGATTCTACCGGTTCGCTGCATTCGCCCCTAGTTGGCATTGACCTGTGCTTACTAATTGTCTAGAATTCGCGCTTCGTTGGGCGGTTAGCTCAGTGGTAGAGCACTGCCTTCACACGGCAGGGGTCACAAGTTCGAACCTTGTACCGCCCACCAACGAATTCTTAAACCCCCTTTGGGCTTTGGCTCAAAGGGGGTTTTGCTTTCTACGTTCGCGCTAAAGTAGCGGGGTATTTAGGCTGATACACCATAGACTGGATGTGTGCATTGATATCCGCTGGGCGAGGTATGCCGGCGAGGTTGTTGTCGAAGATATGCTCGGCAATTTTGCCAGCGGTATGAAGTGAGGCGTTGAGCATCTCGCTTTGCGGTGGATAAATAAGACCGGTATCCAGTGCCGCTTGTGAGACTTGTTCGGCAACAGCTTTGGCTGCCGTAATAAACATTGCCTGGGTTACCCGTTTTGATTCCGTAGCCAGAACGGCCATACCCATCGCCGGGAAAATATAGACATTGTTACCCTGACCCGGCACAAAAGTCTGCGTATTAAAGGTCACCGGTGGGAAAGGACTGCCGCTCGCGAAAATGGCCTTGCCGTTCGACCAGCGATAGGCTTCTTCTGCGGTGCACTCCGAACGGGAGGTAGGGTTCGAGTAGGGGAAAATAATCGGCCGGTCGTTGATCCGTGACATGGCTTCAATGACTGCCTGATTGAAGAGTTTAGGAACCGTACTCACACCTACAATGCCCGTAGGTTTGATCGATTCGATCGCATCGACAAAGGATTTGCACGGCGCATGATCATGAGTGAAAGGCTTCTGAAAGTCTGCAATATCCGTGCGTGAGTTTTCGAGTAGTCCATTCACATCAAAAAGCGCACAACGGGCACGGGCTTGCTCAATCGTTAAGCCTTCGAGGACCATGGCTTCCGCAATCAGCTCGGCGATGCCGGTTGCCGCAGAGCCCGCGCCCATAAATAGGAAGCGCTGGTCAGTGAGCTTTTGTCCCGAAATACGCAAAGCACCATAGAGTCCGGCCAATGCTACGGCTGCGGTGCCCTGAATGTCATCGTTATACGTACAGATTTTGTCTTTGTAGCGATTTAGAATAGGGACGGCATTGATGTTGGCAAAGTCTTCCCACTGCAGGCAGGATTTGGGATAAAGAGACTGAACGGCCTGCACAAACTCTTCGATAAAAGCGTCGTACTCAACGCCGCGCACACGGTTCTGGTGCAAACCCAGATAGAGGGGGTCTTCCAAATATTGTGGGTTGTTGGTGCCGACATCCAGCGTAATGGGCAGGGTTAGATGCGGAGGAACACCCGCAACGGCGGTGTATAGGGCGAGCTTGCCAACTGGTATCCCCATGCCATTAACTCCAAGATCTCCTAAGCCCAGAATGCGCTCACCATCAGTGACGACAATAAAGCGTATGTCTTTTTGCGGCCATTGGCTCATGATCTCTTTGAGCCGACCTTTGGCAGTGATGGGTAGATAAAGACCACGTGTCGATCGGAAGTAGTGATCAAATTTCTGACAGGCTTCGCCGACGGTAGGGGTATAAACCAGCGGCATGAATGTTGCAGGATCTGACATCAGGACCGCGTAAAACAGTGTCTGGTTGCGCGTTTGTAGATCGGAGAGAAACAGGTATTTCTGCAGGTCGCTATCAAGCGATTCCAGCTGCATGTGAACACGTGACATCTGCATCTCCAGGGTATCCACAGCCGGAGGCAAAAGCCCCTCCAGGCCGTACGCCTGTCGATCTTCTATCGAAAACGCGGATCCCTGATTCAAAACAGGGTTGTGCAGTACGTCAAAACCTTGCGGCAGTGCTTGGCTGTTGGTCATTGGGGTTCCTAAATTCGGCAGGTTGTTGTTTTGATAAAAATGGCGTTCGTCCGACGATTCAAAAAACGTCAGAAATTTGTCATGATTGAACACATGTCGGCACCCACTGATTGAACCATAAATTGGGTTGCCTGGCGGGATGCTTTACCAATCTCGGCGTTTCGTCGATCAGCGGTGTCGTTCAGGTGTTGCAGCGAGACGGAACCCGTTACGCCGGTACTGCCAGCATAACGGCCAATCTGCTTCAGACTGTTGGTTTCAAATACGCGGACGTAGGAGGTTGCTTGCAAGGTTTTATCCGTCAACCCGACTTGAACATCAATAGTGCGTACACCCGCTTCAACCAGAAAGCGGTACTGGCTGGGATCTGGTGCAAAGCCTGCCGGTAATGCCCACTTCTGTTTGGCCCAGTTCGGATTGTTTGCATTGACCAGGCTCGGATAAACCGTGCTCTGGATACCGCAGGAGTTTAGGCGGTCGGCGAGTCGGGTGGCAAAATAGACACTGAGTAATTCTGGTGCAATGGCGCTAGAAATAGCGGCTGCATCGAGTTTTTGCAGGGGTGGTTTCTGGTCCGCAGTGCCTCGTAGTCGATCATAGGTGGTGGAGACTGAATCCATGACCTGATGGCTTATATCAACCGTGCTGTTTCCCGTATAGGTCGATTTAATGGCACCACTCGGAAAAATAAGCACCTGAAAATTGGTGCTGGTTTGCGGTTTAAGGCCGCTCTGGTCGATAACCGGAGCCTCGTGCGTGGATTGGTTGAGCTTGAATGGTCCTGACGTACATGCACCCAGCAGTAGGGGCGAGACTAGGGCAAAGATCCAGTGTTTATTCATGATTTGGGAGATGTGTTTTCGGTTAATGGCCGCTTGATTTTGTCCAGGTAGTTGCCTAGCCATGTGCCACTGGTCGTGCGCCCATTTGCTACATAATTAAATGCACTGGGATATCGTGCGGTGATCTTTTGTTCATCCCAGGCTGTCTTTAATCCTGCCCAGATAATTTTGTCGCCCGTGTGCAGTGGCATTTTGGCGTCGGGTAGCAGTGTGGTCTGTCCTGCCCGCTCAAGCATCAGGGGGAGTAGTTTCAGGTTTTTTGAGCGGTCACGATTAGAACGCATCAAGGTTGATAGAGGTATCTCGGCGTCATGATGCTGCAGCGCTTCGAAAAGTGCCGGTGTTTTGATGCGATTGATCCGGCTACTCCAGACAAAAGGAATCACATCCTCACAAATAGGCTTGAGCCGATCGATGATCGATTGTGACCAGGCGGGTGTTTGGAGCTCGACTTCCCGGATAAATCGGGAAAGCATAGGCGTCGTCAGGTAGCTCAGACAGGCGTGCGCGATGGTATGGGTCGTGATCATTGTGAGGTCGGCATCAAAGGCGTCGAACAATAAGGAGTTTGTCGAGCTACTTTGTCGCATCACAATAAACATGCTGGGATTCAGTTCGCGGGCGGTAATGGCAATCGAAAGATTGTTAATGTCGTTGTCAGAGGCAGCGACTAAACCGACGGCGTCTGCGATGCCGGCGTCGATAAGTGGGCTAGCTTCCGTGCCACTGCTCACAATGCTGAGATGATCGTCTGGGGATGTAGGGCGGGGGTCGATAATGCGTATTTCGTCACGAAGCCCCAGTTCATCAAGGTGTTTAACGATCGCGCGCCCGAAATGCCCGTAACCACAAATGATCCATTTGCCGGTGGGTGGTTTCTGAAGCGCCGGTAGTGGCGTGCCGGGGACGCGCGTCAGCCACTCCACAAGCTGGTAACTCGGTGGGCTTTTCATCGCCAGTGCCAGGCGGCGCGCATAAAGCGCATAGGGATCGACAATAAAATTTGTACCGAAAGACTGGAGGTTAGCTGCTGTTGCAGCATGTTCGGCCCGAGCGATGATGGGGATGCCCGGATTTAACAAGCGGACATTCATGGCGATGGCCAGATTGGCTTCATCGTTGTTGGTCACGGCAATGACCGCCTTGCAATTAGGGTGTCGCAACCCGGCAAGAAGCAGAGTTTCTGGTTGCTGCGAATCCGCATGGAGGGCAGGGACGTCAGCGCTGTATTCGCCAAGTTCAAGTTCCTGTAGCGGCTCTGGTCGCACATCCAGCGCAACGAACCGCATTTGTACCTGATCCAATGTTCGGCAGATGAGCGTGCCTGTGTCGCCTGCGCCACAGATAATGCAGAAGGGCTCAGAGAGATTCCTCACCTTGCGGGCAAAGCGGTTCGTCGCCAAGGTGCGTTGCAGGCCTTCATCTTTAAGCAGATTGAGAATGCTCAGAATGGCATAGGACCAGCCAATAACGGTGAGGTAAATACACACCGTGACCCAGAAACGCTGGCCGTAGGAAAATACCCCGGGAATTTCACCGAAACCGATGGTCGTTGCGGTGTAGCTGATGAAATAGAAGGCATCAAAAAAAGAAATGGGCGAGGTCGGTCGCCCATCGGCATCTATGCCGGGGATGAGGACCAAGCCTAGAATCGAAACGGCATAAATCAGGATAATCGCGATCAGCGGCGCCCGCATGCGCCGTAAGACCAGAAAAAGAACGCTGTTATTCATAGCGTGCACTTTACCGAGTATCAGATTAACGGCGCATCATGATGGTTTCGGCAATCAGCAGAATGACAGAAACGACATTGGCGAAAAGCGCGCCACCGGAAAGTGACACGACACTCGCCGTAATGTCCGGGGTCATCCCCAAACCCAGGACATGAACGGCAAAGCCCCAGGTCACCGCAGCCGCGACCAGTTGCAGATCAGCCACGAGGCTGGTTGCAAGGTGAATCGCCCCGATTTGGGTGCGATCGCCAAATTTGAGCACGGTGGCGATTAGATTGACAACGATGGCGGCAAAGAGCTCGTAAATGTGATGGAGCTCCGGCCGGGCAATATCACCAATGAAAAAACCAAAATTCAGCGTGGCCGCTAACACGATGAAAAAACCAAAAACTACTTTTTCCAGATTCATTGAGTTATCCTTTGGCGAGTGACTTTGTTTGATTATAGGCGTCACAATGCACAGTTTCACTACGCTATCATAGTCATGCTTGAAACTCTCCCGGAACATGCATGCGTATCCCCCAGATTATTGCTTTTGAAAAACTGACCGAACCACTTGCGTCTCCGGCAGTGTTTGCCGGTCGGGTCTTTAGATCCTGTGTCTTTGGTATGTTCATTGTTGCCTTGACACTATTTGCCGGCATGGCGGGGTATCACTATTTCGAATATTTAAGCTGGTTAGATTCTTTTGTGAGTGCGGCCATGATTTTGTCCGGTATGGGTGTTCTGGCTGCGCCCGTCAGCGTGGCGGGTAAGTTATTTGCGGGTCTGTACGCGATCTTCTGTGGGTTGGTTCTGATTGCTGCGACAGCGATTGCATTTACCCCAGTGATTCACCGTTTTCTCCATCGGATGCATATGGATGATGAAGAGGGTTCTTCCTAATGGCCCCTGAAGATCTCCCATTTATGCAATTAGCGTTAGATCTTGCCCAACAGGCGGCACAGTGTCATGAGGTGCCGGTGGGCGCGGTGGTTGTGCTCGAAGGCGAGATCGTTGGCGTAGGTTTTAATCAACCGATAGGCCGCCATGACCCAACAGCGCATGCCGAAGTGATGGCTTTACGCGATGCAGCGCAGCGTTTGGGGAATTACCGTTTGCCGGGCTGTACGCTTTACGTGACGGTGGAACCTTGCGCCATGTGTGCGGGGGCTATTCAGCATGCACGCATTGCCCGGGTTGTTTACGGTACAGTCGAACCCAAGACGGGGGCCTGTGGCAGTGTGCTTGATCTGTTTGCGGAATCGCGTTTGAATCATCACACGCAGGTCGAAGGGGGTTTGATGGCCGATGCATGTGCTGAACTTGTTTCCGGTTTTTTTCGGCGTCGCCGTATGCAGGTAAGGGCAGAGCGTGAGGCACGGCTGCAACAGGATGCGCATGCGGTGGTTTTTGGATCAGATCAATGAGAATCGAGATTTCGGTGTCAAGGCAAATACTCCAGCTTTGGAGTGAAGCGGGTCAGCTGCTGAAGGAATACAAGGTTTCATCGGCAGCCAAAGGTGTTGGCGAGCAGATGGGTAGTTATCAGACACCGCGCGGCCGCCATCGCATTCGCGCCCGAATTGGCGCTGGGTTGCCATTAGGCGCCGTTTTACGCGGACGTCGCCCAACGGGTGAAATCTGTACGCCCGATTTAATAGCTGCGCAGCCTGATCGGGACTGGATCCTGACGCGGATTCTCTGGCTATGCGGAGAAGAACTCGGTAAAAATCGTGGTGGACAGGTGGATACGATGCGACGCTATATCTATATCCACGGGACGCCGGACGACACGACGATTGGTGTGCCGGGTTCACATGGCTGCATCCGAATGCGCAATGCCGATATCTTGGAGTTATTTGACCGGGTC
>ERZ650303.638-NODE-638-length-10753-cov-3.265938_pt1 | contig 10753 bp, 7 predicted proteins | sample MGYA00376239_ERZ650303 | MGnify/ENA primary metagenome ERZ650303 (study PRJEB26733, sample SAMN07839262) | wastewater metagenome | biome: small river; feature: stream; material: water | place: USA: North Carolina | collected 2016-04-05 ... | reverse complement strand
CATCTCGAAAAAGTCCCGAACGATTAGAAAGAAGATCTCTAATCGTTATCTGCTTGAATCGCTTATCCTTATGGATTTTGAGTTCAGGAAGATGATCTAGAGCAGATTGATGAAGAGTGAGCTGCCCTCGCTCGATTAATTGCAAAATGGCGCAACTTGTAAAGGTTTTTGAGTGGGAAGCAATATGAAAGAGATCATTAAGTGTTAAAAGGCATTTCGTCTTCAGGTTGGCATACCCATAGGCCTTACTAAAAATCACCTGATCTTTTTTCCTAATGCAAACCTGAAACCCGGGTAAATCCGTAAAGCGCGCCTGATATCCTAACCACGCATCCATAACCTGTATAGCAAGGTTCTCCAGTCCATTCTTTTTCATGAATTTGATCATCCAACTTATGCTGACGTTCAATCGAGCGCAAACCAAAACCAATCTCTTTTGCTAGGCTCTCAAATAATTGAACTTCCGATGACCCAAAAGCATTTGGCACTTTTGAATACACCAACAGAACGCCAAAAGGATGTGGGCCACCACTATCAGGTATTGGGCAACCTATGGCTGAGCGAATACCATACTCTCTTGCCCTAATACGCCAGGATATAAATCCTTCATCTACTTCTGAGTCATCAATAACATTAGGTTTTTGTGTGCGAATAGCGACACCACCGGGCCCTAAGCCAGTCACGTTTTGATCTGACCAGCTCACAGCAATATCTTGAACATAAGCTAATGCAGATCCAGCGCCACCCATTACCTTAACTGTCTTATTTACGTCATCCTCCGCTTTACCAACCCACGCCAAAACATAGGGGCCTTGAGCGGCAATAGCAGTACAAACATCCTGCACCAATAAATCCACTGAATCTGCGCGCGCTAAAGCTGCTGCAGCCTCAGAAAGTGCCGATAGAGCCCAACCCCTCTTTTCAAGCTCTTCTAGGGTATTTTTAGCCTTAAGGACGTCGTTTGATGAAGTTGTACTCATATGGCTATTATGTGCCCAATTAAGCCGGCATTAAGCTTTGTTCTTGATATAAAAACTATAAAAAACTATAAATACATCAAGGCGTATAATTACATAAGCTATTGTTTTATAAAAATATTTTAATAATTTCTGCTTTAAATTTGTACTTCTTTTGTGCTCATGAAAACCCTCCTTATTGTTTGCGGCACCCGTCCTGAAATTATTAAATTAGCGCCGGTTTATCTTTACTTAAAGCAGCAGAGCTGGGCAAATGTGCTTTGGTTGCACACCGGTCAACATGATGAGATGTCCAAAAAGATTCTGGCATGCTTTGGAATCGCGCCCGATATCACCCTTGTCCGCGAAGGCACGACACTATCTGAATTCTCCATAGGTCTTCGAAAGCAGCTCGATATTGTTCTGGAGCAAACTCAGAGTGCCATGACGATTGTGCAAGGCGATACAGAAAGTGCTTTTGTTGGTGCACTTGCATCTTTCTACCAACGCATTCCAGTTGCCCATGTTGAAGCTGGATTACGCACATATGATCTTAGCCGCCCCTTCCCAGAGGAAGGTCTAAGACAAATGATCACCCGCATTACGGCATTGAACTTTGCCCCAACTCAGGGCGCTGCTAATGCACTACTCCAAGAAGGTATTCCCCCAGAGATTATCTGCCTGACTGGTAATACTGTGATTGATGCTCAGAAGTGGATTATTGATCATCACCAGATTCATGCGAAAGCTAGTAATAAGAAACAAATTTTAGTTACCATGCACCGCCGTGAAAACTGGGGAAATGAAATCGAACAGGCCTGCAAGGCCATCGCCCATCTTGCCTCCAAATATGACGAGCTAGAGTTTCTCTTTCCGGTTCACCTTAATCCCGCAGTCAAAGATCAAGTATTTCCCATTTTAGGGAATCTACAAAATGTCCATTTAACTGAACCTTTAGATTACCTTGATATGCAGCAAGCCCTCGCAAACTCATGGCTAGTCTTAACAGACTCCGGCGGCATTCAAGAGGAGGCTCCAACATTTGGCTTGCCAGTATTGGTCTTGCGTAAGGAAACCGAGAGGCCTGAGGCTGTCAATGCAGGCTGCGCCAAGATTGTGGGAACACACCAATCGGACATTATTCATTCCGTAGAATTTTTATTAAACACCCCAAAAGCTTATGAGGATATGCAGGCCAAGACAAATCCATTTGGGGATGGCAAGGCAAGCGAACGAATTGCAGAGGTAATCCACTCTCACCTTCAGAAAGGTTAAGGTAAGAGTTCGAATTGATTTCTCAGTGGCAGATGTGGGTAGTTGATCTTATATCGATCTATTTGTTCGGACTGAAATATGTCACGATCTTGATCGCCTTCATCATTCTCATCAGCAGCCTTGATGATGCTTTTATTGATGTAAGTTATTGGATTAGGAGAGTATGGCGCTTACTCACCATCTACAAAAAAACACCCTATCTTGATTACACCGCATTAAACATACCGCCCGAAAAGCCTTTGGCGATTATGGTACCTGCCTGGCATGAGACTGGCGTTATCGGGAAGATGGCTGAACTTGCAGCCACAACATTGGAATACGAAAACTATCATATCTTTGTTGGCACCTATCCAAATGATCCTGATACTCAAAGGGATGTCGATAAAGCCTGTGCACTTTTTCCTAATGTTCACAAAATCATTTGCGCCAGACCTGGACCTACGAGCAAAGCCGATTGCCTCAATAACGTATTAGACGCAATTCTGCAATTCGAGCGAAATACACACCTAGAATTTGCTGGCTTTATTTTGCATGACGCAGAAGACGTCATCTCCTCGATGGAACTAAAGCTCTTCAATTATTTGGTTGGTAAAAATGATCTCATTCAAGTACCAGTCTATCCATTCGAACGTAAGTGGACTAACTTTACTTGCATGCACTATGTAGATGAGTTCACCGAACTGCATAGCAAAGATATTCCAATGCGTGAGGCATTGGCCGGTCAAGTCCCGAGCGCTGGGGTCGGCACCTGTTTTAGTCGTAAGGCTATTTTAGCCCTCCTAACGGACGGCGATGGCATTGCCTTTGACTCTCAAAGCCTGACTGAAGACTATGACATTGGATTTCGCCTTAAGGCCAAGGGGATGAAAGAAATCTTCGTGCGCTTTCCGGTCATTAAATTAAATGAGCTAGAAAGTAACGCGCCAAAATTATTTGGACAAAGCGACAGAGAGTCTAACGTTATTTGCGTCCGAGAATACTTTCCCGAAACTATTGAGACTGCAGTACGACAAAAATCACGCTGGATTATCGGGATTGTTTATCAAGGCTATAAGACCATTCGCTGGAATAAAAGCTGGATCCTGAATTACTTCTTATGGCGTGATCGCAAAGGCGTAGTCACAAATTTTGTAAGCTTTGCGGCGACCATTATCTTGGTTCAGCTCACCATATTATGGTTATATCAAAACTTATGGCCTAATGCCTATCGCTTCCTGTCCATATTTGAAGATGATCGGTGGCTAGTACTCATTTTGTGGATTAATTTGGTACTGATGATTAATCGCACCTTCCAGCGAATTTTCTTTGTATCAGCCTATTACGGCATCTTTGAGGGTTTAATGTCAGTTCCCCGTCTCTTCTGGGGAAATTACATTAACTTTCTCGCCAATTGGAGGGCGCTAAAGTCCATCATCAAACAGGGAGACCCTCACCGTGTAGCGTGGGATAAGACTACACATGACTTTCCATCTATTGGCGCAGAGAATCAAGAGCGACAAATGCTGGGTCAAATTTTAGTCAAGCAAGGTGCAATCACCGAGCTCGAATTAGAAGAGGCATTAACCCATAAAGCCAAAGGTCTCATGATTGGCAGCTGGTTAATTCATGCCGGCAAGATTACCTCATGGCAACTTGCTAAGGCGCTTTCTGAGCAGGGTAATGTTCAAGCAGAGTCTATCGATGCATACGCCATACCGAAATCTCTGATCGACTCCTTTCCTGCCGCTCTAGCGTTGCACTATGCGGCTTTACCGATTCGGACTGAGGGAAGCCGCCTAGTCTTGGCCTCTGAATCCGTCATTGATCCCGTCTCATTGGCAGCTATAGCCAGAAAACTTAAGACCCCCATTAAGAATGTCTTAGCCCGACATGGTCAGGTGACGGTAGGCTTAAGACATTGGTACTCCCACATAAAGAGTGAGGATCCCCGCAAGCAACTAGATGATGCGGTTGCGGAAGGACGCCTAACACCGACTCAGGCTGAAGTCATTTGGGAGTATTTTGTTTCTCGCCAATTTATGTTTGCTGAAATTTTGCGCTCTCTTGGGCGAATTGATGCAGCCTCGCTGAATGCCCTTCTCTTGCAGCAGGAAAATACTAATGAAAGCCTGGGTCAATTCCTAGTTAAAAACAATATTATTTCCGAGCAAACACTGCAGGAAGCGCTTGAGCTCCAAAAGAAAATTCAACCATCGATGACCGAATTAATCGATAAAGAATCTGGCACAGGAGCAAAAGCTTGATTCGCAATCTTCTATTGCAAACATATATAGCGGGAGCTTTCATCTTGAGCTCTGGCAGCGTGTATGCCGATGTGGAATACAGAAACGTGAATACATTTCAGCGTTTCTTGATCTACCCTCATATCGAAAAAGGTCTATCCTCAATTCAAGCTGGTAACTACCAACGGGCCATTGAAGAATTTAAGCAAGTACGTTCATGGGCGCCAAAGAGCCCTCAAACTGCTATTTATCTTGCCAATGCATTTAGCTTAAATGGTCAATTTGATGAGGCTAAAAAAGTCTTAGAAGATCAATTGCAGTACACGCCTGATGACCCTGAGGTTACTACGGCATTTAAAAATTATAGAAACTTATCAGCTCACTACCAACTGGTAGCTGCAAAAGCGCTTCCTCCAAATTCGCCTGAGTTAAAGGACTATCTTAGTAAGGTCAAGCCGTATTTTTATAATGCTTTTGATGAGCAAGGTTGGCTTAAGTTATTAGCTCAAAATTTTGCAGATGATCCGAAAATGATTCTCAATTATCTGCCGCATTACCCCCAGAACCAGACCTATCAGATTGATATTGCCCTCAAAGCCGCACTTGCAAGCGGTAATCATATATTTGTGCAAGATTACATCACCAAACTATCAAATCAATTGAATGATGATCCTATATTGCTTGATAGCTTAAGCTATCAACTAAGCACCGAGGGAGGCAGCAAAGAAGCAATTCAACTTCTACTAAATACTTATCCATTTAGCAATGCTGATCCCGAGTTACAAACCAAGCTAGTGGAGCGCCTGGTCATTCTGATTGAGAAAAATCCCAATCAACTCTCCAAAGCAGACAGAGCCAAATTGACAACCCCTTTGAGCAACCCTAAATTGCGCAGCATTCAAGCTGAATTGTTTGCAAATCTAAAAGATTGCCCTGCCATCAGATCGCTTTTAGGAAACTTTTCCCAACCACATTCGGAAATGGATTGGAGACTTTTAGGTCAGTGCTATCAAGATGAAGCGCCTGGCTTATCTGAGTATGCCTATCAGAAGGCCATGAAACTCAATCCTAGTATCGATAACATTCGTGCATTTGCCTACCAAGCTTTTGCGACCAAAAACTATTCTCAATCGATTGCGGCATGGAAATCCATTCCCTTGGATCGATTAGGTACTAGTGATTTAGAGAGCGCCGCATTAACTGCCGTCTCTTCCAGAGATTTGAATCTTGCGCGCACTTGGCTTACTCAGTTTGAAAAAATGAATGGGCGCAAGGACGCTTTATATTGGTGGCTAAAGGCGCAAATTGCCCTTCCTGATGATCCTTCAGTGGCAGCAGAATATCTCTACAAGGCTATCGCCCTAAACCCCACGGTTGATTACTATAGCCAACTGGCAGAAATTGAAGAAAAGCAGCAGCATCCTCAAATTGCAATTGAGTTACTTCAAAAGGCTTTAGCCCTCGATCCATCTAACACCATTACACAAGCATCGTTAGCTTACGCACTTTACCAAGCAGGCGATTTAAGACAGTCACGTGAACTATTAATGACGGCATACCAAGCGAACCCCGATAATCCGCAAGTGATAGAACAACTTTCCTACGCCAATCAACGCCTTGGTCTAAATACAGAATCAAGGCATTTTGCGGAATTAGCAATTGACAATATCGAGCAAAAAGATTCTGAGGATTTAACACCTGCTTTAAAAGAAAAACTTTTTGGTTTGCGTCGCATGCATGAAGATTTAGGTCGGCGCTGGACCTTCACGCTGGACGCAACTGGAGGCAATCAAACTAGTGCAGTACCCTACTCCGGTCAGCCAGGACTCTCGGCGCGAAGCTATTCGCAAGCAGAGGTTGCTTATCGTTTAGGCGATCCAGCAATTGATGATGGCAAAACACTTTCTGCGTACTCCAGAGTTTTTGCAGGTGGTGGCACTCAAAATTCTGCAATTCCAATCTACGCTCCAATGATTGCTGGTGGTTTACGCTGGAAGCCTTTTAGCAATCAAGCAATTAATTTAGCGGTTGAAGAACAAACACCGCTAGATAAAACATCGTATTCACAAACTACCGCTATGCTAAGGGCAAGCGCTTCATTCTTTAATACCGGCAAGTACAGCGATGATTGGCACCCTAACGGCTCAGGATGGAATGCTCAAAACCTCTACCTTGATGCAGCTCACTACATGACTTCGGGCCTAGGATCACTGACAGCCGATTACCGTATTAGTCGCCACGAGAAAATTGCCAACGGCCAAACAATTGAGCCCTATACGCACTTGCAATGGAATGAGCTCAATAATCAAGTGAATAAAGACTTGCGCATTGGATTAGGTGTTCGCTGGAATTGGTGGAGCGGACAGTCACGTTATGACGCCTACCCTAGTAAAACTTCTTTAGGTATCGAATTTCAACATGCCTTCACCACATATCTCAATGAACGCCAAGCTGTATTTGTCACCTTTGGAGGTCGCTGGTAATGAATATTCGCGCACTCATCCTCTGTATTGCATTGCTTTTACCCATCACATCGCAAGCAGTCACAGCAATTTTCTACCAACCACAAACGGCTGATCAATCCATTTCCATGGAGAAGTGGAGAACTGTTTTTTCCAGCATCCATAAAAAGGGAATTGATACGGTAGTAGTTCAGTGGACGCAATATGGTGACTTTTTAAGCACAGAGCAAGAAATTGAATGGCTTAAAGAAGTGCTCTTCCAAGCTAAATCAGCCAAATTAAAAATCATCATGGGTTTAAATGCTGATCCAGATGTCTTTTCTAAAACCCAGCAAGCTCCTGCAGGACTAGAGATTTATTTCCAGAAATCATTAGAGAGTAACAAACGCTTAATGTCTAAATGGATGACATCTACCTTAATGGATGGCGTCATTGGTTGGTATATCCCCCTGGAGATTGATGATCGAGAATGGCGAGATGCTGAACGTAGAAGCATCCTTAAGCGCTATCTTGATCGCCAATCTGAGCAAATACGCTCCTCTTCACCAAAGCCAATATATATATCCAGTTTTTTTACTGGGAATATGACACCCGATAGTTATAGTCAATTACTAAAGGATCTTAAGAGCGGTAATGCACTCAAAATTTGGGTGCAGGACGGTAGTGGTACCAACAAACTCACTGCTTCAGAGCGCTCGCTTTATCTCAATACGATTAGCAATTGCAAGACCAGAGTTGTAGATGGGGTCGTCTTTGAAATATTCACCCAAACCAAACACGATCAAGTATTTGCTGCAGAGTCTTTAAGCCCTGCCTCACTTTCCAGCAAGCTTAAGCAACGGGCACCATGCAAAGAAGACAGTCTATTTTTTGAATTGCGCTATCTAATCAACCTACAGCCAAAATAATGATCGGCCGTAGATCAATGAGCAATATCAACATAAACCTTTAATCGTTTCGGCTAAAACGGGTACACCAAAGACTTTAATGTTATTTCTGCCACTTGTTTTGGCGGCATACATAGCTACGTCAGCATTATTAATCAACTCAACCTCATCAAGACCATGATCAGGGTATAGGGCAACACCAATGCTAACGCTTGTAGTCAGTTCCTTACCCTCAAACAATAGTGGCTCTGCAATATTTTTAAGAATCTTATTGGCAACCAATAAAGCATCGGCTTCGGTGCGTACATCTGGTAATAGCACTATAAATTCATCTCCACCCACCCTACCAATAGTGTCAGAATCCCTTATAGAGGATTGCATTCTTTTGGCAGACTCAATCAAAATCGCATCGCCGGCCTGGTGGCTAACGGCATCATTGATCGTTTTCAAATTATCCAAGTCAATAAACAAGATGCCCATTCTTGAAGAATTACGCTTTGCCAAAGTCATAGCTTGTTGTATGCGATCTGAAAGCAATAGACGATTTGGCAAATCCGTTAATGAATCATGGTGAGCCAGGTACTGTGATTTTGCGTTCTTTTGATATACCCTGAGCAGCAAAAACGTTCCCGCTAGTAGCAAAAGCAGGCTAAAGACAGTGGTGTAAATGACGCCCTGAACACTGGCATACCAACCAGCTAAATACAGATCTTTAGAAATTGTTGCCCCAACGATTAATGGGTAGTTTTGAACCTTTCTAAATGATGCCATACGCTCTACAGGCTCATTATTCATATTAAAGCCCGGTGCATTGGTAAATATCACACCATCAGTACGATCACTCTGTAATGAATTTTGAATAACGGTACCGGTATTCAACTTGCCGATCATATTGTCGACAAAGGGCCATCTAGTTAATAGGTGATGGTCATTTCTGTATAGCGTAATTGATGAACCCTTACCAAGATTCACTCCAATCCGCTCGTAGAGGTGAGAGAACACCTCAACAGAAACACCCACCAAGATAATCCCAAGAAATTCATTTTGGGCGCCATTGATTCGTTTGGCCAAATAGAACACCCACTTGCCATTCCCCTTGTTTTGCACAGGCAGACTGAGAAATACCTCGGGATCATCATGAGTGCTTAGCCACTTGAAGTAATCCCGATCAGATAGATCAATCTTGGGAGCAGGAAAGGAACGAGAGAAGTTTAAAACCTGACCGTTCTTACCAACAAAGGTAGCCACATCAATAATAGTGTTTGCTGTTACCTTTTCCTTTAGCAAATCAAATTGGCTCTTTTGAGCAGCAAAGCGCTTATAGTCCTCTTCATTTTTGAGTCTGGAGATTTCCACAACATCTTCGATACTCTCTAAAGCCGTTTTTGCCGAGAAGACAGTCTGAGATGTGTGCTCAGACAAGATGACCGTTAAGGTGCCCAACTGATGCATGCGGGCTTTAATTGTATTTTCGCGGAGTAAATATGCAGATACAACAGCATTAATTACCAATACCAAGCCCAGCAGTATCGAAGAAATAATAATTATTCGAATATTGCGCTTTACATTTGGGGGAACACTGTAGACCATTAGTAACTCAATCTAGACGTCGCTATATCGCTTAGCGATTTCATCAAAATAATCCTGCTCATGAATAAAGGCCTCAACAACAGCAGGATCAAAGCGCTTGCTTTTATTTTTCAATATCTCAGCACACGCCTCTTCGTGTGTCCATTTACGTTTATATACACGCTCACTTACCAATGCGTCATACATATCTGCTAAAGCCATGATGCGAGCAGACAAGGGAATATTTTCATGCTTTAGCCCGCGTGGATAACCAGATCCATCCCAGTTTTCATGGTGAGAACCAGCAATTTCAATGGCTACATCTAACACCTTAGCGTGCTTGGTATCCTCTAGTTTTGCGGCACTGAGAACGTTCTCGCCTAAAGCAGCATGAGTTTTCATCGTGACCCACTCTTCATCAGATAAGGAGCCCGGCTTTTTGAGAATGTGATCCGGAATACCCACTTTACCGATATCGTGCAATGGGGCTGCTTTCGTCATTCTTTCGATCGCATCGTCTGAAAGCTGGGTAGCATAGATGCCCATCGCTTTAAGTCGTGTAGCCAAACGCTTGACGTAGTGTTGAGTCCTTAAAATGTGGTTGCCCGTTTCGTTGTCGCGCACCATCGATAGTGCATTCAAACTTTTGAGCATGCCACTTTCAATTGCTCGCGCATTGTTACGATGCTCTTTCCATAATGTCTCTAGGTAGTAATTGGTAATGAGGACACAGGTCATGAGTAACAACAGGATCGATGCAACCCTTAGAGAAAAACCTATAGATCCCTCTTGGTAAAGACTGCCTATATTTGCTTCCGTATAAAAATATAGGTGAAGAGAGCGAAGCAATCGCACAATAATCTCGGCAATCTCAATACCGATCAATATTTTGACTTGATAAACCTTAACTTGGTGACCAAGCAGTGCAACCAACTCCAATAGCTGCCAGCATGAAGTCAAAATTAAAATGCCATTGAGCAAATAGATGCGGTCGTTGGTAGAACCATTAAATAGAAGATAAAGATAAATTGCTGAGGACAATACAAACGCACCAACAGCCCTCAAGGTCAGTTTTCGACTAATAGGCTCTCGCCAAGACCTAAATAGCAGACCTATACATAAAACTCCGCCGATAAGAGAAATATTAGCGGTTGCAAGAAAGAATTTGCTTCCCCAAGACGCAATAAAAAAAGAGGCCATCGAAATGGAGAGAAACAGAATGCTCAGAGGCCAATACAGTATCGATTTAGCCGATCTAAATCCATCTTGACGCGATAAAAATCCAGCCAAGAGCCCTAAAAGGACAATCAGGATAGAAAGATAGAAAGTTTGATTAGCTAACTGCATCTAATTGCATTCTAAGGGGTCTGGAGAATGCATTG